>Ga0247742_10000279_pt1 | contig 43827 bp, 74 predicted proteins | sample UWRJL208509C2_FD_180944 | JGI IMG/M metagenome (GOLD analysis project Ga0247742, IMG submission 180944) | Plant litter microbial communities from Arlington Agricultural Research Station in Wisconsin, United States - UWRJ-L208-509C-2 | ecosystem: Environmental > Terrestrial > Plant litter >...
GTTCCCAACCGACCAATGTTGAATCCGGCGGTGACGGCAAGCTGTCGTCAAAGTCGAACAGGCAGGACACTTTTTCGCTGATGGCCGCACGGCTCTTTGTCTCGATACGTGCCATTCGGGCCGCTTTGTTCGACGTGGGCTTATTCACATCAGAGAACAGCGGGACGTAAACGCCCGTATACGGCGCCCCCCGATCTGCACCGCCAACCATAGCCTCAATAACGCGCCCTTCCTCAGAACCAAAGAACAGCCGCCCATTCCACGACAGAACGCAATTGGCGCGCCATCCCGTAAACGGCGCCCAAGCCCCGGTGCTGGCGTTCGAGACGAACCACACCGGATCGAGCGAATCCGCGTTGGGCGGAATAACAATCGCCATCTGGCCCTCAGGCCAAACCTCGCAGTGCCAGTTGCGACCGCGTTCGCTAATGGCATCGTTCCAGGCCACTTCAATGGGATAACTCACGGCATTCGGCGCCAGCACAGAATAGTCAACCTGCACGGCCTTGGAGAGCGCTATGTCACCCACGTCTGTCGCAATGACCAGATCGCCGCCGGCTCGGATAAAGCCATTCTTTCCGAGCGGCTTGCCGACGCGATACACACCGACAATCGCCCACGATGCATCAGATGGCGAAACGCCCTGAAACACCGCGCTTTCACCTTCCGTCGTGGTAAAGACGTTCTGCGACGAAAGACCCCCCGAATCAGATGATGACAGCGACCACGACTGGCCCCACAGAAGTGACCCACCCTTATCGAGGAAGCCGTTCAGTGGATAGGGCTTCAACTCACCCCCCACCATATCAGGCTCAAGATACCATGCATGGAGACTGTTCTTTTGGATGAAGTACAGCGCTTCCTTGTACACCCAGACGTATGCCAGATCGGCCGTTGTCAATGGTGAGCCACCCGGGAACGTGATTGCCGTGGCCGCGATAACCGGTGCGCCGTTGGCGACAGCAGCACCGCCCATGTCTCCGTTGAGTGCTTCGTTGTTCTGGAAGGTGCCGGACACGTTGACCAGATAAAGGATTCCCTCTCCCGGCGTCGCAGACGGCACAACTTTGTAGACATCTCCGGTAGCTGCCGAAGTCGCTCCGGTCACAAGCTCGCCGTCCTCAAAAGCAGTCGTCTCGGCATCATAAGCGAGCCTGATCACGTCGCTGCCATCGTACGGGTAAAACTCTTCGCCATCGAATATGAAGGCAGTTGAATTACCGTTCACACCTATAAGATAAGTGCCTCCGGTCGTTCCGAACTGAACCGTGGTCCAATCACCGCCAGCGGTGTTTTTAAAGACATCCATTCCTTCCGCAGAACTTTCACCGAGCGTGTTGTCCGCTTCATCGGCAAGAAGATCATCGCCCTGATCTGTCGAAAGGCTGAAATTCTCAGGATAAACAACGTTTGAAATATCGTAAATCGTCGTCTCGTTCGCCGCAAACATCCGGCTGTTTTCACCGACGATGTACTTGAACAACGAGATAACAGGTAGGCCATCACGGCCGATCTGCGCATAGGGCACAGATCCACGCCGAAGAATGCATCCCGTAGCCGTCGGGAAAAAGTTGTCCAGCCGGTCAGCTCCCTGAGGCATATCCTGACCATTAGGTATTGCCAGCGCCCGGTTGCTGATCCAGCCACCCACAGGCGCCGTGAAAGTTGCGACCTCTGACCGTCTCGCACGCTGCGGTGACGACGCGGGCGCCATACGAAGCATCAGCCCAAGCTCCATGGCCATGCCAGCCGCGTATTCAGGCTGGACAGCCGGCCATATCCCTTACGGATTGTCCGAGCCCCCCTATCCCGCGTCATGGCCTGTGAAAGAGCGATGTCAGAATTCTTGATGTCCTCCTGATAATCCATGCCCTTCATCGACTTCCAACGCCAGATGAGGGCCAGGGTCAAAAGCCGGTCATCCAGCACGAACAGGTCATCATCCCGGTCGAAAACGCCCTTTCCCGCTCCGCCGGCCGATGTCGCCCAATACCGGCTCACATAAGGGAAAGTCGCTACGGCTCCGCTGGCTGGCGCCGGGTAAAATTGGAATTTGTTGCCACGGATCATCCATGCGCCGGGCGTGATCGTAAACCCCTGCGCTTCAAGTAACGTCCATTGACCGTAATCAGTGATGTGCTCATATCCCCAGCACCAATTGCTGGGGTCATAAATTTCCGTCGCCTGCACCATGCGATCATAATCCGCAGGAAGCGGGTATTCGAGCGAAGCGCCATCCCCCGTAATAGGGTTGTATTCGATCAACGCCTGCCAATCACATGCCTTTGCGATATCGGTAGCCGCCTCGTTGGCGAGACTTGCGATTTCCACGCAAATCTCATCATCCGAGGCGAACACCGAATTCGGCCGTCTCGCGACAAGCCTCGCAATGGCATCCTGACAAGCGCTAAGAGCGGTCATCAGGCGGCCGACAGCTCACGCAGTGACGACATGAGGGTCGCCCGTGATGGGTTGCCGGCGGGCTTGCGGCCGATCTTGAGTGCAATCGCCTCCTTCAACTGTTCGTCGGTCATGGTTTCGAACTCGTCATCGGCGGCCTTGATAGCGGCTTCGACTTCGCCCGGCGTGGGCTCCTTGGCCGGGATTTTCGACCGAAGATCCGCGAGCTGGGCTTCCAGTTCCGAGATGCGATTTGCACTGTTCACTCCACTCGAACGATCGGCCATGTAACGACGCGCCATTTCCTTGAGCGGGTTGGCGTTCATCTGCAGGCTCTTCAGGTTCGGGCCTTCCAGGTGATGAAGGGCCTCGATGGAGTAAATGCGTAGCGCGCGGCACAGTGAAAGCTGCGCATCTGAAATGCCATGGGGCTTGAGCATCTCCAGCGGAGTACCGGCGGCCTTCTGGTCGTTGCCAGCGAGGAATTCGCGGTACTGTTCCGCCCAACGCTCGGCATAGGTGATCGTTCGGTGCCCATCGCGTTTCCAGAACGCATTGGCCGGGAATACCGGGGAGTACAACTTCGACCCGGCAAAGCGAACCTCGACCACCTCAAGCGTTTCCAGGACCGGCTGGCCCTCGCGCTCGGAAGCCGGCACATTCTCCACGGTGATGTGCTTGAAGATCGGCGTAACCGTAATATCACGGGTATCGATGGGGACCGAAAGGGTCATTGTGTTTTCCTGTCTGAGGGGAATGGAAAGGGGCGCCCGAAGGCGCCCCCAGTTGTTAGGCCGGCACCGCATTCTTGGCGCCGCGGCTGACGTGGAAGTACTGACCCGACACGATGGCGGTATTGACGGGGGTGTAGAATCCGCCAGCGCCGGTCGCGACAGTGTAGGCCGGGACAGTGATAGTAACCTGGGTTCCGGTCGTGGCCGTAGCCGCGATGTCCGCAGAGGCACGAACCCAGATATACTCACGGCCATCATCACCGAACTCGGTATTGCCGAGTTTGTAGGACGGCGAAGAGATGCCGCCCACGACGGTCGTACCATCGTAGACGCCGGCCAGATCCCAGTAGGGAAGACCGGTGAATACGTCATCGAGTTGCGGTCCAAGCTGGGGCGTGGACCGGAAGGGGACAGAGTTAGCCATTTCGGTTTTCCTTTCTGTTTAGGCGACGGTGCGCAGGCGCCAGGAGAACAGCGGGTTTTCAAGCACCATCTGGCCCGACCACACGATGCCCTGAGCGACCGCGTCCTGATTGATCGGGCGCATACCATCACCAGGATGGAACGGCACGAACGACTGACCGGGGAACTCATAGATAGACATCGACTGCGTATCGATGCCGTAGATGGTGTTGGCGGGCATGACGTTGCCGACGCCGCCAGCCGCAACGATTTCGACCAGACCGGCAGGCGTGTGATAAGCCAGACCGGCATATCCCAGGCGAGCCGAACGCTCCGTTGCGAGGCGCTGATGCGCAACGAACGAGGCCGACACAGCCTGATAGGCCAGACCGTCCGCAATCAGCAGGTCCGCATACTGACCGTTGCGCGAGCGGTTGAGCGAGATGCGCTCAATGATCGGGCGGGCAGTAGTCGCGTCCCAGGTGGTGCCAATGTCGGTGAAGTCCGTCGTGGCGTTGAACGAAGAGGTTCGCCAGTTCGGAACGTCCGCACGGTCGATGCCGCCGTACACGCCGGTGTTCGCCACAATCGGAATGGCGCCGCCGAGGCCAACCATCTGACGACCGCCAGAGCCGGTGCCGTCACCTACCAGAGCAACTTCGAACTCTTCCTTCACTGCCTTCTCAGCCGCGCGGACGTAGAAGGACATGAGGTCAATGACCTCTTCCTCACCGCGGGTGTAAAGTAGTTCGGTGCCGGTCAGTGAGAACATGGACACGACACGGGACCAGTTGAAGACCGCCGAGTTCAGCAGTTCCTTCGGCGTGATCTCGATCTTGTCGTAGCCAGTGAACCACTGCGCCTGCAGCTTGTCGAACTCGATCGGAACGCGAAGCTCCGGTCCGCCGGCACGCTTGATCTGGATGCGGCCGCTGTCACGCAGGATGCGGGTCAGTGGGGTCGCATTGTAGACGATGTCCTGGATTTTCTTCGACCGCTTGGCGACAGCCGCAGTAAGAAGCTGCCGGTAATGGCGGTCATCAACGATGGCCATTGTGATTTCCTTTCAGGGATTTATGCAGACATTCGACGCAATTCCTTGCGCAACATCTTTGTGAGGTCTTCATCGGTTTCCTCGATTTCGGTATCGACACCGTCATCGGGAGCGCCACGGATGGACTTGGTGCCCTTGTCAAGCTTTGCAGGACGGGCGGCTTCGGCGGCAGGAGCCTCGCGAGCCTGAGAGGCCTCGACTGCGGAAGTCGGATTGATCCGAACAGCCATGTCGTAGGCAGCTTCAAGCTTCTCATGAGGCGTCAGGGACGCCGGAATCTTGCCGGACTGCAGGAAGAACGCGATGTCGTCCTGCAGTTCGTCGTATCGCGGGTTTGCGGCCCGGAATGGGTTGATGATCTCCGCCGCAGCCTTCTCCTGGCGCATCTCGTTGATCGTCTGTTCGAGTTGTTCGACCTTCCCGCCCATCTGCTGCACAGCAGGATCGGGCGTAGGTGCCGCGGCCGGCGCGCGGTGCGCTTCCGGGTTATTCAAGACGTGGTTGGCATACTGCTCCGGCGTAATGCCGCGCGTTGCCATGATCTGGCGGATAGCCTCAATCGGGTTGGACTGCAGCAGGCCGTCAAGCGCGGTATAGCGCTCCATGGCTTCAGGAACGGAAGTCTTGTACTGCTTGGCCATCTCATCAAACTTGGCCAGCTTCTGCCAGTTCTCGTGGCTTTCCTTGTATTGAGTAACTTCAGTCTCGTGCTCGCGGTACATGCGATCAATGGCCGATTTGACCACGTTCGGCACATTGCCCCAGGCTTCCTTCTCCTTGGGGAGAAACCGGGCAGGCGGCTCGACATGCTGGCGGCCCTCAGACGGACGCTTATCCGTGGCCTCCTGCCCGGTTGCGGCCTTCTCAGGCGCGCCCTCTTTGCCTTCTGGAGCGGCTTCCACCTTCTCCTGCTTGGCGAATTTACCGTCCTTGGCTCGCTCGGCCTTCTCTTCCTTGGCCTTGTCGGCTTCAGCCTTGTCTTCCTTGGCTTCCTTCGGCTTGTCGTCTTCTACCTTGGCCTCTGGCTTTTCGGCCTCCCGGATGCTCTTCAGTTCAGCATCGAGCACGCTCTCGATCGAGTCGTCCCCCTTCCCCTCAGCGTCAGCAAGCTGCGGAGCACCGCCTCCTGATTCCAGATTGATGGTGTTGGGGTCCAGAGTAGTGGACAGGTTTACGGTCCCCGGCTGTGAAGCCGTGGTTTGTTCGATGTTCATTTTAATTCCCTTGTCTGAGGAGGGGTGTTAAACTGCAGCCATGGACAAACATGACCAAATCGCGGACGTGATCCGCTCGTTGCAATCCGATATGGAGCGCGCCCTATATCCGCAGGGCCGGCAAGCTGAGTACGAGCGCATCAGTAGGATGTGTGACTTGATTCCGACCGCCGCGGGCGGAATTGACCGATCTCCCAGCCACTATTGGAAGAATTCTGATTACTAATCTTCAAGGTACGCAATATCTGGCAGCTTGCCCGCAGCAACGTCAGCCACGGCATGGCGGACATCATCACGAAGCTCCGTCTCGCTGCTCTGATGCTCAACCCACGGCATGGAGTCGTTGCCTAGCTCGATGAAATCGATTCCGTGCGGGTTTCCTGATGCCCTGTGCGAGCGCGCCAGGCCTGCCTTGGTGGAATAGTACTTTCCATCCGCGGATGATTGGACGGGCTCCGCAAAGCTGCCAATGACCATAGGCGCCGCAAGGCTGGATCGATTGCTGGGGACAGACTCACGGACCTTGCGCATGACCTGACGACCGTTTCCCTTGTCGAACCAGCGATACTCAGCCATCAGGCTTTGAGAGCCGCGATGATAGCGTTGATCTTCGCCTTGTTGGCATTTGCCAACGCGATGGCTGTTGCCAGATCAGTCGCATCAGCCGTGGCAACAGGGGTCAATGCCGCAATGGCTGCCTTGGCGGCAATAGCAGCGTCAATCTGGGTAGCCACCTCTTTCGCAAGGGGCGGCACCATGCTCAGTTCGCAAAGTCGTCGGGCGTTAGCCATGTCGTTCTCCTGTTAATCCGGCAGACCTTCAATAATCAGCGGGATACCGTTCTCTTCAACAATCACAATCGGGGCGCCAAGGCCGTTCGTTGCTACGGTCGCAGCAGGTGCATTGGCTTCAACCGGAATGACAGGAATGCCCAGACCATTCGATGCGATGACAACTGGGAAGCCCATCAGACGCTTTCCTTCATTGCCTGACGTTCAGCCAAGCTCATCTGTCGATCCGTGCTCTGTTCGCTGAACTCCTGCTGCCGATCGGCGCGGCTTTCAGAACGCTCACCCTGCTGCTCAGCATGACCCTGCTGGCGTTCGGCCATCTGCATGCTGTGGCCGGTTTCGGCCTTCTGAATCTGACGGTCTTCCGCCGCCATGGCCTGGTCTGTCTGTCGCGACGTGATGTCAGCAACGGTCTTGATGTCCTCACGGTCCTGTGTGCGGCCGTCGCTCTGTACGTCGGCGCCCATCTTCTGGATCTCTGCGTAGATCTTCTCGATCTGGGCATCGGTGAGCTTGATCTTGGCCTGCAGGCCGCCGATCTCAAGCTGGAGCTTGTCTTCCTTCTCTTTGGCATCAGCCTGGAACTGGACCATCTTGAGCTGCATATTCTGCTGCTCACCCGCCGCCTTCACCTTGACCGCTTCAATGGCCGCCTGTGCTTTGCCGATCTCGGCTTCAGCCAGCTTCATGTTCGCCGCGGCAAGGGCCTCGTTACCCTCCTCAGCACCGTTGTTGGCCGCAGCGGCCGCCATCTGCGGTGCAGAGTCGATAAACTCGTCAATCACGCTGTTGAGCGTCCGTCCGACCCGATACGGTTGCAGCGCGAACTTCATGATCTCTCCGGCAAGCTTGGCGGCGGATGGCCCCATGGCAGCCAATCCCATCAAGCCCTGAGATGCCGTGCTGAACGTCGTCAGGAACTCGTTGCGGCTCGCCTTCTCCTGCAGCTCGTCCGTCAGTACCGTCGAATCCGTCTCGATCTCGAACGCAAAGCCGCGCGCCTTGTCATCCCGCAGCAGCTTCATCACGTCTTCGATCGGAACCTGCTCGCTCGCCTCCTTCAGCATGGGCGCATACTTGGCAATGATCTGCTGCTGCGCCTGCTGGAACTGCTGCTGGCCCTGCTGAGCCATCTGCTGCATCTGCTGAGGATCCTGACCTTGCACCTGTGTAGCCTGCGCGGTCTCCTTGGCCTTCTCGCCAAGCTCCTTAAGCTCGTCCTTCGCCTCTTTCTCGATCTCCCGGACCTTCTTTTCAATTTCGGCCTTGGTCGAGATCTCCATCTGGCTCATTTCGAGCAGTGTCTCTTTCGAGAACTCCTCAGCCATGATCTCGGCCGCGATCTGCGTCACATCACGTGCCAGGCGCTGCAGTTCGTCAATCTTCTCCCGCACGCGAACCGAGCCGTACTGGCTCTTCAACTGCTGGGCGCCAAGCGTCTCGTCAGCATCCGTCTCGCCGCGCATGATGTCCGAGATGCCTGACAACCGGTCATAGTCCGAGAACAACTCACGGCGGGCTTCAATCAACCCCTGAATGGCTGTGGCGATCTCAGCCAGAGGCAGCCACGTCACAAAGCCGGTAGCACTGCTCGCCATCAAAGCCGCGCTCGGCACCGGGATGATCAGCGCCGCGTTATCGTCGTCCTTCAGCGCCTGCTCTACCGCGTCACCCACATCCCCGCCGGCCGGGATCAGCCCCTTCATGCGGATCATGTCGAGAAGCGCATAGATGCGCTTGGTGAGCGAATTGATCTTGGCAAAATGTCCGGCATACCGGACATAATCCGGAATCGGCTTCAATGAACGCGGCTTCAGTGTACCATAAGCAGGACGCGGGCACGGGAAGAAACCCCGCAGCTTCAAATGCGGCTCATCCTCATCGAGCATCACATCGCAGCCTTCGGCCACCCAATAGACCTTGTTGTCCGCCTTGTGCCACACTTCCCAGACGCCAGCCTGCTTCGATCGTTCAGCGAAGCTGTCGTCCGAATTGTCCATGTTCGGCGCCAGGGTGGCGCGCTCGTAAGCGTCCTTGCTCTTGCCTTCAAAACGCTTCTTGAGCGCTTTTGGTGTCATCCATGCACGGCGCGCCACCCAAGGGAGATCCGACCACTTTCTGCCAGGAGGATGCAGGAAGTCCTTGCGGTCCAAATGCTCCACACAGATACGTTGACCACCTCCCTTCTCGTCTGTCTCGTAGGTCAGCCATAGCTGGCCCCGATTGTAGAAAATCAGGTCGTCACGAGCGCAGATCATGCCCTCGTCTAACGTAGTGCGATCAAAGGCAGATGTTACCGATCGCTCAAGCAATTCCGCCGTGGTGTTCTGAAGCGCCCTTCGATCCTTGAACTGCGGCGATACGACAGGCTTCGGAGGCCGGGCATAGATCGCCGGCTTCATGATCTCCATCGACGCCCAGAAAAGATCGTAATCCGGGTCTTTCCAGTCGCTTTCGCTGTAGCATTCCGAGCGGCTGTAGATATCGTCAATCCGGTCACATAGCGCTTGGTAGTCGTTCAGCGCTCGTTCGGCCTTCTTGATCGCGGACAACACACGCGCAGACGACTTCGGCTCACCTTCAACTTCCAGGGTATCGGCGTCCTGATCGTCGTATTGATCAATCAAGCGCGTCGTCTCTGACCAGGAAGTGGTGGGGCAAGGGCATATCCATCTTCAACGTGGTAAATCGGCTTGGGCTGTTCCGCCTTGGGCTTCGGCAACTCACGCCAGCCCATCGCCATGTATCGAAAGGCGTCAGCTAGATGCGACGCCCAATCGTGGATCTCGTTCTCCTTGAACGCCTTCTTTTCGTCGTCCCACTCGCGCCGGTATTGCTCCAGCGCCGATATGCCCGCGGTTTCTGTTCGATGATGAAACACGCAACGCGGTAACGTCTTCCGCACCGCATTGATACCATCCAGCTTTGACGCCTGAGGCACAACCTGAGGACTAAGCCCAAGCCCCTGCATGGTTTCAACGCGAGTCCGACCCGTACCCCATTCCTTCACACGAGCGTCGTGCGGCACGAAGTCCGTACCGTTCGTCCAACCATGAAGCTTGCGTCGTTCCTCGATTACTGAGGCGTAATGATCCACGCCAACGCCATTCGCCGTGTAGCAGTCCAGAATGTAGACCTGAGTGCCAACAATCTGAAACCACCAGATTGACGTATCGTCGCGAACTCCGATATCCCAAGCTCTGTGAACAGGCCGGTCAGGTAACGCCTCGATATCGGCTATCCGGCCTTCCTTGCGAACGTTGACCATCTCTCTGGCGTAGAACGCGCCCAGGATTGCCGCGTTAAAACTACACTCGTATTCCTGCTCGAACTGAGCCCTGCCGATATCCTCGCCATAGAGCGCGATATATTCCTCAAGGCTTTCTTCGATCTGCGATGGTGACAACGCACCCGTATTGTGGATGCTCAACACTTCCGCAAACCACTTCGGGTTGCCCTTCGCCATTTCCATCAAAGCGTGAGCATGATTTCGCCCGCGCGGCGTGGTAATGAATGCAGCCCAACCGTCGTTTTCCTCTAGCATCGGCCGGATATAGGCCCAGGCCGACGGATTGGCCAAAGCAAACTCTGAGAACGTAACGCCGGCAACGCCAGCGCCTACTAGGCTGTTATAGCGATCGGATCCAACGAGCTGCCATGTCGATCCATTCACCAGCCGGATGAACATTTCCTGCTCGTTAGTGGTCTCCCGCAGTTCATGAGGGAAGGCCTCGTCTATTCTCCTCTTGCCGGTATGAGGGTTGACCGCGGCCCAGAGCGCTTTTCTGGCCTGCGCGTATTCAGGAAGTGCCGTCCAGTAGGTTGCTGGCCTCTCGAATGCCGCGACCGCTGTCCGATGCAGTAGAACATCGTCCTTTCCTGCCCGGCGATGCCAGATCCCTAAAGCCCGCTTGCCGCCCTTCTCAAGATAATCCCATAAAGGCCGCTGGTAAGGCCGCGGTTGCCATTGGTTAGGAAGCCTTATCCGCAAAGCGAATTATCTCCAGCACCATTGGCCCGCCGCCGTCGCCCTTATGCTCAACGCTAGCCAGTTTCGCGTGCACGTAAGGCGCTGCGGCTTTGGCCGCGTCCATACGAGATTCTTGCGGAAGATCTTCATCCCGTAGGATGGCCAACATGTAATCGAGGGGCATTAGACCGCCCTCAGCAGCCTTCTTGCGGGCTTCTTCGTTCATCCTGGTGGAAACGCCCGGCTTGCGCCCGGCCCCGCTCCTAGCCCCGCCGTGGCTCATTTTGAAAACTTGAATTTGTTTCAGGCTCTTCTACCGGCAAATCGTCCGCATCAACATCAAACGACACGACCAGCGATGTTACCATGACGCCCTCCGATTCCGAGAGGCCTTGCAGGAACTCGATAGCCTGGGGCACTGTCATGGGTTTGCCGGCCATCACGCGCAATCGTTATCCGGCACGACGTAGGGCTGCGGATTGGTCTCGCAGGGGGAGGTGTCCGCCAGCGCCGAAAGGCGATCACCAATAACAATTTGGTTAGCAATGGACGACCGGCGCATAACGTCGTAATCTACACTTGAAACAACCGCGGCGGTCTGCTCGCAACGCTCCTGCTTCGCCTTGAAGTCCACGCCGAAGATGATGTTGTCGGCGGTCATTTCGCAGCCCTCAACACTACAGGACGGTCAGTGTCCTTACGAACCCGGCCGTCTCGATCAACCATCCAAACACTCGCTGATTTGGTCTCACCGCGTGCGACAGAAAGCGCCTCCTTAAGCGCAGCGATAATTTTCTTACCTGCCTTGCTCATATCGAACTCCTGCCAGAAAGGGAGACCCCAGCCCCTCACCCTCAAACCGGGAGGGGGCGGGATGCAGGCGAGAGACTGGGGGTGGACTGATTAGCCTAGCGAACGGCTGATGCCGGCGAGAAGGCCTTCGATGTCGTCGATCACCGAATGCGCCGACTCCACGCCGTCATTCAAGCGAAAAAGAATGCCGCTCTGCTGAGCTTTGACGTTGCTGATGCTGATGCCCCCGGCAACAGGACGCGGGCCACCGATAGTCTCAGAAAGCCCTTCAAGCTGCGCCCGAGTTTTGAACAAGCGATCGGTCAGGGCGTCAACCTTGCCCACAGCGCTTGCGATCGTGCGAGGCGCTTCCGCAGAAGCCAGCGCGTTGCAGGCGTTTGATCCTGTCTCAGAATATGAATATCCGGTTAAAGCCATTCCGCATCTCCAAATGTTGAAACGCAAAAACCCGCCAAGCTGTGAGGCCGGCGGGCGTAGTTCGTCATGTTCTATTTCGGACGGTCGGTGATTTGCAGACGACTGTCAATACCAAAATGCGATACCAGTGCGTTCAATCCACACTGGAGCTGCTCAAGCCGCAACGCGAACGCGTCATCCGGGATTGGCTCCTCCTGCACTGCGTAATGGTTCACAGCTATCAATTCACGGCGCCCGACCTTTCCGAGATCCTCGTAAGCACTGGTATAGCGCCGATACAGGGCAATTGCAGTTCTGTCCGGCATACCCTCCCCAGGGCCTTTTCCGACGCGTCCTAGATCGATTGCAGAGGCCGTGAAGGGCTGCGCAAGTATCGATGCCCTGTAACTCATCACAACGTCGGCGTAGAGCTTTCCCGCCTCATGCTGAGCCGGCGTGATATGCCCCTGCAACATCAGCCGGCCAAATTCCGACCCGGCCTCCTGCGTCTCGCGAAACTTCGCCAACACCACCACCCTGTGCGGCTGCTCAGCCGCTTGCTGCTTCGGATTGACGTAGACCCGCGCGACCTTCCCGCTCGGTTCCCGCGCCACCCCGACCTTCCGCTTCCTGCCCGCTCTCGCCACTGTCTGCCCCTATGCCCCTGAATGTGAAGTTGGACGCGCTACAACGTGCTCGGGCCAAAGCCAGCCTGCAGATGTTCCGACAGCGTCTTGAAGCCCTCGTAGATCCGCTTGCGCTCTTCCTGGTCTGGCGTTGGTTCAGGAAGGGCTTTCCGGTTGGCGCGCTCGATGCGGTCCTGATCAATCAAATAAACGCTGGCTTCCTTGTCGAGCCATTCTCGCATCTTTGCCAGGTTCAGGTATGAAACCTTGGACGCGATGCCGTGCACGGGGTCAGCCGCCTTGGCTACTACCGCCGGGGGAAATATCAACAAGGTCGCCAACAGCCCGGCCGCGAACTGCTGGGGATCGCTCGCCGGGATCGTATCGTAGAGCCCGAGGATTTTCTTGGTAGCTTCCGCTGCCGCCTGTGGCGAAGTTTTCGAGGTCACTGAGGATTCCCTTCAATTCGTTCTGCTTTTGCTGGTGCTGGGTAAGCGGCTTGGCGATAGGTCCATCTCGACAGCATGCGGCGATGTACTCGGTCGCGTTCTGCTTCGTGGATGCTGTTTCTAGCGCTGAGCGAGCCAATGCGACGTTGCCGCCCTTGGCTTTAAGCAGTTTGCCGATCAAGCCTCCGGCGCCCTTGCCGAGAACTTCCCTCCCCCGCAGAAAGTAATCCCGTTCCGGGATCGAAGGATCGGGCGGCGCGTCAGCGCTCGCCATCTTCTTCTCTTCCTCTTTCTCTACCTTCTCTATATCCTCTTTCTCTAGGCAAGCAGCTTGCTTACACCGCGCTAGCGTCTCGCTAGCAATGAAAAAACCCGATTCAATCAAAGGGGTTAGCGCGTCCCGCATGTCTTGGTCGCTAACCCTGAACCTGAATGCCAATTCCTCAACGGTCGCGTCGATTGCACCGTTCTCATACTCGCTTGCTAGCAGCCAAAGCATCGGCGCTAGCGCTCTGCTAGCAAGCGGCAAGCGCGAAAACGCGAAGTCGTCCAGCAGTCCGCGATGCAGTTTTATCCAAGCTGGCGACCTGTTTTTGTAATGTTGGAACGAGGCCCAATTCTTCGGAGTAATAATCATGCGGACCTCCTCGCCCGCCGTTTATAAGCTTTGACGATTACAAAGCCGGGCTCAGGCAATGGGGCGGATAGGGACAAGTCGATGAGCGCCGCTAGGTCGCCTTCCAAACGCTCAATGCGCGCAACAACATCTGGCGATGCCGCGGACGTCGCGACCTGGCGCAACTCGCTCTCCATGGCATTGAAAGCCTCAAGATAGAGAACCTTCCACGCCATCGCGTCAGTTCCGGTAAACCCCATCGCAAGCAGGACGAACCCATCGCGAGAGAGGTTGTGTTGGCGCAGTTTACGGCCCGTCTGATCGATGTATTCACTGGGCGCAAAATTGCGCTGAGTGAATTCAAGACCCAAATCCGAGCTTATTCGGTCGATCGACCGCAGGACGTCCTTGTGCTGTTTCCCGAAATGAACAGCCAGGTCGCGGCTATTGCAATGAAACGCCCCATCACAAAGGAATAGCCGGGGGCGATCACCAGCCACAATCGGCGCCTCCGTGGCGATTGATCCATCATTTCGCAACACCCGGCGAATATCGGATCTGGTATTGAGTGGCGCCCGATGGTCCGATGGCGTCAGAGCCGTGTGATACGCTCGCTCGGTGCCGCCGGAGATCCAAGTAACGGCTGCGTGCTTTCCAGCAGCCTTAACGACTGGCTTAAAGCCAGCTTTGCGAAGCTCTTCGCAGGCCACCTCAATACACTCGTTCGTAATCATCAGAGCATCCCCAGTGCCGCCATATAAGCATCAACGTCCGCCTGCAGCTCTGCGGCCTTCTTTGCATCGGCGCGTTGCTGACGGATCACCACTCGCAGAGCCTTGGGATTGAACCCGTTGCCCTTCGCTTCCGCATACACGTCTGCGATGTCGTCGCTGATGGTCTTTTTCTCGTCTTCGAGATGGTTGATGCGCGCGACGATGGATTTGATCTGGTTATCGCCAGTTGATGGCTCGGTCATGATTGCCCTCAAATCAGTTGATGATGATATCACATGAAGCCGGTACGCAGGCTTTCGACGTGCAGTTAGTCCGCGCTTTCGACTGGTCTAACGCTCAGCAGCGCTCCAAATTCACACACCCCCCAAGACCAGGATCCGCCCTCGGCCAGCTTGTCGTTTTCGATCAAACCAACACGCTGAACGAAGTCCAGAACGTACTTGCCGCGGTTGTCCCCATCGGAATTGCCGTGCCGCATCTTCTCGTTCAGAATCAGGTGATATGTGAACGGACCTGGCACAGGTTTGATCGTCGGCGGCCGTTGCATCATGTACATACTGTCGGCCTCCTTGAAGAACGCGATCTTCTCCTTGCTCGGGTAGACCTGAGCCTTGCCGGTCCTGCGGTTTTTACCGACCGTGTTGGCGTGATTTACGGACGGCGGAAATGGAAGGTGAAGGATAAAGGTCAACTCATCTCCTCCCTATGCCGATAGGCGATGTCAGCCCCTTTGGCGACAAGTTCGCAAACATCGTTGCGGCTGATCTCGAATCTCTTGAACTCGCCATCCGCCTGCTGGACACACAGATAGTAATGGCCGTACTTCGGTTGTGTCAGGATGGCGCTCTTCGTGGGGATCGCATCCATCATCGCTCACGCTCCGCACGAACTACAGAGCCATCAAATCGCCGCCAAGACCGAATCGTCCGCGGCTTCTTGATGCCGATATGCTTCTTGCGAACGCGATCGTTCTTGGCCTTCAGGAGGCGGTCTGCCTTCGTCTTGTCCTTGTGTGGCGCAACCAATGCCGGCGCCATATTGGATTCGCGGTTTTCGCCGCCGTTGCAGATCGCCAGCATGTGCTCTAGTTCCCAATCATCACCGGGGCGGATGACGGAGTTGGACAAGTAGCAGATGCCGCCATAGCGGTTGAACACGCGCAGCCGGACGTAAGCCGGCGGGCGGTCATCATCGCTCTTGCCAATCCATTCCGCCGTTGACCTCATGCCGCCCTCGTCTGTGCAATATCCTCCGGCGACACACCAAGAAGTTTAGCGACGACATCCATGATGAGCGTCTTGCTGCGCTGAAACTCTGCCGCACCCATAGCCCGGCGCGACTGGCTCTTGGCCGTGTAGCGCGTCACCGTGGCCTCTGTGACAACGACGACAGCAAATTCGTCAATCGGCTTGATGAACGCCGCGATGCGCAGCGCTTCAGCCTTGGAGCCGCATGTTATGGTGTGACTGTCGCTGTAGCCGGCGCGGATCAGCGCCCATTTTCGAAGATGCTCAGCGGTCGGAAAGCGCTCCGTCAGCATATCCTCTGGTAAATTCATCCATGCTTCGTGCAGCCAGCCAAATTCATGGTTATGGCTGGACTGGCTGCGGTCTTTATGCTCGGTGAGCACGTAGGTCTTGCCGGCCTCGTAGAAAGATCCCGCACGCTTAGGCTGGAGCGGCACCATTGCCGATCCGTCCCACTTCATCGGCATTGGAGGCAAGGTCTGCATCAGGCGGCCTCCAGCACAGCATCGTAGTTGCGGATGGATTCGACCATTGCAGCGAGGTCTTTGTTGAACTCGGCAACCCCAGCGGCGATCTCCTTGATGTATTCTTCATCGCGCTCGACGCGGATCCGGAAGAGCGGCAAGCGCGGCGAATAGCTGACGAAATCCCACCACTTGCGGCCCGAGATCCACATACCACCCTGCACTTGCGCCTTATGCTCTGGCGGCAGCGTGCCGTTAAGCAGCCGATCGACCTGGATGTGCGCCAGCGCCGTCTTGATCTCCAAGCCGCCGTCGTCACCAATCAGAGAGTCCGGTGACGCGCCGGCGCCGAATGCTTTGATGAAGCCCACGCGCACCGGGTCAGCGTCGGCCATGAAGGCATACAGGTCGCGGGCCTCGTCCTCCATCACCTTTCCGCGCTCCATATGGATGTTGGTGTAGCTTTCGGCCGGCTCGCCGGTGATAATCTCGCCAGCCAACTTCATCATGTAGGTGGTGCGGGTTTTCTTGTCCTTGGCGTCCTTCCGGCCGCTCAGAAGGACGCTAAACATGCTGGCGGTCGGGATGCCGAGACGAGCTGCGAACCACTCGTCACCGCCCTGTTCACAGTTGACAACTTCCATCATTTGCGTGCCTTTGCGTTCAAGAGTTGCACAGCCATCTGGTAGGACTTGGCAGGGAGGTCGCTCAGCTTCTCAATGCGGAAGTAGGCCAGGAACTTAGCCTTATCGGCGTTGGTGCTTTCGATCATCGCTACCAGCTCGCCAGCCTGATCATCAGAGATCGTCTCGCCGCTGTTGGCGGCCCTGCCGTCGTCGTCGTTCGACGCAGCCAAGCCCAACGCCTGCACCAGAGAGTAGCGCTGCAGGTAGGTGAGCGTCGATCCGATAGCCTGAATGGCATTCTTGCTGCCGCTGGCATCAGCCGGGCCGGCGAGCGTCGTTTCCTCGAAGTGGCCGGCCTTATGCGACAGGATGCACGTCACCGCGATCTTATCCGTCTGGTTGGTGCGGAACCGATACGACAGGCCATGCTTGGAAATCACCGGATCAATCGCATTGGCGATTGCCGAGAAGTCAGCGTATCGCTTTGAGTTGTGGCCGGTCGCATTTCGCACCACGGGCTTGATTTCCGCCTTGGCGGCAGCAATGGCCTCATCAAATGCCTTGCGCGCCTGGTTAGCCTCCCAGCGCTCTTGCAGCGCCATCAGCTTCTCTACCATTTCCAGACTGGCGCCCGACGTTACCGCCTTCTCCAGCATCGTCATCGGCGTCGTGGTCGGTGTCGCCTCCACCATTGGAACTACGTTGCTCATTTTCCATCTCCTGTTGAGTTCTGCGCTTGCGCAGACGCCATAGGTTGTTTGCTATTTCGCTTTCGAGTAACCAGAGGTGCTTCGCAATCTCTGCGGTGTTGAAACCCTTCCGCCACAGATCCACCACTTCGATTTCAGTGTCGTGGTTGAGACCGCGAAGGCGAACGTCATGGCGCCCATTGACGATCACGCCACCCTCTCCCTCTCGTTGTCTTTCTGTAGCTGCTTGTTGATGATCGCTTTCAACACCGCCTCAAGCTCCGCACGGCGCTGCGAACGCTTGGGCTCCGATGCGATGATGCCGCGCAAGTGTGCAGCCTTGTGCTTTGCCGCGAGCGGTCCGATGCGGCGGAGGATTTCGTGGATGGGCTGCTTCATATCGAAACCACCCCTCGCTCTACGGCCCATGCCCAACGAGGGTCATCGGCATCCGAAATGCGCTTGATGCTACGCTCCCGCGCTTTCTCCGCGTCCGTGAGCTTCCGGCCAATCTTGTGGCTGACGACTATCTTGCCGTCGCTTGCGCGGCGGCGTGCATATGTCGGCTGTAGACCGTATTCCACGCACATGGCCGCTGCCCTCTCCTGGTCAACCAGGTAGACCTCCAGGATCTTCGCGCGCTGCTCAGGTGTGATCTTTCTCCTCATGCTGCCACAGCCTCTTTCGGGGCATAAACGGCAAGGCGCTCAGAAATGGTGCCCTTGCCCTTAGATTGAATAGTGTGGGCTTCGCAGTAGGGAGCGCTGGTCGTGGGACAGCCACAGAACGTGAACGGGCCATCACCATAGGGCCAGCGGCAGGTGATATTGTTCAGCCGCGCCAGCGGAATGTGCAGCGGTTGTGCAACGACATCTTCAATTTCGACGTGCTCCGGCGGCAGGGTATCCTTGTCATAAGCGCCCCAGCGCGTGGCGAAGATGCTGACCTTCTGCTTTTTGGCGCGGGGGCGCGGCGAACGCTTTGTTGGCTGGAATCCGAAATCGTTCTTCGACTTGATCCCCATACGAAACATTTTGCCGCAGACGGCATTTCGGGTAATTCCGCCAAGCTCATTCGCGATCTGCGAGCACGACAAGCCTTGCTCGACATACTTCTTGAGAGCGGAAACGCGGTCATCAGTCCAAGAAATCAGCGTCATTTTATTTCCCCCTCAGATGTCGTTCCAGTCGTTGACGCTCCCGCTTGGCTTGCCACCAAGCGATCAAAGCCTTTAATAGGCGCATCAAGTTCACTCCGAAGATGCCGAATTTTCATTAGTTCGTTGAAATGCTCTTGCTCGTAATGCTGGACCCACTTCTCGTACTGCTCTCTAATTCTCAAATACAAAGAGATGCGCGGCTCGGTAATTCCAGGCCGGTCGGCTATAAACTTCTCCATCCAGGACTTGGAGGTGCCCACCTTCCTCGCTACCTCGCCATACGCGTTGTCGCGGCCGACCCTTCGCGCCTCCCAATCGACAAGCCGCTCTAGGGCCGATCGCGTAGTCGCTGTAATGGTTGCGGAACACGGCATCTGCTTTTTCCTGCGGATGATCTTCATTTCTTGAAACCCTTCATGTGATCAATTGATCTCCATGAAGGACGCGGTACAGATAGCTAACGACAACGAGCGGGACAGCTTCTCAGCGATAGGCTTGGCGGCTTTGCTGATAGTGGACCGGCTCAAAAACAATGCTCAGTTAAGAGCCGCGACGAATAATGTAGATGGCAGTAACCCCGGCGATGATGAGGGGACCGGAGAGGCAGAACAGAAGCGCAGCGGCGACAGCGAGTATGTCGCCCGGCGATTGCGTGACCTTGCAGCGTTCGAGAAACGCGCGAGCGGCAAGTGAAAATCGAGATTGCGTCGGGGCGCCCCGCTCGACGCGATGACGAGGCGCCCAAGGCTGGACGTTGCCCCCGTTGGCCTTGGGCGTGCTCATTTGTCATCTCCATCGCGTCGCAGCCAGCGCAGCTCAGGCACACCGAAATAGCCATGTTCGATAACGAGCCAGCAGTAGTCCATCTTGCCGCCGCCGGGTTTTTCGCCGGCAAGGATCGTGTACCCAGGCGGCATGGAGGGGCGCGGCGTCATCAGCCAGACGCGGCGCAGCGGAAGCGTTTTGAGCCAGTGCGCTGCATTGAGGCGAGCAACAGGGAAAACAAGCGCCACTTTGCGACGCGCCACGATGAATGCGTTCAGCGCGAACAGGTCAGCGATGTTGAAAGGCGGATTGCAAACGATGTTGTCGTACTGCGTTTCAGCGTCCGACAAGAAGTCATGCGGTGTCTTGGTGCTATCCCAGCCGCGGTTGACAAGATCAGAGCCGAACGCATGATGCCCTTGCTTGAGCGCGCAATTTCTGGGCGGTGTGGTCAAATATTCCCATTGCAAAGTGCGAGGGAAATTATGGCCACGTTCCAGTCGAGCGACCGACCGTTCATTGATACTTACGGGATCACCGATGTTTACTGCACAAACGCGTGCATCGAAAATGCCGGCGGCGGGAATATCCGCATCGTGCTCTTCATCGAAAAGGAGGGCCGCCCCATCGCGGTCGATTGCGTCGTCATGCCAACCAGCAGCGCATGCGTCGTGGGCAAGGCGATTGCCGGGGCCGGCTTCGATATCGAGCATCCGGTCGGATGGGGGGAGGCGCCGTGTCATTGAGCGGCGACCTTTTGTTTTGTCGAAAACAGCGAAGCGAGGTCCGGTCGCAGGTCGCACGGGGCGATCCCGGTGATGCGCTCGATTTCGCTGATTTCCCCGAAGGGCACCTTTTTTTTATTCCAGCGCGAGACAGTCGCCTTGTTGACCCCAAGCTCACGCGCAAGGCCGGAAAGCGTCTGTCCGCGGTTCTTCAAAAGGGTGGCTAGGTTGCTCATAACGGAGATAGTTGCACAACTCACAACCATCGTCAAGTAGCTCGGTTGCGCAACTCGCTAACGCCTTCGGGGTGCCCGGTTGTTAAAGTCGCCCTATGAAAAAACCAGAGCAAATACACCGCAGTAAGCAACCTCGCCGACCCCATTTCATTGAGGAGTGGGCGGAGAAACGGAACTTCGCCTCTCAGGCGGATTTGGTAAAAGCTCTCGGCGCAGATAAGAGCTTGGTGTCGCGCTGGTACGACGGGGCCTCTCCGGGCCGGGAATGGCAGGAGAAGCTGCGTGCTCTGTTCCACATCGAGGACGAGCGCGGCGTGTTCTTGCACCCTGACGACGATTGGCTGACCAGGTTCTTTATGAACCGCCAACCGGAAGAAATCGCCCGAATCAAGCAGACGCTCGAAAGCGCCTTCCCTATCAAGAAAACCGCATCATAGTACCATATTGCGCGCCATAGGCCATTATTCCCACAAAAAATAAGTTGCAAGTTGCCCAACTTGCCTATTGCGATGTGTTGCGACTTGTGCAACTATTCTCCCACGAACACGGGAGCGCGACATGGCCGCACGCTGGACCAGCCTTCAGAAGACCGACACCCACCACGTCTTCGCCACCACGCATAGCCTCCGACTGTCTGATACGTGGTCGTGGATCTCGGAAGCCGTTGCCAGCGAATTCGAATGCTCGCCCGACGATCTAGGCATGGTGGACAACGAGGACGGCGATTTCGTCGTGCTGAACGGGAAGATGATTGTCGAGGTCCATCCCTGTCGGATGGTTAACGCGCCCCGTGCGCATCTGCAGATGGCGGCGGAGTAGCGGCTATGTGGGCGGCAGCAGCGATGCTTGTATGGGCCATTGGAGCATACTTCTTGTTCGCCATGTTTGCATGTTTAGCCGTCCGTCACCCCGGCGAGACAGCGGCCAACCAGATGCAGCAAGCGGCCACTTGCATTGTCCTTACGGTCGCATTCTTCGCTCTAGCCGGATGGATGTCGTCATGAACACCCAGCAGCAAGCCGACCAAATGTTAGCTCAATGGCAGTTCGAGCGCGCCAAGGGCATCAAGCCGGAAGACCGGCTCCGTCAGGACAACATGTCAGAGCGAGAGTGGGAAGAAGAGGTTTGGCTGATCGAGCTCCACGTGAGCCAAGAGGACGCGCGATGATGGGTGTTCATCTGCTTATGTATTCGTCGATGACCTACAGCAACTATCTCGCCTACTGCAACGCATGGTGGACGGCTAATCCCGATCGGGAAGCTGCGACAAACGCTCAGCGTGAGCTTGATCTTTCAATCGCTGGATTGGCTGACGGCGCCGGCATCGTGTTCGGATAGTCCGGCCGTCTCAATCCAACAGTGAAACACCACTAGATCAAGGGGTAATACCAATGCCGAAGTACAGGATCGACTGGAAATCTTGCAGCCAGTGGGCTGGTACCGAGAGAACCATGGATGAAGGCGAGGAACTTTACCTCACCAAAGAAGAGGCCGAGGCAGCGCTGGAGGAATTTCGGAACGATGCCGACCTTCAGATGGATCTGCATCACGCGGCCGTTGAAGATCAGGGTGTCGAGGGCTGGATGGAAGTCGTCAAAGTGGACGAGTAGTCCGGCGCTCATCTTGAGAGACGGCTGAACCATAGGGTTTCAAATGAAAATCGAATGTGAAGTGAAGCAGATCATCGAAGATGGGGACGAACTTTCCATCAGCTTGCGCGGTTGGTGGTCGTCCGACCCAGACGGGACGTATCTGCACCCGGTCGGCGAGATCAAGATCCCGTCAACCGCCGCGAACCGCAAGGCTTACTACATCGGCCGGCGCCTGTTTGTTGAGATCAAGCCAGCCCGTTCTTGAGGGACGGCAACCGCACTACACATAGGGGCAGGATATGAAAACGTTCGAACTACCAGTGTCAGATTGCGGGTGTTTCGTTGTTGGCTACATCACCGACGATACGGTCAGTAGCATGTTTACGCATCGACCAGGGCCGGCGCCGGAGTTTGGCGTGATCGTCTGGTACAAGGACGAAGAAGCAGCAAAGGCCGCCTTTAGGGCGGCGCAGGACGCCCACTGGACTACCGTCTCAGCGGACCGCGCAACCGTGGGTGCGGATGCGGTGAGGGACATCGTTGCGCGCTTCCACCGCAATGCTTGCTATCCCGACGCCATGCCGCACGAACTAGACGCCGTTGTCGCCGCCCTCTCCGCACCAGTAGCCGGGGAAAGCCCCGCCGCCCCTGATGGTGACGCACATGGGTAGGGTGCTGGAACCCCGCGGATTGTCTAAGGACGCGGCAGCTGCCTATGCTGGCTGTGAAAGCCTTGCATCATTTAGTGACTGGATCCGGCGTGGGATTTTACCGGGGCCGATCCCTGGAACGCACAAATGGGACAGGAAGGCCATCGATGCAGCTCTTGACCGTCTCTCTGGCTTGCAAGCTACAATCGCGCCCGAACTTTCCCCATTCGAAAAATGGAAGGCGGAACAAGATGCGCGTCCCCTTGAAGGGCATTCATAAGACCACCAAGAAGCTCGCGGACGGTAGCACGAAAGATTACTACTATGTCGGCAAAGGCGGTCCTCGCATCGATGCAGTCCCAGGGTCGCAAGAATTTATGCGGTTGTTTGCCGAAGCAAACGTGCGAAAGAAGCCAACTTCTGATACTATGCAGACGTTGATTGATTACTTCAAGGACTCCGACGAGTACAAAACTCTGAGCATTCATAGCCGGCGATCTTACAACCAATATCTTGCACTCATAGGCGGGAAGTTCGGCACCATGCCGTTTGCAGCAATCGAGGACAAGCGCGCGCGAGGAGAGTTCAAAACTTTCCGCGGCAGCTTTTCCGCGAACCCGCGCAAGGCCGATTACATCTGGACGACGTTGGCGCGTGTGCTCTCTGTCGCAAAGGACCATGGCAAGATCAGTGTCAACGTGTGCGAGCGTGGCGGTCGGCTTTATGAAGCGGATCGGTCGGACATTATCTGGCAGGCCGACGATATTCGGAAGTTCTGTGCCGTTGCATCTATCGAGTTGCAGGCAGCTTTGCTGCTGGCGTTGTGGACTGGGCAGCGGCAAAGCAACCTGGTTAAGATGACGTGGAAAAACTACGACGGCACCTTTTTGCGGTTCAGGCAAACGAAGGCGCGGGGGCAGAAGGGTCGCCGGGTAACGATCCCAGTTGGCGCTCCTCTCAAGACCGCGCTGGACGCCGCACTTCAGGAGAAGCGAAACTCGGTGACGATCCTCACAAACAGCCGCGGCCTGCCGTGGACTGAGGATGGGCTACGGACCTCATGGAGCAAGGCGTTCGACAAAACTGACCTGGGCGATCTTCATTTCCACGACCTGCGAGGGACCGCCGTAACGCGCCTGGCGCTGGTCGGATGCACCGTGCCGGAGATTGCATCTTTCACCGGCCACTCCATGGATACGGTGCAACAGATCCTTGACGCTCACTACCTTGGCGGGCGCCTTGAGCTTGCCGAGTCCGCGATCAAAAAACTCAACGCAGTGTACGGATAACGAACAAATGCTCCAAACCAAGCTCCAAACTGGCCTGTCCGGTCTAATCTTCGAAAGTCGGAAGGTTCTTAAAACCCCTTGCCTGTCAGAGGCTTGGAGTGGTGGGCGCACCAGGGCTCGAACCTGGGACCCGATGATTAAGAGTCCCAAGACAGGCGCTGTAATCATTGGGCTTTTCTCCCAACTATACCAATTTTACCACAAGCAAAATCAACGGCTTGCAGGCGTTTTCCCAACCACCCCCGCCCACAGCGGGGTGGCGTGATGAGCGGCATCCTCACCTCCGTCCATAAGGCCCGGGATGAAGCCGGAGCCACGTCGCCCAAGGGCCGGCGCCTCACCATCGTGTCGCAGATCGTGCAGACGCCTCCGGTCGATGACGACCAGGCACGGCGCCAGCGGGGCATCCTGCAGGGCGTTGAGCAGGACTTGCGCGGCCTCGTTGCTGCAGAGCGCGGAGGTGCGGCGTGATGGCAACCCTCTCAAAAATCGAGCCGCAACCGCCGCGCGGCATCAAGTACATGCTCGGGGACGAGACGTGGCTTGCCCCCGCAGATCGGTCGCCCATGCGCCTCGAATGTGAAGAGTGGGGCAACCTAGGACCGATGGAGTTGAACGCAGAGATCAAGCCAAACAAGGCCGGCTTTCGCGTCAGGAACACAACCATCCTCGCACCGACTGGCGCTCTTGGCTTCACCGAGATCGATGGGGTCTATTTTTGGACCGACACCGATGTCTGGGGTCGCTCCGCTGCCGAACGTGAAGCCCGCGCGCCCGGACCCCACCCCAACGATCTAAGCGGTGCAGCATGAGCGCTTATTACAACGAGATCGAACCCTTCGCCGCGGACTGGCTCCGCAGATTGATCGCTAAAGGACTGATCGCGCCTGGCGACGTTGACACCAGGAGCATCATCGATGTCCGACCCGACGACCTGCGATCCTATACACAGTGCCATTTCTTCGCCGGGATTGGCGGATGGTCCTACGCTCTCCGATCGGCCGGATGGGACGACGATCGATCTGTTTGGACCGGTTCCTGCCCCTGCCAGCCGTTCTCCCTCGCCGGCAAGCAAAAGGGCTTCGACGACGCCCGCCACCTCTGGCCCGTCTGGCGAGACCTTATCCGCGAGTGCGATCCTGCAGTCGTCTTTGGAGAGCAGGTTGCGAGCGCGACTGAATGGCTCGGACTTGTGCGAAGTGACCTGGAAGCCATGGGCCGCGCCGTGGGGGCAATGCCTATCCAAGCCGCGAGCGCGGGTGCGGACCATCTCCGCGACCGATACTGGTTTGTGGCTCACACCGAGTTGCCCGAGGGCAAACGACAGCGACGAAACGGCGGGGAAATTTTATCCGAGCAAGCAGCAGGTCGACATCATAGCGCAGGCAACCTGGGCCCTGACGGCGGCTCGGGATTGGCGTTCCGATCGGTCGCAGAAGTCGAGCGAGGAAATGTACGGGTCGAAAGGCCGGCCGCTGCCGCGCCAAATGCTGGAAGCCTCGCCTTGGCCAACTCCGACAGCGCGCCTCGGGGACGATCAGCGCGGGATGCCGAGCTCAGATCAGGGACTGAAGCGGTTCGAGAGCGGCCGACGCAATCTGGACGATGCAGTAGCGCTGTCAACTTGGCCGACAGCCAGCGTGTCGAACGCTCGCGGGAACGGCTATCAGAACAGCAAGAACGGGATCACGCCGACACTTTCAGGAGTGACGGGAGCAGCGAGCTTTCCTGGGTCACTGGCGCCGACGGAAAAGCCAGGCGCGTTAAACCCGGACTTCGTTTGTTGGCTCATGGGGTACCCGGCCGAGTGGGTAAGTTGCGCGGATTCGGAAACGCCATCGACCCCCGCCCCGCGGCGACGTTCATCGAAGCCGCCGACTACGCCATGAGCCTGCGCAGCCCTTGGAGCAAGAGCGCGGACCCCGCCACGTGCTGGGGCGCAGGATCGGGGAGAACCCCGATGAAGCAGGTCGGTGCCGTGACGCAGATTTCAGCAACTAAGCGACGCTTCCCGACCGACCCGGCCGGAGCGGCTCGCTGGATGCCAACGCTCCATGGCAAGATCATGAAGGTCGGCGGCTTAGCAGGGCTGCCTTTCGGCGGATTCGATACGCGCGCAGAAGCGATCGCTGCAGGCAGGCGTGCATATCTAACGCTCTCGCAGGATGGGGTGCTGTCATGACCTTTTACGCAGAGGGTGGAGCCTCGTGGTCGGCTGATTGGAACGAGCACACCGCCATCTTCGATCCGCCATCCGCTGGCTATCGCGCAGCCAAACAAGCCAATTGCTTCGACTGCGGCCCCCAAGGCCACTGCCACATGAACTGCGGTCTCGCCGCCACCCCCAGCAATACGGGCCCAGGCTCATGACCAGCTCGCCCCAAATTGAATCGCGTCAGGTCATTCAAGAGGATCGCGAGTACGCGTCGGAACTTCTTGCCGACTTGAACAGTGGAGATTTGCCACGCCTTGAGATCGCAGCGCGATGGTTTCGTAAGGCCCGCGTTGAACGCGCACTCTGCTCCGAGGCGGTGGACATAGGGCAAGCAGCGGACACACTGCGAGATCAGTTTGAGGCATGGGCATCGCAGGACCATAGGAACTTGCAACCCCAAGAATGCGAAGACCGCGAGGACTGGAACAACCATTACTACGTCCACGATTGCGATAACGAAGCCTTCATTGGCTGGAAAGCCGCACTCGCTGGGGGCGCAGGAACGCTGAGCCCCCAGCCCAACAACGGAGATTCAGCATGAGGTTCCGTCGATACTGCGTCACCGTGATGGATAATTGGACGCCGCTCCGGGAGTTCTGGACGCTCGAAGGCGCCAAGGAATTCTACCGGCAGCACCGCGCGTGCGCCAACGTCTTCAAGTGGGAAGACGGCAGTTGGCACTGGATGTGCGGGGCGAAGGATCTGAGCCCTGATCGCATTTTGTCCCCGCTCGATGCCGAAAAGCTCCGAACAAGAGCGCGGGATTGCGACACCCTGTCAGGAGATGCATCGTGAGCCGTCCTCATAAACCTCTTTCAACGATCTACTGCGGCAGATGCGATCAAGCGCGTCTTGCCGAATGTGACGAAACGGGCATCTACATATGCCCGGTTTGCCCGACAGAGTCTTGGAGGCCGACTCCCATGATGCTCGATGAAAGCGGCAATCGATCTATTTTTGATGACGTTGATGATGATTGGAGGGCCGCCTCGCTTCAGGGCACTTCGGAGATCAAGGCATGACGACACAATGCCCTTATGGCGACGAGCACTGTCCGGTCATCACCGGCCCGCCCATGAAGGGCGGGGGCGACTGTCAGTACTGCATGACCGTGCTGTCGCCGGCTGACGTGGAGGCATTAACGCCCGATCAACAGCGATATCTGACCATCAAGCGGAGGGTATCGCCTATGCGATGGGGCGGCCCCTCGCTCATTCGAGCCGACCGCGCGCCCGAAGTAACAAAGGAGAAGTGACATGAAATTCTCACCGCTCGTAGACGCCGCGCTGATTGAGAAGTTCGCCGACGATCGCTGCCCAAGCTGCGGCCTGAAATGGTGGCTGTCGCCGCCCGCGCACATCCCCGGCAGTAGCTGGGTTCGATGCGTCGAGTGCAAAGAAACGTTCGACCGCGACGCTACAGATGGAGAAGTGAAGTGACAGACTTTTTGGAACTAGCCGAGAGATGCGAGACGGCGCCCGGGCCAGACCGAGAGTTGGATCTTGCGATCATCAACGGCATCACGTCGAAACCGGGATGGTTCTGGCACGATAAGATTGCAGGCATCATTTCGCGTGATGACTACGGCGCGAACGCCTTGGGCAATCCTCTATGCAGTCTGGAGGACTATACGTCCTCCATCGACGCCGCGATAACGCTGGTCCCGGAAGGCTACGCGATCGATGGCTTCATGATTTGGCCCGGCCATCCGTCCACATTGACCGTACTCGGCACCATGCGACGTGAGTTTGGTCTAGACCGCACAATCGAGTGGACGCACACCGGCGGTGACGGGAAGTGGAAAACACAAGCCGCCACCCCCGCCCTCGCCCTTTGCGCCGCGGCCCTCCGTGCCCGCGCCGCCACCCCCGCCCAGTCCAGCAAGGGGGAGTGAGATGGCGACTATTAATCGGTCTGATTTTTATACCATCGTCTCCTGCATTTCCCGCTGTGCGGCGAATTGGAGCCACGAGGGCGTTGTCCTGAGTTTAGCGCGCGGCAAGGGCAACGAGGAAATGTCTGCCGGGTCGAGAGAGCGTTTCTGCGAGGAAATCCGGGGCTTTCTTCGAGACATCGAAGAGCCACCTAGACCGATATCAAAACCACATTGGTCAGATGAACGAGATGCCGACACAGCTAACCCCACCCCCGCGTTCCTGCCTCAAGACAGCCAGAGAGACACGGATGCCTGACCCGATCAAATACGTAGTGGACCCGGCAGCGCCATTCCCGAAAAAATGGTCTGATCATATCGGGCCGATCAACGTGATGACCGAGCCAGTGGCTGGTTATCTGATGGTCCGCAGGCCTGGGTGCACCCCGTTTGTGCTGTCTGTGAAGCAGATGCTGAATGCCGAGCCAACGCGGTCGATAACGGGACCGTTTGTTTTGTTCGAAAAGAAGCGCGCACTGCCGCGCCAAGAACGCTGACTTCCCATCATTTTACCGGCAATAGGAGATGAGCATGGATGTTATCGAGAAGCTGAACGAAGGCGATATTTTCCGCTGGCACTACAGCGACCCCAAAACGAACTTTGGTGCGTGGGGCGACCATCATTGCTGCTCGCGCATCGCCGTGGTTCAGGACGGTGTATTGCGCGACACCTACTGGCTGCACTGGTCCCAAGATCAAGGCAAGTGGCTGGGGACGGGCAGCGGCCGAACCTTCGGGTTGAACGATCTTAGCCGTCTCAAATTGGCATTCGTGGCCAACCACGCCGACCTAGTGCCGGCCAAGGAATACGACGCCAATTACTACGACGACGCTGACATCGTGGACCTAAACCACTCCAACGATACCCGCGGAAACTTCTATCTGCGCAAGGGCGCCGTCCGAAGCCAGGCGAAGATGCTTTCGGCTGCCCGCGCAAAGCTCGAACGGAGCGAGTCCGACAAGCGGGACGCCGAGTGGCGCTCGGAGCGCCTGCGCGAGTCCATTGCGAAAATCGAAGCTGGTGACGTCTCGGGGTTTTTCTGACCCACCCCAGCGCTCCCTCCGCATGAACGCCCGACAGAAGGAACAGGACGATGAAGTGGACTCCATATCACTACTGGATGTGGTTCTGGTGCTGGGCTTGCTTCAAGGCGTACATGAATTTGCCGACCGCCTCGACGCATCATAGCCGGTACGGCCGTTTCCTAATGTGGTTGCTTGGCTACGCTGGAGCCTACGCGCACAGCGATGATGGCAAGACGTTCCACCTTTGCGATTTCTTTTATCCGACGCGCCAGGCTCAGTCCGACGCATGGGATCTGCACACCACCAAAACCGACCAAGGAGCAGGACGATGAAGAACCAGCGCGAACGTGACCGCCGCAACCTACGCCCGCATGCTGAGGCGCGCCTGGCGATGTCTATGTGGGGCCATGAATACGCCCACAAGCAGAACGGCGGATCAATGGATTTCTGGGATGCGATCGGTGAGCAGCGTCAGCGCCTGTGCATCGATATCATCAATGATATCCTGCACGACCTCCACGAAAACGGCCGCGCGACCCCCATTACGGAAGCAAAGCGCGCCTAAGCGGCCCTCAGCAATGAACGCGGAAGCCCCACCCCCACAGCATAGGAGACGAGGAAGATGACGGCCCTGGCCCATAGTCCGATGACTACGAATGAACTTATCCGCGCGCTACAGCGCTTCCAAGATGAAGCCGCACATTCCGGCAGCGTCGAGATTCGATGGCTCTGCGCGGTTATCCAGCCAGCATTAGATGCCGCTTGCGAAGTAGGTAACAGCCGACTCGGCCCTGAGAACCGCAAGGGAGTGAACGAGTTTCGTGCCGCCGAACTCGAACGAGAGATTGAACGCAAGCGAAAGGATACGGAGCTTCTGGAGCGCGAACTGAAGAAGGTGCGCGCAGCCTGACCACCTCCGCGATCTACCCGCATGACGGAAGGACAACCAATGAAGGTTGATGTCAACATGAGCAACGAAGATCGATTCCAAGTCGGTTCGTGGTGGGCCTCGTCGCCGGATTATGTTCTCGCTGCTCTAACCGCGCAGCTTCGATCTGCTGCGACGATCTGGCCAGAACTGGAAAGTTTTCGGATTGGTACGATAGATCCGAAACAAGTCTTCCCTGAGATGCCTGATCCCACCACGCTCCCCGACAATGACAGGAACACGCCATGAGCACTGATGAGAGAATGAAGCTGGCGGACCAACGCGCATATCTAGCGAAAGAAATTGATCGCGCGGAAACGTTACAGATTCACTTCAACGACGAAATATCTTGCGGTAGCCGCCCTCTGAACGATATCGAGCGTGGCCTGATCTCCGCCGCCCTGCGTGCGCCAGAGGCGGCCGACGCGGGGGCTGTGGCGTACATGAGCGCCGAGCAGATGCCAGAGATCATCGACCGGGACGATGGCACTGGCATCTACATCCCGCTGCGCAAAACAGCGGCGGGGCTATTTCAGACCGCACTCTACGCCTCCCCCACCGCTGCCGGGATCGCCGCCCCGCCGGACCTCGCGCTGGAAACCACGCCAGAAATGCGGGCGAGACAGCGCGATCTGACGCGGCAGACAGGCCGCGACGATTATGACCGCGTGACCGAAATGCTGCTCGATGATCTGGCGCGATGCTTGGCCTATATTGCACCATTGCAGGACGTGGTTGCTCGTCGCCCCGCCACGCCTGCTGCAAGCGCGGATGCGGTGAGGACCGCAACATTTGAGCAGTGCGCCAAGATCGCCGCCGACATCGCCGACCGATACGACAGGGAGGCGGCGACACTGGCGCACAAGCCGGGAGAAGGTCGAGCGCAGGCCGCGTCTAATGCCGCCACCGTCGTCGAGGACGCAATCCGCCGGACCGCCCTCTCCGCGCCAGTAGCCGGGTCCGCCTCCCCCGCCCAAGCCGACATGCGGGAGTATCACGCTATCGTTGCTGAGAAGATTCCGGGGTATGTATCCTGCGATGAGGAGTTTTCGCAGGCTTATGAACGTGGCCGAAAAGACGCTGCCGCCGCCATCCGCGCCCTCCCCGCATCCGGTGAGGCCGATGCGACTCTGACGCCCGAGATGGTCCGCCTGATTATTGCCGCCCGAAATGTGGCGTTCGAAGATCATCCCGGCACCGAAGAATTGAAAGAACTCGACGAAGCGTCCGAAGCTTTCGCCGGCCGCGTGCCGTGGGAGAACGAGCCCGAAGACGCCCCGCAGCCATGACCCATGACCGCTGACCCATTGGAGCATTGAAATGCCGGACATCATCAAACAGGTTTTTTCGGTCGCCGAAGCCAAAAGGCAGGCCAGGATTTTTCAGAGCGCAGGCAAGGCTATTGCAGACCACTGCGACAAACGCATCCGTTCTGCCGAACGTGCTATAAGCCGAGAGGAGAAGTACCTTCAGAAAGTGTTGCGCGCCAAGAACACCGGCGGCGTCATGGCCGGAGATATTGAGGGGGCGTTTCACCGCATCCGCGAAGCGCTGGCACCGCAGCAGTCGTAAGCAGCCATCGAGGAATAGAAGATGAAGAGATTAGAACGCATTGAGGACCAGATGCGCGGCGTCGTCACCTATGAACTGGCGAACGGTCGATATGCCACTTTTGATGCGCGAGCCGTGCAAGAGTACGGGATTGCAAAGCTGCTAGACAGTATAGGCGAAGGCCATCAGGTGCCTACCGAGCGCCTGCCTGTCATCCAGGACGGCAGGCGCATTGGCACAATGCCGCCTGACTTCGATCCAGCCAGCGCCCGTAGCACGTCCTTTTTATACGACGTGCGGCCGGGAGATTTCCGTCGTGAAGGCGACACATGGGTCGTCGGGAAAACGATGGGAGGGGGCGACGTGGATTGCGTCGTCGGGTTCATTCGCGACACGCCCCCGCGCTCCTGAGCGATGATGACGCCAGCGCCGCGCTCCGCTAAACTGCCACCATGTTAAAGCCCCAGCCCTACACCCATGTTCGATTGATCGAGGACAAGGAGCGGATAGCCCGCTTCGAGGTCCGGGTCTCCACCTTCATCGAATATGACGAAAACCCCGGCCGGCGGGCCATTTCGGGGAAGCCTAGCCGAGATGAAGCCCTGAAGATCGCGCAGGAGATGGCCAAGGCTGCGAAGGTGAAGGCGGGCTAGAACCAGAAGCCCCGCGGCCGGGTGATGAGCCACGCCAGAAACACCAGCACGACAGTGATGGCAACGAAGCCGGCTAGGAGGATGGCGAGGAAGAGAAAGATGCCCTCCATGCTATTCCGACCTGTTCTGGATGCGATCCGCCAGTTTATCGATCCGCTCTTCGATCTTGTCGCCAAGCTTTTCAAAGGACTTTTCAAGACGGCTGATGACAATCTCGAAGCTGTCTTTGCGAACGAAAGTGTCCCTGTTCCACGTCTCGACATCGTGGATTTTGGTGCGCAAAGCAGATGCCGTCTCGCCAAATTCATGGCGAAGCGTCTCCGCTCGGTCCAGGTTCTCGCGCACTAGCTTCGCGTTGTCGCGCTGGCAGTTGTCGATTTCGGCATTGAAGTCATCGCGGATTTCCTTCTCAACCCGGCTCATTTTCCAGACTATGGTCCCGGCCGCACTGACGACTGTCAGAAGCGTCCCGACGTTGAGGTAGAGCCCGTATTCCGCCACATCGGTCACCCTTCAATTAACCAAAACGCGGAAACCAGGTCTCCGATTGGGGGATTGTGTGATCTGTTTAGTCCCAGCCTTCATCGGAAGCCTCTTTCCTATGGGGGTCAGGCTCGGCCGGTCGTTGCAAGCTTCCGGTCGGGCCGTCTGTTATCGATCTGCTCGCGCCAAGAAGCCCTGCCGGAACATCACGACGAGATTCAACACCGCCATGGCGACGCGGAACACGATGTAAATCCCGCCACCAAGAGCGAACATCCACCAATGCGCAAAGCACCACTGCGCGATGCCGATCACCGTCGTGAAAACCGTGGTGACGGTGCCAAGCGTGTCCTGAGCGCTCTGCAGCGTGTCCTGAGCCTTGTTAAGCAGACCGGACGATTCCGCGCCGCCTAGCAGACCGCCGCCGAACAACACCTTCCCGACGAGGCCAAAGCTGTCCAGCGCAGCCACCTGAGAGTTGCCCTTGTCGCGCAGGTCCGACGCACTAGCTTCAACGCGCGCTTTCGATACCTGACGAGGCCCCGCGGCTGCCAATGCCGCGGCAAACTTCGCATCGATCGCGTCACTGGCTGGTAGGCCATTGTCTGCCCGGAATGCGCGGACAGCGTTGACGGTGCGCTTGCCCATCAGCCCGTCCGGCTGCCCTACCTCCACATAGCCCTTGTCCGACAGCATGGCCTGCTGGTCGTACAGAACGGGGTCGCCAGTGGGATGCAGACCTGGCCGGGACGCTTCTGTCGTGGTGGCAACCGACGCGTCCTTGCCCCTGAGAGAGCGCCACAGCGTAGCCCAGATGCCAGGCCTTTCCGACGTGACGGGAACGGGTGCGGTTTGCACCGAGGCGATGGGAGTGACGGCCACGGCTTTAGGTGCCGGCTCGTTGAACGTGATGCTTTTGTCCAGCTTCTGCATGGCTAGCAACAGGCCAGCGCAGCCGAGCTGTGCGTCTACGGCGTTCGGATCATAGACGTGGTCGCGGACGTACTTGCCGGACTTGTATTGATCGGTACCGGACCAAATGTAAGGCGACGGTACGCCCTTGTTGGCATAACCCAGCCCGTTGTACTTTTCGAGCAGCGCCAGCGTTCCGCCGACCGACCAGTCCTTGTTCTTGGCGGCGAACGGGGCGCAGTTTACCAGCGCGTCATAGGCCGCTTCCTCCCACGAACTGAACGGCCCGCGGCCGATCGGCACGATGGTGGATTTCTTGTTCCACGCCTGCCCCTGAGCAATGCTTTTCAGCCACTTCGGATCGGCACCGGCCTCGCGCTCCTTGATCACCGCAATGACGAACCACGGCACGCCTGTGCGGGCCTCCATGCCCTGAAACCGGCCCTTGTCGGCAACCAGCCGTTTGGCAACAGGGGTAAATTCTGACGCGCGGGTCAGCCTGGCGTTCGCCCAGCGGGTGGCGTTCGCCTGTTTAAGCGTTGGCATTCGTCTCTCCGTTTGGTGGTCAAAAAACCGCCCTGGGGCGGTTTGGGTGGGTTGATGGGTCAATCGCTGTGTGGTTGAGTGCGCGACTCGACAATGCAATGGGAGGTAGTATGGGCGCGCTTCTTAAGGCTCGATGGGCTGTGACGGATTTCGTGTATGATCACCTGCCCCGCGCGCGTATGCTTCAGCAACAACTCGACGAGGCGCACCGGACAATCGCCAGACTGAACGGCGGCGCGACTAGGGCCGCATTATCCACCGAGCCCGTAGACCGACGCGTGGCGCTGTTCGACGCCATCTCGGTCGGTGTTAACCGCGGCCTTGAGATGGGTCCGCTTGACAAGCCTTTGATGACAAAAGATCAGCACAAAGTTCTATATGTCGACCATGCCAGCAAAGCCGACCTGATCAAAAAGTACCTCACGACAGGCACGCCGGAGACTGTCACGCCGGACAAGATCTGCGATCCCGATATCGTTTGGGATGGCAAGCGTCCGCTAGCCGACGTTACCGATGCCCGTAATCTCGATTTCTGCGTATCGTCTCACGTGATCGAGCACGTCCCCAACGTACTCGGCTGGTTGGCGCAGATCGGCACATTGCTGCGCCATGGCAGCATCATCAACATGGCGGTTCCGCACCGCGATTTTACGTTCGACCGAATGCGTGAAGTGACGCGGCCTTCCGAACTCATTCAGGCCTCGCTAGACCGAAGGACAAGGCCGAATGGCGGGCAGGTTTTCGACTTCATTGCCAACGTCTCATTCGTGGGCCAAGACGATGCAAAGGTTCGCCCTGACCTTATATCGATGGCCTACAAGCACGCTTGGGCGGCCACGCAAGACGACTTCTATATGGACGCACATTGCTCGGTGTTCACGCCGCAATCGTTCCTCGAATGCTTCGAGGTGATATCCTACACCGGCTTGATCAATTTTAAGCTGCGTAAGATTTGGCCGGCGACGACACAAGGAAACGAGTTCATCGTTTCGCTAGAATTTGGCGGTTTCACGCTTGGGGAAATGGCTCAGTCATTTCGAGACGGAGCCGTTGGCTAAGCTAGCGGGATAAGCCCATGAAATAATTAAATGTCGGGTTGCCCTGCGTGGCCTTGTTACCTGCGCTTGGACCAACGAAGCACCATACCTCGTAGTAATCAGTACCGTTTGCAATGTCCTGGATGGCAATGGCGGCCTCAGCCACCCCGGCGCTAACCGCGTAAGCAATCGCGCCATGCCTGAAGTCCGATCCGTTCTTATAGATCGCAAGCACTGCATTATCGGTTGCCGCCACATTGGTGGTGAACAGGGCTCCGGCAATCAGACTGACCGGGCCAGGCGGCGGCGTCCATCGACTGTTCGCCGTGTTGTAATTACCACCGACATTGTAGAGCGCGGTGCCGAGAACAAGCTGGGTGCCAGTGCTCGGCACGATACCCGTCTGCGATGTCCCGTTATTGTGCGCTGAAAACGTCGATGGCCCACTGAAGTTTGCCGGTGCCGGCGTGGTCAGGTTAGTGCCGTTTGAAAAGAAATTATTGAGCGCAGGATATGGAGAATTTATTAGCGCTGCCCCGAGGACAATGCCGGTAGTGCGGTTGCCGACAGTGTTTCCACTGATTACGACTTGTGAATAACCCAACGACGCGCCGACCTTGATGCCTGTGGTGGTCGTGTAGGAGCCGGCGTGGATCTGATTGTCCTGGATAGACGCAATGTCGCCGCCGTCGATATCGATGTCCGTGCAGCCGTTCGCCGTATTGTAGATTAGGCACCCCGAGATGATCCACTGACCGGTATAACGACCATAAATGCTACAGATAGCGGACACGATATTGCTGTTCTGCACCCACATGCCGATAGCTGGCGTCGTGGCGCCGGACGGTTGGTTGCAATAAAATCCGTAGTTGTTGAGAATTATTTCCGAGTTATTGAGGTAAATGCCCTCGTTGCCCTGCGTTATCGTCGGCTTGGTGATGTTGGTCAAGGTCGCGCCGCTGGTCGTACCAGTGATTGTCTCGCCGTTGGCGAAGATACCCGAAGTGCCGATACATACCAGGCTGGCGGATCCGAATGCGCCGGTCCGCGCGACACGGGCGCGCGCTCCGCTCGTTCCGCCAACCACTTCCTCCGCATATTGGAATGTGCCGGTCAGCACCGAGCCGTTGAAGGCGGTGAAGTTCACCCATCCGATGTTCGTGCCGATATTCCAGTACTGAGCGACGCACGCATCGATGTGCACAGCCGGCGAAAGACCATCGAGGAAGAATGCCGATCCCGACATTTTGTTGATCGATTGGTTTACGGTGCAATTTATAATGCTGCCGCGCCACGCGTTGTAAACGTAGATGCCATGCTGCCAATATTGCGCGGAATTGGACCAGTCGCGCGGGCCGATGTTGAGATTGTAGAAATTGAAGCCGCACAGGTCCGTTGAGCCGGAGTAAGGCTGATAAAGCGTAATCGCGTTATAGAGCCCGGCGCCGCGGCACAACAGCGAGAGATCATGCGCACCGAAGAACGGCCGCACACCCTGCGTGCCGGCCGCGAGCACATTGGCCCAGCCAGAGCCGATAGTACCCGATGTGATGCCGCCAGTACTGCCGGTGAACTCGATCACCGAAATGTCGGTACCGTCGCCTGCGATCTCTATATTCGAGTTCCCGTCAAACACCCAAGCGGCCGAGGTGAGATATCTCCCGGCCGGCATATAGATGCGGAGGTTCTTGCCCACTGCATGGGCAGCTAGATCAGCAAAGGCCTGCGCGTTGTCGGTGGAATTATCTCCCTTCGCTTGAAAATCCAGCACCGACACTCGCTCATACAGCTTGTCATGGACAGTGCGGTTGGCGGCGCCAGAAACGTTCGTACCAGCCGCCGTCGGACTATAACGGGTGTTGACGAACCGACTATTGGGGACTGCCAAGGACCATTTGCTGGAACCATCCGTTTCAAACCACTGACCATCGCGCGGCGTAGTAAGCAGAATGCTCGCAACGCCTACCACAGTATCGCTGCCCGACCTAGCTACAGTTAGTGTATTGGAACCGCTTACGGCCCCTACTTCGTCGATCACGTAGATTCGTTGGCCTGGATTGCACGAAGCAGCTAAAGGTAGCGACCATGTCCGTGGTGCCGTGAACGCGGCAGTGGTGGCCACGACGACATCCGTGGCTAGAATGGAGTAATTTGCATCGCCAACCGACGTCCGCTTATCAATGCCGAGAAGAACTCGCGCAGCGGCTGGCGTCGATCCGATACGGCTTTCAACGGCCTCCTTGACGCGCAAGGGCGTCATGGTCTTCGTGTTATCGGCACCAGCCAATGCTTCTGCTTGCGACGCCAGAGGGCGCACAGCGTCTGCCATGGACCCCACCGTAGCCTTACGCATCTGGCCATTATCAAACACGATGAGAGACGAAGAATCGGGCGTGCCGGTGAGAGCGATTTCACGAATAGGGATATTAGCCATCGTAGGACACCCGAATGATTTTGTTGAGAACCAGCGTCGGCTGGACGGTGTTGTGGGGCTGGTCGCTGCCGCCGATGTTCACGGTGCCTTGAGGCGTGAAGGTTCCGATGCTGCCTTGCGGGCCAACGCTCCCGCTATTCAGAAGACCGCCGCCGCCACCGCCTGGCCCGATGTTCGAAATGCCGGATGCAGTCACGATATTGTTTGAGACTGTCGTTACAGAGACGTTCCCCGGCGTCCCAACAAGCGGTCGCGTCAGGTTGGGGAGTTGCGAAGCATTGAGGATTGTTGATCGCTCGCCTATGGTTGCACCAAATGATGCAGGAAGACGGCCGGACGAAACTCCGCCCATTGCGTCATACCCGGCGACGACAAGGCCTCTGGCATCGGGTAAATTGAAAGTCGTGCTACCGTCACCCGGCCCGAACGAGGTTCCGATCACCGCAAAAAGCGCAGCATAAGTTGTACGGCTGAGCGCTTGGCCGTAGCACGCCGCCCACCCCGCAGGCGGCGCGGCTGGAAAATCGATGATCGCTCCAATCGGCATCGCCTGAGCCAACGTGGCGACACTGCCCGGGGAGTTGCCAACCGCCACGCCATTGATAACCTGACCGTTCATATTCAGCGGGCCGGTCATCGGCGCCCGGCCGTCTCGCAACAACACGCTGGACAGTGCGGAGGCAACGTCCTCAAAGACAGGATTGTGTTGCTCAGTTCGGATCGTGGTCCCCGGTGAAGCGAAGTAACTCGCGACCAGAGAGAATAATCCTGCCGGATTGTATGGCACTTGGCATTACCCCATGAAAAAAGCCGCCCCGAAGGACGGCTTGGAAGGATCGGGAATTTGGGCTAGGTTCAGCGGATGACCGCTTTTCTTCAGTTCGCAGCAACTCTGGCGCTTGGCGCCCTAGCTGCGTTTCTCGTGAAACACTGGGAACAGTTCATTGGCGACAAGGACGTTGCGTTCTTGATCGGATTTCCTGCTCTCTGCCTCATCGCGTGGGTTTACGACCGGAGGCAGGCGCAGTTGCGGAAATCCAGTAAGGCGACGATAGAACGCGATTGATTGCGCGGGAGTTCTCCCCAGTTGCCTTAGCCGACTCCAAAAGAGACCGCGCTATGCGCTGAACTGCCGGACCTTGCGAGGCAAGTATTTGCCCGATTTCGTCCTTGGTCTTCGCATTGCTGGCGCCTGAAATAGCCTTAGCGACAGCGTTTAGAGCCTTGAAGCCTATTCCGGTTAGCGTCGTATCGTGCGGAATATTGCCGCCTTCTGCACCGCGCATAGCTGCGGCACTTTCCACACGTTGGGCGGTCTGCGAGTTCTGAACGATGTCCTGATACGACTGCCGAAATGTGCGGTTGTCCATCAGCGACTTTACGATACGGTCGCGCGGGCCTTCCCCGAAGATTGTTCCGAGTTTTTCGCTATTCCAGTCCTGGGGCGTACCGATCTTGCGCTCAAGCACATTTAGGTCATTGGCATTCGTACCTACCAAGCGGTCGAGTTCTGCCCTAGTGCCCTGCCGCAAGCGAACAGGAGCCGCAGAAGGGCCAACCATCTCCCCTTGTGGCAGAGCGCCAAGCTGCATTTCACTCGCGAGATCGGCAGGGCGAATTGCGGTCTTTCCTGTATCCAAAACTTGAGAACCGCGCTGTAGTGCAGAAGATTGCCGATGCGCTTCAGCGATTGGCGCGTCAACCGCTTTGATGCCGGGAACGGCTCTCGCCAACTCCCCGTCAACTGCCTGCCTTGCGAACGTCAATTCACGGATGACTTGCGGGTTAACCTCTCCTTCAAGCATGCCGTCGATAGCGTTTCTGGTGCTCAGAAGCGCACGCGGGTGTGGGTCCAAATTGCCCGGCGCGCCTGGGATATCCAGCATGCCTCGAACCCGCTTCACTGCCTGCTGAGCAGGGCCGCGCAAATTGACGACGGTTGCCTCAAGCGCATCAGCAAGAGGCTGAGTATTTACTGCTCGTGCGCCATCCAGCACCGCCTCATACTCTTGACCCATATACGCCCTGTCGCCGGACAGATGCGACTCAACACGGGACGGGAGTGGTGATGACCCCAAATTCTCATCTAGTGCGCGCAAAATTCTCGGTGCGGTACCCGCGTCGCGCGTCTGGAGCGCAGTCACCAGATCCGTGCGGCCCTGACCAGTACCAGTCCCAGCACCCTGCCCGAGACCCTTCATCGCAGGGCCAGCATCAACCAGCATGGCTTCCGGCCCCATCGCCGGCAGTGCCCTCATGCCCTGTTCGTCCGCTTGAGCGGCGCCCCTTAGCATCGCAGACGCCCCACGGCTTGCGCCCTCCACCCGAGGCCCGAGGAAAGCAGCACCAGTGCGATAGAGCCCGCCCGCTGCGGACCCTAGCAAGGGAAGGCCGCCCCCGATCATAGCTCCTGTCGTCGCCCCAGTCTTCGCCGCCTCCACGTAATCGCCGGCCTTGTCGGAGTAGGTATTGCCGGCACCGTGCGCAGCGCCGTAAGCAGCGCCCTCGGCGCCGTAGCCGAGCACGCGGGGCAGCATGCCGGTCCCAACCCGACCTGCCAACGTAATGCCACTCTTAAGCAGCCCTACACCGCCCAGAAGCCCCCCCGCGGCTTCCGTGGCGGCTGCCGCACCTGGATTAGCGGTACGGATGGCCTCGGTCTGCGCTCGCTGCTGCTTGACCCCCGCATCATAGGAAGGCGCAGTGCCAGTCAGCGCATCCATGCCGCCAGCAAACTTGTCCGCTAGACCAAAAGTCGCACCGTTCGCGACCAGTCTAGCCCCCTTATCGAGTGCAGCGCCGACCTTGGCCATTTGATCGCCATAAGACATCGATGCTTGAACTGGCTGCATCGCCTGCCCTTGGTTCGGAACCCCCATGGCATCATAAGTCGGAGCAGCTTCCATCTGCGGAGCGGCTTGCGGTGCCGCTAGCTGCGCCGGGGCGCCCCCTAGATGTTTTTGCAGGGCAGCAAGCGCACCTTCAGCGGTCGCCCCCTCGATCTCGTACTGCTTCCCATCCGGCGCCGTGATGTCAAATATGGGCATCAGCGAGCCTTAATCGTGTAACCATCGATAACCGCAGGGGCGGCATTCTTTGGAACGGTCCACGGTTCAAACGAGCCGAAGTCAGGAATTACGTCAGCCTTGTTGATGCGGTTTCGCTCTGCAATCCCGCCATATCTACCGACATCGAAGTCGTATTGCTGCTTGTAAGCCATAATTCGACTATGGGCTTCCGCCATCAACGCCTGACGACCTTCGGGTGTCAAAGACCCTTTGCTGTTAATCTGCGCTATAATGCCGTTCAACTTCTCTTGCCAACCCTGCGCATTGTTGGCCATCTGGATTTCACCCTCACGGACAACAGAGCCGGGGTCCATGATCTTGCCGAGGCCGTAGACGATATTCAGGTCCGCGGCTTTCGTGTCGCGGCCTGCCGCATCTCGCATGGACTGATAGACCGGAGCTGCCTGCGCCATGTTCTTGTAGGCTGGCAGTGCAGTAAATTCGTTGCGCAGCTTGTGCGTATCGTCAAATGAGCCCGGTAGCGCGTTGGCGGCGGCGTTCTTTGACTGGCTTTCACGCCACACCTTTGGATCGACTCCGGGAGGCGCTTGAGGAATAGTTGAGGGCTGCGCAGGCTGAGCCGTCTGCGGCTTGTACGGCGTTACGCTCTGACTACGCGGGTCGCGCCAACCATATTGCTCGTTGCCAAACTCGTCCTTTCCGATAACGCCATATTCCGGACCCTTGTTCGGTTCGCCCTTCGGGACCGTCTTAACGATGTTGCCGCGCGCGTCCATAATTCCTACGGCGTTCCCCAGATCGACTGTCTGCACTTTGTCGGCTGCCAAGCTGTTCTGAAACAGCATCATGCCCATCTTCTTTACGTCGTCAGACACATAAGGGCTGGAAATTGCTTTCAGGATAGCCGGATTAATCGCTGGCTTCGCCGCAGGCTGTCCCGGGATGACGTAACCCTGTGCGGCCTGTGCGTTGACCGGGAGCGCGGCGGGATCAGCGCTCGCCACCTGCGTCGGGGCCAGCTCGACATGCGGCGGGTCATTGGCAACCGGCTGGGCAAGCCCATACTGCGGGAGCAGCGCACGCGCCACGGGCGACATCCCGCCGATATCGACAGCCTGACCGCGCTCATGTTTCGACGTTCCCGGGAAGGCCACGGGGTTAGGATTGCTACCGCGCTCGGCATAGAGGCGTGCCTGATCCGCCGTACTGCGAACGCCGCTACTCAATGAGGTGCCGGGATTGTCTTGGATGAAATCCTGCGACAGGTCGGCAAGCCGCTGGTTCATGCCGACCGTGCCCGGCATGGCGTTCGCGTCGTTAGGGACCGCAGGAGCACTAGCAACTGGGGCGGCTGGTGTTGCGACTACAGGAGCGGCGGCTGGCGTGGCCCCACCGAGCAGAGCCTGGATAACAGCGGCGCTTTCCGTGCCGTTCTGCTTAGAGGCCTGATCCGCATTGTAGCTGTCATAACCGGACATCAGGCCTTGAACCACACGGTTGAGCCCCGCAGACCAATGACCAACCGGCGCCGTAGACATGGCGTCTTGGCCAAGAAGCGTAGCGGCCTTGCGCTCGGCAAGGATTTCTTCAGGGGTAAGGCGACGGCCGCCCGAACCCCAGACGAACGGCGTTGCCATATCAAGCGCCATGAGGGACACCCAGCATCGTATAGTTGACGATATCGTACCCGCTCGGATGGCGGATAACCGCGTCAGGCATCACTTTCTTGGCCTCGTCCGCCATGACGCCGCGCTGGCGCTTCCCAAAGATGGTGTACTCATAGTACGGGAGATCGTGCGCCGTAGTGCCTATTCTGACGATATCCGACTTCAACCGGCGGTCAGACGCCGCAAGCAGCGGAAGGCCATACTTCATGGCACCCATGGCCAGCGTTCCGCCAAGGCCGAACATGCCGCCCATCTGTGCGTTGTTAGCCGACATCTGCTGATTGTAATTGTTGTTCACCAATCCGGAGTAATCCACACCGCCAACCTGCGTCTGCGGCGTGCTGGCGAACGTAGACCCAGGCTGTGTGACCTGAGATCCCGACAGAAGCGAAGTCACTTCGTTGATCGGGCTGGCGCGCGTATAAGCGGCCTCGTTGAACGCCTGTGACCGCCCCGTGAGCGCCAACTGATTAAGCTGATCAGTCTGAGCATTGGACACCCGACGCATCTCGGCATCGTACTGCTCTGTACCCGGCCTCAACCCGCGCTGTAGCAACTGCCGTTGCATCGCTTCCGTATCCAGCTTCTGTTGTGGCAGGATGCGGGACGACGCCAGATCGTAAGACCAATCAGCCGCGTCCTGATTGTTGAACTCGAACGGCTTGGACAGGTAGTCCTTCAGCATACCGGACTGATTGTCCGCCAAGGTGGCAAGATTACCCTGCGCAGACTGCGTCTTGTCGAAAATCGCCTGCTGAGACGGAGAAAGCGTCGTGTTGGCTGTGAACTGCGGAACGGTTATTTCCTTGCCGTTCGGGTCCGTCATGGTGGCCGAACCGGTCTGGTTGTAAGCGAGGCTACCCCACGGGCTGTTCTGCCCCACCATGTTCATGGCCTGCTGTTGCTGGGCAGTGAAGCTGTTCCACGAACCTTGCGCAGATGCGGTCTGCCCGGGGTCCGGTGCAGTTGGCGTGCTCTTCCCCATTATGCGGCCTTCTTGAATTTCGAGGCTGACCATTGATCGTCAGTGAGCGTAAAAATGTGCTCACCTGTATTCCGGCCGCCAAGTCTCGGAATGAAATATTCATCGAAGCCGAACGAGCGGGCGATGCAAACCATGTTGTCGTTAGCCTCCGATACCCGCAACACGACCATCTGACAGCCCAACCGCTCGAACGGCAGCTCAAACATCGCGTTGACAACGGGCTTTGTCAGCCATCGCTTGTTGATCGATGCGCTCGATAGTTCAATAACGCCGGTTTCGGGGTGCCAATTATGATACAACGTCCCCGCCACCAGGCGATCCCGCTCAAAGACCCCCATCGAACAATAATCCCGGATGGCCTCTGCCTTCTGCCAGATCAGCTCACACACAAACCTGCCAACGGTCATGTTCTGCAACGGAGATGAGCGCGGACCGAAATAGACCGGCGTCATGTGAATGCGTCTCCGGATTCGAATGTGACATCGAGCGTGATGATCTCGACATCGAGCGGGATCACAGCGCCGCTCGTCACTTGAAACACTGGCGCTACGCGGTAGCCATTTCCTGCGACCGAATGCCGACGCTTCGTGATCACAGATCGTCGGTTCGAGTTCCAAACCGAGGCGTTCCACACCGCGTTATCCCATTCGTTCCCAACCGTGACCAATGTTGAATCCGGCGGTGACGGCAAGCTGTCGTCAAAGTCGAACAGGCAGGACACTTTTTCGCTGATGGCCGCACGGCTCTTTGTCTCGATACGTGCCATTCGGGCCGCTTTGTTCGACGT
>Ga0247742_10000280_pt1 | contig 43718 bp, 35 predicted proteins | sample UWRJL208509C2_FD_180944 | JGI IMG/M metagenome (GOLD analysis project Ga0247742, IMG submission 180944) | Plant litter microbial communities from Arlington Agricultural Research Station in Wisconsin, United States - UWRJ-L208-509C-2 | ecosystem: Environmental > Terrestrial > Plant litter >...
CCGGGTGAAGACGCCGACGCGGCCCGCGTCATCGAGGACGTCTTCAAGCGCAACGGGATGACCGTGCTCTCGAAATCCCGTGCCAACTCCGTCACGCGCACCGAGAACGGCGTGCTCGCGACCCTCTCCGACGGGCGGACCGTCGAGGGCTCGCACTGCCTCCTCGCCGTCGGCTCGATCCCCAACACCGCGGGAATCGGTCTCGAGGAGGCGGGCGTGCAGCTCACCGAGTCGGGCCACATCCGAGTGAACCGGGTGGCGCGCACCTCGATGCCGTCGATCTACGCCGCGGGCGACTGCTCCGACTTCCTGCCTCTCGCCTCCGTCGCCTCGCAGCAGGGGCGCACCGCGGTGTTCCACGCAATGGGCGATGCCGTGAACCCCACGGAGCTGCGCAACATCACCTCCAACATCTTCACCCAGCCCGAGATCGCCACGGTCGGCTGGTCGCAGAAGCAGATTGAGGATGGCGTCGCCCAGGGCGACATCTACAAGCTGCCCCTCGCCTCCAACCCCCGCGCGAAGATGATGGGCATCAAGGATGGCTTCGTGAAACTCTTCGCGCGCACCGGCTCCGGCACCGTGATCGGCGGAGTGATCGTCGCGCCGCACGCGTCGGAACTCATCCTCCCCATCGCCCTCGCCGTGGAGCACCGCCTCACCGTCGACCAGCTCGCCCGCGCCTTCTCGGTGTACCCGTCGCTCTCCGGCAGCATCACGGATGCCGCGCGGGCGATGCACATCGTGCACTGAGGGTCCCTGCGGCCTCGGTCGTCTCCCGCTTCAGCGACCGCACCCCGACCTGGTTTCCGTGACATCCATGACCAGCGTTGTGTGGGCCCGCTGAGTCTTATCGCGGTCGCTCGAGTTCGTACAAGAGCGCGCGCCACAAAACTCAGCGTCGCGTGTACAAGGCGCCGCGCGACACCTAAGACCTGAGCCTTCGACGCGCGAAACTCAGCGCCGCATGTACAACCCGGGGCGACGGCTGTACAACGCCGCGCGGCCACTCCACAGTCCGCCCGCCAATGCAAATCTGCACACCGTTGCGGCGCGCACGGCAGCGTCGGGGCGCACCCGCCACCCTCGATGAGTGAACAACCCGACCTCAACTCCCTGGCTCGACCAGTTCGTGCTCTCGCGAGATCTGAGAGCCCTCGGTCGCCACTCCGAGCTCGTCTCTCTCGTGCGCCGCGGCGAGTTGGTCCCGGTTATACGGGGCGTCTACCGGCACGCCTCGGACGTCACCACCGATCCGGTCCGGGTGACGGATGACGCCTTCCTGGCCCGCGTTCGTGCGACTCAGGTGCTGTCCGAGAAGCCGTTTCTCTACTGCGGCTTCGCGGCAGCTGCCGTCTGGGGGCTTCCGGTGGTGGGCATCTGGCCGAAGCGCGTGTCGATCCTCGTCCCGCCGTCGGCCGGGGGACGGTCGAACTCGTTGCTGATTCGCACATCGGTCGGGCATCCCGCTGCGGGCGTATCACGCGGTGGCGTCTGGGTCACGTCCCTTTCTCGAACCGTCGTTGACATCGGCCGGACTGCGAGCTTCTCGCAGGCGGTGGCGATGGCGGACGCCGCGCTGAGCGGTTCCAGGGACAGGGATCCCGCCTCACGGGAGGCCCTGCTGGCCGAGTTGGCGACGCTCGGCTCAGCCCCCGGCCGTGCGCGGTGTCGAGGGGCTCTGGAATTCGCCGACGGGGCGTCGGGCTCGACGGGTGAGTCGGTGAGTCGGGTCGCGATTCGGCTTCTCGCACTTCCGCCGCCCATGCTGCAGGTGCCATTCACCGACTCTCGTGGGCTCATGATCGTCGACTTCTTCTGGCCGGAGCTCGGGCTGATCGGCGAGTTCGACGGGTACGGCAAATACCTCCGCGAAGAGTTCACGCACGGTCGATCTGTGGCGGAAATTGTGATGGACGAGAAGACTCGCGAGAACCGACTCCGCGCTCTGGGATTCACCGTGGTGCGTTGGGATTGGCCGGTAGCACGTTCCCTAGCCAATCTGCGCGAGCGGCTGGCTGCTGCTGGGATGCACTGAAGGATCGAAGAACTGCCCTTCAGGACCCCTCAGCCGACGATGTTCAGCAGCAGGTGCCCCGACGCGACGGTGGTGCCCACGGCGGCGTTGATGCCCGAGACGGTGCCATCCTTGTGCGCGGTGAGCGGCTGCTCCATCTTCATGGCCTCGAGCACCAGGATCAGGTCACCCTTGACCACCACGTCACCCTCGGCGACGGCGAGCTTGACGACAGTGGCCTGCATCGGCGCCTTCACCGAATCGCCGGTGACGGTGCTGACGGATGATGCGGCGCGCCGTCTCGGCGGGGCGGCCAACGCCGTGCCACCTCCGGCGGTCGGGATGAGCTTGGTCGGCAGTGACACCTCGACCCGCTTGCCGCCCACCTCCACGACGACGTTGTGCCGGGCCGGCGGAGCCGAGCCATCCGGCAGGGATCCGCTCCAGGGCTCGATGTCGTTGACGAAGTCGGTCTCGATCCAGCGGGTGTAGATGCTGAAGGGCGAGGAGGTGAACGCGGGGTCGCGCACGATCTTGCGGTGGAACGGCAGCACGGTCGGCAGACCCGCCACCTCGAACTCGTCGAGGGCGCGGCGGGAGCGCTCGAGCGCGTCCTCGCGCGACGACCCGGTGACGATGAGCTTGGCCAGCAGCGAGTCGAACGCTCCGCTGATCACGTCGCCGGTGGTCACGCCACTGTCGACGCGCACGCCGGGGCCGCCGGGCATCCGCAGCACGTTGACCGGGCCGGGGGAGGGCATGAAGTTGAGCCCCGGGTCTTCGCCGTTGATGCGGAACTCGAATGAGTGCCCCACCGGTACCGGGTCGTCGTAGCCGATCGCCTGGCCTTCGGCGATGCGGAACTGCTCCCGCACGAGGTCGATGCCCGTGACTTCCTCAGAAACGGGGTGCTCGACCTGCAGGCGGGTGTTCACCTCGAGGAACGAGATCGTGCCGTCGCGGGCGACCAGGAACTCGCAGGTTCCCGCGCCGACGTAGCCAACCTCGCGCAGGATGGCTTTCGACGACTCGTACAGTGCCCGGTTCTGCTCGTCAGACAGGAACGGCGCGGGCGCCTCCTCCACCAGTTTCTGGTGGCGACGCTGCAGCGAGCAGTCGCGGGTGGAGATGACGACGACAGTGCCGAAGCTGTCGGCAAGGCACTGGGTCTCGACGTGGCGTGGCTGGTCGAGGTACTTCTCGACGAAGCACTCGCCCCGGCCGAACGCGGCGACGGCCTCGCGGGTCGCCGAGTCGAACAGCTCGGGGATCTCCTCGCGGGTGCGGGCGACCTTCAGCCCGCGGCCGCCACCACCGAATGCTGCCTTGATGGCGACCGGCAGGCCGTGGATGTCGACGAAGTCGAGTACCTCCTCGGCGCCGGAGACCGGGTTCAGCGTGCCGGGTGCCAGCGGCGCCCCGACCTTCTCGGCGATGTGCCGTGCAGATACCTTGTCGCCGAGCTGCTCGATGGCGGTGGGCGACGGGCCGATCCAGATCAGGCCGGCGTCGATGACCGCGCGCGCGAAGTCGGCGTTCTCGGCGAGGAAGCCGTAGCCGGGATGCACGGCGTCGGCACCCGACCGGCGGGCGACCGAGAGCAGCTTCTCGATGACTAGGTAGGTCTCCGCCGATGTGGTGCCCTCGAGGGCGTACGCCTCATCCGCGAGCTTGACGTGGCGGGCATCCCGATCCTGGTCGGCGTAGACGGCGACGGAGGTGATCCCGCTGTCTTTCGCGGCACGGATAACGCGTACGGCGATCTCCCCGCGGTTGGCGATGAGAACCTTCGTGATGCGAGCCATAGTCATCCAGCCTATTGGGACGGGGGCGGGCGGCTTTAGCCGGTCCGAACAAAAAGAGAGTGTGCGCCCTGCGGGTACCTACAAGTGGCTGGATGCCCAGAGCGACGTCCACGGAATGTCGAATGACAGCAGCAACTCGCGCACGAGCGACACCGAGAGCCCGACCACCGCGTGCGGGTCGCCCTCGACCCGGGTGATGAAGGCGGCGCCGAGGCTGTCGATCGTGAAGGCGCCGGCGACGTGCAGCGGCTCGCCGGTCTCGATGTACGCGTCGATTTCGGCGTCGGTGATGTCGTCGGCGAAGGTGACGGCGGCGGTGGAGACCGCGCCGATGCCGCGACCGGGCACGCCGCCGCGGTGGTCGATGAGCCAGTGCCCCGAGTGCAGCAGCCCGGTGCGGCCTCGCTGCGCGAACCAGCGCTGGCGTGCGACCTCGGGCCGATGCGGCTTGCCGTACAACTCGCCGTCGAGCTCGAAGGCGGAGTCGCCACCGAGGATCACGCCGTCCATCGGCCTGCCGTCGACGAGCGAGCCGACGACCGCTTCGGCCTTGGCGCGAGCCAGCAGCTGCACGAGCTCGGGGCCGTCGAGCGGGGCGGCGGCCTCGGCGACCGCCTCCTCATCCACCCCGGACGAGAGCAGCACGGGGTCGACACCCGCCGCGCGCAGCGTCGCGAGTCTCGCGGGCGATGTCGACGCGAGGTACAGGCGCACGAGACTCCATAGGCTTGGACGATGGGTGAAATGACCGGACGGCCGATCGAGATTGACGTTACCAACATCGCGCACGGGGGAGTCTCGGTGGCGCGCTACGACGGTCGTGTCGTTTTCGTGGCCGACGCCATTCCGGGCGAGCGGGTCATCGCGCGGGTCACCGAGGACTCGAAGAAGTCGTTCTGGCGCGCGGAGACCCTGTTGGTGCTCACCCCGAGCGAGCACCGGCAGCACCACGTGTGGTCGGCGGCCTCGATCGACCGCGATCCGACGGATCGCGCGGGCGGAGCCGAATTCGGTCATATCGCGTTGAGCCACCAGCGTGAGCTGAAGCGCCGGGTGCTGACCGAGGCGCTGCAGCGCATGGCCGGGGTACAAACCGACGTGGTGGTGGAGGCGCTCGAGGGCGATGATGAGCGCTCCGGCACGGGCTGGCGAACCCGCGTCCGGCTGCACATCGACGAGAGCGGCAGGCCCGGGCCGTACGCGGCGCGATCGCACCGGGTGATCCCGGTGACCGAGCTACCGCTGGCCACCGACGAACTGTCGGCGCAGGCGCCGCTCGGCCAGGAGTTCAGCGGCGTCGATCACGTCGACGTGCTGAACCCGTCCAGCGGCGGGGTGCGCCTGATCGTTGGTCAACAGAAGGGCCAACAGAAGGGCAGCCAGAAGCCCACGACGATCACCGAGGTGGTCGGTGACCGCGAGTTCCGGCTCGCGGATGGTGGGTTCTGGCAGGTGCACCGCAGCGCGGCGACGACCCTGACCGCCGCGGTGCAGGAGGCGATCGATCCGGATCTCTTCGAGCCATCGGCCGCCAACCTCGACCTCTACGGAGGCGTCGGTCTGCTGGCCGCCGCCGTCGGCGACCGGTTCGGCCCCGGGATCCACATCACCAGTGTGGAGAGCGACGCGCGCGCGACCGAGTACGCCGCGTCGAACCTCGCGGAGTGGGACGGCGCGACCGCGGCGACCGGGCGCGTGGAGCATTGGGTGCGGTCACTCGCGGCCTCGGCATCGGCGTCGGAGCGGGCGCGGTTGGCCGAGGGCACCGTCATCCTGGATCCGCCGCGATCCGGTGCCGGGCGCGACGTCGTCGACTCGGTCGTGGCGCTGTCGCCCGCTCAGGTCGTCTACGTCGCGTGCGATCCGGTGGCGTTCGCGCGCGACGTCGGGCTCTTCGCCGAACGGGGGTACACGCTCTCGGGATTGCGTGCGTTCGACCTCTTCCCGAACACCCATCACGTCGAGGCGGTGGGCACGCTGCGCCGTGCCTGACTCGCCCCGGTGAGGCGGGATGTCGCCGACCGAAGCGGTTACGGCCCAGTACGATGGGTGTTCACACCCGCGAAGAACGGAACTGCATGACGCCCGCAACGCCAACGGAGACTGATGCCGGCACGGCTCACGTCCGGGTTGCCGTGGTCGACGACCACGAATCGGTGCGACTGGGGCTGAAGGCCGCGTTCATCGACCAGGGCTACGAGTTCGTGCTCGCCGCCGCCACCGTCGACGAGTTCGTCGCCGGCCTCGACGGCCGGGAGGTGGATGTGGTGGTGCTCGACCTCTCCCTCGGAGACGGATCCACTGTCACCGACAACGTCAAGCGGGTGCAGGCCACCGGGTCTGCGGTGCTCGTGCACTCCATCGCCGACCGGGTGGCGAGCGTTCGCGAAGCCCTCGCGGCCGGTGCCGCCGGAGTCATCCCGAAGTCGTCCGCCACCAGCACGGTCCTGGCCGCCGCCGCCACCGTCGCGCGCGGCGAGGTGCTGAACAACCTGGAGTGGGCGACCGCGATCGATGCCGACCGCGATTTCGCCAAGGCCCAGCTCGGCCGTCGCGAACGCGAGATCCTGCACCTGTATGCCTCCGGGCTCCCGCTGAAGCTCGCTGCCCAGCAGTTGGGCATCGGTTACTCGACGGCGCGCGAGTACCTCGACCGCATTCGTGTGAAATACGTCGAGGTCGGTCGCCCGGCTCCCACCAAGGTCGATCTGCTGCGTCGTGCGGTGGAAGACGGAATTCTGCCAGGGCTCGACCCGGATGGCGGAGATGGCCGATAGCCGCCCCACCCTCCCACCGGCACGCCAGGTCAAGCAGCCCAGAAATCCGATAAGCCGCCGCCAGGTCGAGCGGGTCATCTCCCGCAGCGTCGCCGTGTTCGGCATCGTGTTCGGGGCGCAGACCATCCCGTGGCTGCTCGGCCAGTGGGATGAGGCGCAGCCGATCTGGCTCTGGATCGTCGTGCCGGCCCTCTTCGGATCGCTCGCCATGGTGCTCGTGCTCTCCATCGCGCAGGTGAAGGTGCGCGCGGCGCACGGGCTCTTCGCGATCGTGTACCTGGTGTCGCTCGTCACCTGGCCGTTCTTTGTGCGCCCCGACGCTGACATCTTCACGGGCATCCACTGGCTCAACTACCTGATCACGGTGGCCACGGCGATGGCGGCGATCGCATTCAGCACCACGCTCGCCACCGTCTACCTGTTCGCGGTGCCGCTGATCTACTTCGTGGTGCGCATGATGCCGGTCGGCGGTGGGGCGCCCTGGCAGCTGGCGACCCTCGAGACCGTGTACAACATCATCCTGGGCTCGGCGATCATGATCATCGTAACGATGCTGCGCCAGGCGGCGTCGTCCGTTGACTCGGCCCAGGCCACCGCGCTGGATCGGTACAGCCATGCGGTGCGCCAGCATGCCACGGAGGTCGAGCGGGTGCAGGTCGACTCGATCGTGCACGACAGCGTGCTCACCACCTTCATCTCCGCCGCGCGGGCGTACACCCCGCAGGCGCAAGAACTGGCCGCCACTATGGCGGGCAATGCCATCGGGTACCTGCGGGATGCCGCTGCCGCCAGCCCCGACGACGGCACCACCGTGCGGTTCGCGGCGCTCGCGGCCCGGATCACCGACGCTGCCGCTGCGCTCTCCAGCCCGTTCGAGCGCCGGATGCGCAGCGTCGGCACCAAGGCACTTCCAGTGCAGTCCGCCGAGGCCATCTACTCGGCCGCCGTACAGGCCATGGTCAACAGCCTCCAGCACGCGGGGGAGACCGACGTGAAGCGCTGGGTCGCGATTCGCGGGTTCCCGCCCGGAGGCATCGAGGTGGTCGTCGGTGACAGCGGGGAGGGGTTCGACATCGCGGGCATCCCGAATGAACGACTCGGGGTCCGGGTCTCGATCATCGAGCGCGTCGCCAACGCCGGCGGCAAAGCCGAGATCAGGTCGGCGCCCGGGGAGGGCACGATCATCACCATCCGCTGGCCGCATGCACCCTCGCAGGCAGCGCCCGCATTCGACGCCGAACTGCTGCCGGGAGGGGTCTCGTGAACATCGGAGTGCCCCGCTACCTCATCGTCGGCATGGCTGCGGTGTTCTCGGCGTATCACCTGGTGCTGGCCACCTACACGATCGACATCCCGCGCCACCCGGTGCCGGTCTATGTCGCGATGGGTCTGTATGCCCTCGCCAGCGTCATCAGCCTGCTGCCGTTCGGCCCCGTGCGGATGCCGATCTGGATGGCTGCCTTCAACTTCGGCGTCGTCATCGTCATCACCCTGCTTGTCGCCGCCGAACTCGACTTCGCGCGGCCCGGGGGCACCGGGTACGCCAGCTGGTACGTCGCGGCCTCCGGCACGCTGCTCACCATCACCTCCACGCGTGGCCGGCACACCTTCGCCTGGCTCGGCATCGGCTTCCTCGCCGTGCACACGGTCGCGATCGTCGGCAACGTCGGCCCGGCCGGCCTGTTCAGTCTCGGCATCGTCGGCAGCGCCTCGTGGGTGGCGGTCTCGCATGTGCTCAGCACCGCGATCGCGAAGGCGACGAAGGATGCTCAGCGCTTCGCCATCGCGGAACGGGAGGCCACCGACTGGCAGGCCGCGCAGGAAGCGCACGTGCACGAGCGGCAGTTTCGCCTCGGTCAGACCAGCGCGATGGCGCTCGCGATGCTGCGGCAGATCCAGGACAGCCACGGGCAGCTCACCGATGCTCAGCGCCAGGAGTGCGTGCACCTCGAGAGCGCGATCCGCGACGAGATCCGCGGGCGCAAGCTGCTGAACGATGCCGTGCGCGACGAGGTGATGAGCGCCCGCAGGAGGGGCGCCACCGTCACCCTGCTCGACGAGGGCGGCATCGACGACCTCTCCACCGAGGAGCTGGAGCGGGTGCTCAACCGCCTCGCCCTCGCGATCCACGAGAGCAATGCCGACAAGGTTATCGCGCGCACCGTGCCGGAAGGCTCCGACGTCGCCGTCACGGTGGTCGGCCTGCGCAGCATCGCCGACCGCGAGTCCGTGGCGCTCGGCCAGGATTCGCTGGAGGAAGACGAAGTCGACCTCTGGCTCGAGATTCCCCGGGTGCCCGCGCCTTAAGCCTGCTCCCTCTTAGTCAGCTCGCGGGAAAAGCAGAAGGGCCGGGGGAGCAACAGCTCCGCATCCGGCCCTTCGCTAGAACCCGGGTCAGGGCGATAACCCGAATATCGCCCTGACCCGCCCCCACTGCATTGGCCCGCTTACCCTAGTCGGCCAATGGGTGGTGGTGAACTCGATGAGTTTCACCTAGCAAGAACTATATTGACCGACTTGTCTGTCCCCGCAAAGTCGGCTCTTCGGAGGACTGCCGGGGGACAGAAATGGCCAAAATTCGGCGGAAACATGCCGATCTGGAGCTATTGCGCGAAATATTGGGTGACGCAATCGGGGTACATCCAACAAATTCCGCACTGTTTTCGTGGGTTTATAGGGGTAGAACGGTCGGTTTGCTCCGTCTTCACGACGGAATCCGTTGTTCGGGGTACACGAATCGGGGTATACCGAAGAACGACCCCCCGTTAGGGGGTGCTATCCGGAGAAACTGCGCCAAGCCCCGGCGCCCGGTCGCAGCGTGCCTCGCACGGCTCCCGGTCCGCGATGCCAGGCCGACGGAGCGGGAGCAGAATCCGCCGTCATGCTGGCCGCCAGCTCCTCGAGAGCGGCTTCCACGACAGCGGTCACGGCGGCGACCTCCTCGGCAGTTACGTCGGCGGTGACGATTCTCAGGTGCGCGTCGGTCATAATGATCGCCTCACAGCGGGATGTTCCCGTGCTTCTTGGGCGGCAGGCTCGCGCGCTTGGTGCGCAGCGCGCGCAGGGCCTTGATCACGGCCACCCGGGTGGCGGCCGGCTCGATGATCCCGTCCAGCTCGCCGCGCTCGGCGGCCAGGAAGGGAGATGCCACGTTGTAGGTGTATTCGTTCGCCAGCCGGGTGCGCACGGCCGCGACATCCTCGCCCGCCGCCTCGGCCGCCTTGATCTCGCCGCGGTACAGGATGTTCACGGCGCCCTGCCCGCCCATCACCGCGATCTCGGCGGTGGGCCACGCGTAGTTGAGGTCGGCGCCCATCTGCTTGGAGCCCATCACGATGTACGCGCCGCCGTACGCCTTGCGGGTGATGACGGTCACCAGCGGCACGGTGGCCTCGGCGTAGGCGTACAGCAGCTTGGCGCCGCGTCGGATGACGCCCGTCCACTCCTGGTCGGTGCCGGGCAGGTAGCCGGGCACGTCGACGAGGGTGAGGATTGGGATGTTGAAGGCATCGCAGAACCGGAGGAAGCGCGCGGCCTTCTCGCCGGCCTCGATGTTGAGGGTGCCGGCCATCGCCTGGGGCTGGTTGGCGATCACGCCGACGGTGCGCCCCTCGACCCGGCCGAAGCCGACGACGATATTGGGCGCGAAGAGCGGCTGCGTCTCGAGGAAGTCGCCGTTGTCGACGATGTGCTCGATGACCGTCGTGACGTCGTACGGCTGGTTGGGGCTGTCGGGCACGAGGGTGTTGAGCTTGCGATCCTCGTCGGTGATCTCGAGGGCGACATCGCTCTCGTACACCTGCGGCTCGGCGAGGTTGTTGTCGGGCAGGAAGCCGATGAGGGTGCGGGCGTAGTCGAGCGCGTCGTCCTCGTCGCTGGCGAGATAGTGCGCGACACCGGAGACCTTGTTGTGGGTGAGCGCGCCGCCGAGCTCCTCCATGCCGACGTCTTCACCCGTCACGGTCTTGATCACGTCCGGGCCGGTGACGAACATCTGGCTGGTCTTGTCGACCATGATTACGAAGTCGGTGAGGGCGGGGGAGTAGACGGCGCCGCCGGCCGCCGGGCCCATGATGATGGAGATCTGCGGGATGACGCCCGACGCCTGGGTGTTGCGGCGGAAGATCTCGCCGTACTTGCCGAGGGCGACGACACCCTCCTGGATCCGGGCACCGCCGGAGTCGAGCATCCCGATGATGGGAACGCCGGTCTTTAGCGCGTGATCCATCACCTTGATGATCTTCTCGCCAGCCACCTCGCCGAGGGAGCCGCCGAAGATCGTGAAGTCCTGGCTGTAGACGGCGACCTGGCGACCGTGGATGGTGCCGAGCCCGGTTACCACAGCGTCACCGTAGGGGCGCTTGGCCTCCATGCCGAACGCGTGGGTGCGGTGGCGCACGAATTCGTCGAGCTCGACGAACGAGCCGTGGTCGAGCAACTGGGCGATGCGTTCGCGCGCTGTCTTCTTGCCCTTGGCGTGCTGCTTCTCGACGGCCGCTTCACCGCTTGCCGTGACGGCCTCGTGGTAGCGCACCTTCAGGTCGGCGATGCGGCCTGCGGTGGTGGAGAGGTCGGGAGCGGTGTTATCTGCGGTCACGCTGTCACTTTACCCACCACGACCGAGGGCATGCGGTTGGCGGAACCGACCAGAAACGAGGGCCTACCCTGTGGGGATGGACTTTCCTCTGAGCCGAGCGGTCGCAGAGCATCTCGAGGTGCTCGATGAGACCACGTCCACCAATGCCGAGCTGGTTGCCCGCGCCGCAGCGGGTACGCAAGGTGACTTCTGGGTGGTCGCGACCACCAACCAGACGGCGGGCCGCGGTCGTCTCGGGCGGGTATGGGTGTCGCCGCCCGGCCGAACCCTCGCGGTGTCGGTGCTGCTCGCGCCCGGCGTCACCGAGCCCGCGCGGCTCGGGTGGCTGCCGCTGCTCGCCGGCCTCGCGATGACGCGCGCCGTGACATCCCTCGTCGGCGCCCCGGTCAGGCTGAAATGGCCCAACGACGTTCAGATCGACGAGCTGAAGGTTTCGGGCCTGCTCGCCGAGGTGGTGCCGGGTGTGGGTGTCGTGGTCGGAGCCGGCCTGAACCTGACCATGACCGAGGCCGAGTTGCCCACCCCCGTCTCGACGTCGTTGACCCTGGAGGGAGCATCCGCCGACGACATCGTCGACCGGGCGCTCGCCGCCTACCTCACCGAACTGCGCAGCCTGTACATCGACTTCGTCGCCAGCGGTTTGGATGCCTCGGAGCTGCGTACCGAGGTGAAAGCGGCCTGCTCGACCCTCGGCCGCCAGGTGCGGGTCGAGTTGCCGGGAGCGGACGACCTGTACGGCGTCGCGAACGACATCGATGAATCGGGACGCCTCGTCGTCGACGGTCGCTCGATCGCGGCGGGGGACGTCGTTCACCTGAGATATTCGTGACCGAGACGGTGGTCGCCCGCCTGCGGCCGCACGCTCGGGCGCTGTTCTGGCCGACCGTGCTGCTGCTCGGGGTCGCTGCCGCGGCTGCCTACTTCGGCGGAAGGTTTCCGGAGCCGTGGCAGAACATGGCGGTGGGCGCTGCTGCCGCCTTGCTGGCGCTGGTGGGATGGCTCGCGCCGTTGTGTCGCTGGCTGTCGCGCAGGTACACGATTACCACCCGGCGGGTGATCGTGCGGAGCGGCATCGTGGTGCGGGTGCGGCAGGAGATGCTGCACAGCCGGGTGCACGACATCACGGTGCGCAAGAACGCGATCCAGACGGTGTTCCGCAGCGGCGATGTGCTGCTCGAGGGCGGGATGGAGCGGCCGGTGCTGCTACGGGATGTACCGTCAGCCGATCTCGTGCAGGAGGCGCTGCACGATCTCGCGGAGGGGGCCGACCTCAGCGATTCGTGACGAGGGCCTGATCCTCGCTGGGTTCATCCACGGGCCGCAGCGGAACGGTGCGACTCGGGTGGAACACCCAAGACCGATAGAACGCGAACCGGAAGGCGGTGCCGATGCCCAGCCCGATCACGTTCGCCGAGATGTTGTCGGCCAGCGCACTCGTGAACCCGAGCAGGTAGTGCGACACCCAGAGGGTGGCGAGGGTGAGTATCATCCCGCCGACGCTCACGAGTACGAACTCGAGGCCCTCGCGCGCTACTTCACGGCGCTTCGTCGTGCCGAAGGTCCAGTACCGGTTGCCGACGTAGTTGACCGCGATCGCGACCGACGTCGAGATGACCTTCGCGAGCAGCGGCCCCTCGTGCAGGCGCTCGGGATCGAGCAGCGTCGCGCGCAGCAGGTTGAAGATGCCCAGATCGACCCCGAAGCCCACGAGCCCAACAACGCCGAAACGGCTCAGCTGGATCATCAGGGGTCGCATGGGTTCTCCGTGGGTGACAATGGTGTGCGGCGGTTGCAGTGTATTCGGCGCACCCCGTGAGTTGGATCGGAGAAATGTATGAACCCGGTCTCGGGCGTTCCCATCGTCGGCGTCATCGGCGGCGGCCAGCTCGCGCGGATGATGATCCCGCCTGCCGTCGAACTCGGCCTGCAGCTGCGCGTGCTCGCCGAGAACGCAGGAGAATCTGCCGCGCTCGCCGTCACCCAGCTCGGGGATTACCGCTCAGCTGAGGATGTCCTGCGTTTTGCGCAGGGGGTCGACGTGATCACCTTCGACCACGAGCACGTGCCGCAGGAGGTGCTGCGCGCCCTCCTCGAGAGCGGTGTCGCCGTGCATCCGAGCGCTGACGCGCTGCTGTACGCGCAGGACAAGCTGCTGATGCGGCAGCGGCTGACCCAGCTCGGGATGCCCGTGCCGGAGTGGGCCGCGGTCGACTCCGAGGCCGACCTCGAAAGCTTCCTCGCGGAGCACGGCGGTCGCGCCGTCATCAAGACACCCCGCGGCGGGTACGACGGCAAGGGGGTGCGCGTCGTGTCGACCGCCTCAGAGGTCGCGGACTGGTTCACCGGTGACGGACCGTTGCTGGCCGAAGAACTCGTCGACTTCCGCCGCGAGTTGTCGCAGCAGGTGGCGCGCCGACCCTCGGGCGAGCTCGCGATCTGGCCGGTCGTCGAGTCGATCCAGCGCGACGGGGTGTGCGTCGAGGTGATCGCGCCTGCGCCCGACTCGTCCGAGAAGCTCACCGAGGTCGCCGAGTGGATCGCCACCACGATCGCCCAAGAGCTCGGGGTGACCGGGATGCTGGCCGTCGAGCTGTTCGAGACCACCGACGAGCGCCTGCTCGTCAACGAGTTGGCGATGCGCCCGCACAACAGCGGCCATTGGACCATCGACGGCTCGGCAACCAGCCAGTTCGAGCAGCACCTGCGCGCCGTGCTCGACCTGCCGCTCGGCGCCACCGCCCCGCGCGACCCGTGGAGCGTCATGGTCAACGTGCTCGGCGGCACCACCGAGAACCGTTATCCGGCGGCGCTCGCCGACCAGCCCGACGTGAAGTACCACTTCTACGGCAAGGAGCCGAGGCCCGGCCGCAAGGTCGGGCACGTCACGGCGGCCGGGGAGGACCTGGAGGACGTGGTGTTCCGGGCGCGTGCCGCAGCGGCGTTCTTTGAGGATTGACACCTACTCTTGACGGGTGAGTGAACCCCTAGTCTCCGTCGTTATGGGCTCCGACTCCGACTGGAGCGTGATGGCCGACGCGGCGACCGCTCTCACCGAGTTCGGGATCGCGCACGAAGTGCAGGTGGTCTCCGCCCACAGGAGTGCCGAACGGATGCTCGCCTTCGGCAAGGAGGCTGCCGGTAGGGGCGTCCGGGTCATCATTGCTGGGGCCGGGGGAGCTGCGCACCTGCCCGGCATGCTCGCCTCCGTCACGACGCTTCCGGTGATCGGCGTCCCCGTGCCGCTCGCGAAGCTCGACGGCCTCGACTCCCTCCTCTCGATCGTGCAGATGCCCGCGGGCATCCCGGTGGCCACCGTGTCGATCGGCGGTGCCCGCAACGCCGGGATCCTTGCCGCGCGCATCCTCGGCTCCGGGGATCCGGACCTCACGAGCAGGCTCGCCGCCTTCTCGGACTCGCTCGAAGCGCTCGTCGAGGAGAAGAACTCGGCGCTGAACCGGTCGCTGTGACGACTCTGAACCCGGTCCGCAACCCGGATCTCCGCGACACCGGCGTGATGACCAAGCGCGCGTGGATCCTGTTGCTGCTGAACTTCCTCATCCCGGGCTCGCCTCAACTGATCGCCGGCAGCCGAAAGCTCGGCCGGTTCGGGGTCAGCACCACGTTCATCCTGTGGGCCGTGCTGATCCTGACCGTCATCACGTACTTCGTCTGGCCGACCGTCATCTTCACGATCGCCAGCACCCCGTTCGCGCTGTGGGGTCTGGCACTGGTTCTCGTCTTCTTTGCGGTGCTCTGGCTCGTTCTCACCGTCGACACCCTCCGCCTCGTGCGCCTGGTGCGCGCCTCGCGCGGTAGTCGCGGAGTGCTCGCGGCAGTGACGGTACTCGCCATGGTGGGTGTCTCGGGCGGAGCCGGCTACGCCGCGTATCTCGCCGGCACCGCGGGCGGGTTCATCTCGGGCACCTTCATCTCGGCGCCTCCCGAGCCTCCGGTCGACGGGCGCTACAACATCATGCTCCTGGGGGGCGACGCGGGCGTCGACCGGGCGGGTTTGCGTCCCGACAGCGTCACGGTGGTGAGCATCGACGCCGAGACTGGCGCAGCGACGCTGATCGGCCTGCCCCGAAATCTCAGCAACGTGCCGTTCCCCGAGAGCTCTCCGCTGCACGCGAAGTATCCGGACGGCTACGGCGTTAACGGCTGCGCCGTGGACGTCTGCATGCTCAACTCCATCTACACCGAGGTCGAGCTGAAGTCGCCGGAGATGTATCCGGATGCGATCGCGAACGGCAGTGAGCCCGGCATCGAGGCGATGCGCGACGCGGTCTCCGGCGCGACCGGCCTGACCATCCAGTACTACGGGCTCATCGACATGGCCGGGTTCTCGCAGCTGATCGACGCGCTCGGCGGCGTGACGATCAACGTGCCGAACGCCATCCCGATCCACGCCGACGCCACGTTCACCACGGTGCTCGAGTACATCGGCCCGGGCGTGGTCCACATGGACGGCTACCACGCCCTCTGGTACGCCCGCTCGCGCCACGACACCTCGGACTACGACCGCATGCAGCGCCAGCGCCAGCTGCAGGAAGCGATCCTGGCCCAGTTCAATCCGGCCAACGTGCTGAGCAAGTTCCAGGATGTCGCCGCCGCGGGAGCCCAGGTCGTCAAGACCGACATCCCGCAGTCCACGCTCGGGTACTTCGTCAACCTCGCGGGCAAGACGAAGGAACTACCGCTGACCGACGTCGAGCTGACACCGGCCGATCAAATCGACCCGGACGACCCGGACTACGGGTACATCCACGAGATCGTCGCGGCTGCTGTCGCGCCGATCGAAGCACCGACCGACTAGAGGTCGGCGTGCAGCTGCCAGACGCGCTCCGCTGACGTGCGCCAGTTGTAAGCGCGGGAGCGGTCGAGCCCCAGGTACTTGAGCTGCTCGGCGGTCTGCGCGTTCTCCAGCACCCGGTTGAGTGCGGCGGCGAGGAGCGCCGGATGCTCGGCGTCCGGCACGCCGTCGAGCGCAACCGTCAGCCCGGCGTCTGCGGCGAGTTCGACGGCCGATGCGTCATCGGAATGCACTACCGGGGTACCAAGAGCGAGCGCATCCAGTAACGGTCCGCCGTACCCCTGGGTCGGTTCGATGGTCGAGAAAACGCTCGCGCGGCTCAGGACCACTGCCAGGTCGGCGTCCGCGAGCTCTCCGAGACCACGGACCCGGTCGGTGATCCCGGACTCAGCTGCTGGCGTGACGATGGCTGGGTCATCCGCCGCCGGTCCGACGACCAGCAGCTGGACGGTCGGATCCACATCAGCCATCGCGCTGATCAGGGTGCGGATCGCGGCCGGCGACTCGGTCCGCGCCACGATATATGAGGCGGGGAGTCTCATCGCGTCGGCCCGCTCATCCGCATCTACGGGGAGCCGAATGGCGGTCGCCGGGGCTCCGCTGATGACCCGGATGCGCGTGCCGAGGTTCAGCAGCTCGGAGAGCTCGGCAGCCACCGCGTGCGTCGGCACCACGACCGCGTCGGCATGCCGCTCGGCACGCTTCGTCATCGCCTTGGCCGATGACACGGCTCGCGAGGTCAGAGCCTCGGGGTGCCGCCACGCCAGAGTGTCGTGGATCGTGACGATGATCTGGTCCCCGTTATTCAGGCGGTCGTGACGCCGTAGCGGCGCCAGCAGGCTCGGCGCGTGGACCATCCCGGAGCCCGGGAGCCGGGTGAAGCCGTGCTCCCACGCGGCGACCAGCTCGCGCCGCGCGAGTGCACTCTTGTGCAGCCGCGCGAGGCCGGGCAGCCGGTCGGCGACTCGAGCGTATTCCGGCTCGGTCGAGGCCGAGACGAATCCCTCGACCATGCAGGCGGGAGGCGCGGTGACGATCAGCTCGCGGGTCATTTCCTCGGCGTATCGGGCCGCCGCGGGGGTGCCGTGCAGCATGTCATCGATGATCACCCGGAGCGTTAGCATGCTGCTGCTCACCATATCCCAAGGGCGATGAGCGCCCCGATGACCCACCTGTCGCGGGGTCGACGGCGGAACTGGGATGCCGCGCGTACAAGCTGCCATCGCGATCGCAGGCTGCGGGTCTCGAACAGCTGGAGCAGGCGGAGAAGTTGCCGATGGGTCGCTTCCGGGGCCACAGTCAGGGCCACCCGGGTCATGGCAGCGGCCTGCGCCCGGTGCCAGTGTGAGCGGATCAGCTGCAGCCGCGAAAGGGCAGATGCGACCCCGACGTTCGCGCCGATGACGTTGTCGTCGTGCTGGCGGTAATCGACGCTGGGCATCCCATCGATGTGCCAGCGCCATCCGCGTGCTCGAGCGATCACGTAAAGGAAGGAATCGTGGAAGTCCACGGCGATCGCCAGCTCGTAGGAGTTGGAGAGCACCTCGCGTGCCAACGCCAGCAGTCGCGGGGTGATCAGGAACGTCGAACCTGGCCCCGGGCTCTGCAGCAGGTAGTCGAACTCGCGCTGCGGATCGTTCTTGCGCAGCAGGGTGCGTCTGCCGTCAGCGGTGAAGGAGGTGACGTTCGAGGAAACACCGTCGACCGACGATGACTCGATGATCGCGGCGTGCGCGGCCAGCTTCCCGGGCATCCAGAGGTCGTCCTGGTCGGCGAAGGCGACGTGCTCGCCGGGGTTGATATCGGCGTGCTGGATGAGGCGGAAGAAGTTCGCGACGGCGCTGCCCGAGGGCCCCATCGGGGCCATCACGGTGACCCGGGGGTCGGCGGCGGCCTGCTCGAGCAGCCACTCGCGGGTGCCGTCGGTCGATTCATCGTCGAGGGCTATGACCCTGACATCCACGCCCTGCTGGTCGAGGATCGTTCGCAGCTGGTCGGGCAGCCACCGACGGCCGTTGTGCGTCGCGAGAAGCACGGCGATCTGCGGTCGCGAGGCCGGGGTCGGGGAGGCCGGGGTGTCCATACGTCCACCATCGTAGTTGGGCTAGTCAGGCCAGCGCCCCGGTACGGAACGCGTCGGCGAGCGCCTCCTGCCAAGGCCGCATTGGGCTCAGGCCGGCGTCGGACCAGGAGCCGTGCGCGAGCACCGAATATGAGGGTCGTGGCGCAGGGCGCACGAACTGGGCGCTCGTCGTGGACGAGACCCGCTCGGGGTCGAGCCCTGCCTGGGCGAAGATCTCGCGCGCGAACCCGAACCACGTGGTCTCACCCGAGTTCGTGCCGTGGAAGATCCCGGAGGTGGTGCCGCTGTCAGCGAGGGCCACGATCTGCGCAGCGAGGTCGGCCGACCAGGTCGGTTGGCCCAACTGGTCGTCGACCACGGTCAGCGTGTCGCGGTCGCTGGCGAGCTTCAGCATCGTCTTGGCGAAGTTTCCGCCGCCGGCGCCGTAAAGCCAGGCGGTGCGGACGATCATCGTCCGGCCGGGGTTCAGGGCCATTGCCTGCCGCTCGCCGGAGGCTTTGGTGCGTCCGTATGCGGACACGGGATTCACCGGAGCGAGTTCCGCGTAAGGCTCGGTGGCCGAGCCGTCGAAGACGTAGTCGGTGGACACCTGGATCAGGGTCGCCCCGGTTGCGGCCGCTGCTCGCGCGAGATTCGCCGGGCCCGTGCCGTTGATCGCCTCGGCCTCGTCCTCGTGCGACTCCGCGTCGTCGACCTTTGTGTATGCGGCCGCGTTGATCACGACGTCGTAATCCACGACCGCGGCGTCCACTGCGGCCGGGTCGGTGATGTCCAACTCCGACCGGGCGGCGACAGTCACATCGCGGCCTTCGAGTGCTTGTGCGAGGTCGGCGGCGAGCATGCCGGCGCCGCCGGTCACCAGATAGCGGGTCACAGTGCGGCGCGCGCCTTCAGCGGCTCCCACCACGCACGGTTCTCCCGGTACCACTGCACCACGTCATTCAGACCCTGCTCGAACGGGACGAGCGGCTCGTAGCCGAGCTCCTTCGTGATCTTGGAGATGTCGACGCTGTAGCGCAGGTCGTGACCGAGGCGGTCCTCCACCCGGTCGACGTACGTCCAGTCCTTGCCCGTGGCATCCAGCAGCAGCTGCGTCAGCTCGCGGTTGGTGAGTTCCGTACCGCCGCCGATGTTGTAGATCTCGCCCGCGCGGCCGCCGACCAGGACCATCGCGATGCCGCGGGTGTGATCGTCGACGTGCAGCCAGTCGCGGATGTTGTTGCCTTCGCCATAGAGAGGCACGTTCTTGTCATCGATCAGATTCGTGACGAACAGCGGGATGACCTTCTCGGGGAAGTGGTACGGCCCGTAGTTGTTCGAGCAGCGCGTGATGGAGAGGTTCATTCCGTGGGTGCGGAAGTAGCTGCGGGCGAGCAGGTCGCTGCCGGCCTTGGACGCGGAGTACGGCGAGTTCGGCTCGAGCGGGCGCTGCTCATCCCAGCTGCCCTCGGCGATTGATCCGTACACCTCGTCGGTCGAGACGTGCACGAATCGCTTGACGTTGTTGCGAAGCGCAGCATCCAGAAGTCGCTGGGTGCCCAGCACGTTGGTCTCAACGAAGATCCCGGAGTCCCGCACCGAACGGTCGACGTGGGATTCCGCAGCGAAATGCACGACAGCGTCGATGTCCGGCAGCAGACCGTCGAGCAGATCGGAGTCGCGGATGTCGCCGTGAACGAAGGTGTACCTCGCAGAGTCGGCGACGGGCGCGAGGTTCTCGAGGTTGCCGGAGTAGGTGAGGGCGTCGAGCACAACGACGTCGGCACCCTCCAGGCCAGGGTAAGCGTCTTCGAGCGTGCGGCGCACGAAATTGGAGCCGATGAAGCCGGCTCCGCCGGTGACGAGGATCTTCATGTACTGGTTTCCTTCGGGGCCGGGGCGGACAGTCGATTGTATCGAGAGCTGCCCGAAGGGCCGGACGGAGGCCCGCCGGGCGGGCAACGGTAGACTTCTGCGGTGCAGATACGCGAGCTGAAAGTCCCCGATTCGTTCGAGATAACCCCGAAAATCATCGGCGACGATCGGGGATCGTTCATGGAGTGGTACCGCTTCGACAAGCTCGAGGAGATCCGCGGTCATTCGATCGACCTTCGGCAGGGCAACATGTCGGTCTCCAAGCGTGGCGTCGTGCGAGGCATCCACTTCGCTGACGTGCCCCGTGGGCAGGCCAAGTACGTGATGGCAACTGCGGGAGCGGTCATCGACTACATCATCGATGTGCGCGTCGGTTCGCCGACGTTCGGCCAGTGGGATTCGGTGCTGCTCGACACCTCCTCGCGCAAGGCGGTCTACCTCGCCGAGGGACTGGGCCATGCGTTCGTCTCGCTGGAGGAGGGCTCCACCGTGAGCTACCTCGTATCCGACCTCTACCGTCCCGATCGGGAGCACGCGGTAAGCCCCCTCGATTCCGACGTGGCGCTCGACCTGCCGGATGGGGTGGAGCCGCTCATCTCGCAGAAGGATGCCGACGCACCGTCTCTCGCGGATGCCGAACGGAGCGGGCTGCTCCCGTCGTATGAGGAGTGCCTCGCGTACTACGAATCGCGCCGGGCGGGGGCTCAAGCGTGAAGGGCATCATCCTTGCGGGCGGATCGGGCACCCGTCTCTGGCCCATCACCAAGGGCATCTCGAAGCAGCTGATGCCGATCTACGACAAGCCGATGATCTACTACCCCCTGTCGACGCTCATGATGGCGGGGATCAAGGAGATTCTGGTCATCACCACCCCGGAGTACAACGCGCAGTTCAGGGCGTTGCTCGGCGACGGGAGTGAGCTCGGCATCTCGATCGAGTACGCGACTCAACCTTCCCCGGACGGCCTCGCACAGGCATTCATCATCGGTGAAGAGTTCATCGGAGACGACCAGGTTGCACTGGTGCTCGGCGACAACATTTTCCACGGCACCGGCCTCGGCTCGTCTCTTCGCCAGCACGAGAGCATCGACGGCGCATTGATCTTCGCATATCACGTCTCTGAACCGAGCGCCTACGGCGTCGTCGAGTTCGACGAGGGCTTCAGGGCGGTCTCGATCGAAGAGAAGCCGTCGGCTCCGAAGAGCAACTACGCGGTACCGGGTCTCTACTTCTACGACAATCACGTCGTGGAACTCGCGAAGACGATCGAGCCGTCTGCCCGTGGCGAGTTAGAGATCTCCACGATCAACGAGCGGTACCTCGAGGCGGGTACCCTGCAGGTGAAAGTTCTCGACCGCGGAACTGCCTGGCTCGACACGGGGACCTTCGATTCCATGATGCAGGCGTCGGAGTACGTCAGGGTGATCGAGCAGCGCCAGGGCTCGAAGATCGGTTGCATCGAAGAGATCGCCTGGCGAGCGGGATGGATCACTGACGACGACCTGCGTGCGATCGGGGCGCGGCTCAAGAAGAGCGGGTATGGGGAGTACCTTACGGGCCTGCTCGGCGGGTAGCGCCTCTAGTCCGCAGGTCGGATCTCAACGCTCGAGGGAAATTGCACGATTCCGCCGCCGCTCGGGTCCGGCTCAAAGTCGAGATGGCCGGCGAACTGGAGATTGTCGATGATCACTCCGCCGACTGTGGTCGCGCCTGCGCTCAGGATTAGTCGTTCGCGCCCGAAGTTAACCCCAGGCACCAGGAATTCGATCTCGTAGGTACCGATCGCCCGTGGTGGCTGCACCTTGAGGCCTTCGGTGTTCACGAAGTACACCGTTTGTCCCAGCATCGACTGCAGTGTGAATCCGGTGACCCAGTCGACGGGCTTAACCACCTGCGCTTTGATCGTGAAGGCAAGATCTGATCCTGTCTTCACGGGCCCATCGACTACCGTGCCGTTAGCGGTCACCGTCACCGACTCAATGCGAATCGCCCCGTCAGCGTCAGGCTTTTCGGAGCCCTTCTCCGAAACTGACTCGAGACGATCGCGCTCGTACCCCTCGCGCAGCACGCGAATGCCTTCGCCGACGTCTCCGTCGTGGACGACTTCACCGGCGTCGAGCACGATGGCCCTGGTGCAGACGTCAGCAACCTGTTCTGCCGAATGGCTGACGAGCACGATGGTCCGCCCTTCGCGTTGAAACTCCCGGATCTTGTTCATGCACTTGCGCTGGAACGGCTCGTCACCCACGGCAAGAACCTCATCGACGAGCAATAGGTCGGGGTCGGAATGCACAGCGACCGCAAACGCGAGTCGCACATACATGCCGGAAGAGTAGAACTTGACCTGGGTTCCGATGAAGTCGCCGATGCCTGAGAACTCGACGATGTCGTCGAAGACAGCATCGGTCTCGGCCGTGCTCATCCCCAGGATCGCGGCGTTGATGTAGACGTTGTCCTTGCCGGTCAGGTCGGGGTGGAAGCCCGCTCCCAGCTCCAGAAGGGCGGCGACCCTGCCGCGCCGACGCACGGAACCGCTGGTGGTGTCGATGATGCCGCCAATCACCTTCAGCAAGGTGCTCTTACCGGAACCGTTGTGGCCGATGAGCCCGACCGTCTGGCCTTGCAGAACATCGAGGGAAACATCCTTGAGCGCCCAGAACTCAGATCGGGACTTCCCTCGATTGCGGAAGTACAGCACTCGTTCCTTCAGCGACTTGTCCTGGTGCAGCACGAACCGCTTTGACACGTCGCGCAGGGAGATAACCAGATTCGAAACGTCAGCCATGACTACATCTCCTGCGCAAAATTGCCCTGAAGCCTCGAGAAGACCCGCTGCGCCACGTAAAGAGCGACGAGGCTGATGGCAAGGGCAACCAACATCCGCAGCCCGAGCATGGGTGGCCAGTACTGGCTGGGGTCATTGGAACCGGCCATCCATAGCGCTCGCTGCATGCCGAGCACCGCGAGCGTTACCGGATTCGACAGGTAGACCTGCTCCAGCCACGATCCGTCGAGTGCCTTGTGTACGAAGCCGACGGAATAGACGATCGGGGACGCCCAGAACAGCACGAGAAGAAATATCTCGACGATGTGCTGCACATCGCGCAGATAGACATTCACCGCCGACAAGATCAGGGCGATGGCCGTGCCGAGAACGATCATCAGGGCAATCGACAGTGGCGCTAGAAGGATGTAGATCGTGAACGGCGGCCTGCCCACCACAAACGTGGCGGCGACCAGAACGAGGAACTGGACTCCGAAATTGAAGAGAGCCCCTCCGACTGCCGCCAGCGGGAAGATCTCGCGGGGGAGGTACACCTTCTTGACGAGCCCCGCATTGGAGAGGACGGACGACGTTCCTGCGCCTATGATCTCGGAGTAGAGGGTCCAGATGGTCAGCCCGGTGAAGACGAATACCGCAAAGTCGGGAATCTGTCGCGCAGCCCCGAGAAATTGCCCGATGGCAACGTAGTAGATGACCAGCTGCGCCAGGGGCCGCATGAGCGACCAGAGAATCCCGAGGCTGCTGTCCTTGTACTTCGCACGCACCTCACGGCTGACCAGGCGAACGAGCAGCTGACGATAGGAGAGGATCTCGCGGACCGATACGACGAAACCGCGCTTTGCGCCTACACCCCGGCCAATCTCGACCAGAGAACCGGAGATCTCCCGCGGCGTGGGCGTATCCCCGAACGGCTGTCGATTCATGTGCGCTTTTCCAACTTCCGGGTCCGGGAGGGTCCAATAGTACATCTCGGCCGCTCGGGCGATCTGGTGGGTCGGCCCGCTCCCAGACGACTCGGCTTACAATCCAAGGGATAAAGCACCATCGATCGCCCGCAGCATCAAAGTCGATTCACCGGCGAGACACCACATCACGACGAGGATCACACAAACGTTGAAACGCGCCGGCCGCACCTTTGCCCTCCGTCTCCGCAACGCGGCGATGCTATTCCTGTCGTGGATCCTCACACAAGGGAAGGTGTTCGCAAGTTGGGGTCCGATCGGAATTGTCCGTTACGCGCGAATGCACACAGCGGGCGTCGGCCGAGTCCATGTTTTCGGGCAGGGCCTAACCGTAGGAACCACCAGCGCAGAAGCGCAGCGATGGTATCTGGCAAATGCAAAGCCGTTGGTCGTCGCCCTCATCGGCATCCCTGGGGAGCCGATTGGTGAATGGATAGTCGCTGCGAGAAAAGAACTCAAAGTCCGGTTTCTCATAGCGCCGGACGCTTTGCAGTTCGTTTCTGGAGTCGATCCCGCGCTATATCAAGTGTGTGAACCTCTGGGAGATGCCGAGCCGAGCTTCTTCCGGCTCAAGGACTGGCTGGCTCAGAATCTCGCCAAGTCAGACGTGCTCATGCTCGACTTGGCCTACCCACTGGTGCCTGCAGCCCAAATCGCCAGGCTCCAGCACGCCGCCTATACCTACGATCGTGGGCAGCGCGAGATCGGGTTCGTGTCGCCTGCCCTCACCAGCGGCGAACGCCGAGTGATCGGCTACGAGTGGGATCGGGCGGACCGCACGTGGGTCTCACGATCGGCTGTGCACGATCTCGGCCAAGGCGACATCCCCAGGTACGTTCTCGCGGCTAATTCGCATGGCCTGTACGTGACTCAACGGGCCCTTGACCAGGTCCGCTTCGGGAGCGTTGATGCCGCTGGACTTACTTTCGAACAGCAGGTTCGCAGAATGATTGCACTCGGTTGGCAGCAGAACGTTCGAACTCTCGCCTTCCCCCCGGTCGAACTCGCCGCGCGGGGTCTTCGCGTGCCTGAGGCGGACGATTTCGATCGCGCCTGGCTCACGAACCGGGCTGTTATTGATGCTGATGGGCACCGGCGAATCATCTTCGTGCTGGCGGGTACTTCAATCAGCGGGGGTATTCGAACAGTGTTCGAGCAGGCCGACGAGTTCGAGTCGAAAGGTTTTTCGGTCGAGATCTGGGCGCTTCAGGGTCATCCCGATTGGTTCGACCTCCGCGTTCCCGTGAAAACGTTCCAGACCTTTTTCGACATGATCCCGGCACTGCGGAATGAACAAGCAGTCAAGGTGGCCACGTGGTGGGAAACTGCGGAAGTCGTGTGGCTATCGACGGCTCACACCGGCGTAGCAGTCAACTATGTCCAGGAGTTCGAAACTTGGTTCTACCCGGATGATGAGGTCGCGCGCGCGGCTGTCGCATCCTCCTACCGCCTCGAGATGGCGCATCTCACGATTGCGAGCTTCCAGCAGGAGGAACTCGCCGGCGTCGGTGTCAGTTCCACATATATTCCGTCTTGCTTCGACGAACGCAAGTTTCTCCCGCTGCCCGGCGTCCAGCGCAGGGACGACACGCTCATGGCCCTCGGACGGTCGTTCTTCCAGAAGAATTTCGGGATGACGGTAGCGGCGTGGCGAAGCCTCGGCGATAGCCGCCCGCGACTGTCCTTGTTTGGGTTCGAACCGGACATCCTGACGGAGAGGGACGTGCATTACGAAGTTCGCCCAACAGACGACCGGGTCAATGAGTTGTACAACGAAGCGACCATGTTTGTGCAAACCTCCTTGCACGAAGGATTCTCTCTCCCATTGATAGAGGCGATGGCAGCGGGATGCCCGGTGATAACTACGGACTCACACGGCAACAGAGATTTCTGCCGTGACGGCGAAAACTGCATCATCGTTGAGCAGCACGACGTCGACGGACTCGCTGCGGCTATTCGCTTCCTTCAGGAGCAGCCCGACGAACGCAAAAGGCTCTCGCACGCAGGCCTGGCGACCGCCGCCGATTATTCGCAGGGAGTGATCTTTCATCGGCTTGAACAGTTCTACGCGAACTTGAACTGAGCGGTTCGTGTCCCGTTCGTCGCAACACTCGACCGTCTTCCCGCCACTTTCGTCTCCGCGACCCTACGCTTAGGGAGCCGAGGGGGGGCTTGCTATGTTAGGTAGATCGTTCTCGCGACCATATTCGATGCTCGCGGTCATCGCAGTCAGCGCCAGTTTGCTCAGCGGGTTCGCAGCGATCTCTGACGCGGAAGCGACACCCGGGGCTCCCTCGCTCGCATCGCTTTCCGGCGCCGAATTTGACCGCGGCAACATCATCAGTGACGAGAACTTCTTCAATCCAAATGCAATGAGCGCGGCGCAGGTTCAGTCCTTCATCGAGTCCAAGGTGAGTTGCGCTTCGGGCGCCACGTGCCTGGCGAATCTTCGGGTAGACACCTTCGACATCCCTGGCACTCCCATGTGTTCGACGTACCGCGGGGCGGGGCAGGAGTCTGCAGCCACCATCATCTTCAAGGTTGGTCAGGCGTGCGGGATCAGCCAGGCAGCCATCCTGGTCATTTTGCAGAAGGAGCAGAGCCTAGTTACGGCCCGCGCCCCGTCAGTACGGGCACTGAGCGCGGCAATGGGTGCCGGGTGTTATGACAACGGCCAGCCCTGCATAGGTGAATACGCGGGGTTCTTCAATCAAGTCTTCAACGGAGCGTTCCTGCTCAAGCGGTACACCCAGCCGCCCGGAACGGGACCAGGGACGCCCTATACGACACGGTTCGACCGGTCATATCCCGTAGGACAACTGACCAACATTCTCGTGTCGCCGAGTAGCTGCGGCACGCTCCCCGTATTCGTTACCAACCAGGCGACGCATGCCTTGTATGTGTACACCCCGTACACGCCGAACGCTTCCGCCCTGGCCAACCTCTATGGCACTGGCGATGTCTGCGCCAGCTATGGAAATCGCAACTTCTGGCGGTTCTACTACGACTGGTTCGGTAATCCGCTCCAACCAATTGCTCCCACGGGCTGGTTCGACGGAGTGTCGGCAGTCGGCACGTCGGTGACAGCGTCCGGCTGGGCCGGGGACGGGCGATCAACCGCTCCGATGGATGTCATGGTGTCTGTAGACGGTGCACCGGGAACAAAGTACAAAGCCGACATCGCTTACCCCGGTCTCGGAGGTGTTCATCCGCAGATGGGCGATAACCACGGGTTCTCGGCGAAACTTGCGGTATCTCCCGGAACTCATTCGATCTGTGTGACCGTGATAAACAATTCAAATAGCACGAGCCGCAACTTGGGCTGCAAATCAATAGCGGTAGCCGCGGCCAACTCACCAATTGGATGGCTCGATCGAGTTTACGTAGCCGGGGGGCAAGCTACAGCTGAAGGCTGGGCGGTCGATCCCGATGTATCCGGGCCGATCTCGGTGGAGCTTTCTCTAGACGGCGCGGCCGGGAAGATTTTTGCTGCCTCAAACGTATATCCCGGCCTGGGCGCAGCGAGGCCTGGTTTCGGCGACAGCCATGGATTCTCGGCGACAGTACCGGTCTCAAGCGGAAGGCACACCCTGTGTGTGACTGCCATAGACAACGCGGGAGGACCCAGCCGGATCATCGGATGTTCGATAGTAGCCGTGTCGGCCGCGAGCGCTCCGGTGGGTTGGTTGGACAAAGTGTCCGCCATAGGTAACCAAGTCACCGCGCAGGGCTGGGCGATCGACAGCGACACCGTGGGTCCGATTTCCGTTGCGGTGTCTGTTGACGGGGGAGCCGCACAAAGCTTCCCCGCATCGAATCCGTATCCCGGACTGGGGGGCGCGAAGCCTGGCTTCGGCGACAACCACGGATTCTCCGCGACGCTCACCGTGCCCGACGGCAAACACACGGTATGCGTGACCGCAATCAACGACGCGGGCAGTCCTAACCGAGATATCGGTTGCTCTTCGTTAACGGTCACTACCACTTCGGCACCGATCGGCTGGCTCGATTCCGTGGATCTCACATATCAGGAGGCCACAGTTTCGGGTTGGGCTATCGACCTGGACACCGTGGCTCCGATATCCGTTTCGGTCACAGTGGATGGCGCGGTTGTGCGCACCGAGGTGGCCACCGCGTCATACCCAGGTTTGGGAGCGGCGAAGCCGGGCTTCGGCGATGCCCACGGGTTCTCTGTGCCGGTGAGCCTTCCCCTCGGCAAGCACACGGTGTGTGTAACGGCGATCAACAACTCAGGCTCGACCAACCGAGAAATCGGGTGTCGCACCGTCATCTCAACGTCGCAGCCGGCGTACGGATGGCTCGACTCGGTGTCTGTACTTGGCCGGATGATCACCGCATCCGGGTGGACTATCGACCCCGACCAGGCGGGGCCGATATCTGTCAGAATATTGGTGGATGGCGTTGACCGAGGAACCGTCCCAGCAGCAAATACCTACCCGGGACTCGGGTCGGTCTATCCCGCGTTTGGGGATGCGCATGGGTTTACCGCGACCGCCCCAGCATCTCCAGGCAATCACAGCGTCTGCATCACCGCTATCAACAATGATCAGGGTCCAGATCGGTCGATCGGTTGCCAGACGGTCACCGTTGCGGCGATAAACGCCCCTCTTGGATGGCTGGACTCAATTACGGCGTCTGGTGCAACGGTGACGGCGAAAGGCTGGGCATTTGACCCAGACATCACGTCACCGATCGCTGTACAGATAAGAGTCGACGGGGGCTCGCCGTTGTCGTTCCTTGCCGGAAACGCTTATCCCGGGCTGGGTTCGGTATTTGGGGGCTTCGGCGACAACCACGGCTTCAGCGCGAGCGTCGTTCTCCCTTCCGGGCCCCATTCAGTTTGTGTGACTGCAATAAATGACGTGGCGGGTGCCGACCGTGAACTGAACTGCACTGCGTTTTCCATAAGTTGACCGGTGGAATTCGGCTTGGCCGAGGGCAACTGAGCGCTACGGGATAATGGGTCGGTGACTTCGACCGCTACAACCCAGCCGTTCGCCACTTCGCAAAAGACCGTTAGATGGTCGGCAGCCTTGGCGGCCGCGGCAACAGCGGCCGCGCTCGGCGCTGGCGTAGCAACTGTCTTCGGCCTTGCTCCGTGGTTGTTTCTGATGGCTTTTGGGGCGGCGGGCACCTATATCCTCGTGCCCCGCTTCGGGTGGGCTGTCAGCGCTTGGGGTTCGGCCCTCGGCGCCCTGTTCGGCGCGTCCTGGATACTCGTCATTGACCCGCAGATAGATGTGCGTTTGGACATAGCGACGGTGACCGTCTTGAGCGGCGCTCTCGTTGGTACCTTCATCGGCCTTCGCAAGGGGAATACGGCTGCCCCATTGGCGGCCCCTCCCCTTCTCGCGACAAGCGCCGTACTACTCCCGGCCTTGATCACGGGAGTTTTGTTCTACGGCGCGAGCGTTGTCCGGGGTATGCCGCTCGGTTGGGCGATGCAGGGGGATGCCCAATTCAATACCGTGTTGTCTAGGCAGATCGGGGCGTCTAACGGCGCAGCGCTGGACGACGGGCAAGTGCTTTCGCTCGCGCAAGGTCTCATGGCGATGGTGCACCAACCCGGTCGAAGTGCGATCCCAGTCGACGACTTGCTGCTGCACGATATTGCTCGCCAGGCAAACCTGTGGATGCTTTTCATTTTGTTGTCGAGTGTTCTTGCTGGCACCATTGCCGAGCGCGTACTTCGGGACGCCTCGATCGGTGTCCGTCTGTTCGGGATCGTAGCTTCGGGACTGCTGCCGCTCGCCTGGCACATCACCGGGTACGCGCTCAACGCAGGGTTCTACAATGTGAGCCTCACGTTGCTGACTCTTGAACTCACGTTCTATTTTTGGCTTGCTTTTCCGCGACAGCCGCTCTGGCGATCATCAATTCTTCTGGCGCTGGGTGTCGTGATGCTCGGAGCGTGGACGCCGATGGCCGTTATCCCTGCGGTGTTGGCATCGTGGTCAGCGTGGGAAGGATTGCGCACGAACCCAGACCGTCGCGCCCTCGTCGTGTGGGCGATCATGGCCGCCCAATTCGCCGCCTTCGTCGTGACCTTCGTCCTGCCCGGATTCTTAGAGAAAAGCGACGTTCTGAGCGTATCGGGATCGATCATTCCCCTCGACCGACATATCTATGTTGCTGTGAGCGTCGCGGCGATCCTGATGTCAGTCTTTCTGGGAAATGCCCACAGCGCGGCACCCGATGGGGTCGATAGTGCGAGGGCTAAGCGCCACTTTGCGACGGGCGTGGCACTGGTGGCCCTCGCAGCTGCGGCGGGCACCGCGTTCCTTGTGTTCCAGAACCGGCACCTTCCCGATTTCTGGACCTACTACCCAATCAAGTTCGCATGGATAGCGATGGAGATGCTCGTCCTACTTCTGTTCCTCGGCACCGTCATCTTCATGACGGGTTTGCGAGCCCGCCGTCTCGCAATGATCGCAGCGGGAGTGTCCGTGTCGCTCCTGCTGCTGTCTGTGCTGCAGCTCAACCCACCCCAACAAGGTGGGACAACATCTGCCTTTCCGATTCTCGCTCTCGCCAAAAACGATTCCCCGGCGGATGCCACACTGCCGCTGCTCACCACGGTGTCAGGGGAAAGAGTCTTTTTCTATCGATATTCGACTCTCGAGCAGGACACGTTCATGAACCAGTGGCAGTTCCAAATCACCGCAGAAGACGAGTTCACTCCCATCCGGGAGTTCGCTTACACGGCCGTCTCTTCGGTCACAGACGCTTGCGACGCCGCACGCGCCTGGGGAGGGGACGTGACCGTAGTTACGTCAAGACCGATCGTGGCGAGAGGGCTGGACGCACGCTGCCCGGATTTGCTAACTGCGGTCGTACGACCTTCGCTCGAGTGAGTTCCGCGCCCATCATGACCAAGAAAGCTAAGCGGCTAGAATTCCCGTTATGCCTGATTTGACGGACACCCTGATCGTGCTGCCGTCTTTCAATGAAGAGGGGTCGGTCGCGGAGGTCGTCCGCGAGGTCTTTGAAAAGTTGCCGGGCGTGGGCTGTCTGGTTGTCGACGACGGGTCTCGCGATGACACGTTCAGCCGGGCCACTGCCGCGGGGGCGCTAGTGGCGCAGCTCCCCTTCAACTTGGGGGTAGGCGCAGCCATGCGCCTGGGCTTCCGTTACGCGATCGAGAACGGATATTCCAACGTGGTACAGATCGACGCCGACGGGCAGCACGACCCGGCAAGCGTTCCGGAGATGCTCGTCCAACTCGCGGACGTCGACATAGTAATCGCTGCTCGCTTCGCCGGGGTGGGGGAGTATGAGGCGCGTGGCCCTCGACGCTGGGCGATGCGAATGTTGGCACGAACGCTGTCTCGTGTCACCGGGACGAGACTGACTGACGCGACCTCGGGCTTTCGTGCCTCTGGACCTCGCGCGGTCGCCGTCTTCGTCAATAACTACCCAGCCGAGTACCTTGGTGACACCGTTGAGTCCCTAGTCATCGCTTCCCGGTCCCAACTCTCCGTGCGCCAGATTCCGACTGCGATGCGAGCACGTGCTGCAGGCGTGCCTTCGCAGAATCCAATCCGCTCGGCAACGTACCTTGGTCGGGCGATGATTGCACTCAGCTTTGCTCTGATGCGACCTAAGTCCTCTTATGGGATGGATGCCGATCAATGACGATCACTGCCTACATCTTCGGTATCGTCTCCGCCCTACTGTCTCTGTGGTTGGTGATCGAACTACTCCGCCGGGGCCGTTTGAGGGAGCGACATGCTGTCTGGTGGTTGGGAGCGGGGATCTTTGCTGTCATCGCGGGCATTTTTCCGGAGACAGTCGTGTGGACAGCTGGGTTGCTTGGTATCGAGGTGCCGATCAACTTGGTCTTCTTCGTGAGCCTTGCGGTGCTCGTGATCGTTTGTCTGCAGCACAGCGCCGAGTTGACGTTGCTCGAGGCTCGCACCAGAGTGCTTGCGGAGCGCATCGCACTTTTGGAACTTCGTGAACGTCAGAACTCTGGAACTGGGGGATCCGCAGACGACTTGACCTTGGGCTCATAGTCGATAGCTATCGCGGCGCCATGCGCGAGCAACCCGACTAAGGGTCCCGCGACCAGGCCGACTGAAACGGCTGACTCAAAGCTAGGGATGATGAGAAGGGTGGTAGCAGTCGTCGCTGCAGCGGCGAGCCACCCAACAGTGTTCATGGAGTGCCCGCCGCGTGCGATGATCGCCGCCCCTGAGAGGCTCATCAGCGCGACTAGTCCGCCTGATCCAGCGATGAGTGCCAGTAGGAACGGATCTACCGACTCGCCATCCAGAAGATAAGCGAAAAGCCCTTCTCCGACGATTCCGATCAGCACCGAAAAGACCAGCGTTCCGAAGGCGACTCCTGCCGCAAGGCGAAGCAGAATGCGCAACCAATCCGCGCGATCCCGCAGCCGCACGACCACATAGTTCTGCATCGCTGCCACAACGATGATGAGAGGGGCTCTTGTGATGTTTATTGCGAAGATCACAGCGCCCACAGCGGCAGGAGGAGTGTCACGACCTGCGACTGCCACGAGTAACGAGACCCCCGAGATCAGTGCGCCGCTCGCAACGGCGGCCACAATGGTGCTGCCCACATTTCGCAGGAGAGTTCGTCGGTTTACATCGATAGTCGCGTATGAGATCTTCCGCCGAGCGATAGCCCAGACGAGCACAGGAGTGACCAAATAGGGAAGGACCAGCGCCCAAGAAACGATAGTGATGTCGCGGCTCAGGTTCAGGGCGATCACAGAGAGACCTAACCTGAGGGCCGCGTCGACTATAACTATTCCGGCGACCATGCGCACCAGGTGCAGCCCGTGGAGCATGCCGATCAGAGACGTGGTTATGGTATGACCCACCAGTCCAAGGGCCAGAGGCAACGCCAGCCAGAGGCTGGCCGAAGTGAATATCAAATGGACCCAAAGCGGGGATGTTCCCACTGCTACTAGGAACGCGACGGCTGCAAGGCCCAGCGTCACATCCCGGACAACGTGGGTTCCGCCGGCGGTTGGTGCTCGCCGAGTAGCGCGCGCGACCTCTTGCTGCACCCCGTTCAGAGCGCCCACCGCGAAGAACAGCGACGACCAGAGAACACCGAATGCCACGTATCGAGCCGGGCCGAGCTCGATTCCCGCGACGAAGGTGAGAAGGTACCCCGCGCCCCCGGCCACGGCAGTGGCGATCATCAGGTCGACGGCACCCGACGGGAATAACCTCGTCAGCTTCTGCCCCATGCTTCCCCTGTCGATGCCCGTCACGTCCGCGCTAGCCTACCCGTCGATCCCTCCGCCCCGTCGGCAGGGGGAAGCCAGCAGGACGCTACACTCCTACAGTGTCTGATCCAGTGCCCAAAAACGACATTCGTCCCGAGATCCAGGGCCTCCGAGCAGCAGCGGTTCTACTTGTTCTCGCATTCCATCTGTTCCCGGATCGCGTGCCGGGAGGATACGTGGGTGTGGACGTATTCTTCGTGCTTTCTGGATACCTCATAACCGCGCATTTGATGCGCGAGCATGATGTTTCGGGGGGGATATCGCTCTCAAAGTTCTGGGCTCGACGAGCTCGACGACTTTTGCCCGCGTCGCTGTTCGTTCTCGCATCCGTCGCGGTGGCGACCTTCGCCGTCGTCCCGAGGGGCCTGTGGGAGAGATACTTTTCGGAGATCGCCGCGTCCGGACTGTACTTTCAGAACTGGCTCCTCGCTACCAACTCAGTCGACTATCTCGCAGCAAACAATTCGCCATCTCCCGTGCAGCACTTCTGGTCCCTGTCAGCCGAGGAACAGTTCTACCTCTTGTGGCCGGTTCTCATCGCCGGAGCGATCTTCTTTGCGAGGCGGTCTACGCCAAAGGTGCGTCGACTCTCGATCCTGCTGACTCTGCTCGTGGCGACCTTGGCGAGCTTCATTTTCTCCCTGATCCTCACCAACCAAGTACCGTCGGCCGCGTACTTCATCACACCCACCAGAGCATGGGAGTTCGGCGCGGGAGCCCTGCTTGTTTTCGCTCCGGCGATGACCAAGCCTTCAATGTTCTCGCCCGCACTGGCATGGATTGGCATTTCCGGGATCGCCTTTGCGGCTTTCTTTTTTGACGCGACTACGGCCTTCCCCGGTGGCGCGGCATTGGTCCCAGTACTCGGCGCAATAGCCGCTATTTGGGGCGGTGGCGCGCAGCATTGGTGGTCTGTCCGGTCCGTCACGAGATGGAGGCCCATTCAGTATGTAGGCGACATCTCTTATTCGCTCTATTTATGGCATTGGCCGTTGATTGTGCTGGTTCCCTTCGTAACGTTGGCGCCGCTGAGCACCTTGCAGAAGATCGCCGTGCTGGCCATCACATTCGTTCTGGCGGGTGTCACGAAGAGGTTCGTCGATGATCCGATTCGACGCGCACCGCTGCTGACAGCTCGGAAGCCGAGATGGTCTTTTGCAGCAGCCGTTGCCGGGATGACAATCGTGGCGATCCTCTGCGCATCGGGGATATCCGCAGGACTCGCCCTTTCGAATCCGTCACCACCCGCTGCGCCGTACGGAGATGAATGTTTCGGCGCTGCAGCTACAAACCCGGACGCTGACTGCCCGATAATCCTGCCACCGGACTGGGCGGCTGCAGCTGCGTTCGCGCGCGCCGATACAGCGGACCCGGGTGCTGGCGTCGGCGAGACTCGACCCTGTGAAACGGGGTCGTCGGACGGCTCGAGAGTATACGAATGCCGGATCGGCAACTTTGATGACCCGGCCCGGACCGTAGCCCTCATCGGAGATTCGCACGCTCACCAGTACGACGCCGCCCTAGCGAGGATTTCGGAAGATCTACATTGGAATGTGCTGGTGTACGTGCGAAGCGCATGTGCAGGTACAGGGGACGAATCGATCTATTTCCGCCCACGGCCCTGGGACGCGGCTGATTGCGCCGCTTGGGGGCAAAAAGTGATCAGGTCCGTCGTTGAGAATCCCGAAGTCGATGCGGTTTTCGTGAACGCTTACGCTGACAAGGACGCATATGTAACGGGGGGTACCACTGAGGGTTCCACACAATCTGCGATTGGGCCCGAACCGTACATCGCGATGTGGGACAAGTTCATCTCAGTTGGGAAAGAAGTGATAGTTCTATCTGACACGCCAAAACCGATCGGAAACGTGCCCGAGTGCGTCGAACTTCAGAAGGCGATTGACCCTTGTTCGGTGGCGTCGGATACAGCACTTCCTCACCTGGTGATGAAGGAGGCAGCGGAGAGAATGGATTCCCCGTCAATAACATTTGTCGACCTGGCCAGTCGGTTCTGCTTCGCCGGAGAATGCCCGCCGGTCATCGGGGGAGTTGTGGTCTACTACGACGATTCTCACCTCACGAAGACGTACTCGAGAACCCTTGGTCCCTTCATCGAGGACGCTCTGAGCCTTGCTCCCAACTAGGTGGCTCATGGCTCCGACGGTATAGTCGACAGGTCGCAATATGGCGCGATGTTCCCGCTCGCATCCAGGTCTCCTGATTGGCGGCCGGTGCTCGCGGGGAGACCGTCTCGCGGAACTCGCGATCATCTTGTGAGGCATGAAATCGTCACAAACAGACTGTCCCGGCTCTACTCCAGCGGACGACGGATCGCGCATAACCAGTGGCGCATCCTCCGCAAGGATGGAGTTCGCGGAAACATTGCCTCGTTGCTGAGGTTTGCGGACAACCGGAGCATTACCGGGATGTTCAGCACGGGCCTGAGAGCCCGCGTATCGAGAAAAGCAATCAGTCGTTGGCATCGGCGGAATCGGCAGCACATCGTCGTGATGAGCCCGTGGCGGGCCGACCTCCCGCGCTGGATTCATGATCTTCCGAAGTCCATAAACGTTACCCTCATAGTCGAATCCGGACGGGAATCCGCATTCGGCGCGGAAGGTAGCGGCCGCGTGCACACGATCGATGTGGTGTTGGACGAGCCGAATCTCCGCGCTCTCCGGAAGGTGCTCTTGCAGAGCTTCCCACAGAGCGACGTGATCTTTCTCGACGGCACGGGCCAGCTGCCGGCGCCGGAAGATCTGAAGGCGCTGCAGTACGCGGCGCGGCGGTACGAGCTCGTCGACAACCGAATTGGCATCGTGACCCCCCAGCTCATCGCCGGTCCAGCTCGTGTGGCAGTAAACGGGTTCGAATGGGACCGCCGTTCGGCAGGATGGGCAATCTCCGAACCGGGCGAAGTCGACTACCTCCAATCTGCTATCCCGAGATATGTGCTGTCGGCGCCGTCGCACGGCCTGTATGTGCGGGGAGAGCTGCTCCGCTTGGCCGGAGCAGTGTCAGCGAATCCCGACCAGGCGGTGCCGGGCCAGCTTCAGGCGCTCATCGCCAGCGCCTGGAAGCAGGGCTGGCGCACCCTCGCGTTCCCGATGGTGACCCTCACCAGTGAACCCGTGGTCGTCCCGACCGCGTCACCAGCCGACGTCGCCTGGCGCAGCGACCGGGTTGTCCGCGATGGCAGCGGCCGGCTCCGGATCATATACGTGCTTCTGGCCACGACGATCAGCGGCGGCATCCGAACAGTCTTCGAGCAGACTGAGCACTTACTCGACATGGGTCACGATGTCGAGATCTGGAGTTTGGATGGCCCGCCCGACTGGACATCTACGCGCACGCCCATTCTGACCTTCGAAAATTACCGCGACCTGACAGACGCGCTCGCCGGCGAAGACGCGATCAAGGTCGCCACGTGGTGGGAGACCGCCCAGGTCGTGTGGCTGGCCAGCGTGAACACGGGCGTCGCGGTGTACTACGTCCAGGAGTTCGAGACTTGGTTCTATCCGGACGATTCGGTGGCACGTGCCGCCGTCGCCGCGAGCTACCGCCTGGAGATGGATCATGTCGCTATCGCCCAGTACCAGGCTGACGAGCTGACAGCGATTGGTGTGCCAGCCACTGTGATCTCGAGCGCATATGACGACACCAAGTTCCACCCGACCGGCGCACCGCGCTCCAGCGGCTCCGTCATGGCGGTCGGCCGATCGTTCTTCCAGAAGAACTTCGCGATGACCCTCGCTGCATGGCGGTCGATGGGTGGAGCTCGACCGCAGCTGCTGCTGTACGGGTTCGAGCCCGAGCTCGCCCGCGATCCCGGAGTTGAATACGTGGTGAAACCGAGTGACTCGCAGATCAATGACCTCTACAACCGGGCAACGATATTTGTCCAGACCTCCCGGCACGAGGGGTTTTCGCTCCCCATCCTCGAGGCGATGGCGGCCGGATGTCCCGTGATAACGACTGATTCCCACGGCAACCGCGACTTCTGCGTAGACGGGGTCAACTGTGTGATGGTCGAGCAAGACGACGTGAGCGGGCTCGCAACTGCCATGTCGAGAGTTCTGGAAGACGTCGGGCTGCAGCAGAGTCTTCGCGCTGCTGGTCTTCTCACCGCCGAGCGTCACACTTGGCGCGTCGTCAGCCAGAGGATGCAAAACCACTATCTGGCTCTGGCCTGAGACCGATCGAAAGGACCCACCCTTTGCCCGCGATCACATCCAGACTTGCCCGGTCGATCTACCGCGCCCTGCCCCGCCGAGCCCAGATCGCCGCCCGCAGCGCCTTGGGGGGCGCTCTCTTCGCGAGGCGTTCAAGCGGCGTTGCAGTCCCGGCCTGGGCGCCGCGCACGCCGGTCAGCATCGTGATCCCCAGCTACAACGACCTTCCATTTCTCACGAAATGCCTGGCGAGCGTCGAGCTCACCTGCGCTGGGTTCGAGTATGAGGTGATCGTGGTAGACGATTTCTGCGAACCAGAGAACCGGACACGGCTGCGGCAAGTAGAAGGCGGACGCGTGCGGGTGATCTTCCGCGAGCACCGCGGCGGATTCGCTAAGGCAGTCAATACGGGAATCGCGGAGGCACGGTGGGATGTCGTGCTGCTCAACAGCGACACCGTGGCACAACCGGGTTGGCTGGACGCGCTGCAGCGAGCTGCCTACACTCAGCCGGGCGTTGGCCTGGTGTCGCCGATGCTGGTCTATCCGGACGGGTTGATCCAGTACGGCGGAACGTACTACGCGCGCCGACTAGCCCCGCAGTGGTACGGGCACCTCTACGTTGGCCGCACGGCGAATGATCCGCTGGCAAACCAGCCGTGGTTCATTCGCTCTGTGTCCGGCGCTTGTGTTTACATCCGACATGAAGTCCTCGAGGCGATTGGCGGCCTTGATGAGGAATTCTGGCTCGGTTTCGAAGATGTCGACTTCGGCCTCCGTGCGTGGGCTGCGGGTTTCCGGAGTTGGTATGAGCCTTCCGCCAAGCTCGTTCACCATGAGTCGGCCACGCGCGGCTACAGCCAGGGCAAGCGTGAACTCGGTTCGATGCGATACTTCTGGCGAAAATGGGCGCCGATGGTGATGGAACGTGGTCTCACCAGCCTGCCGCCGGTGTGGTTCCTCTCTTCTGCGGCTTCGACTCCGCTCTGGCGCGAGTACGTCGAACAGCTATCGGGGGAGATAGCGGCGCTCGGGGCGCAAACCCAGACTCATGAAGTGGTCGGCCGCATCGACGAGGACTTCGTGGCTCGCCTAGAGGGCCTTGGTGCTGTGGTCATTGCCACCGACCGGGCGACGGTCGAAACAGCATGGTTGGCGACCCAAGCAGGAGGCATACCCGTCTATCTGCTGCCCGGTATTGATGCCGACCGACCCGACCTGAGCGATGCGGCTAGATATGCAGTATCGGCGGCCTACCGGCCGGAATTCGACTACATTCCGCCCAATCGGTGGTCCTCAGACAGATTGGCCGCCCACAGCGCGTGGGAATCCCGCGCGATCGTTCCTCCGGTGCTCCGACCACCGTCGCCGGGCAAGGCCGCGACGGGAGTGGTGACGCTCGGCGCCACGTCCGCCGAGCGCGCTGTGATCGATGAGGTCGCGGGGCGACTGGGAGCCGCGGTGACGCACCTTGCTGAAACCGACCTGTCACTCCAGACCCTGGGAGAGATCGCTGCGCTGACTCCGCGCGTCCTCGTCTCCTTCCGCTCCTACGAGCACAGCCTCGAGCCGTTCGCGCTGATGGCGATCGGGGTCGCCTACATGGGGGTCACCAACGAGAAGGTGCGCTACGAGGTACTTGATGGCTATAACGCGCTGCTGTTCGACCGCTCTGACTCCGCACGTCTGGCCCAGTCGCTTGAGGACGCACTGGTGGACGACACCGTTCATGCCGAGCTCAGCGCCAACGGGCATCGTTCGGCGGCCCTCGCGTATGAGGCGAACGCCCCCCACATCCACCGGACCCTTCTCGACATCGCGAGCCGGGCTTACTGATGGAGGCCTTGAAACGCTCCTCAGTGCCGTCCCGCGCACGCTGGCTCACGGTGTTCACGCCGTTCTTCGTCGTCTTTTTCCTCTTGGGAACCCTGTGGAGCCTCGCCACGCCGATCTTCGCGACGCCGGACGAATCAGCCCACGCGACCAAGGCAGTCGCCCAACTCCGAGGGCAGTTCACGGGATACGAGGCCGAGGGCGTTCGTTTCCCTGTCATCGACCTGCCGGATTCCTACCGTTACAGCGATGGGATCGTTTGCTTCGTCCCGCAGCCGAACGTCCCCGCTGACTGCGGCGTGGAACTGGGCACCCCCGACGGCACGCCGTGGTTTGGCAACTGGGTGCTCTCCTACAACCCCCTCTATTACTACATCGTCGGGTGGCCGACTCTTTTTCTCGATGGCAATACCGGTGTGTATGCGATGAGGTTGGTCAGTTCACTGATCGGGGCGCTGCTCCTCGCGGTCACCTGCCATGTGGCGTTAGCAGCGGGAAGTCGACGGTGGATGCCACTCGGACTGGCGTTCCTCGCTAGCCCGATGATCATGTTCCTCACCGCATCTGTGAATCCTCAGGGTCCCGAGATAACGGCAGGTGCCCTTTCGTGGGTAGCTCTACTTCGGCTCTTCGAGTGTTACCGCGACGGCAGGCGGCCACCTTGGGGGCTCTGGCTCGCAGTGACCGTGGGGGCGCTCTTCTTAACACAGGCACGCGCGCTTGGCCCGTTGTGGTGGTTAGTGATCGCGCTTCTCGCGTTAGCCGCGGTCGGTGCCAAGCAGATCAGAGCAGTTTTCATCGACAAACGCGCGTGGCCTTGGATGTGTGTAATCGTCCTGTTCGCTGCCGCAGCAGCCCTGTGGACCCTAAAGTCCGGGACGGTTGCAGGTCAGGCTGATACCGAGGATGCGGCGCTGGTGGGCGGGAGCGCGCTTGATGGTCTGTGGGCCATGCTCCGCAACACTCCCACCTACGTTGAGCAGGCCATCGGGCTCTTTGGCTGGCTGGACACGCCGGTGAACGGTATCGTGCTGGGTCTCTACCTGGCGGCCGCATTCGTTGTGATCCTCTTCGCGTTCGTGGCTACCGGCCGCAAAGGGGCCTATCTCGTCATCGGGACTGTTGCTGCAGCGATTCTTATCCCCCCCGTCGTGCAGGCTGCGGCAGTCTCGCGAACCGGCCTGATCTGGCAGGGTCGTTACTCCCTGTTCCTGTACATCGGCGTGGTGCTGGTCGCAGCGTGGATTCTCAGTTCGAGGGGTGACCGCCGCATCGACTTCCTCAGCGTGCGCGTCGCCACGATAGTTGCTGCCGTTCTCGGCATCTACCATGTGCTGGTCTTCGTGAGCACTCTCCGGCGGTATGTGGTCGGCAACGACACTCCGATCACAGAGATGATCTACGACCCCCAGTGGCAACCGCCGCTGGGCTGGCCTGTGCTAGTTGCAAGTCTGATAGTTGTCATGGCGGCGTTCACTGCACTGCTGGTGGTTGCCGCGCGGCAGGTGAGTCGACTGGGCGAGGACCCTGCGGTGACGCGGATGGTCGATTAAGGGTGCGCGTCGGCATCGTTTACGACTGCATCTTCCCATTCGATACGGGCGGGGGCGAACGCGTCTATCGTGCGATGGCCGACCGGATGCTGGCCAGTGGCCACGACGTGACTTATGTGACACGCAGTCACGACAGTGCTTACCCGGGAGTAGGGTTCCGGATTGCGGAGGTGTCGCAAGGTCCGCTTTACGATTCAGCAGGTGCCCGCACGACAGGCGGCGCCCTCCGGTTCGCTTGGGGCGTTTTCAAGTATTTGGCGGTCAGGCGCGACGATTTCGATCTGCTGGTCGTGAGTGCGTTGCCCGTGTTGACGCTGATTGCCGCCCGTGCCGCAACACTGGGGACTCGCACGACCCTGGTGGCCGACTGGCTCGAGGTCTGGCCTTGGCGCAAGTGGCGCGAGTACTCCGGCGCGGCCGTCGGGACAATCGCAACGGTGCTCCAGTGGATCGGCGCTCGAGCCACCCCGTTCAACACGGTCAACAGCGGTTTCACGGCTCAGAGGCTCCGTGCCGTTCGTCGGTCGTCCGCCCCACTCGTGCTCGGGCTCTTCGACCTGACGCCGACTGAGGTGCGGGTCACCGGCCGTAGCGAGCCTCCCGTCGCGCTCTTCGTCGGTCGATGGATTGCCGACAAGCGCGTTGACCTGCTCCCCGCCGCCATCCGGCGCGCGCGAGAGAAGGTGCCTGCGCTGGAGTGTGTGATCGTGGGGAGCGGCACCGAGGAAGGTGTTATCGACGAGCAGATTCGCGCGGTGGGAGGCGAGGCGTACATTCGGCTTCGCGGGCGAGTGGATGACGCCACCCTCGACGAATTGATGTCACAAGCAGCGGTGCTGGTCAACCCGTCAGCGCGCGAGGGTTTCGGCCTCGTGGTCACCGAATCCGCGGCCCGAGGTGTCCCTGTCGTGGTGGTATCGGGGGAGGACAACGCCTCCGTCGAACTCGTCGCCCCGGGGATCAACGGATTCGTGGCTCGGGATGCTTCGCCCGCTGTGCTCGGAGATGCAATAGCCGACGCCGTCCTGGGCGGCACGGATCTGCGCACGTCAACGGCCGCGTGGTACGCCGAGATGACAGCCGCCAACAGTTTCGACCGGTCGGTCGCCGACCTGATCAGTCTTGCTGAATCGCGGAACCCGAGCCCCAGCTGAGCCCGTTCGCGCTCAATCCAGCGCGCGCCGAAGCGATTCCAGAGTCTGAACCGCAGCACGGTCCCAAGAAAATGCGGCTGCGCGCTCGACCGACGCACGCTGGGCCGATGCGAGGGCTTCGGGGTCAGCAATAAGAGTTCCGATCGCTTCCGCCAACCCAGACGCGGTCGGTGCCGAGTAGATTGCAGCGCTGCCTCCCACCTCACGGAGAGCGGGTATGTCGCTGCACACGACAGCGGCCCCGTGGGTCATTCCATCCAGAACGGGAAGGCCGAAACCCTCGAAGAGCGACGGCACCACAACGATCGCGGCCTCCGAGAACAGGGCCTCGATCTCGTCATTGCTGACCCACTCTCGCAACGACACCCATGGCTGCAGGCCAAATCTCTCGACGAGAGGGCGAAGCGGGTCCGTGCCGTGGCTGCCCGTGAGCACCAGCCGTGGGCGCTGTGGTTCGGGAATCAGGGCAATCGCCTCAACAAGGGCCGGAAAGTTCTTGTGGGGCAGGCGATTTCCCACCGCGAGCACGAATCCGGCTTCGCGCGTACTCGGAGCGACCCTCGGCGCCCGCCCGCCCAAATGGATCACGTCGATCCGATCCTCCGGAATTCCGAGGATGTCAACGATGTCGCGGCGGGATGTCTCGCTGATTGTGATCACCCGGCGAGCTGCCCGAGCCGCCCGGGAGACGAGAAGGCGGAGAGCCGGGGCCCGGCCGGCCGGGATGTACTCGGGGTGACGGAAAGGAAGCAGGTCATGCACGGTCAGCACGCTCGGCGGATTATTGCCCCAGGCGCCCAGATTGGCCGGGGAGTAGACGAGATCGGCGCCGACCCGCCGACCCGCGCGTCCCACAGCGAGTATCTCTCCAGCCGCCCACGCGATCCTGTTCTCGCCGTCGATACCCGACTCCACGAATTCGCCGGGGAACCAGGAATTGTCGAGCGCCATCATCTGACGGGATGCGAGGCCCACGAAATCGACGCCGTCCTGCGGCATCCGCGAGAAGATCTCCCGCACGTACGACTCCATGCCCCCCTTCGCACCCGTGTAGTAGAGGAAGTCGACGAGGATTCTGGTCACGGGATCAGGCTATCGGGGCCCGCTGCCGCGACACGGCGGCGGCCAGCCTCGTAGAGCGATGCCTGAAGCAGCTCGCCAGCCAGCAGGACCGAGAAGACCACGGCGACCTGGTCGAGCGGGAGCACGGCCCAGCTGGCGATCAGGGTGGTCACGGCGGCCGCAGCCCGGAGCGCGGTCACGAGGCGCACGGCGCCAGCTCGGCGTAAAGCGGCGAATGGAATAGTCGTCAGCAAGGACGCGGAACGCCACAGGCAGGCGATGAGGAGGGGAACGAGGGTCGCCGAAGTGTCCCAGGCCGCTCCGAAGAAGAAGGCCAGCAGCCCCACCAGTTCGAGCACGACGATGGCAAGGATGGCGGCGCCGATCGCCGCGGCAGTGAGCGCGATCTCGCGGCCGGAGTGTGACTTCAGGAGCCTGATCCGCATGTAGTTCAGAGGTATCGCAATCAGGCCGGAGACCGTCGAAACCGCTGCGAAGACAACGGCCGGGATCGGGCCGAGCGATACGAGGATGAGGGCGTTGATGGCCGGATAGATCGAGCCTGTTATTCCGACGTCGAGCAGCACCCACCGGCGAATCCGCGGTGATGGCCGCGTCAGCGCAGTGTTTATACCGACGGTCCGGGCGGCTGTGCCCGCCAGGATGCCCACCGCCAAAGGGATGAACGCCCACTGCGCCCCGCCCAAGCCGCTGATAACTGCGACGCCGGCACCAATGCCCACCGCGATTGCCGCCACGATCTCCCGCGTGTGGAGCTGCTCGGCGATGGACACGCCCCGACCGACCTCGAGCACAGCGAGCAGGAATGGCAGGGAAACGCACACCACCCACGCGGTTTGTCCGCCGATCATGAGCGCGGCTGCAGCCACGAGGGCCGCGGCCAGAAGCCAGCGAGGGATTGCAACGCGCCTGTCGTGCCCGGGTGAGCTCAGCCGCGACTCGACCACGGCG
>Ga0247742_10000281_pt1 | contig 43717 bp, 32 predicted proteins | sample UWRJL208509C2_FD_180944 | JGI IMG/M metagenome (GOLD analysis project Ga0247742, IMG submission 180944) | Plant litter microbial communities from Arlington Agricultural Research Station in Wisconsin, United States - UWRJ-L208-509C-2 | ecosystem: Environmental > Terrestrial > Plant litter >...
CCGATGCCGCTGTCGACGCCGCCAAGCACCTTGGTGGTTCGCAGTGGATGGTCAAGGCCCAGATCCATGCCGGCGGTCGCGGCAAGGCCGGTGGCGTCAAGTTCTGCCGCAGCCTCGATGACGTCCGTACTGCCGCCAAGGGCATGCTCGGTACGAACATGGAAACCTACCAGTCGGCCGGCCGCGCGCTGCCGGTGAACCTGGTTCTGGTGACCGACGCGACCGACATCGCGAAGGAACTGTACCTCTCGATCCTCACCGATCGTGACACCAAGTCGATCTCGTTCATCGCCTCCAAGCACGGCGGCGTCGACATCGAGCAGGTGGCCGCTGAAACGCCGGAAGACATCCACACCTTCCAGGTGGACTTCGTCGAAGGCCTGCAGCCGTACCAGTGCCGCGAACTCGGCTTCAAGATGGACCTGAATCCGAAGCAGGTCGGCCAGCTCGTCAAGATCATGCTTGGCCTGTACAAGCTGTTCAACGAGAAGGACCTCGCCCTGGTCGAGCTGAACCCGCTCGCCATCCTCGAAGACGGCAACCTCGCCGCCCTCGACGGCAAGGTCAACTCCGACGACAACGCCGAGTTCCGCCACGCCGACCTCGCGGCGATGCGTGACCTCACGCAGGAAGACGCCGCCGAAGCGGCCGCCGTCCAGCACAACCTCAACTACGTCACGATGGACGGCACGATCGGCTGCATGGTCAACGGCGCCGGCCTGGCGATGGCCACGATGGACGTGATCAAGCTGGCGGGCGGTGAGCCGGCCAACTTCCTCGACGTCGGCGGCGGTGCCACCAAGGAGCGCGTCTCCGAGGCGTTCAAGCTGATTCTCTCGTCGGACAAGGTGAAGGCCATCCTGGTCAACATCTTCGGCGGTATCGTGCGCTGCGACCTGATCGCCGAGGGCATCATCGCCGCGGTGAAGGAAGTGGGTCTGCAGATCCCGGTGATCGTGCGCCTGCAGGGCACGAACGTCGACGAAGGTCGCAAGCTCCTGGCCAACTCGGGTCTGGCGATCACGCCGGCCGACGATCTTAACGATGCGGCCCAGAAGGCCGTGGCCGCAGCGGCCTGAGGAGCATATTTAAATGAGCGTCCTGATCAACAAGAACACCAAGGTCCTCGTCCAGGGTTTCACCGGACAGCAGGGTACCTTCCACGCCGAGCAGGCGATTGCTTACGGAACCAAGGTCGTCGGTGGTGTCACGCCGGGCAAGGGTGGTTCCGAGCACATCAACCTGCCGGTCTTCAACACGGTGCGTGACGCGGTCGACCAGACCGGCGCCGACGCGTCGGTGATCTTCGTGCCGCCGCCGTTCGCGGCCGACTCGATCCTCGAAGCCATCGCTGGTGGCATCAAGATCATCGTCACGATCACCGAAGGCATTCCGGTTCTCGACATGATGCGCGTGAAGAACGTGCTCAAGTCCCACCCGGACGTCGTCCTCGTCGGTCCCAACTGCCCGGGCGTCATCACCCCGGGTGAGTGCAAGATCGGCATCATGCCGGGTCACATCCATAAGCCGGGCAAGGTCGGCATCGTCTCGCGTTCGGGCACCCTCACGTATGAGGCAGTGTTCCAGACCACGAACGAAGGCCTCGGCCAGTCCACCTGCATCGGCATCGGTGGCGACCCGATCAACGGTCTCAACTTCATCGACTGCCTGAAGCTGTTCCAGGACGATCCGCAGACCGAAGGCATCATCATGGTCGGCGAAATCGGTGGCAGCGCTGAAGAAGACGCCGCTGAGTTCATCAGCCAGTACGTGAAGAAGCCGGTCGTGTCGTTCATCGCCGGCGCCTCGGCTCCTCCGGGCAAGCGCATGGGCCACGCCGGTGCGATCATCTCCGGTGGCAAGGGCACGGCGGAAGCCAAGTTCGCCGCGCTCGAGAAGGCAGGCGTGACCACGGTCAAGTCGCCGGCCGACCTCGGCAAGACCCTCGCCGGTCTGATGAAGTAATACCCACGCACTTCGGTGTGTAACGAAAAGCCGCGGCCCTTGGGCCGCGGCTTTTTTATGGCTCAGCCCAAGCCTGCCGATGGCTCTGCGCCAAAAGCGAGTGAACCGCCCCCACCGTTCCCGGATTTCCGCGAAGAGCCTTTCTTATGCCCCGATCCGACGAACCCTCGAGAATGTCGATTCACGGCGATTCCATTCGTCGTACAGAATGAGGGCTCCACCTCGCAACAGGAAACTCCCATGTCTGGCACCGTTCGCCTGCTTCGCGTATTCACGTCACCCCCGGAGCGCGTGTACCGCGCCTTTCTTGACGCTGCGGCCAATGCCAAATGGCTTCCGCCGGATGGCTTCACCTGCACCGTGCACGAGCTGGACGCGCGGGTCGGCGGGCGGTACCGGATGACCTTCACCAACTTCTCGACCGGCAACGGACACAGCTTCGGCGGCACCTACCTGGAACTGGTTCCGAACGAACGCATCGTCCACGACGACCGTTTCGACGATCCCAACCTTCCGGGCACCATGGTCACTACGATCAACCTGCGTGCGGTCTCCTGCGGTACGGAACTGCAGATCGTCCAGGAAGGCATCCCCGACGTTATTCCCGTCGAGCAGTGCTACCTGGGCTGGCAGGAGTCCCTGACCTTGCTCGAACGGCTGGTTGAGGTAACGATTCCCGATTAGCACGGATAGTTCCAAGGTTTCACATGCAACGGACATCTAGACGTCCAAATGCTTGACATGGCCATATTGGCTCGTGTTACGGTGGCGCATCGCAACAAGAAACGAAGGGGTTGTTATGCGCCACCCTGACATCGTTATTTCGCCCTCCGCATGCGCCAGCCCCGCTGCCGCGCGATGTTGTTGTTGCCGCTGATCCAGCGGCCATAGCTCACGGTATCCACGCCGTTCCGAGCGCCTTCGACTAATCCGGTACCAACTCCAACGCCTTGCAGGCGTGACGGACGCGTGCGTCCCTATTCCGGCCAGCCGCTGCAATCGACCCATCGCCCTCGCAAGGGGAAGGCGATGCGGCCGGGGTTTGCCTTCATTCTGTCGATCAAGGGTTTTCATGCGTAACTCGTCGTTGCAGCGGTCGCTGTTGGCTACCGCTTTGTTCGCCGCGCTTTCAGGGGGCGCGTTGGCTCAGTCCACCACCGGCTCGATCTACGGGCAGGTGCAAGCCACGGAGGGCGACGTCGTGCGGGTCCTCGGCGATACGGGTCTTTCCCGTGACGTGCCTGTCGATGCCAGGGGCCGCTATTCGGCGGCACAACTACCGCTGGGTACGTATACGGTCTCGGTTATTCATGCCGGTGCGGCGGTACAGAGTCGGGAGAACGTGGTTTTGCGCGTCGGTTCCGGTGTCGAGGTGTCCTTTGCGTCGCCGTCCGCACAGGACCTTGGTGGCGTGACCGTCTCGGCCAACGCGCTGGCGAAGATCGATGTCTCCACCGTCGACTCCCGTACGGTGGTCACCTCCGATCAGTTGGCGAAGTTACCGCTGGGGCGCAGTTCCGAGGCAATCGCCTTGCTTGCGCCGGGCGCCGTGAACAACAGTGGCAGTTACCTCAGCGCAACCGGAAACTCGCTCGTTACGTTCGGCGGATCCGCAGCCAGCGAGAACGCCTACTACGTTAACGGTTTCAACACGACGGATCCGCTGCGTGGCTTCGGCGGCATCTCGCTGCCCTATGGCGCGATCGACCAGCAGGAGGTCTATACCGGTGGCTATAGCGCCCAGTACGGACGCTCCGACGGTGGCGTGATCAATGTCGTGGGCAAGCGCGGCACCAATGAGTGGCACGCCGGTGCGCAGCTCATCTGGGAGCCGAACGGGCTCCGTGCGGACGGCCAGAACAGCTATTACACGAACGGACTTCCACCGCAGCCGAAAGCAGGCGCGCTATACCAGCCAAATCGCGCGAATACCGAGACGTCCACGACGGCGAGCATCTACGCCGGGGGCCCGCTCATCAAGGACAAGCTCTTCATCTTCGCCGCTGCCGAAGTGGAGCGCCAGACCGGCGACGCCGTGAGTGATGTGACGCTCACGCAGTCACCGGACCGTGCCTATCGCTACCAGCTGCCTCGCTGGTACGCCAAGCTGGACTGGAACATCGACGAGAGCAATATCGTCGAGGTGACCGGCGCGTCGGACAAGACGCATCGCTCGGGCACGATCTACGACTATGACTACGCCAACCAGGCTCGCGGCGAGCGCATCACGGGCGCGAACGACGAGAAGTACGGTGGGGACGTCTATACCGCGAAGTACACCGGCTACGTCACCGATAGCCTGACCGTCAGTGCGCAGTACGGCAAAATGCGCACGGTGAGCTATGTCTCGCCTTCCGGTTATAACCCGGACGCCGTGTATATCGCCGGTCTCGACTTCCAGAATCCCGCGTATACCGGTGGAACTGCCCGGCAGAACGGGCAGACGATCGCCTCGCTCACCGATCCCAACCGCGGCAACGAGACCACGAACACGCGCTTCGACATTCACTATGTGATCGGCGATCACACGATCACGGCCGGCATCGACAACCAACAGGCGAGGGCGCGCGACCAGGGCTCGGAGAGTTCCGGCCCGGGCTATATCTGGACCTACAACCAGGGCGACCCGACGCTTCCGATTTCGACGGGTCTCGGTGTCGACGCCCCGGGTAACTACCCGGGTGGCGAACAGGGCTACTACGTGGCACGCGGGGTGTCGTCCAGCCTTGCAACGGTGCGCTCGAGCCAGCGAGCCCAGTATATCGAGGACGCCTGGCAGGTCTCCGATCGATGGCTGGTCACCCTCGGTCTGCGCAATGACCAGTTCACCAACTACAACGCCGATAGCGACGTCTATATCAAACAGACTTCGCCGCAGTGGGCACCCCGCCTTGGCTTCAGCTGGGACGTGTTCGGTGATGCGACCTTCAAGGTCTACGGTAACGCGGGTCGCTACTACCTCGGCTTGCCCTTGAACCCGGCCCTCAACGCCGCCGGCGGCGCGTTGAGCACCACGCAGTACTTCACTTATACCGGCATTGCGGCAGACGGCCAGCCGACCGGATTGACGGCTGTCGCGCCGGGCGTGCCGGTGTCGGCGAACAACAACTTCGGCGAACTGCCGGATCCCAAAACCGTTGCCGCCAAGGGCATGAAGGCGGAGAACCAGGACGAATACATCCTCGGCTTCACCAAGACGTTCGGGACAGACTGGCTCTACGGCGCCAAGCTGACCTACCGCAACCTGCGCAACGCCATCGACGACTATTGCGACATCGACCGCATCGTCGCCAAGGGCCAGTCGCTCGGCCTGGATATCGACACGAACCAGACTAACAGCTGCTACCTCTTCAACCCCGGACAGGCGAATACGTTCACGCTCCTGGACACCGCGGGCAACCACGTCGAAGTGCCGGTGACCAACAAGGAACTCGGCTTCGACGGGCTCAAGCGCAAGTACTACAGCCTCGAGTTGCTGCTGGAGCATCCATTCAACGGTACGTGGTTCGCGAGGGCGAACTACGTCTTCTCGCGCAGTTACGGCAATACGGAAGGGCAGCTCCGCTCAGACCTCAACCAGACCGCTGCGTCGACAAGTGAGGACTGGGACAATGGCCCGATCATGGAGCACACCAACGGGCCGCAGAGTAACGACCACAAGCACCAGTTCAAGGTATTCGGTTACTGGCAGATCGCACCGGAGTGGCTTGCTTCGGCCAACGTAAGCGTCGTTTCCGGCACGCCACGGCACTGCCTTGCGTACTACGGTGCCGACCACTCGGATCCCGCCGGCTACGGTGGCGATTACCACTTCTGCGACGGTTTGCCCTCGCCTCCGGGCGAGCAGGGCAGGCTACCGTGGATCCGCCAGATCGATCTCGGGGTGACATGGCGTCCTTCCTTCAGTGACGGGAAGCTGGCCTTCAGCGCGAACGTGTTCAACCTGCTCAACGAACAGCGGGCGCTGCAGAAGTATCCGTATTCGGAAGCGGGCCCGGGGGTGCCGGAACCCGCGTATGGGGTGATCACGCAACGGCAGGCGCCGCGGTACGGCCGGTTGAGCGTTTCGTACGACTTCTGACGAGCTCTGACGGGTTCTGTAGGAGCCGCTTCAGCGGCGATCCCGCGGCAGCGGGCCGCGGTAGAGCGAGCACCCATCGCCGCTGAAGCGACTTCCGCAAGGGCAGGGCGACCTGCTAGCGGCGAAGTCGTGCGGGGGTTAGCAGCTCCGCTGTGACGCCTGCATTAGCGAGGTGCTCAGGCATCGGCTGGCCGAGGATCATCGACGCGCAGGCTTCCGCCATGGCTGCGCTGGTCTGGATGCCGTACCCGCCCTGTGCCGCGAGCCAGAAGAATCCGGGTGCATCCGGCGCAAAGCCACCGACGAGGTCGCCATCCGCGACGAAGCTGCGCAGGCCAGCCCATGTGCGGGCAGGGCGGCGGATGGTCATCGTCGTGGCTTCCTCGATACGGTGGATGCCCAGAGCGATGTCGTACTCCTCGGGCTGCACGTCGTGCGGATGCGTCGGATCGGCGTTCGCGGCCGAGCCGAGCAGCAGGCCTGCGTCCGGCTTGAAGTAGAACGTCTCATCGATGTCCACGACGAAGGGCCATCCGGCCGCATCGATCCCGGAGGGAGTGGCAAACGTGAACGCGGAACGGCGGCGCGGTTCGAGACCGATGGTATCCACGCCGGCGAGTTCGGCCACGGCGTCAGCCCAGGCGCCCGCGGCGTTGACGACCACGGGCGCGCGCCACTGCTCGTTGACGATCCATTCGTGTCCTTCGCGACGGATAGCGTGGACCCGGGTATCGACGTGCAAGGCGACGCCTTGTGCTTTCGCGCCACGTAAGAAGCCCTGGTGCAATTCATTGACATCGATATCGGCCGAATCGGGCTCGAGGAATGCGATGCTCGCCGCTTCGGGACGAAGTACAGGCACGCGTGCCGCGATCTGCTCGCTGTCGAGCAGGGTCAGCGCAGGTGTGAAGCGGCGCACGGCATCGAATGCCTCACGCACGCGCTCGGCCTGTTCGGTGTTGCCGATCACGAGGGCACCACGGCGTTGAAGCATCGGGTGCGCGGCGAATCCGACGGGCGGATGCTCGAGAAAAGGCCGTGTGGCGCGACTCAATGCCCGCACCTGCGGCGAGCCGTAGCTTTCACTGAAATGCGCAGCCGATCGTCCCGTGGTGTGGAAGCCAGCGAACGATTCGCGCTCGAGCACGACGACGCGTGCCTGCGGTGCGAGGAACCACGCGACCGATGCGCCGGCGATGCCGGCACCGATCACGATCACATCGACAGGTGTCTCGTTCATGCCTTGTCCTTACGGGATTGCGCGGCGACGACGCTGGTCGCCGCGAGATCGGCGGTGACGTTGCCAAGCGTGGCCAACGTGTCCGGAAGGGTGTCCACCGCGAGCATGATGCCCAGCGGACTGATGGGCAGGCCCATGGCCTGCGCGACGGGAACGTTCGTCGCGATGAAGGTGACTTGCCCGGGCAGCCCGACCGAGCCGAGGCTTATCACCACGGCGAGTGTTGCGCCCGCAGCCAACTGCGCAACGCCCAGGTCGATGCCCAACGCCCACGCGATAAAGCTCGCCGACACGATGTATTGCACCGGGCTGGTGAGCCGGAACAGCGACACCGCCATCGGCAACACCAGTGAGGAGACGGCGGTGGGATAGCCGAGGCGGTGATCCGCGCTTTCGATCATGGCGGGCAACGAAGCCAGCGACGACTGCGTGCTCGCTGCCACGACTTGTGCCGGCGCGATCGCGGCTGCGAAACGGGCAAAGGGTTCGTGGCCCCAGACGCGGGCGACCACCAGCATCAGCACGGTGACGATGAGATACACGATGCATTCCACCAGCACGTACACACCCAACGCACCGAGCATGTGCAGTCCTGCGCGCGCGCAGACGGAAAGGATGAGCGCGAACACGCCCAACGGCGCGAGCAGTAGCACCCAGCGCACGATGACGATCATCGCGTCGGCGATCGCCCGGAAGAACTCCACCGCCAGCGCACGGCGCTCAGAAGCGATGCGGGTGAGTGCGAAGCCCAGGAACATGGCGAACACCACCAAGGGAAGCATCGCGCTCTGCGCCGCTGCCATGACCGCGTTGGTCGGAACGATGCCGGCCAGCCAATCGGACCAACCGACCGGAGCGGTCTCGGGAAGGTGGCTGCCCGTGGCGCTCAACGCCGCGGTGAGCGAGTCGCTCCGCGGGAACAGCGTGAACAGCGCGGGGGCAGCCAGGGCCGCGACAGCAGCGCCCAGTGCAAGCAGGAGCAAGAACACCACGATGGCGCGACGGGCGATGCGGCCGGACGCGGCCGCGTCGGTCGCGGTGTTGGCGCCGATCACCACCAGCGAGAGCACCAGCGGCACCACGGTCATCTGCAGCGCGCTCAGCCACAGCTTGCCCAAGGGTTGGACGGCGTCGGCGACGCGTTCCGCTATCTCGGGCACCCAGGACGCCAGGGCGATCCCGGCCATGGCGCCAAGTGCGAGGCCCAGGAGAATCCGTTGCGTGGCGGTCATGGGGCCGGCAGGTTCCATGCGTCGCGCAGACGGGCGTACTCGGCTTTCGGCAGCAGCACGAAGACCGGCTTCTTCTTTGGATCCAGCCAGGCAAGAAGCCGTTCCATGGCGCCGTCGGACATGGCGGTGCAACCGGCAGTCGGCGAGGTGGGCGACTTCCACAGGTGGGCGAAGATGCAACTGCCCGCACCCTTGCGACCGTCGGGGTTGTGCTCGATGACAAAGCCGATGCGATACGCGTGGTCGCCATCGAAGTGGATATCGCGACGCATCGGCTCGGTGGCGCCGGCGACGGCCTTCTCACCGACCTTCTTCGCATCGACGACCTGGTTGTAATAGGCCGAGCTGTCGACGTCCACACAATAATCGGAGGCGGTCAGGCCGCGGTAGGGCAGTGCGGTGGGATTCTTCTCCGCATAGCCGAAGGCTTCGCCGATGCGGAACACGCCCGCCGGGCTGCGGCCGTCGCCTTCTTTCTTCACCGGCCCATCGTGCCCGGCCGGATTCAGGCCCACGCCCCAGGCGCTACCGTGCTTGCCGATGGTCACGTCGGTGGCGGGTCCTTCCTGTTTCCACTGCGAGCCTTCGCGGACATACGCGCGCAGGCTCCCGTGATCGACGTCCCAGCCGTCGGTGGTCACCACGATCATCTGGCGGGATACCGACCAGGCAGACGGTGCCTCGAACGCGCCCGCAGACGCGGTGAGAAAGAAGGCGGCCAGGCCGAGAAGGCGAGTCAGTGTTCGGGGCGACGGCATGGTGGGCGTTCCGGTCAGGGTTCGAGCATCTGCTGGATGCGGTCGAGGTTCTGCACCAGGCGCGCATGACGTGCCTCGTCGCCCTCGCACAGGTGGACGAAGACGGTGTCGAGCAACTGCTGCACGGTGGACTGGTAGATCAGCGATTGCACGTAGGACGCGTCGTCGTGCGCGGCGACGGCCAGGGCGATATCGGCCAGCGCACGCAGGGGGTTCGACGTGTGTCGGGTCACGGTGACCACCCGTCCGCGCTGCTCGCGGAAGTAACGGGCGATCTTGATGAGCGCGGGGTGCTTGCCGTGCTCGGAGAATACGATCAGGAGGTCGCCGGGTGCGGACATCGCGACCTGTGCCGCCATGCGGCTCACGTCGAAATGCCGGATGGCTACGATGCCCAGCAGCGACAGGCGCACGGCGAACCCGCGTGCATGGAGGTCGTCCTCGCCCAGGCCAATGAGGAAGACTTTCCCTGCCGATTCGACGGCGTCGACCACGCCGTGCAAGGTGTCGGCGCTGTTGATAAGGCGCGTGGCCTCTTCGGCGCGTGCCTTGCGCTGCCACAGGGCCGCGCCGAGCGGATCGCCGCCGGGGCGTTCGGTGACCGGCATCGCTTCGCTGCCACCGTCTTCCGTGCGGCCTATGGCTTCGCCGACGGAGTACTTGAGGTCCGGATAACCGCGAAATCCCAGCTTCTGGGTGAACTTCACCACGCTGGACTGGCTGATCCCCAGCGCATTGGCGAGTTGCTGCGAGGAGTAGTCGCGCAGCAGCTGGGCGTTCTCCAGGATGAAGTCGGCGATACGCCGCTCCACCGCCGACATGCGGTCGCGTTCGGAGCGAATCTTCACCAGTGGCGACATGACGGCGTCCTCAGAGCGGTTCGAGGCCGCGGATCTCGCGGATGCCCAGGCCTGGCGCGTCGCTCACGGAGATCTCCGATTCGTTGAAGTTCACGCCGCCATCGACGGGGTTGTAGGCACACAACGAAGGCCCATCGAGATCGATCTTGGTGATGACATCGGACTTTGCCACCGCGACGTGCACGGCGGCGGCGACGCTGATGCTGCTCTCCAGCATGCACCCGATCATGCATTCGATACCATAGAGGCCGGCGATGTCGGCGATGCGGATGGCGTTGGAGATGCCGCCGGTCTTCATCAGCTTGATGTTGATGATGTCGGCGGCGCGCATACGAATAAGGTCCATCACTTCCGCCGGACCGAAGACACTCTCGTCGGCCATGATCGGCGTATGCACGCGTTCGGTGACATAGCGCATGCCTTCCAGGTCCCGCGCCTTCACGGGTTGCTCGACCAGTTCGAGACGCACGCCGGCGTCTTCCAGCGCGTGCAGTGCATAGACGGCTTCCTTTGCCGTCCAGCCCTGGTTTGCATCGAGGCGGAGCAGGGCGCGACCTTCCACGGCGGCGTAGATCGCACGCACCCGTTCGATGTCCACTCCGATGTCCTTGCCGACCTTGATCTTCAGCGACTCGAACCCCCGCTCCACCGCGGCGACCGAATCCGCGACCATCTTGTCGATATAGTCGACGCTGATGGTGATGTCGGTGGTGATCACCGGATCGCCGCCACCCAGGAGCTTGTACAGCGGTGCGCCATACAGCTGGCCCCAGAGGTCGTACACGGCGATTTCCACCGCGGCCTTGGCACTGGTGTTCTTCTCCATGCTGCCCTGGATCAGCTTGGTGATCCGGTTGAGGTCGGCGATATCTTCGCCGATCAGGCGTGGTGCGATGTAGTGGCGGATGGCATCGACGATCGATCCGTGGGTGTCGCCGGTGATGACGGCGGTGGCCGGCGCCTCGCCGTAGCCCACGTTGCCCTCGTCGGTATGCACCATCACGACGATGTCTTCGACCTTGTCGACCGTGCGCAAGGCCGTCTTGAACGGTGTCTTCAGCGGCACACGCAGCATGCCGAAGCGGATATCGGTGATCTTCATGGAGCCTCGCCTGGCGGAATTAGCGGATGCGCACGATGCTGGTCATGCGATCGACAAAGGTCTTGTCGTCGCTGAACATCATGGGCAGGAGCGGTGTCACCGAAACCTCGTTGAGCTTGATGCGACGCAGGCTGCCGTCGGCCTGCCTGTAGCTCATGCCGCCCACGTCGTGAATGACATAGGGCTCGCCGTCGATCTTGCCGATCACCATCATCACGTGGCCGGGAATGTAGACAAGGTCGCCGACGTCGAGCGCCATGGCGGCCTTCACGCGCTCGTCGTGGCCGTCCTTGTCGGTATAAATGGTGTGGGTGAGGCCGGGGCTGATGCTCTGGTCCCGCGTGTTGCGCGGCATCTGCACACCCATGCTGCGGTACACGTCGGAAACGAAGCCGCTGCAGTCACGGCCGTTGTACGCATGGCCCCAGCCATAGCGTTCGCCGAGGAACTTGAAGGCCTGGCGCACGATGTTCGCCCGGGTCAGGGGCAGGTAATCGGCCGAGGAATCCTGGTTGCGCTGGAGCAAGGCCGGGTGGAACGACAGCGTGCCTTGCGCATCGCGCACGGGCAGGCTCAGCACCCACGAGGTATACGGACTCTGGCCGTTCACCGGCTGGTCCGGGGGGAGCGAGGTATCGAGCGGTACGCGCGTGCCCATGTCCAGTTGCAACTCGGAAACGGCCGGCGCCTCAGGCGTGTACACCGTCATCGGCTTGGCGCCGGTGACGATGCGATAGGGCGTGGCGTCGACATGGGCGAAGACGGCAGCGGCGTCGCCGTAGGCTACGTCATCGGCGTGCATCCAGGCCGCGTATCGCGGGCTGGCGACGAACACCCAATGACCGTCCTGGCTCGTATGCACCACGACGATCGGATCGCCGGGGAACAACGTACTTTCCTGGAAGCGATCGATGTCGGTGTCACCGGCGTGGCTGAACGCGCGAAGATCGGTGGGATAACCACGCAGCGCAGCCCGACGCACGGCCATGCCGTAACGCGGGGTCACCTGCGCGGGAATGGCAGCGAGGGCGGCGTTGGTCATCACCGCGTCGATGGCCACGGCGGTGAGCGGCTTGCCTTCGGTGTCGAATAGCGGCTTGCCGGGGCGACTGGTGAGTTTCTCGATCCAGCCCTTGACCTGGTCGCGTGGCAACGTCGCGGGCAGGTGGCGGATGTCATGCATGGACGGATCGAGCCTGGCGACGCGTTCGTTGATCGCCGCGATGGCCGGCGTATCGAGCACGACCTTGTCGGCGTCCGGCAAGCGCGCGACCCAGAACTCCGGCGAGAGCTGCGTGTCGGACATGCCGAGGATGCCCGAGGGCGGGACGGGCATGTCGCGCGCAGCGGCCGTGCCCCCCAGGGACAGCGCGAGCATGGCGGCGAGCAAGGTATGGCGAAACGTAGTCATAGCGAGATCCTGGGTCAGGAAGCCAGCGCCGAAAGCACCGTGGCGACCACGAGACCGAAACCAGTCCCGAGGATATATCCGAGTAACGCGAGCAGGATGCCTACCGGCACGAGCGAGCGTGAATAGGTGGCGGCGAGCACCGGCGTGGCCGCCACGCCCCCGATATGGGCGAGCGAGGAGATGCCACACAGATACAGGTCGAAGTGGAAGACGCGTGCGGCGAGGCAGAGCAGCACGGCATGCAGGGCGATCACGGTGACGCCCGCGAGCAGGTACAGCGGTGCGGCGGCGATGCCGGCGAAGCTGCTCTGCGAGGCAAGCACTGCCACGACGGAAATCAACATCGCACTCGAGACCGCCTGTGCGCCGGGCAGCCGTGCCAGCGGCGTGTGCGCCACGACGAGCCCCGCACCGGTCGCGAGCAGGATGGTCCAGGTGGTGGCGGTCACCATCGTGCCCACGGGCAGGCGCGCGCCGAACACCGTTGACACCGCTGCGACCAGAAGGGCCAGGCCCAGCCAGAGCAGGACGCTGTCCGGCGTCGCCGGCGCACGCGGCGCGGTCTCGGCAACGGTGAGGTCCGCGCTCGATACCGCGCGCGTCCAGCGGTTGAACGCGGGCGCGAGCCGGGCCACGGCGAACAGCACCACTACCCACATCGAGTAGCACAGTGCGTCGGTGAGCAGGGTCGTGGCCAGGGCGGTATCGGACATTCCGATCGCCTGTTTGACCGCGATCATGTTCGCGGTGCCTCCCACCCAGCTTCCCGACAGGGAAGCCAGCGGCATCCAGCCGTTGCCCGGCATCCAGTGACGGAAGATCAGGAAGGTGACCACGAAGGCGATAAAGAGGCTGATCGAGGTGCAGACGAAGACCCCGAGCACGCGGGGGCCCAGCGCGAGGATCGCGCGCAGGTCGCAGTTGATCATCAGCAGGAAGAGCAGGGCAGGCACGAGCCGCGCCACCAGCATGTTCTGCGCCGCGTGGATCTCCTCTGAGGCCGTCCAGAGGCCGGCGACCGAGAGCGCGGTGACGGTGAGGTAGGTGAGGACGATGGGCGGGAGTATCTCGAATACCTTCCAGCCGAACCGCCGTTCGATCGCGGGCCAGAAGCCGGCGGCAAGCAGCATCACGGCCAGATAAGGCCAAACCGACTGGATCACGCGTCCCCTCCCCGGGTGGTGTCACGACGATCGTCAGGAATATGTATTCCAAACGAAGTAGGGTGAAGCATAAATTATTGACCGCGCTTTGCAAGCATGTTACACAGCCCTGACGCACGTCCACCCACCACGGTTGCATCGGGGATACCGAACGGTGAAAGCGGCCACACGAAACGCGATGTTCGCGGCTCTCCTGCTTTGCACGGGAGGCGCGTCCGCAAGCACCGTCCCGGCGGGCGCAGACGCAGTTGGCGATTCCCCGGCGTTCCGGCAAGAACGCCTACGCCGCATCAAGCTCGACTTCACCCTGGACGCCGACGCGGTAAAGACTCGCCTGCGCAAGCAGATCCCCGACCTCACCGACGCGGAGTTCGCGAAGTGGGATGCTGCCGGCCTCCTCGAAAAACAGGTGATCGACGGCCACACGCTCTACTTCAAGCGCGCACCGGGCAACCTGTTTCGCATCAGCGCCGAGGCGCGCGCCCGCCGCAAGGAACAGGTTCCGTTCGACGACGGCCCCAACGAAATCCTCAACGACCATCACCGCGCCGTGCGCGAGGCCGCGCTGGCAAACCGTTCGACAAGCGTGCTGCCACGCCGCGAGAGCGTGACCCAGGTTCTCACGGTCAACGCAGACGCCGTACCGGCCGGTGAGACGATCCGCGCATGGATTCCCTATCCCCGCGCGATCGAGGGCCAGCAGGAAGACATTCGCCTGACGGGCAGCGATCCGGTCAAAGCGGACATCGCGCCCGAATCGACGCTGCAGCGCACGGCCTATCTCGAAAAGAAAGCTGAAGCGGGCAAACCCACGGAGTTCTCGATCACCTACGAATTGACGCTGTATGCGCGCTATGTGGCTATCGACCCGGCGAAAGTCGCGCGGGCACCGATCACTCCTGCGCTGGCGCCCTTTGTCGCCGAGCGGGCACCGCACATCGTCTTCACCGACGACATGCGCGCGTACTCGAAGAAAGTGGTCGGTAACGAAACGAATCCTTACCGCATTGCCCAGAAGCTGTTCGCTGCCGTGGATACGATCCCCTGGGCCGGCGCGCGCGAATATTCCACGATCCCCAACATCAGCGACTACACGCTCCACGCCGGGCACGGCGATTGCGGCGAGCAGACCTTGTTGTTGATGACGCTGTTGCGCCTTAACGGCATTCCAGCCCGTTGGCAGTCGGGCTGGATTTTTTCCGACGGCAAATACAACAACATCCACGACTGGGGGCAGGTTTACCTCGCGCCCTATGGCTGGGTTCCGATGGACGTGACCTTCGGCCGCCTGACGGCCGCAGCGAACGCAAAGCCGGGCGACGACAAGCTCGAGTGGTTCTATCTCGGCGGCCTGGATGCCTACCGCATTGCCTTCAACGACGACTATTCGCAGCCATTCACGCCGCCGAAGACCTTCTTCCGTTCGGAGACGGTCGACTCGCAGCGCGGCGAAGTCGAGTGGAAGGGTGGCAACCTGTATTTCGATCAGTGGGACTACGACTTCCGGTGGCACCGTGTCGACACACCGCGTGGGGGCGGTGACACGGGGCGCTGACCGGTCAACGCACGACAACCCGAAACATCATCTTATGGGAGTGGGGAGATGGGGGAGATCAAGACGAACCGGCGTGTGTTGCGTCATGGCGCCTTGTGTATGGCGATCGGCCTGGGCCTGGCCGTATCCGGCAGCGCGTTTGGTGCGAACACCGACGGCTCCATCGTCGGCCGTACCAAGGCGGGCGCCACGGTCACCGTGCGCGACCCGGGTACGGGGCTGACCCGTACGGTCACTGCGGACAGCGACGGCAACTACCGCTTTCCGTTCCTGCCGGTCGGCCACTACCGGCTCGAGAGCAGCAAGGATGGCAAGCCGGTGGGTGCGACCGAGGTGGACGTAAGCCTGGGTAACTCGACCACGGTGAACCTGGTCGACCGGGGCGCCGCCACGACGGAACTGGAAGGCGTGCACGTAAGTGCGCCTGTCGTCATCTCGGCCGTCGATGTCAACTCGACCGAAATCTCGACCAACATCAGTCGCGAAGAGATTCGCCGCCTGCCGGTGGACCAGAACGTGCAGTCCGTGGCGTTGCTGGCGCCAGGGGTAAACAAGGGCAATGCCGGTTTCGGTGGCATCTCCTTCGGTGGTTCGTCCGTCGCCGAGAACTCGTTCTACGTGAATGGCCTGAACGTCACCGATTTCTACAACCGTAATGGCTTCTCCGAAGCACCGTTTGCCTTCTACCAGGAATTCCAGGTCAAGACCGGCGGCTACTCCGTCGAGTTCGGCCGCACCACCGGCGGCGTAGTGAACGCGGTGACCCGTTCGGGCACCAATGAGTTCAAGACGGGCGCGGAGATGACCTTCGAAGCCAGCGACTGGCAAGCCACAACGAAGAACCGGTACTGGGATGGCGAGCGCTACATCACCTCGTCCGAGGACCATTACTCTCGCACCAAGATGAACGTGTACGCGTCCGGGCCCATCGTGAAGGACAAGCTGTTCTTCTTCGCCATGTACGAGGCGCGTGGTTATACCCCGCAGAACACCGACAACCTCGGCACCGTGCTCACCCAGAACGATACCGACTCCGGCTTCTGGGGCGCCAAGGTCGACTGGCACATCAACGACAAGAACCTGCTCGAGTTGATGGCCTTCTCGGACAAGGACAAGAACCTCGGCTCGGTCTACAACTACGACTACGACACGGATACCACGAGCAAGAAAAACGACGAGATCTACAGCAACACCGGCGGCCTCAACTGGAACGGCACCTTTACCAGCTACATCGTCGATGATCTTTCGATGAAGCTGATGTACGGCCGCAACCAGCGCGAGGATTTCACCCGTGCGCAGTCGGACATCGACTGCAACCCGGTCGCGAAGGTGTCGGCGGTGCCCGGTCCGGGCGTGCCGCTCGGCTGCAGCACGAGCACGGCGGTGGAGAAGCGCAACGACACGCGCAAGCAGGGTCGTGCCGACTTCGAGTGGACCCTGGGCGATCACGTGCTGCGCTTTGGCTACGACCATGAAGTCGATACGTCCGATTATTCGCGGCGCTACCCGGGTCCGGGTTCGTACTATTACAACATCTACTCGACGACACCTGGCGCGACCATCGAGAACGGCGGCGTCGTGCCCGCAGGCTATGACGCCTATGTGCGTGCACGCCGCTACGAGATCGACGGCACGTTCGAAACGACGAACAACGCCTATTACGTCGAGGACAACTGGAACATCACGCCGAACTTCCTGCTCAACGCGGGCCTGCGCCGCGACGCCTTCGACAACAAGACGGGCGAGGGCGCCAGTTACATCAAGATGGACAACATGATCGCCCCGCGCCTGGGCTTCTCCTGGGACCTTAAGGGTGACGGCACCACGAAGATCTTCGGCAACCTCGGGCGTTACTACCTGCCCGTGGCCAATGTCATCAACATCAAGCAGGCCGGCGGCCTTCTCGACGAGCGTACCTACTACGCCTTCGACGGCTATCAGATCCTCGATCGCAACGGCTCACCCTATGCCATGCCGATCCTCGGGCCGCAGATCGGCCCGGTGGACGATTCGCAGGGTAACGGGACCGTGGGTGACCTGCGCGCGGAAGTCGACAAGAAGATGAACTCGGTCTATCAGGACGAGGCCATCCTCGGTTTCCAGCAGGCGCTCGACGACAAATGGTCGTGGGGTGTGAGCGGTACCTACCGTAAACTGCACAATGCCATCGACGACATGGAGATCAGCGCCACGCCGCAGTGCGGTGGCGCCGGCTACATCGGTTATGTCATGGGGAATCCCGGAAAGAAGCTCACCGTCTATGGCGATACCAACTGCGATGGCACACCCGATGGCTACATCAATATCGACACGTCGAAGCAGGGCTGGGCGATGTACGACGCCGATGGCAACTACCTCGGCCAGCGTGGCTGGAAGAAGCCAAAGCGAACCTTCGGTTCGCTGGAATTCCAGATCGATCGTGCCTGGGACGAGAAGTGGATGTTGAATGCCTCCTACGTGCTGTCCTGGAGTCGCGGCAACGCGGAAGGCCCCGTCAACTCGGACACGAACTTCGATGACACGGGCCGTACCGAGAACTTCGACGACCCCTGGGTGAATCTCAACGGTGGCTACCTGCCCAACGACCATCGCCATCAGTTCAAGGTTCGCGGCACCTATGCGATCACCAGGCAGTGGCAGGTAGGTGCGGACGTGACGGCGCTCTCCGGCAGCCCGATCACCGGCTATGGTGTGGGCAATCCCTACGATGCTACGGTCTATCACAGCTACTTCATCTGCGTGGACAACTGCGCCGATCCCGTCTCCGAGAACCGTGTGTACCAGCGCTCGCCGCGCGGTGCCGATCGCACGCCGTGGACGTTCAATCTCAATGCCAGCATCACCTACCTGTTGCCCATTGACGAGAAGAACAACCTGCGCGTGAAGCTCGCCGTATACAACGTGCTCAACCAGCAACGCACGCTGGGTGTCGACCAGGATCTCCAGACCTCGGTTGGCGGGCTCAATCCAACGTACCTGCAGCCGCAGCGCTTCCAGTCGCCCCGATTCGGTCAGCTGACTGTCTCCCTGGACTTCTAAGGTCCACCTGCCGGGCGCCCCTGGATCGGGGCGCCCTCTTTTTAGGGAGGCAACGATGAAGCGAATCCTTTCCCTGGGCCTGCTGTTTTGCGTGGCTTCACAGGCGCAGGACCATCCGCTCACCCTCGACACGCACGTCGACATTCCCCTGTCGTACATGCACGATCCGAAGTTCGACGCCGGGAAGGACGGGCCGCTGAAGGTGGACCTGCCAAAGATGCGTCGCGGCGGGCTCGACGCGGCTTTCTTCGTGATCTATGTGGAGCAGGGCGCCCTGACGCCTGCGGGTTATGCGAAGGCGGTGGCGCAGGCGGCACGCAAGTACGACGCCATCGATCTCATGCTGAAGCGCTACCCGGAACAGATCCGGCTCGCACGCACGCCGGCCGACGTGCGCGCGAACAAAGCGGCCGGACGACTTTCAGCCATGATCGGCATCGAGAACAGTTACTCGCTCGGCCACGACCTGCGTCGGCTCGATGCGGCTTATGCGCGTGGGGCGCGTTATGTCGGCCTGGCGCACGTTGGCAACAACGACCTCTGCGGAAGTTCGCTGCCGAAGAAGGAGCTCGGCGACAAGCCGGACAGCAACCTCGGCCTGAGCGCCTTCGGTCGTCAGGTCGTCCAGCGGGCCAACGCGCTGGGCATGATGGTCGACGTGTCGCACGCCTCCGATGCCTGCGTCCACGATGTGCTCGCCCTGTCGCAGGCGCCCATCATCGCCTCGCATTCCTCCGCGCGCGCCATGACGGATCACCCGCGCAATCTTCCCGACGACCTGCTCGTGGCCATCGCGGCGAAGGGTGGTGTCATCCAGGCCGTGGCATACAAGGAGTTCCTTAAGAAGGACCCCGCACGCGAGTCCGCGGAAAAGTTGCTGCAGGACAAGGTGGCCCGCCAGGCTGGCGACAAGAACTACGATAGCGAGAAGCACGATTACCTGCCTGCGTATGCGGAAGGCATGAAAGCAATCCAGCGCGAGCACCCCCTGGCCACGCTGGACGACTTCCTCGACCACATCCAGCACATGGTGAAAGTGGCCGGCATCGATCACGTCGGTATCGCCTCCGACTTCGATGGTGGTGGCGAAGTGACGGGGTGGATGGACGCCTCGCAGACCGGTAATGTCACCGACGGTCTGAAGCGACGGGGCTTTTCCGGCGAAGACATCGCGAAGCTGTGGAGTGGCAACCTGTTGCGTGTCTGGGCCGCCGACGAAGTCGCGTCGTCCCGTTCGCTGGACAAGCTGGTCGACGAAGCCATCGCGCGCTACCGGATTCCCGGCATAGCCGTCGGCGTGATCGAAGACGGCAAGGTGGTCTATACGCGAACCGCGGGTGAGTTGGTCGCGGGATCTGGACACAAGGTCGACGACAGGACCCTGTTCAAGATCGCATCCAATAGCAAGGCAATGACCACGGCGCTGCTCGCACGGCTCGTCGCTGCCGGGAAGCTCCATTGGGATGACCCGGTAACGAAGTACCTGCCGGATTTCCGCATGAGTGACCCCTGGGTCACCCGTGAGATCCAGGTGCGCGACCTGCTGATCCACAACAGCGGCCTGCGCGAAGGCGCGGGCGATCTCATGCTGTGGCCGGAACCGAACGAATTCACTCGCAAGGATGTCCTCGCCGGCCTGGCCTACCTGAAGCTCGAACACAGCTTCCGTTCGCGTTATGCCTACGACAACCTGCTGTATGTCGTGGCCGGTGAAGTGGCCGCGGCGGCTGGTGGCGCGTCCTACGAAACGCTGCTGCGCCGCGAGGTGTTCGAACCGCTCGGCCTGAGTCGTTGCCAGATCGGCAGCTGGTCACGTGATGGCGTGGGCAACGTGGCCCAGCCACATGGTCTGGGTGAGCATGGCAACGAAGTGGTGAACGCTGACCCCGCCACCGTGCCGGCGATTACCTCGGCTGCCGCGGGCGGCGTGCGCTGCGATCTCGATGACATGTTGCGTTGGGCCGGCAACTGGCTGGCACCGGATGCGACACAACTGTCCTGGCTGGACGCGAAACAGCGTGAACCGCTGTGGTCGATCCAGAATCCCATGCCCGTCGGGCAGCGTCGCAAGACCTGGAACGATACACACCTCTACGGTTACGGCTATGGCTGGCGGCTCGCCGATGTGGACGGGCAGTGGAGCGTTTCGCATACGGGCACGCTGTCCGGCATGTATTCCACGGTTAGCCTCCTGCCGGAGAAGCGCAGTGGCTTCGTTATCCTGATGAACGGCGGTGGCGAGGACGCGCGTGACACGCTCGCGGAGGTCCTGCTCAAGCGTTTCACCACGCCGGCCGAGGGGCACACAGTGGGCGAGTACGCCGACCACATCGCCGCCGAGGCCTCGGCACCCGGTGCCTCGAAGGCGCCGGATACCTCGTCGCGCGTCGCCGCCACCACGGACGATGCGGGCGCGATGCTCGGCGTGTGGAACGACCCCTGGTTCGGCGAAGTGAGCATCTGCCCTGCGAAGGGTGGGGTGCGGTTTGTCGCTGCACGCTCGCCGGTGATGACCGGCATGCTCAAGCGCGTGGGGACCCGATACCTCGTACAGTGGACGGGACACCGCATGGATGCCGAGCCGTGGCTCGACCTCCCTACACCGGACCGGTTGCACATGACCAAGGTCGATCCCGATGCCGATTTCAGCAACGACTATGAAGACCTGGCCTTTACTCGCCTGCGCGCTTGCCCTTAGCGCGCAGGCCGCCGAGGCGCCGCCCAAGGTGTCGCCCACCCGCACGCCACAGGAGGCCGGGCTGACCGACATTCGTTCGCTGGTGCCGGACATCGCCCAGGACATCCACTACGCGACGAGCGACAACTTCACGGGTGCGCCGGTCGACGGCTATCGCGCGCCGAAGTGCTTTCTGCGCGCGGCTGCCGCCCAGGCGCTCGCGCGGGTGGAAACGAACCTGCGCAAGGATGGGTATCGCCTTCGGCTATGGGATTGCTACCGCCCCGCGCGCGCGGTGGCGGCGTTTGTTCGCTGGGCTGGCGACCTTTCCGATACACGTACCAAGGCGGCGCACTATCCGAACCTGGGCAAGGACAAACTACTTGGCGAGTACATAGCGCCGATCTCAGGCCATAGCCGCGGCGCCACCGTCGATCTCACGCTGATGCGCTGCGAAGCCACACGTTGTACGCCGTTGGACATGGGCACGGATTTCGACTTCTTCGACCCTCGCGCGCATACCGACGACGCGGGCGTATCGGCCGCGCAGCGCGCGAACCGGCAGCGCCTGTTGCAGGCGATGGCAGCCGAAGGCTTCGTCAACTATGCGCTTGAATGGTGGCACTACTCGCTGCCGTCGGCGGCGGCCGCCGACACTATCTACAACGTTCCCGTGGAGTGAGCATGCGTCTGGCGTCCCTGCTGGTCTTCTGTAGCGTTCTTGCCGGATGTGCGTCCGCACCGTCGCGCGAAGCGTCGCTGGACACCTTGATGAAGCGATATGACGGCGACGGGCCTGGCGCATCGCTCCTGGTGATTCGCGATGGCGTGCCAGTGGTGCGGCGCGGTTACGGCTTTGCCGACGTGGAGCACCATGTGGCAGCGTCGCCGCAGACCGACTATCGACTCGCCTCGGTGAGCAAGCAGTTCACCGCGACGGCGATTCTCCTGCTCGCCCAGGATGGCAAGCTTTCGCTCGACGATCGGGCCCGACGGTGGCTTCCGTCGCTCCCGGCAGCTGCCGAAGCGATCACCCTTCGCCAGCTGCTGAGCCATCAGGGCGGGCTGATCGACTACGAAGACATCATGGCCGCCGACACCCGGGTGCCGCTACGCGACAAGGATGTGCTCGCGTTGCTGGCCAAGACCGACCATCTCTACTTTGCGCCGGGCACCTCGTATCGCTACAGCAATGGTGGCTACGCGATGCTCGCGCTGATCGTGGAGCGGGCTTCCGGCATGCCGTTCCAGGATTTTCTGCATCAACGTATTTTCCTGCCGCTGGGCATGACGAGCACGCTGGCTTATGTGCCCGAAGGGCCGCCCGTGCCGCATCGCGCTTTTGGTTACAGCGAGGAGGGCGGGCACTGGCTGCGTACCGACCAAAGCATGACCAGTTCGGTGCTTGGCGACGGTGGTATCTATTCGTCGATAGACGACCTGGCGCGCTGGGATGCCGCGCTGTACGACAATCGATTATTGAGCGATGCGTCGCGCAAGGCGGCATTCACGCCCCGGACCGCGACGGACGATCCGACCGTGGAATACGGCTATGGCTGGCGGATTACCGGCGAGACGTTGTGGCATTCAGGGGAGACGATCGGGTTTCGCAACGTCATCGTTCGGTATCCGAAACGGCACCTGACGGTCGTTCTGCTGACCAACCGCAATGACCCCGAACCGTACAGGACGGCGTTGGCGGTGGGTGACCTGTTTCGCTGAGGCACCCCTCGGGCCTTGTGCTTTATCATAGGGAGTCCCCCGCGACCGCACGGATTCCCCATGTCCACGTTCCGCTTCGCCCTGGCCCAGTTCGACTTCCCGGTGGGTGCCACCGCCGACAACGCGCGACGGGTCAAGGCGCTGGCCGATGAGGCACGCGATCGGCTGGGCGCCTCGCTGGTTGCCTTCCCCGAGCTGACGTTGTCCGGCTACCCGCCGGAAGACCTGCTCCAGCGGCCGAGCTTCCTGGATGCCTGCCATCGCGAACTCCATGCCCTCGCGCCGACCATCCAGGGCATTTCCACCATCGTGGGTTATCCGGATTCACAGGGCGAAGTGTTCAACGCCGCCTCCCTTATCCGCGAAGGCCGCATCGAGTGGACGTACCACAAGCAGGAACTGCCCAATTACACGGTGTTCGACGAGAAGCGCTACTTCCAGCACGGTGAATCCACCCGCGTATTCCATATCGAAGGCGTCAATGTCGGCATGCTCATCTGCGAGGACATCTGGGAGGCCGAGCCGGCCGCCCACGTCGCGCAGGCTGGCGCCGAACTGATCCTTGTCGTCAATGCATCGCCCTGGGACCGCCGCCAGGCTGTCACCCGCGAGGCCTTGCTCAAGCAGCGCGCTCGTGAAACCGGCCTGCCGATCGCCTACGTGAACCTCGTCGGCGGCCAGGACGACCTGCTTTTCGACGGTCATTCGCTGCTGGTCCAGGCCGATGGCGAGGTGCTCGCCCGCGCGCCGTCGTTCGAAGAGATGCTGCTCACGGTCGAATTCGACACAGAAACCAAGCGCCTTGCCGCCATCGACTGGCCGGCTGCCGACACGCGCTCGCCCGAGGCGATCATGTATGCGGGCATCGTCCGTGGCATCCGCGACTACATCGGCAAGAACCACTTCTCCGGCGTGCTGCTCGGCCTGTCGGGTGGCATCGATTCGGCGCTGACCCTCGCGATGGCCGTCGATGCGCTGGGCAAGGACAAGGTCACCGCGGTAATGATGCCCACGGAATACACCTCGGATCTTTCGCTGCGCGAGGCCAAGGCCCAGGCCGAGCACCTCGGTGTCGAATACCACGTGCTGCCGATCGAAGGAATCTACGAAGCCTTTACCGGCGCGCTGGCGCCCGTGTTTGCCGGGCGCGAGCCGGACATCACCGAGGAGAACCTGCAGTCGCGTGCACGCGGCGTGCTGCTCATGGCCATGTCCAACAAGACCGGCAAGCTGCTGCTTTCCACCGGGAACAAGAGTGAGATGGCAGTCGGTTACGCCACGCTCTATGGCGACATGTGCGGCGCGTACGCTCCGCTGAAGGACGTCTACAAGACGACGGTTTACGCCCTGTCGCACTGGCGAGCTGCGATCGACGGCGCCATTCCGATGGCTGTGATCGACCGCCCGCCGTCGGCCGAGCTGCGTCACGAACAGACCGATCAGGATTCGCTGCCGCCCTATGACGAGCTGGACGCGATCCTCGAGCAGTTCATCGAAGGCGAGGCTTCTGCCGAGGACATCATCGCGGCCGGTCACGACGACACCACGGTGCGCCGGGTAATCCGCATGGTCTTCATCAACGAATTCAAACGCCGCCAGGCTGCTCCGGGCCCGCGTGTCACGACCAAGGCCTTCGGCCGTGAACGCCGCTACCCCATCACCTCTGGCTGGCGGTAATCGCACGGTCGAGCCAGAGATAAAGTTCAACACGGATCAGGATCACCGGGATCACCGGGCTCGCGGGGCGCCTCGCGGGGAGACCCTGGCGTCCACCCTCGCTGCTCAGACAATCCTCCGCGTTCGACAAGGAAAGGCCGCTCCGCGGCCCATGTTCCTACTGGCCTACGGCCTCTCCACTTGTCCGGAACTCGCCTCGAGGGTGGGCACCGAAGGCTCTCCGCCGCTACGTCCGAAGGCTCTGCGCCGCTACGTTCACGCCTGCCGGCGGCGTGAACCGCCCCTTTAGCGCCCCCGGACTGCCGCAACAGGCAAAAAAAACCGGCTTTCGCCGGCTTTTTCAATACCCACTAGATCAATGGTGACCCGAGAACGGAATCGCCTTGCGCCAGATCGACGGGCTGTGCGGCCAGGATTCGTCGGTCAGGTAGGGGTGGTTCGGGTAGTTCAGGGCCAGCACCTTGCGGGTCTGCTCGGCCAGCGGCTTGCGGTCGAGGGCCTCGTAGCTGCGCGTGAGGATCGCCAGGGCGTCGGCGGTTTCCGGCGACTGCTGGTAGTGCTCGATCACGTACTGGGAGCGATCCGCCGAAGCGATATACGACTTCGTGCGCAGGTAGTACTCAGCCACGTTAATCTCGAACGTCGCCAGCTGGTTGCGCAGGAAGATCATGCGCTGGCGGGCGTCCGTGGCGTAGGCGCTGTTCGGATAGCGGCGGGTCAGCTGGCTGAAATCGTCGAACGAAGTCAGGTTGAAGCCCTGGTCGCGGCGGGTCGACGCGGAGCTTCCACGCTGCAGATAGCGCTCGATCACGCCACCGGTACGATCGAAATTGATCATGCCGCGCAGGTAATAGGCATAATCTGCATGCTTGTGGGTCGGAAACGTCTTGATGAAGCGATTAATCGTGGAGTACGCGTCATCCGGCTTGTTGTCTTTGTACTGCGCGTAGGCCAGTTCGATCTGGGCCTGCTCATTGACGTCACCGGACGGGAAGCGCGCAATCAGGCGCTGATAGCCCTTCTCGGCGGCTGCATAGTCTGAGTACTCCAGCGAATTGTGAGCCGTCGCATAGAGCCGGTCTTCCGGCATCGTGTCGATCGTCTCCTTTTTGCTGCGGAACATCGAGCAGGCGCTCATCGACAGGGCGAGGACGAGCAGAATGGTGATCTTGGTTGCACGCATTGAGAGAGTTCGGATGCTTGAGCGAAAAGGCATGATAGCCGAAACCGGCCATGGGCCGGGCGGGGCGGTATGACGACGTTACGACACGAAGCCCTGGTGCCGGTGACGGCCGCTGGACGGCGTTTCGACCAGACCGTGGCCGAGATGTTCCCCGATTATTCCCGATCCCGCCTCACGGGGTGGATCAAGGACGGGAAAGTGTTGCTGGACGGGGCCCGCGCGGCGCCGCGGCAGCTCGTCCGGGGTGGCGAGAAGGTCGAGCTGGAGGCGGAGCTGGAGAACGAGGTCCACGCCCTGCCGGAGGACATCGCCCTCGATATCCGCTTCGAGGACGACGACCTCATGGTGGTCGACAAGCCCATGGGCCTGGTCGTCCACCCCGGCGCTGGCAATCCCACTGGGACGATGCTCAACGCCCTCCTGCACCACAATCCGGCCCTGGCGGAGCTGCCACGGGGCGGCATCGTGCACCGCCTGGACAAGGACACGGCGGGGCTGATGGTGGTCGCCAAGACCCTGGCGGCGCACACGCGCCTGGTGGAAATGCTTTCCCTCCACGAGGTACGCCGCCAGTACGAGGCCGTCGTGCTCGGGACGATGGTGGCCGGTGGCACGGTGGATCAGCCGATCGGACGCCACCAGCATGACCGGCTCAAGCAGGGCGTTCGCGACGTGATCGACGGCGGCAAGGAGGCAGTGACCCATTACCGCGTCCGTGAGCGCTTCCGCGCCCACAGCCTCATCCAGTGCAATCTGGAGACGGGCCGTACCCACCAGATTCGCGTGCACATGGCCCACGTGGGCCATCCGCTGGTCGGCGACCAGCTTTACGGCAATGGCCTGCGCCTCCCGCGCGGAGCCAGCCAGGAGCTGATCGACGCCTTGCGCGGCTTCCGTCGCCAGGCGCTGCATGCAGAGAAACTGGGTTTCGATCATCCGATCACCGGCGAATACCTCGAGTTCGATTCGCCGCGTCCGGCCGATCAGGACGCATTGATCGACGCGCTGCGCGCCGATACCGTCCTCCATCCGATCGAGGATTGATGGTGGCAACCGACTGGATCGTTCCGGACTGGAAGGCGCCGGCCGGGGTCGGCGCCGCTGTTTCCACGCGAAACGGCCCTGGCGTCTCGGAGGCCCCGTACGACCGGCTGAACCTGGGATTGCGTTCCGGTGACGACCTGGCCGCGGTCGAAGTCAACCGGCGCGCCGTGGCGGAAGCGCTGGGGCTACCGGCGCCGCCCCTATGGCTGCGCCAGGTGCATGGCATCGCCGTGATCGAGTCCACCGCTGCCGGGGACGATGAGCCGGTGGCGGACGCCTCGGTGGCGCGTGGTCCGGGACAGGTTCTGGCCATCCTCACGGCGGACTGCCTGCCCGTGCTGTTCGTGTCGGCCGACGGCCGGACGATCGGTGCGGCTCATGCCGGCTGGCGTGGGCTGGCGGCGGGTGTACTGGAAAGCACGGTCGCGGCGATGGCGGCAGACAGCATCCAGGCCTGGCTCGGCCCGGCTATCGGTGCATCCTCATACGAAGTGGGTGAGGAAGTGCGTGCGGCCTTCGTCGACGGCGACGCCGGCGCGGCGCAGGCGTTCGCCACCACCCGGCCGGGCCACTGGCATTGCGACCTTTATCATCTGGCACGGCGCAGGCTGGCTACGGTCGGCGTGTCGCAGGTGTCGGGTGGCGGCTTCGATACCCTCACCGACGAGCGGCTCTATTCGTACCGCCGCGATGGCGCGAACAGCGGCCGTTTCGCGTCGCTTATCTGGACCGGCGCCTAAGGCGCCGTCATCGGCGTCTGCACGTAGATCTCCGGCTTCACCTTGGGCGGTTCGGTGAGCGCGTGCAGGAAAGCGTTGCGCCAGGTGGTGATGTCGTTGCGTTCGAGCACGTCCATCATCGACTGCCAGCGCATGCGCCGTTCCTTGAGCGGCATTTCCAGGGCCCGCTTCAGCGCCTCGGAAACCTCGTCCAGGTCCGAGGGGTTGACCAGCAAGGCGGCGTCCAGCTCCTGGGCGGCCCCGGCAAAGCGCGACAACACCAGCACGCCAGGATCCTGCGGGTCCTGGCAGGCGACGTATTCCTTGGCGACCAGGTTCATGCCGTCGCGCAGGGGCGTGACCAGGCCGACCTTGGCCACACGGAAGTATCCCGCGAGGACCTTATGGGCGAATGACTTGTTCACGTAGCGGATCGGGACCCAGTCCGGCTCGGCGTACTGGCCATTGATATGGCCGGCGCTGCGCTCCAGCTCACGACGCAACGAGCGGTACTCGGGCACGTCGGAGCGGGACGGCGGGGCGATCTGCAATAGCGATACGCGGCCGCGCATTTCCTTGTAGTCGCGCAGCAGGCGCGCAAAGCCCTCGAAGCGCTCCGGCAGGCCCTTCGAGTAATCCAGGCGATCCACGCCGATGATCAGCGAACGATCGTCCACGCTTGCCCTGAGTTTGGCCACGGCGCCGCTGTCTTCCGCGCGATGGGCGAGTTCGACAGCCTCGGCGGTATCGATGCTGATGGGGAAGACGCCAGCACGGAAGATCCGCCCGTTGGCCGCCCGGATGCGGCCGCCGGTACGCATGGCCGCGCCCAGTTCGTGCAGGAAGTAATCCTCGAGGGCGCGCAGGTCGCGCTGCGTGTGCAGGCCGACGAGGTCATACGAAGCCAGTGGTTCGAGCAGCTCGCGATGCCGCGGCAGGGTGATCAGCAAGCCTGCTGCCGGCAACGGAGTGTGCAGGAAGAAGCCGATCCGGTTCTCGACACCGAGCTCGCGCAGCATCGCAGCCAGCGGGATCAGGTGGTAGTCGTGTACCCAGATGATGTCGTCTTTCTTGAGCAGCTTGGCCACGCGCTTGGCGAACATCCGGTTGACCCGGAGGTAGCCTTCGAGGTGGTCGCGGCGGTAGTCGACGAGATCGGCACGATAGTGAAAGAGCGGCCAGAGCGCGCGATTGGCGAAGCCACTGTAATAATCGTCGTGATCCTGCTTGGACATGTCGATGGTGGCGTAGCTGATGTGGCCGTCAGCCACTTCATGCAGTTCCTTGCCGGTCTCGGCGGCGATGTTGCCGCTCCAGCCGAACCACAGGCCGCCCATTTCCTGCAGCGCCGCGTTCATTGCGGACGCCAGTCCGCCGGTCTGCGTCTGCTTCGGTAGCGCGACGCGATTGGAAATGACGACTAGTCGGCTCATGTTGCGCTTGCGGCTCCTTGCGACAGCCTGGCTTTCACGGAATCCAGCCAAGCATGTACGTCAGCCGGGCTAGACAATGTGAACGTCGCTTGTGACGGTGTTCTTGCGCCTATGCGGACGGATGCGCCGCCTTGGGCGTTGACGAAGATAAAAGCGTGCTCGTCGGTCAGGTCGTCACCGAGATAGACCGGGCGGCGACCGTGGAAGGGCGCTTCGTCGAGAAACGAGGCCACTGCCACGCCCTTGTCCATGCCGCGCGGCTTGAATTCGAATACATAGCTGCCCGGTTGCAACTCGAACCCCGGGAAGCGCGCGGCGATCGACGGTGCGCGGCGAGCCAGTTCCGGCTCGTACTCGGGGCGTTCGCGACAATGCAGGGCGACCGACCAACTCTTGTCCTCGACCCGCACGCCAGGCAGTTCAGTGGCGACTGCGTGGACCGTCTCGCGTAGTCGGGCCAGTTCCGCCGGATCCACGGGGACCGTGATCACCCGGCCCGTCGCGTCGCGTCGTTCCATGCCGTGCTGGCCGGCGGCCGCCCATCGGGGTCGGTTGAAGATCTGGTCCAGCCCGCTGATCGCCCGTCCGCTGACCAGCGCCATCGCTCCACCCAGTGCCGTGTGGATCGCATCGAGGGTGTCCAGCAGCCCGTCGGCCAGGGCGACACCTTCGGGGTCATCGGCAAAGGCAAGCAGGGTGCCGTCCGCATCCAGGAACAGGGCGGTTTCGGTGTCGATCACATCCGGAGCAGGGCGAGGCAAGGTGTCGCGGCTGGCTGTCACGGCGGCTCCATGGGGCGGCGATCCCCCGAGGATGCCGGGTGTAGTGTGAAAAAAGCGGAGGAAGGCCTGCTGCGCTTGCTCTTCACCGTTGAAGGAGCACGCTGCAACCCGCATCTGTTTGGCCAGAGGCGGTCGCGGGGAGGGCCCGGGGCGCGCCATGACCTTTGGGAGAATCATCGATGCGTATGGACAAACTCACGTCGCGATTCCAGCAAGCGCTGGCCGACGCCCAGTCGCTGGCCGTGGGCCGCGACAACAACATGCTCGAGCCGGCGCACGTGCTGGCCGCGCTGCTCGACCAGCAAGGCGGCTCGACCGGGCCGCTGCTCACACAGGCGGGGGTCAACGTACCCGCCCTGCGTCAGCGCGTGGGCGAAATCCTCGACCGGCTGCCTCGTGTCAGCGGCGAGGAAGGCAACATCAACCTTGGCAACGATCTCAATCGCCTGCTCAACCTCACGGACAAGCTTGCCCAGCAGCGTGGCGACCAGTTCATCGCCAGCGAGCTGTTCGTGCTTGCCCTGCTGGAGGATCGCGGTGAGGTCGGCGGTGCGCTGAAGGCGGCCGGCGCCACGAAGGAGCGACTCGAGGCGGCGATCGACAAGCTGCGCGGTGGTGAAAAAGTGCAGTCGGAGAACGCCGAAGAGCAGCGCCAGGCGCTGGAGAAGTACACGATCGACCTGACCGAGCGCGCCGAGGCCGGCAAGCTCGATCCCGTGATCGGTCGCGATGAGGAGATCCGTCGCACCATCCAGGTCCTGCAGCGCCGCACCAAGAACAATCCGGTGCTCATCGGTGAACCGGGCGTGGGCAAGACGGCTATCGTCGAAGGCCTCGCCCAGCGCATCGTCAATGGCGAAGTACCCGAAGGCCTGCGCGACAAGCGTGTCCTCTCGCTGGACATGGGTGCCCTTATCGCCGGTGCGAAGTTCCGCGGCGAGTTCGAGGAGCGCCTGAAGAACGTACTCAACGACCTCTCCAAGCAGGAAGGCCGGGTCATCCTGTTCATCGACGAACTGCACACGATGGTCGGTGCGGGCAAGGCCGATGGCGCGATGGATGCCGGCAACATGCTCAAGCCCGCGCTGGCGCGAGGCGAGCTGCACTGCATCGGCGCCACGACGCTCGACGAGTACCGCAAGTACGTCGAGAAGGATGCCGCGCTCGAGCGTCGCTTCCAGAAAGTCTACGTGGGCGAGCCCAGTGTCGAGGACACCATCGCGATCCTGCGCGGGCTGAAGGAGCGCTACGCCGTGCACCACGGCGTCGAGATCACCGACCCGGCGATCGTCGCCGCGGCCACGCTTTCCGCGCGCTACATTCCCGACCGCCAGCTGCCGGACAAAGCCATCGACCTGATGGACGAGGCCGCGTCGCGCATCCGCATGGAGATCGACTCCAAGCCCGAAGAGCTCGATCGCCTCGAGCGCCGCCTCATCCAGCTCAAGATCCAGCGCGAAATGCTGAAGAAGGAGCAGGACGACGAATCGAAGCAGCGCCTCGCCACCCTCGAGGCCGATATCGAAAAGCTCGATCGCGAGTTCTCCGACCTCAACGAGGTATGGAAGTCGGAAAAGGCCATGCTCCAGGGCACGACCAAGGTGAAGGAGCAGATCGAGGCCGCGCGCCTCGACCTTGAAGCTGCGCAGCGTCGCCAGGACTACGCGGCCATGAGTGAGATCCAGTACGGCCGCCTGCCGGCCCTGGAGGCGCAGCTCGCCGCGGCGCAGCAGGCGGAAAAGCAGGAGTTCACATTGTTACAGGACCGCGTGACGGCCGAGGAAATCGCCGAAGTGGTCGCCCGCTGGACCGGTATTCCCGTGGCGAAGATGCTCGAAGGCGAGCGTGAGAAGTTGTTGCAGATGGAGAGTGCGCTGCATTCGCGCGTGGTTGGCCAGGAGGAAGCGGTGAAGGCGGTCTCGGACGCGATTCGTCGCGCACGTGCGGGGCTGTCCGATCCAAACCGCCCCTATGGCTCGTTCCTTTTCCTCGGCCCCACGGGCGTCGGTAAGACGGAGTTGTGCAAGGCGTTGGCCGATTTCCTCTTCGACACGCAGGACGCGATGGTCCGCATCGACATGAGCGAGTTCATGGAGAAGCATTCGGTGAGTCGCCTGGTCGGCGCGCCGCCGGGGTATGTCGGTTACGAAGAGGGCGGTTACCTCACCGAAGCCGTTCGTCGCCGCCCGTACAGCGTGATCCTGCTCGACGAAGTGGAAAAGGCGCATCCGGATGTGTTCAACATCCTGCTGCAGGTACTCGACGATGGTCGCCTCACGGATGGCCAGGGCCGCACGGTGGATTTCCGCAACACGGTCATCGTGATGACCTCGAACCTGGGGTCGAACCTGATCCAGGAACAGGCCGGCGACAGCGAAGCCGACTACATGCAGATGAAGGCGTCGGTGCTCGGCGTGGTGCAGGCACACTTCCGTCCCGAGTTCATCAACCGCCTCGACGACCTTGTCGTGTTTCGTCCGCTGGACAAGAAGCAGATCCGTTCGATCGCGCGCATCCAGCTTGCTTACCTCGGTAAGCGACTGGCCGAGCGCCAGCTCGGGCTCGACGTCACCGACCGTGCGCTCGACCTGCTTGGTTCGGCAGGCTTCGATCCGGTCTACGGAGCGCGTCCGTTGAAGCGCGCGATCCAGCAGCAACTGGAGAACCCGCTGGCGCAGCGGATCCTCCAGGGCCTGTTCACGCCCGGCCAGACGGTGCGCGTGGATTCGGACGGCAACCACCTCAACTTCGAGGCGGTCTGACTGCCCGATTCATCGGCGATGCCTTTGCCCGGTAGGAGCCGATTTATCGGCGATGCTCTCGCGAGCACCCTTCGCCGATGAATCGGCTCCTACAGGGAGTGTTCGGGCAGAGCGCGTTCGCGCCGCGCCTAGAACCTGAAGCCCACCTTCGCGTACATATACCGCCCGTTGAAACCGAACGGCGATAGCGCCGAGTACTGCAAGCCGCTGGCGAAGTCCTCACCGGTATTCGTCCGGCTCACGCGCGTCGGGTACTGGTTGGTCACGTTATCCACGCCAACGGTGAAGTTCCACGCATCGATCGCGTAGCCCACCGAGGTGTTCAACAGCCACCGCGCCGAGAACACCTGGTCGGTGGTCGGATCGGTGTTAACGCGTGTGACCGAGCCATAGCGGGTGAGGTCCCCATGCACGTTGAATCCCGCGATAGCCCAGTCAGCGCCGACCAGGAACTTCGTGCGAGGCGTGGCCTTGGTCAGGATGCCCTGGCTCGACCGGCCGAACAGCTCGATGGGGTCGGTCGAATTGGCCTGCAGCACCTCCGGCGTCGCGCTTACCGAGAGCACCTTTACCTGGTTGTAGTTGCCGCTGACGAGCAGGTTCACCTGGCCCCACGAGGTTGTCGGGATGCGATAGTTCAGCACCAGGTCGGCACCCCGCGTACGTGTTGCCGCCGCGTTGGCGAAGTACTGGATCGCGGTGACCTGCTGGCCCGGCACGATGCTGTTGAAGTACGCGGCGAGCAGCGGATCGGTGAGGCTGATCGTGTCGGAGTAGAGGATCTGGTGCCAGATGCGGATCTGGTAGACATCGAGCGTCGCGCTGAAATCGGCGACGGGTTCCCACACGGCGCCGATACCGTAGTTCACCGATTTCTCGGGCTTCAGTGCTTTGGCGCCCAGCGCAATCGCAGCGGGATCCGACGTGCGGTAGGTGCCCGTCTGCGCCAGCTGACCGGTCGTCGGATCGATGATCGTCACCACCGACTGGTAGTTCTGCTGGGCGAGCGACGGCGCACGGAAGCCGTTCGACACCGTGCCGCGCAGGGCGAATGTCGGGGTGAACTGGTAACGCCCGGAGATCTTGCCCGAGCGCGTGGAGCCTGCGTCGCTGTAGTGCTCGTAACGCCCTGCGAGACCTGCGGAGAACTTGTCGGTGATGTCGTTTTCGAGATCGACATAGAGCGCTTCGCTATGCCGGGTAAAGCTGCCGGCGGCCTCGGGAGACAGCCCCGGGAACACCTGCGATCCGCCGGCATAAGGCGTTGTCGTATCAGGGATGAGGGTGTCCTGGTCGAAGAAGTACGATGTGGGATCACCCGCATCGATCTGGTACTTCTCCTTGCGATATTCCGCACCAAAGGCGAGCGTCAGCGGGTTCTTCAGCCAGCTGACGTTGAGGTCCTTGCCGATGTCGATGTTGGCCAGCGCCTGCGAGTTCTTGAACGTGCCGGCGTTGAAGTACGTCGGTGACGAACCCGTGGTGTAGAACAGGTTGGTGTTGACGCTGTTCTGGATGTCGAAGCCGAGGTTGTTGATGCCGTAGTTGCCGGACGCATCCCAACGCCATCCGCTATCGGTGACCCCCTTCACGCCGAGTACGGCGCTGGTGTCGTTGGTATGGTTGACGATCTGCGGGAGAAATCCGTTGGGGTAGATCTCCGGCACGTTGCGAGCGTTCGCGGCTGCGCGGTAGTAGCCGTTCGAGGTGACGTCGCGGCGACTCATGGTGAGGAAGCCGTAGACATCGATGTTGTGCGCCACTTCGTACTGGAAGTTCGTCAGCGCCTGGTAGGTCTTCACCGCCGGGTCGCCGTAACGCTGGTGGGCCACGTTGCCGTCGGCGGCTTCTTCCGGGGTGTACAGCGACAGCGGCGACCGCCGGTTGGTGTTCATCGAGTTCTGGTAATTCCACGCCACGCGAAGCCAGCCTTTCGCATCCGCGCCCTTGCCACCCAGATCGACGCCCATGGACCCGTCGACGCCATTGGTGGCGCCGTCACGCTTGCTCATGAGGCCGCCGTTGACGTTGATGCTGTTCTTGCCCTCGCCGGCACCGTGCTTGAGCACGATGTTGATAACGCCAGCGATGGCATCGGAGCCGTACTGCGCGGCTGCGCCGTCGCGCAGGACTTCGATGTGGTCGATCGCGGAGATCGGAATGGAATTGAGGTCGGCGGGTGCGGCACCGCGGCCGACGGAGTTGTTGTAATTGACCAGTGCGGAGGTGTGGTAGCGCTTGCCGTCGACGAGCACGAGCGTGGCGTCGGGTGACAGGCCGCGCAGACTCGCCGGCCGGATGGCATCGTTACCGTCGTTGATGGCCGGGCGCGGGAAGTCCAGGGAGGGCAGCAACCGCCCCAGCGCGGTGGCGAGGTCGGTCGCACCACTGGAGGTGAGGTCCTTGGGCGTGAGCACGTCGATCGGCGACAATGACTCCGCTTCGGTGCGGTTGGTGCTGCGCGTGCCGGTCACCACCACCTGGTCCAGCTGGCGTGCCTCCTTGGCGTCCGGGGGTGGTGTCGCGTCCTGGGCGTAACCGGGCGTCACGATCATGAGTCCGAGGGCGGGGAGCCAGAAGCTGGCCGCCGGCTTGCGTCGAGAGGTCTTGCCTGTCGTCATCGATGGGTCCCCAAGGCGAGCTACGCTCGCAGGGCGGGAGTGCCCCGCGGACGCGGTCGAAATGCCGCGCTGGGATCGACGCTAGGCATTCTCGCTGCGGCGCGTCAACAGATTCGTCACGCGTGCGCCATAATGGTGAAACAAAGGCATGGAAAAGCCTATTTTCAAGGCGTTGGCACGGAGTTGGCTTATTTCACTCCATTGGTGCAACGCAAAAGTATTCCGGCCCGGAGCTTCCGGGCAGATAATCGCCGGCTAACGTTCAGAGAACCGCCCATGCCCATCTATGAGTTCCAGTGCAAAGCCTGCGGACACCGTTTCGAACGCTTGCAGAAGATGTCCGATGCCGACCCGACGGTCTGTCCCGACTGCGGGCAAGCGCAGGTCGGTCGCATGCTCAGCGCACCGCAGTTCCGCCTGGCCGGCGGCGGCTGGTATGAAACCGACTTCAAGAAGGAAGGGGACAAGAAGAAAAATCTTGCAGAGGGTTCGTCCGGCGCGCCCGCCCCCGCCCCGGCACCGGCCCCGGCAGCGGCGGCTGCACCCGCACCGGCACCCGCACCCGCTGCGGCGCCCGCGCCGATGAGGAAGGGCGGTTCGGGGTCGTCCTCGTCCTGATCCGGCAGGATTCGCGTTCCCATGGCGCCGCCTTCGTAATTTCGTTCAAAGCGCGTTGCAATTTCTTGCGCTAGCGTACGCACCCCGATCGAATGACAAAGGAGTGCGTATGCGTGGTGTGCTGGGTGGTCTCGCCCTGATGGCGATGGCAGTAACGATGGGTGCGGTGTCGCCGGTCGCGCAGGCACAGCGGGGCAGCATCGATTGCGGCAGCCGGGACAACAAGCCGGGACGCTGTCCGGTTCCGTGGCGCGACGCGCAGCTGGTCCGCCAGGAATCGAAAGCCGACTGCGTCCGCGACCGGACCTGGGGCTTCGATCACGGCACGATCTGGGTCAATCGCGGCTGCCGCGGCATCTTTGCCGAGGCCGGCGGCTGGGGTGGTGGCCGTCCCGGGGGTGGTGATCGTCCGGGCTGGGACGATGGCCGGCCAGGCCCGGGCTGGGGCGGCAGCGGTCCGCAGCGGACGATCGACTGCGGCAGCCACAATGGTGGCTATGGTCATTGCGATGTCGATACGCGTTACGGGCGTCCGCGCCTGATTCGCCAGAACTCGGATGCACGTTGCCAGGAAGGCTACAGCTGGGGTGTCGACCGCGACGGTATCTGGGTCGACAAGGGCTGCCGCGGCATCTTCTCCGTAGGCGGTCGCTGAGCGCCGGAGCGCCAGGCCAGACCCCGGGTCGTGGTACGATCCGGGGTCTACCCAACGAAGCTTCAAGCGCATGCGCAGCCATTTTTGCGGACTCATCGACGAGTCGCTGATCGACCAGAACGTCACCCTTTGCGGTTGGGTGAATACCCTACGCCTGCAGAGCCATGTGGCCTTTGTCGACCTGCGCGATCACGAGGGCATCGCCCAGGTAGTGATCGAACGCGAGAACGCCGACGCCTTCGCCATCGCCGGCGAACTGGGCTACGAATACTGCATCAGGGTCACCGGCCAGGTCCGCAAGCGCCTCGCGGCGAACGACAAGCTGAAGACCGGCACCGTCGAGCTCATCGCCGACAAGGTCGAAATCCTCAACGCCGCCCGCGATCTGCCGTTCGCGCTGCACGAGACGCCGAACGAGGATATGCGGATGACCTACCGCTACCTCGACCTGCGTCGTCCGGAAATGCAGCAGATGATGCGCACCCGGACCAAGCTCGTCCGCGAGCTGCGCCGCTACCTGGATACCGCGGGTTTCCAGGATATCGAAACCCCCATCCTGACCAAGGCCACGCCGGAAGGCGCGCGGGACTACCTGGTGCCCAGCCGTGTGCACCCAGGGCAGTTCTACGCGCTTCCGCAGTCGCCGCAGCTGTTCAAGCAGATCCTCATGATGGCCGGCTTCGATCGCTACTATCAGATCGCCCGCTGCTTCCGCGACGAAGACCTGCGTGCCGACCGCCAGCCGGAATTCACCCAGCTCGACCTGGAATTCGCCTTCGTCGAAGAGCGTGACGTCCAGGATTTCGTCGAGAACCTGATCCGCCACGTGTTCCGCGAAGTGCGCAATGTCGAACTGGACGCCAGCTTTCCGCGCATGACCTACGAAGAGGCCATGCGCCGCTTCGGTTCGGACAAGCCCGACCTGCGCATCCCCCTCGAACTGACCGACATCGCCGAGGCGGTGAAGCATGTCGAGTTCAAGGTGTTCGCCGGCCCGGCCAACGATCCGGCCGGCCGCGTGGCCGCCCTGCGCGTTCCCGGCGCCGCTGAGCTTTCCCGCAAGGACATCGACGGCCTGACCGAATACGCAGCCAAGTACGGCGCGAAGGGCCTGGCCTGGCTGAAGGTCGACGATCTCGCCAAAGGCCGCGAAGGCATCAACTCGCCGGTGGCCAAGTTCCTCGACGACGCCGCGCTCGAGCAGGTGCTGGCGCTCACGGGCGCCGCCAACGGAGACATCGTGTTCTTCGGCGCGGGAAGCTGGAAAACCGTCACGGACTTCATGGGCGCGCTCCGCCTCAAGCTCGGTCGCGACCGTGGCATGGTCGAGAACGCCTGGAAGCCGCTGTGGGTCACCGACTTCCCGATGTTCGAATACGATGCCGAAGAGCAGCGCTACGTCGCCCTCCATCATCCGTTCACCGCGCCCAAGGTGGACGACATCGCCGACCTCCGCGCCAACGCCGCCGTCTCGGTGAGCCGCGGCTACGACATGGTCCTCAACGGTGCGGAAATCGGCGGCGGCTCCATCCGTATCCATCGTCCCGACATGCAGAGCGCCGTGTTCGAGCTGCTCGGCATCGCCGCGGACGAGGCCGAGGCCAAGTTCGGCTTCCTGCTCAAGGCGCTGCGGATGGGCGCGCCGCCCCACGGCGGTCTCGCGTTCGGTATCGACCGCATTGCCGCCCTCATGGCCGGCACCGAGTCCATCCGCGACGTCATCGCCTTCCCGAAGACCACCAGCGCTCAGGACCTCATGACCGACGCCCCGTCGCCGGTTTCCGAGCCCCAGCTGAAGGAACTCCACGTTCGCGTCGCCGTGGAGCCGAAGGCCTGACCGGCGCCGCCCACCGATGACCGACAACCTGCCCGAAGTCCTGCTGCTCCACGGTCTGTGGATGCGGGGCTTCGCCATGGCGATGCTCCATCGGCGCCTGCGCGAGGAAGGTTTCAGCGTTCACCAGTTCGAATACATGAGCGTGGCTGCGCCGCCGGAGCAGGCGATCAACCGTCTGCGCAAGCGGATCCGCAGCCTCGGTCCGGGCCCGGTCCATGTGGTCGGTCACAGCCTCGGCGGCGTCCTGGCCCTGCTCGCCTGCAGGGATGACGATTTGCCGCAGGGGCGGATCGTCTGCCTCGGTTCTCCGCTTAACGGCAGCGGCGCGGCGCGGGGACTCACCCATCGCTGGGGTGGTGACATGCTGCTCGGTCGCTCGCGCGAACTGCTGGAGCACGGCCTGGATCGCTGGGATGGCGCGCGCGAGGTCGGCATGATCGCCGGCCGCATGCCCGTTGGCCTGGGCGCCTTCGTCGGCGCCCTGGGAGACGAGCACGACGGCTCCGTCGGCGTGGAAGAGACCCGTTTGCCGGGGCTGGCCGGGCACTGCGTGCTGGAAACCAGTCATACCGGCATGCTGGTCTCGGCGGATGTGGCCAGGCAGGTCGCCGTTTTCCTTCGTGACGGGCGGTTCGACACCCCCTTAGCCCCTTAACGTGATTGCGGCTAGAATCGCGCCCTCGTCCGTCCGGTAAAGCCAGGAAACGCACATGGGTAGAGGCCCGTCCATCGAAGGTCGCAAGAACGCCGAAGACGCCAAGCGCGCCAAGGTGTTCACCAAGCTGATCCGCGAAATCACCATCGCCACGCGCGGCGGGGTGCCCGATCCCAACGGCAATCCGCGCCTGCGCGCGGCCGTGGACAAGGCCCTGGCAGCCAATATGACCCGCGACACCATCGATCGCGCGATCAAGCGCGGCTCGGGTGCCGAGGGCGGCGCCGACATGCACGAGATCCGCTACGAGGGCTATGGCCCGGCGGGCACCGCGCTGATCATCGACTGCGTCACCGACAACCAGACCCGCACGGTCGCCGACGTACGCGCCGCGCTGACCAAGCTCGGCGGCAACCTGGGCACGACCAATTCGGTGGCCTTCCAGTTCACCAGGGTTGGCCAGGTCGTCGTCCACACCGGCGGCGACGCCGATGTCGAGGCGAAGCTGGAAGAAGCGGCCATTGAGAACAACGCCGAAGACATCGTGATCGAGAATGGCGTCGGCAGCGTGTTGCTGGCCGCCGACCCGATCGCTGTCGAAGCCATGCGCAAGGCGCTTGCCGCCGCTGGCTTCGATATCGACGGCTCCGACGTCGTCATGCGCCCGAACGGGCCGCTGGTCACGCCTGCAGGCGAGGCCCTCGAGCACTTTGAGAAGCTGCTGACGCGCCTGAACGATCTTGACGATGTGGACGAGGTCTACCACAACGCCATCCTGCCCAGCCAGGATGCGGAAGACGCGTGAGCTCGTGAACCCATCGCTGTCATGACTCGCATTCTCGGTATCGATCCGGGCAGCCAGCGCACGGGTGTGGGCGTGATCGACGTGGCCGACAACGGCACGTTGACTCACGTCTGGCACGGCGCGCTCGTCATTGGCGGCGAGGCTACGTTTCCCCTTCGTCTCAAACGCATCTTTGACGAACTCTGCGCCATCATCGCCACGCACGGTCCGGCTGAGGCTGCGATCGAGCGTGTCTTCATGGCGCGCAACCCCGACTCGGCCCTCAAACTGGGTCAGGCACGTGGCGCGGCCATCGTCGCCATGGTCAGCCAGGGAATCGTCGTGCACGAATACGCAGCGACCGAGGTCAAGCAGGCGGTGGTCGGAACGGGCCGCGCCGACAAGACCCAGGTCCAGCACATGATCGGGATGATTCTCGGCATCAAGGGTCCGCTTCAGGCGGACGCCGCCGATGCGCTGGCGATCGCCGTCGCCCACGCGCACACCCGGACCAGTCTTGAACGCGTGGGTATCCCGCGCACGGCATGGAGACGCCGATGATCGGCCGACTGCGCGGAACCCTCATCAGCAAGCAGCCGCCTTCGCTGCTCATCGAGGTGGGTGGCGTCGGTTACGACGTCGATGCCCCGATGTCGACGATCTACGACCTTCCGCAGACCGGGAAAGAGGTCACCCTCCTTATCCACTACGCGGTAAGGGAGGATGGCGTCTCGCTTTATGGGTTTCTCCGTGAGCCTGACCGGGCGATGTTCCGCCACCTGCTCAAGGTGAGCGGAATCGGCGCGAAGATCGCCCTGGCCGTCCTCTCCGGCGTCTCGACCGACGACCTGTCGCGGCTGGTCCATGCGGGTGACGTTGTCGCACTGACCAAGATTCCCGGCATCGGCAAGAAGACCGCCGAGCGCATGGTGGTCGAACTGCGCGATCGCGTCGATGCGGTTGGCGTGCGTCTGCCTTCGAGCGTTGCCGGTGAAGTCACACCGGCCGATCCGGTGGCCGAGGCCACGGTCGCTCTGCAACAACTCGGTTACAAGCCTGTGGAAGCTTCGCGCCTCGTGCAGAAAGTCGCCGCCGATGGCGACACCGCCGAAGCCATTATTCGCAAGGCGCTACGCGCCGCGCTGGGAAGTTGAACCATGGGTCAGCATAACCACGCTGAAGAGCTGCGCAACGCGCACGGCAAGAAGCTCGCCGCGCTTGCGCTCGGTGCCATCGGCATCGTCTTCGGCGACATCGGTACGAGTCCCCTGTACACGATGAAGGAGACGCTCGGTACGCACGGCATGACCCCGCAGCCACTGGCGGTGCTCGGCGTGTTGTCGCTGATCTTCTGGTCGTTGCTGATGGTGATTTCGCTCAAGTACGTCACCTTCGTCATGCGCGCGGACAACAAGGGCGAGGGCGGCATCATGGCGCTGATGGCCCTGGCCCAGCGTAGCGTGTCGGGTTCGCCGCGTGCCCGCTGGGTGCTGGCGGCCATTGGTATCTTCGGTGCGTCGCTTTTCTACGGCGATGGCGTGATCACGCCCGCCATGTCGGTCCTTTCGGCCGTGGAAGGCCTGGAGGTTGCCGCGCCCTCGCTCGAGACCTACGTGCTGCCGATCTGCCTGGTCATCCTGGTCGCGTTGTTTGCCATCCAGCGTCACGGCACCGAGATCGTCGGCAAGGCGTTCGCGCCGGTGATGATCGTCTGGTTCCTCGTCCTGGCGTGGCTCGGTCTGCGTCAGCTGGTCGAGCATCCGCAGGTGCTGTACGCCCTCAATCCGGTGTATGCCGTGCGCTTCTTCATGGAGCACGGCAAGCAGGCCTTCATCGCCCTCGGCGGCGTGGTGCTGGCCCTGACCGGTGGCGAAGCGCTGTACGCGGACATGGGCCACTTCGGCAAGAAGCCAATCCGCCTGGCCTGGTTCTTCTTTGTCCTGCCGGCACTGCTGATCAACTATTTCGGCCAGGGCGCGTTGCTCCTGCACGATCCGAGCGCGATCGAAAACCCGTTCTACAAAATGGTGCCGGAAAGCCTCCTGTATCCGATGATCGCGCTGGCCACGGCCTCGGCGGTGATCGCCTCGCAGGCAGTGATCTCGGGCGCCTTCTCGATGACGCGCGAAGCGATGTCGCTGGGCTACTCGCCGCGCATGGCCGTGGTGCATACGTCGCACGAAATGTCCGGGCAGATCTTCGTGCCCTGGGTCAATCGCTTGTTGCTCGTTCTCGTGGTGCTGGCGGTCATCGGCTTCCGCTCGTCGAACAACCTCGGTGCCGCTTACGGCATCGCAGTGACCGGCACGATGACGATGACCACGCTGCTGGCGCTGGTTGTCGCGCGTTACCGCTGGCATTGGCACTGGTCCGCGGTCATCACCGTGGGCGTCATCTTCCTCATCACCGACCTGGCGTTCTTCGGTGCCAACGCGCTCAAGATCGCGCATGGCGGTTGGTTCCCGCTGGTACTCGGCGTGGTCATCTTTACCGTCATGACTACCTGGCGCCGGGGCAGGGACCTCGTGGTCCGCGAGATCAAGCAGTCCGGTCTTGCGCTCGAGCCGTTCGTCGCCAACATTTCGGATCACCCGCCGCTGCGCGTCCCGGGCACGGCCGTGTTCCTCACCGCCAACCAGAACTCCGTGCCGCACGCGATGCTGCACAACCTCAAGCACAACAAGGTGCTGCACGAGCGCAACGTGCTGCTTACCGTGGAGATGCTGGAGACACCGGTCGCCGATTACGACGAGCGGATGGAAGTGATCGAGTACGGCGGCGGCTTTTACGGCCTGCAGCTGCGCTACGGCTTCGCCGAGGATCCGAACATTCCGGCCTCCCTCGGGCGCGCCGGTGCCAAGGGCCTCGACTTCGACATGATGGACACCACGTTCTTCCTGTCCCGCGAAAACATCGTCGCCGACGCCCGTCGCCCCGGCATGGCGTTGTGGCGCGACAAGCTGTTCGCCTTCCTGGCACGCAACGCGATGCCGGCGACGGCGTTCTTCCAGATCCCGGGCAACCGCCTGATCGAACTGGGTGCGCAGGTCGAGATCTGATCTTGCTCTTGTCGGGCGCTGCCGAATGACAAGGATGTTGTAGGAGCCGCTTCAGCGGCGAACCGCTATCCAGGACGGCGCCGATCGATCGCGCGGGGCGAGCCCTCGTCTTTCGCAGGTGGCGCCCCCGACCTTAGGGACGCGAGTCCGGACCTGGCATATCGGCGTGCACCGATTCGCGGACGTCCTGCCGAACCGTAGCCTCAAATTGTCCGGATCGCGGACATGGAATGAGGTGATCTCATGCGCGCAGCAAGATACGTAATCGCAGTCGTGTTGGGCGTAGTGTGCACTGAGGCTTGTGCTGGGGTTGCATGGCTCAGTCGCGCGAATTGCATTGCGGGCGTTATCAACGAGTCCGTGACGTACGACCGTCCGGCACTCGAGACACACTACATGTACACCCAAGGCATCCATACGGGGTTTGGCGAGGTGGCAGCGCATTCAGTGAACGCGCCCTGGAACGTTACATGGCGCTCTTATGCGGGTGACGCAGGCGATTGGAATCGCAACACCGTGCGTGGATACCACGTCTATGGTGACGACATGGCGCATTTGACAACGCGTTGGACCGTGACCACCGACTGCAACCTGACGGAGTGGTGACATGACTATTTCTCGCAAGTCGCTGTTGCGCCTGGGGGGCATCCTGGCGGCAGTATTCACTACGACTCATCTAAGTGTGGCGTCGGCGCAGCTGGCCGAGCCTGCCCGTTTGGGCCCGTCGGCCGATACCATCGAAGCGGCCCGAGCAGGAGGTCTCGATCTCACACGGTTGCCATCGTCGCCGGGCCTTCATGTGGTTGCACTGGAAGACTCACCATTCTTCGGTCCGATGGCCGAAAGAATGCGTGGCGAAATCGCTGAGCAATCCCGGGCCGGTTCCTACGTCACCGAGGCAGCGGGCGTTCCGGACCTGCGTATAGCCACGCAGACGACGCAACCTGCACTCGCGCCGTCCCAGCCCGACAAGCGGTACCACTGGCTTGCTCAGATCCTTCCCCACCTGCGTTATGCGCCGTTATCGTTGAGAGGAACAAGGCTCGAAGACCTAGCAATGGTCGAGGCGACGACCGCGGGCGG
>Ga0247742_10000282_pt1 | contig 43594 bp, 41 predicted proteins | sample UWRJL208509C2_FD_180944 | JGI IMG/M metagenome (GOLD analysis project Ga0247742, IMG submission 180944) | Plant litter microbial communities from Arlington Agricultural Research Station in Wisconsin, United States - UWRJ-L208-509C-2 | ecosystem: Environmental > Terrestrial > Plant litter >...
TGTCAGACGCGCGCCTGGTTGTCGAACACCACCATGCCGAGGGAACGGGCGACCTTCCAGGTGAGGAAGGCCGTTTCGCTGGACGAGGCCGATGCCGCCAGCATGCCCATGCTGGTCCAGCGGTTGACGGTGGTGCCGGCCGCGTTCTGCGTGATGAAGTGCTTGTCGCGGTCCTCCTTCATCAGCTTGGCGATGCGGTCCAGGGCGAAGTCCCAGGAGACTTCCTCGAACTCGGTCCCGCCCGGTTTTCGGTATCGCGGTGCGGTCAGGCGGGTAGGGGCATGCACGATATCGAGCAGCGCGGAACCCTTCGGGCATAGCGTGCCGCGGTTCACCGGATGATCCGGATCGCCCTCGATATGGATGATGTTGGAGAGGGCGTTCTTGGCCCGGTCACCCATGCTGTAGATGAGGATGCCGCAGGCGACCGAGCAGTACGTACACGTGTTACGTGTCTCGGTGGCATGGGCCAGCTTGAAGGGTCGCACCGCGGCGGCTTGCGCCACCCCGGAGGCGCCGAAGCCGAGCATGCCGAGACTGCCGGCAGCCAGGCCCACGCCTGTGACCTTGAGAAACTCGCGACGCGTGAGAGGCATGACGTGAAGCTCCCTCGAAACCTGGCTTGGCGATGCCATCCGCGGGGCGGACGGCGACTTGGCTCGGATCCACGCGAAAAACGTAGCACGAAGGGGTTGGCTGGGTCGATGACGTTCTTGCTGTTTTATAGAACACCTTTAAAAGATTCATTAAACTATTGAATCTACGAACTTAACTTTTGGGCTACGTAGTACTACGGACGTGTGTCGCCATGTAATACGGGCTCCCGCCCATGCCGCGACGACTAAGCTGGCTGCATCAACGGCCAAGCCGAGGGTGCCGGCCGCCCCCCGCAGACGGATGTCGCCATGCAAGTCGCCAGTAGCGTGCATACCCTGATCGAGGTCGCCGCCCTGGCCATCGAGCTGCTGGCGACGGTATTGATCATCTGCGCGATCATCGCCGCCACGGCGATCTACCTTGCCGGACTGCTTCGACGGGTGGCCAATCCCCCGGCGCACTACAGGCAATACAAGCAACGCCTGGGCAGGGCGCTCCTGCTTTGCCTTGAAATCCTCGTCGCCGCCGATATCGTGCGCACCATCGCGCTCGACAGTTCCGTGCAGAGCGTCATCTCGCTCGGCCTTCTCGTGATCATCCGCACGTTCCTCAGCTGGTCGCTGATCCTCGAGGTGGAAGGACGCTGGCCGTGGCAGCGCGATGGCTCAGAAAAGAGCGTCGACGAAGTGATTGACGACGGCTGAAAACGGAATGGCGGTGAGCCAGATCGGAACGAACGGCAACGCCGTAGCGACCACTACCCACAGCAGTCCGCGAATGTCGTAGATGACCGTGCGCATTGCATAGACATTGGTGGCGATGGCATAGAGGTCGGTGGTTGCCGAGAAGTCGGGGCGTTCCAGAAGTTCGTCGTCGAGCCGCTGGCCCTCGGCCAGCCAGCGGGACTCAAACGCCTCGCCGGCACGTGCGGCGAGGTCGCCGTAGCGATACACGCCTGCACGCCATGCAGATAGCAGCGCGCGCGTGAAGACCAGGGGCGGCGTGGCGAACAACACCAGCGTTACCGCGGCCGTGACGATCGGCGTGGCCTCGTGACCGAGCGGCGATGCACCGGCGATCACCTTGTTCGCCATCGTGCCGGCGACCACGATGCCGATCGGCAGCGCGAGCGTCGCGAAGACCCTCGGCGAATACGCGAGAAACTGCAGCCCTCCTGCCTGGTCGGGATGCGCCGGCATGAGGTAAAGGCCCATGTGCGCCATGCGCCAGAGAAAGTACGTCCACACGCCGAGCCGCCACAGCCACGCCACCAGCAGGCCGAGCTGGAGGGGTAGGCTGATGGCGAGGTGCCACCATCCGGCAAGCGAAAGGCCGGTGGCGAACGTGCCGCGTTGCCAGAGCGGAAGGAGATCCTTCGGAACCACGACGGCCAGAAGGGCCACGACGGCATAGACCGTGACGAGGAGCATGCCGGATGGACGGACGCCGGCACTGAGTCGGCGGCTGCGTGCGAGGACGACCTCGTACTCGTCCCTCCTCGACGGTGGCACCAGGTTGGTCACGGCGAAGTACCGCGCCATCGAATCCAGGCGCGGCAGGACGACATAGTCGGCGGCGATGAACAAGGGCACCGCAAGCAGGAAGCGGGCGTGCACGGCGGCGTCCCGCAGGAAAGCGGATATCCCCGTGGTGTCCCCGCCGACCAGCGACAGCACGAGCAGCGGCAGCCAGGCCACCGCGATCGCCACGGCGATACGTATCGTCATTTCGCGGTGGTCGCCGGTCCGGATCACGCGCAGGCGCCGCAGGATCCCTACATGGGTCGCTTCACCGAAGAGGACTTCTGCACGCATCACGGCCTCGCTGGCGCACGCGCCGGTGACGGATCATGCGCAGGCTAGGCGCCCATGGCGACGCTACCTAGCGAAGGCTTACCTAACCCCGACACCGTATATGTACGCATGACTTCACACAGGCGGGGCCCAAGTATCGGTCTACCCATCGCGAGGAGTCCTCCCATGTCGAAGCGTCTCTTGGCTGAGTTTTTCGGTACGTTCTGGCTGGTATTCGGCGGTTGCGGTAGCGCGGTACTGGCCGCCGCCTTCCCCGAGTTGGGTATAGGCTTCGCAGGCGTCGCGTTGGCCTTCGGCCTCACGGTCCTGACGATGGCGTACGCGGTCGGCTACATTTCCGGCGCGCATTTCAACCCGGCTGTGACGGTGGGCGTCTTCGCTGCGGGGCGTTTCCCTGCGAAGGACGTCGTGCCCTACGTGGTGGCCCAGGTAGTCGGTGCCATTGCCGCAGGCGGCGTGCTCTACATCATCGCCAGCGGCAAGCCGGGGTTCGATGTCGCTTTGGGCTTTGCCACCAACGGCTACGGCGAGCATTCGCCTGGCGGCTTCTCGTTGGCCGCTGCGGCGGTGGCCGAGGTCGTGCTCACCGCGTTCTTCCTGATCGTCATCCTGGGTGTCACGCACAAACGCGCGCCGGTGGGTTTCGCGCCCTTGGCGATCGGTCTGGCACTGACCCTCATCCACCTCATTTCGATTCCGGTCACGAACACCTCGGTCAACCCGGCACGGAGCACGGGTGTCGCGGTGTTCCAGGGTGGTTGGGCGTTGGGCCAGCTGTGGTTGTTCTGGGTCGTGCCGTTGCTTGGCGGCGCCGTGGGTGGATGGATCTATAAGGCGCTGCTCGAAACCGCACCCGAGCCGCTCGAGGATATCGAGGGTGGTCGGCGGCCGAATGCCGAGCCACCGACGAGATAGCGCCTGTCCGACTTTCAGACCCGGTCCCAGTAGGGCGGGGCGCCAATGCGCTCGAGCAGGAAGTCGGTAACGACGCGGACCTTCCTCGAGCGCGAGCGGTTCTCTGGCGATACCAGATGGATGCCCGGCGGTTCGGCTTCGACGGATGCTTCCCAACCGGTCAGCAGCTTCACCAGGCGGCCCTTCCGGAAACTCCCGGCCTGGAACAACCAGGTCGGGAAAAGCACGAGGCCCAGCGATGCTTCCGCCGCGGACACCAGTGTTTCCGCGTTGTTGCTCTGGAAGCGACCCGTGACGTCATACGCGTCGTAGTGCGGTGCTCCCGGCGGGCGGAAATACCATCGCTGCGCGCCCCACTGGCCGCGGTAGACCAGACAGTTGTGCTCCGCCAGCTGTTCGGGGGTCTCCGGTATGCCGTGGCTGTCGAGATAACCACGGCTGGCGCAAAGGATGTAGCGCTGCGGCGCGACCAGGCGCCCGACGAGGCCGGAGTCCTCCAGTCGCCCGACACGCAGGGTGATGTCCGCGCCCTCCTGCACCGGATCGATGAAGGCATCGGTGAGGGTGAGCTGCACGGACAGGTCGGGGTAGTCCTTCTGCAGATCGTTCAACAGCGGGGCGATGTGCAGGCGACCCAGGGCGACCGGCGCATTGACCCGGATCAGGCCCTTGGGTTGGGTGTCCTTGTCGGCGGCCTGCTCGGCGGCCATGTCCAGCAGGTCCAGCGCCTCCCGCACCGTGAGGTAGTAGCGCTCGCCGGCATCGGTCAGCCGGACCGCCCGGGTGTGCCGGTAAAGCAACTGCTGGCCCACCTCACGTTCGAGTGCGGCGATCTGCCGGGACACCGACGATGCCGGGACGCGGAAGTGGCGCGCCGTGGCGATGAAGCTTCCCGTCGCCGCCACCATGGCGAAGTAGCGCAAGGCGTTGAGCTGCATCGAGTTGTCCAAAAAGCAATGATGTATTCCAGTTTGGCCTAATTGTTCCGATATGGGCAGTCCCCCAACCTTGGCCTGTCTATCCACGGAACCTATCGCGTGAAACACATCTGGTTAATTCCGCTGATCGTCCTGGCCGGCATGGGCCTGTCGATCGAGGCGGGTCTGTTGGGCCCTCTGGGCACGGAAGTCGGCCACGGCTGGGCCGTGCTCGGCATCTTCGCGGTGGGGTCGTTGCTGCTGACTTTCGGGCTGGTCTTCGGCCGCCCACGTCTCGCCCTGATGTTCGCGCAGCCTCGCTGGCTGCTCACCGGCGGTGTTCTGGGGCCTCTTTACGTGGCCGCGCTCACCCTCGCCACGCCGTTCATCGGTGTCGGCCTGACCATGGTCGGCATCCTCTTCGGCCAGGTCGCCGCCAGTCTCGTCATCGACCACTTCGGCTGGCTTGGTAGCGCGAAGCGCGCGGTCGACGGTTATCGCGCTGGCGCCCTCGTCGCGATCCTCGCCGCCCTCTGGCTGATTCACTAAGGAATCCCCGTGCTCATCCTCATGATTCTTGTCGTCGTCGCCAGTGGCGCAATCCTCTGCGCACAGTCGGCCATCAATGGCCGGCTTGGCGCCCACGTCGGCGTGCTCGAAAGCGCCTGGCTCACCTTCACGCTCGGCGCTTTGCTTAGCTTCCTCTACGCCTTTTTCTTCGAGCCACACCACGACCTGACCCTGTTTACCGCTCCGCGCTGGCAGGTCACAGGCGCGTTCTTCGGTGTCGTTTACATGCTGGTCATCGTCTTCGCGATGCCGCGAGTGGGTACGGCAGCGGCCACGGTATCGGTGATCAGCGGCCAGCTGCTGATGAGCCTGTTGATCGATCACTTTGGCTGGCTGAGCAATCCGGTCATTCCGCTGGGCGGTGCGCGCTACGCCGCGATGGCGCTGCTAGCGGTTGCGCTGTTCCTGATCTATCGCAGCAACACGCGGCGGTCGGGGAGGGAAGCGACGCCGTAGACCCGCATGGGGCGGGCTGGATGCCGCCCGATCACCGCCACTTCACGCGCTTTGGATACCCTTTCCCGGCATTTTGCAAAAGGGGCGCTATGGCGCCTCTACGTGTTTTCCACCCGCCCGCGAAAGAAAGGTATCGCATGACCGACCAGGTCTCCCTCAAGGACCTAGGGGCCCACAAGGCCTCCTCGCTGCAAAAGACGCCCACCGGCATTTCCGGGCTGGACGCACTGACCTTCGGTGGCCTGCCGGAGGGCCGTCCGACGCTGATGTGCGGCGCCGCCGGCTGCGGCAAGACGCTCTTCGGCATCACCTTCCTCGTCAAGGGCATCGAAACCTACGACGAGCCCGGTGTCTTCATGAGCTTCGAGGAGCGTCAGGAAGAACTCTCCACGAACGTGGCGTCATTGGGTTTCAATCTCGACGCGCTGGTCGAGCAGAAGAAGCTGGTCGTGGACTACGTGCGCCTGGAGCGCGGGGAGATCGAGCAGGCTGGCGACTACGACCTGGAAGGCCTGTTCGTGCGCCTGGGGCATGCCATCGACACGATCGGCGCCAAGCGCGTCGTGCTCGACACGGTCGAAGCCCTGTTCGCCGGCCTCGAAGACTCAGCCACGCTCCGTTCCGAACTACGCCGCCTGTTCGCCTTCCTGAAGGCCAAGGGCGTCACGGCGATCGTGACGGCCGAGCGCGGCGAGGGTCAGCTCACGCGCTACGGTATCGAGGAATACGTGTCCGACTGCGTGATCCTGCTGGATAACCGCGTGATCGACCAGGTGACGACGCGCCGTTTGCGCGTGGTCAAGTATCGCGGTTCGTCGCATGGGACCAACGAGTATCCCTTCCTGATCGACGAGCAGGGCGTCACCGTGCTGCCGATCACCTCGGCCGGACTCGCGCACGAGGTCTCGCAGGAGGTGGTTTCCGCCGGCGTCCCGGGCCTGGACGCCATGCTGGGCCGCCACGGTTACTACCGCGGCTCGAGCGTGCTCGTGTCCGGTTCGGCGGGGACCGGCAAGTCGACCCTAGCCGCGTCGTTCGTCGATGCCGCCTGCACGCGCGGCGACCGCTGCCTGTATTTTGCTTTCGAAGAATCCGCCGCGCAGGTCACGCGCAACATGCGCTCGGTGGGCATCGATCTGCAACGTCACCGCGATGCCGGGCTGTTGAAGATCGAAGCGGCTCGCCCGAGCCTTTATGGCTTCGAGATGCATCTGGCGCGCATGCACCGGGACATCGACACGTTCGACCCGGCCGTCATCGTGGTCGATCCCATCTCGGCCTTCCGCGGACCGATGGTCGAGGTCAACGCCACGCTGCTGCGGCTGGCCGACATCTGCAAGAGCCGGGGCATCACCGCGCTCTTCACCTCGCTTTCGTCGTCGGGCGACTCCATGACCGACAGCGAGCGAAATGTCTCGTCGCTGATGGATATCTGGATCGCGCTCTCCGACGTGGAGTCCAATGGCGAGCGCAATCGCGTGTTGTCCCTGCTCAAAGCCCGCGGCATGAACCACTCCAAGCAGCTGCGCGAATACCGGCTGACCGACGAGGGCATCGAGATGGCGCCCATCTACGTTGGCCCCGATGGCGTGCTTACCGGTACGGCACGCGTGGCCCAGGAGGCACGCGAGCGCGAGGCCGAGCAAGCCAGGCAGGACGCCGTAGCCAGCCGCCGTCGTGCACTCGAACGGCGCCGCCTGACCGTCGAGCGCCAGATTGCCGAACTTCAGGCCGAGCTGGAAAGCGAAGAGGCCGAGGTCACTCGCATGAGCGAGCAGGACGAGGTCCATGCGAGCAATCGTGACGCCAACCGCTCCATGATGTCGACCCTGCGAGGTGACCTGTGACCGCCGTCGAAGGCATTCCTGTGTTCGACGACGAGCAGCCAGGTGACGACGGCCAGGTCCACCTGCGCCTTTACGTGGCGGGTCAGACTCCAAAATCGCTGGCTGCCATCGCCAACCTCAAGCGCCTGTGCGAGGAGCATCTCGCCGGCCGCTACACCATCGAGGTCGTCGATCTTCAGGTAACACCGCAGCTGGCCGCCGGCGACCAGATCGTCGCCGTGCCCACGCTGATCAGGCGGCTGCCACCGCCGTTGCGAAGAGTCATCGGTGACTTGTCCAATGCGGAGCGCGTGCTGGTCGGGCTGGACATGCGTCCGCGGCTATCCAGCACATGACGGCGACGCCTCCCGAGTCCACACCGCCTTCCGTCGATTCGCCGCACTACCAGCTGCGGCTGTTCATCACTGGATCCACGCCGCGCTCGACACGCGCGATCGAGAACCTGCGCAAGATCTGCGAGGAGAACCTTGACGGACGCTACGAACTCGAAGTGATCGATGTCTACGAGCGTCCGGAAACCACGCGGGAACTGCAGATCGTCGCCACGCCGACCCTGGTCAAGGTGCTGCCGGAGCCGCTGCGCCGGATCATCGGCGACCTGTCCGATGAGCTCAAGGTGCTGGCCGGTCTCGACCTTGCTCCGCGGCCACCGCAACGGGATTGATCGTGCGCGCTGATGATCATGCTGAAGAAGACCTCCCCAGCCGCGAGCTTCTCGAGCGGCTGCGTGAGGCGGAAGAAACCCTGGATGCCATCCGCCGGGGCGAGGTGGACGCCGTGGTTGTCCATCATCCGGATGGCCCAAGCATCTACACGCTGGAGAGCGCCGACCGGCCATACCGCGTGCTGGTCGAACACATGCAGGAAGGCGCCGTCACCCTGAACGGTGAGGGCGTGGTGCTGTACTGCAACCAGCGTTTCGCCGCCTTGCTCGGACTGACGCGTGAATCGATGATCGGGCGCTCCGTGGTGCCCTATCTGGAACGCGCTGACGCACTGGTGATGGCCGCCTTGTTGTCACCCGGTGCCGATGCGGGCAGGGCAGCGGAAGTCACCTTGCATCGCGTCGATGGCCAGTCCATCCCCGTCACGTTGTCTGCGGTGGACCTGCCGTTCGAACCCGGCATGCCGCGGCTTATCTGCATCATTGCGACAGACCTGACCCACGCGCGCCAGCGCAGCCACGAACTGGCCGCGACCAACGCGCAGCTCGCCGGTGAAATGGCCGAGCGACGCAGCGCGGAAGATCGTCTGGCCGTGGCGCTCGAAGCCGCCGGCATGGGTAGCTGGGACATCGACCTGGTGTTGGGAGCGGTGACGATCTCGCGTCAGGCCGAGGGGATACTGGGTCTGGAGGACATCGGTTCCACCGCACGAACCCTCGATTCGCTGGCGCTGCCGTTCCTGGCGAACGAGCAGCCCGAGGTGCGTGCCGCTTTCGAACAGGCGATGACGACGGGACTTCTGGATTTCGAGCGTCGAGTGCGTCCTGCGGTGGAAGGTGGTGCGCATCGTTGGGTGCACGTCATCGGCCGCACCTACCAGCGAGACGGCGTACCGTCACGTCTGGTCGGCGTCGTCAGCGACGTGACCGAACGCCGTCTGATGGAAACCCAACTGCGCCAGGCGCAGAAAATGGAAGCGGTCGGCCAGCTCACCGGCGGCATCGCCCACGACTTCAACAACCTGCTGATGGTCATCGGCGGCAGCCTCGACGTGCTCGAAAGCGCGCTGCCCGAAGACAACCCCAAGGCCCAGCGTTTCTTCGCCGCGGCGAAGTCGGGCGTGGAGCGCGGCGCGAGTCTCAACCAGCAGTTGCTGGCGTTCTCGCGTCGACAGGACCTGCAGGCACAGCCAGTGTGTGTCGACGATCTGTTGCGTGGCTTTGCCACGCTGCTCAGCCGCGCGCTGGGCGAAACCGTGTCGTTGGAGCTGCCGCAACCGGCCCGGCGCTGGTATTGCCGCAGCGATCCACACCAGTTGGAAACCGCGATCCTCAACCTGGCGATCAACGCGCGCGATGCCATGCCACACGGCGGCCGCCTCACGATCCTTACCTCGCTTACGACCCTGACGCCACGCGAAGCGCTGGCGATGGCCGCCGAGCCCGGCAGTTACGTGGTGATTCGCGTGCGTGACAGCGGCACCGGCATGACGCCCGAAACGGCGGCGCGCATCTTCGACCCGTTCTTCACCACCAAGGCGATGGGCAAGGGCACGGGCCTGGGACTCAGCCAGGTCTACGGTTTCGTGCGTCAGTCGGGCGGCTTCGTCAGTGTCACGAGCGAATTGGGGCAGGGCACGACCATCGACCTGTGCCTGCCGCATACGGATGAGGTAGCTTCCGCGGCACCGAGTGCACCGGCCGCGCCAGCGGCGGGCGACGGCCGCGTCCTTGTCGTCGACGACGATATCAACGTGCGCGAAGTCTCCGTCGCCATGCTCGGCGCCCTCGGCTACGTGACGCTGGAAGCAGGCGACGCGGCGCAGGCGCTGGCCATCCTGGCCCGGCGCAACGACATCGACATGGTCTTCAGCGACGTCATCATGCCCGGCGAAATCAACGGCCTCGATCTCGCCCGCCAGATCCGCGAAACCTACCCCAACGTCGCAGTCGTCCTAGCCTCCGGCTACACCGCCCAGCTCCAGGGCGACAAAGGCGCCCCCACCGACGTGGAAGTCCTGCGCAAACCCTATTCCCGCGCCGCGCTGGCTGCCGCCCTAACCCAAGCCAAAGCCCCCAAAACCCACCCGTAACCCGCTCCCGGTAGGAGCCGATTCATCGGCGAAGCTCCTATGCCTCCTGTGGGAGCCGATTCATCGGCGAAGCTCTCCTAAACGCCCCAACCACCCACCCTTCACCCCAAACATCGCCTCATGGACCTCCAGACACCAGGAGAGCCCCCATGACCCACGACCGCCAAGACGTAAACCACCCCGACCACGGCCAACCCTCTCCCCCGGAAACCGAGGCGGAGAAGAAAGCCCGGAAGGACAAAGCCAGCGAGAACCAGGACCAGGCGCTGGAAGAGACGTTCCCGGCAAGCGATCCGGTGTCGCCATTCGTGCCGGCTAAGGCGCCTGAATAAGATTGGTTGTTGTCGAAGTCCCCTATGCGCTAAACTCCAACCTGTACGTAAACATGTACATGTTGGAGTAGGCCAATGCGGACCATCAATTTCACCGACGCCAGGAGCAATCTCAAAGAGGTGCTCGACACCGTGGCAACGGATCATGACATCACCCTGATCAAGCGTCGCGATGCTGAGGACGCCGTTGTGATGTCCGTAAGCGACTACAACTCGCTTCAGGAGACGTTGTATCTGTTCGGCAGTGGCGCTAATGCCATCAGACTACAGGCTGCTATGGCAGAGGCCGACGCATCTTTGCCGCTGGGTGCACGCATACTTGGGCCGGATAGCGAGTGAAAGGATGGCCTGATGGCGGTGCACAAGGACAGGGATGATCTCTGGTGGATGGGGCAGGCTTGGGAAGACTATCTTCACTGGCAGGCTCAAGTCCCGGGGAACGTTCAGACGATCAACTCGCTGATTGAAAACATTCGGCGCAGTCCTTGGACCGGTTTGGGAAAGCCGGAGCCGTTGAAAGGCGATTGGAAAGGTTGGTGGTCGCGTCGCGTTACATTGGAACATCGACTGGTCTACCGCGTCGTCGAGATGGAAAAGCCGCTGAAAGGGCAGGTCAAGCCGCAAAAGATGACCGTGATACAGATTGCTCAGTGTCGGTACCACTACAGCCGATAGCCAAGCACTGGCCGAATCATCAGGTAGGCCTGGAATCCATCCTCGAAAATGCATCGACATCTTTGGTCGGCTAGTTCACCACCGTGTAGATCTTGCCGCGTTCCAGACGCTTCCCGATTAGGAGAGGTGAAGGGGAAGGTGACGACGCTCATCGAGGGATGAGTACGACCTTGCTGTTCCCCATGTCGCCGTCGTCCTGGCCTTCGGCTACCGCCCAGCTTCAGGGCGACAAAGGCGCCCCCGCCAAGTCTCCGTTCGTGCCGGCTAAGGCGCCTGAATGACCTGCGCTGACGTCGAACGCGTCAAACGGCCCGTTCGGCTTCGGCGATGATCTCGGGAGCTATCGCACTCAGGACTGGGCCACGCCGCCGCACCGCTCCAGACCCAGGTCCGCCTCTTGTCGAGATGACATCGAAATCAACGCCATCCGCATTCGGCAAAAGCTGGACTAGAACGATATGGCCGCGCCTTGCCATCGACTCGAACGCTTGAAGCGGCCCGACGAAATCTTGCTCCGGTAGCGTCATATCGGCAACGTCTGCCTCAAGCACGCGCGTGAGCGCTCCTTCGAGGTCGCTGGAATCCGTTCTCGAAAACGCATCGATGTCTTTCGTTGGCCAGTTCACCACCGTGAAGATCTCGCCGTTCTCCCTGGCGCCATCGAACTTGATGAGGATGCTTGCCTCGTTGCGTTTAACGACGGCAAACGCCGCCTGGACTCGCATTGCAATGCGGGTCCAGCGCTTGCCTTCGTCTGATTCCTCAGGGGCTCCAGGATTCACGATGTTGTTCCTTGGTAGCATGAGCCATTGACCATGATCGTTACGGACATTCGGCTTCAATGACGATGCCGGTAGCTATGGTACTCAGGACAGGGCCGAGTTGTCGCACCGATGCTGACTCAGGTCCGTCCCGCATCAGAATGACTTCGAAATCGACGCTGTCGGCGTTCGGTAGCATCCTGACGCAAACGATATAACCACGCCTTGCCAGCAACTCGAACTGTCGAAGCGGCCCGATGAAATCTTGCTCCGGTGGCGTCATATCGGTAACGTCTGCCTCAAGCACGCGCGTGAGCGCATCTTCGAGGTCATTGGAATTCATTCTCGAGAACGCATCGACGTCTTTCGTTGGCCAGTTCACCACCGTAAAGATCTTGCCATTTTCTCTGGCGCCATCGAACTTGATGAGGATGCTTGCCTCGTTGCGTTTAACGACGGCGAACGCCGCTTGGACACGCATCGCAATGCGGTTCCAATACTCGCTTGGTTCTGATGCTTCCGAAGCTCCAGGATTCACGGTGGCGCTCCTCAGCGATGTCTATGAAATGTATTGCCGTCGAAGTGACATGCCTACTGACGAAATTACTAAGGGCGCCCCAGGAGGCACTCAGTGCAGGTTGCCAAGAACAAACCGGCTGGCATCACGGTGACCACCAAGATTAGTCCAATTCAATACCGCCACCACATCCTGTCTCTTATGGAAAGGAGATGGTTCTTGCCATCGCGCACGCCAGGTCCATCGGCGGTCTTGATGAAGTTCTGAGGATTGAGCAGGAAATGGTAAGACTGATTTTCGGAAGAATCGAAGTCGAGGAGTTCGCCCCGGCGCTGGGCAATGTTGTGTGCTTCAGACATGGGCCGTCGATCCATCGCAAGGGTGATTAGACCTGTCTCTTTGGGATTCTTCCCCAATAGCCTCCATTTCCAGCCGTCGATCGACCACGAAAGATTCGTGGTCTCGCTCTAAGCGTCTTTAGCCCATCCCGTCTCGTACTGCAAATGGCCTGTCACCTCAAGATCGGCCAGAACGTCGGCCATCGGCTGAGATCGTTCCGAAGTGGTACTGATGGCGACTAAGTTAGCCGATGACCATTCCATTGTGGGATTTTCTTTCTCGATGCGCGCGATGGCGAGATCGCGAAGGTCAGCCGACACGTCTCCGAACCAAACGCGAAACGTCCATTGTCCGGAGGGTCGCGTTATCTCGCGAATACAGCGTGTGCCATCCACTTCAATCGCTAACTCTGCTTCATCTCCCAAGGAGAGGTCATAAACGAAGAAGGGTATGCAGCACAGGACAAACCGTGTATCGCTCAGCTTCCGCCACCATAGCTGTTCCCAACTACGGCCTCCATTGTCGTTCGCAATGGGTATCTGAAAGACAAAGTTAGATTGTTCCTTCCAGGCCGGTTGCGCATGTATCGCGACGTAATCTCCTGGTTGATAAGTCATGTCATTCTTTCCGATCAGGATCGTTCATGGAGGGAGCGACGTTCCCAGAGATGACTCGGAATCAATTTCTAGTACGGATATCGCGTCAAACTGAGTGACTTTGGCGCGAACTCCCTCCTGCTTTCCTGCCCTCGTCTTCGATGGACGCGACAATAAGATCGCCAGTTTGCGCATGGCGCGTTCGAAGGTCGTGTGGGAAGAAGCATATGCTGAAGATTCAAAGCTGGAACAAGGATGCGTCAGGCCATATGCGGCAACTTCAATCGAAGTTTTCCATAGTCGAGTGTCAATAGTCGCTCCAACAAGGAGGAAAAAAGGACTGTTTCACGAGCATTGACAGACCTTAGAAAATCGAGATCGCCGCGTATGAAATCAAACTCCTGTCTCAGCATCGGATGGTCACTGAGCTCGCTGTCTACGTCGTGGCTCGACGTATTTATGAGAGAGTGAGTCTGAACAAAAAGTTCTATCGTATCGCACCGGGAGTTGACCGAATCAACAATGACGTCGAGGTCCCTGCTCTCAAGGAATACAAGAAGGTTGCATGCAATATTCACGGCATCGACGGCCGCTGATGTGTAATCAGAAGCATAGGAAGCATCCGGGTCAGGCATGACACGTTCGCACTCCTGTACCGAGACAAGGCTGACGAAGTCGAGCCTAGGTCGTTCGAGTGATCCCCAACATTGGGCGAGTGCCGTGCGCATCTCACCGCCACCGATTCGCCCAGTATCAGCTTGGTACTGCAGGAAGGCGGGCATCGCTCTTTCGAGCAGGCACAATCCGAACGCGAGTGCCTTTTCGCTCTCAAGTTCTTTGATAGTTACCGACAACTTAGCAATTTCGGAAAGGCTGTTCATCTAAAGATGTCTTCATTTCAGAGGTGACAGTGGAGGTACATTCTCTTCTGCAAGTTTTGCCGCGCAACCTTGACAGATCGGACGGCTGGCTGCTGAACCTATTGGAGTTAGTCCCAGCTCTTTGGCGGCGTTTATCCCATTCACTTCCGCATGGAGCCCGGCAACGCCCTTCACGTTGACTTCTCCAACCTCCAGCGAGGCCTTTACTGAGCCACGTAGATAGGCTTCGTTTGTTGATATTACACGAGTGCCTTCCGCGGTCTCGGTAACCGCAACGGTCACAAAATTCTTAGTTCGCCCCATTTGGTTGGCTAGTACAGTGGCTCGCTCGGCAGCGCTTACTCCGCGCGAGGCGGCACCAATGGCACCGCCAATCTCCGGAATTGCGCCGACCGCGGCTAATGCGATATTTGTGGCAGTCGGCTCCGCGATTGCCGTGAGTACTCCCTGGACTGCGCCAGCGATCGGCACGACACCGATGGCGAACTCGCTGGCGGTCTCCCTAGTTCTATGATCCTGCCAGTCTATTTGATAAACATCTCGAGGAAGAGTCTGCCTACCATCTGGGTCAACGTTGCCAACCGGATTGTCAGAGCCGTATGCGAATCGGTTGAACGTTGCAGGCTTTCCTGGCGAAGGTCGCGCGGGATCTGGCCCTAAGAATCTCCCCACTGTCGGGTCGTAATATCTGGCTTGCATGTACACCAGACCTGACTCGGGGTCGTTTACATGCCCTGTATAACCCGGACGCGCCTCTGGTGTTCCCAGCGCTTGTCTGCCATATGGCCTGTAATCCGAAGTCGATACGGCGTTTCCGGACGCATCCGTTGTTACCAACGGCGTACCCTGCGGATCGGTGTAGTAGTAAGTGGTGGTCTCAGTGGCGAATGTGGGCGTGCACCTGAGGATCGAAAGGCCAAGCAGGGCCAGGATTGTTGTCGCCTTCGTCTTTTTCAGTTTCGTTTCTCGGCCTTTCCCAGAGGGCGAAATGGTTTGCGTCGTCGCTGCGCGGATCGCGCGAAACATCGTGATCATGGCATTCATCCTGCAAAGTCCCCCGACCAAGCCGAGCAACCCTGATCGTTACAGGCCCGCAAACGATAGGTATATTGCAGCTCATACGGCGATGGCCCCGACTCCACCAGGTAAGACGTCGCAGCGCCCGCATTGATCGTGCCGTTAACCTGCACTCGCAGGAGTTCATAACGCGTGGCGTAAGGCATGGCATTCCAAAAGACGGTGTAGCGCTCGGACCTGCCGACAACGGTATCGGTCATACGGATGCCGGTCGGCACCGCAGGCAGCAGCGCCACCGTCACTGCCGCTGTCGCACTGAACGGTCCGCATCCCGCGACGTTGCAGCCCTGCACGCGGTAGTAGTAAGTGCCGTTGGTCTTGCCGCAGATACCGAGTGCGCCCGATCCATTGTTCCCGATGGTCACCCAGCCCGCGCCGTTGGTGTTCTCCTGCATGACGTAAGACGTCATGCCAGCGGAGCCGCCCCAGTTGACCGTGTAGCAGCCATCCGAGCTGTTACCGGGCGCGGCGATATTGGGTGCCTGAGAGGGCACGATGGTCACCGAGGACGCCCCGACGGGACTGTAGGGTCCGCAGCCGTTGGCATTGCAGCCTTTGACGCGGTAGTAGTACGTGCCCGTCGATCCCACGCCGATGGTCGCGTTCGTGGATCCGCCGTTATACACGGCGCCGTAGTTTGCATTGTCGGTGCTCTGCTCGAGTGAGTAGCTCGTCGCGTAGGTCGCAGCAGGCCAACTGATTCCTAAGACGCCCGTACTCGTCCCAGGAACACTGATCGAAGTGGGCGCGCGCGGAATGTGAGCGACATGCACGGTTGCACTCGCCGTCCACGTACTACATCCCAGCGAAGTGCACGCCCGGGCTTGATAGGTGTAGTCGCCGTCAGCGGGATTGACCACCGACGTCGAGGTCCCTGTGCCGGAATAGAGATCGGTCCAGAAGCCACCGTTAGCCACCTGCTGAACATCGTAAGACGTCGCTGAGGGCGAGCTCGACCAGGACACGGTGACGTCCGCCAGGTTGGCGGCCATCGACCCACTGATCGAAGCAGGAGCGGCCGGAGCATTGGGCGGGGGCGCAACCACCGTCGTGCCCTGCGCGCTCCACGGACCGCACCCTGCAGCGTTGCAGCCGCGGACCCGGTACTGGAACGTGGCCGCCGTGTGGGTGAGCTGACGATCGAGCGCCGCTGTCGAGGCGACAGTCGACCACGCGCTTCCAGCCTGCTGTTCCTGAAGTTCGTAGCCTGTCGAAGACGCGACGGCCGTCCAGGAAACGGTATAGGCAACGTTGGCCTGCGCCGAAGCGGGGACGCTGATGCTGGGTGCCAAGGCAGGTGCCGGCACGTTGATCGTGCTGGCTACGAGCTTCTTGCCAAGATAGATGTAGTCGGTGACGGCGTTCGTCGCTGGGTCGTACTGCCAGAGCAGCTGGCCGGCTCCGTTATAGGCGTAGTACGTATTTCCGGTTGGGCTCGCGGCTTTCACGCGTCGCCCAGCGGCGTCGTACATATAGTCGCCAAGGGTGCCTATCGAGAGGACTCGGTTGGCAACATCGAAAGTGAGTGGCTGGCCATCCCGAACGGTCACGTTGCCCCGGTTGTCGTAGGCATACGAATGGGTAGTAACCCCGTTGACGCTGATAGCTGCCAGCTGATTGAGAGCGTTATAGCCGTAATCATTTCGGCCACCGCTGTTCGTCACGGTTTGAATGTTGTTTAGCGCGTCGTAAGCGTACGTCTCATTCCCCCACAAGCCCGGCGAGGTGGCACCGGTCAGCCTGTTGAGCTCGTCATAGGTAAAAGTTCGTGAACGCTGGCCGCTGCCGACCAGATCGTGCATGTCGGTGATGTTGCCCGCTTGGTCGTAGAGGTACGTCTCGCTTACAGCCAGGTTGCCTGCCGTGCCATAGGTGAAGTCAGAGAGCAGGTTCCGCTCGTTCCGGCCTGCCGCATACAGAGCGCCGTTACCTAGGGCGTATGACTTGACCTGGCCATCAGGGAAATAGGTAGCGCCTGTTGCGTAGGCTCCTGCACCCGTCGGCTGCCCGAGGGCATTGGGGTGATACAGCACGGACTTTCCGTCGGGGTACTGGGTCGACACCAAATTCCCGTTGACGTCATACGTATAACCAACCGTCCAGGACCACGAATCGACCGAGAGAAGCTCCGCCGTGACAACACCCATCTTGTTGCGGCCGAATGCCCACCCGACCACGCCGGCGTTGCTGGCCTTTCCGCTTGCCGTGTTGGAGACGGCCGTTGCCGGGTTGCCCAAGAGGTCGTACGTGTAGGTGAGTGTCGGGCCGACACCCGGGTAAGCCACTTGGGTCGCCCGATTCATCGAGTCATAGGCGCGCGTGACTTTGTCGTTGGCATCAACCTGGTCATATCCGCATCCGGCACCGTTGAACGCCTGCCCGGATGCAGACCAAATGACATTGCCGACGGCGTCGAACGCCGAGATCTCGCTCCCGGTTTCCTTTTCATACGATCGGCACACGCGGTGCTGGCTGTCGTAGGTGTAGGTCTTGGTCAAGCCGCCCTGCGTGATAGCGTTCGGGTTGCCATACAGATCACGGTCAATGATTTGGGTCACGGCGGAAGCGCCAACACCCGCGTCAACGCGAACGGGTTTGTCGTACGACGGTTCGTCGAACGCCTGGAAGGCGGTGTACACCGCATGCCCTTTGGGATCTGTCACGCGCGTTACGCCACCACCCAAATAGTCGGTGGCGGTTACGAGCGTGCCCTGTGCCGACGGCTGCGATTCAGCTCGTGCTCGTCCCAACGCATCGTAAGTGGTGGTGATGCCAACGGACATCGCTGCGCGACCCACATCGCCATCGACGGCATAGGAGGCGAACGTCTTCCTGCCTTTCCAGTCGAAATCAGATCGACTCGAGACGAAGAGGGCACCGGTGCCAGCCTCGCTTTTGCCAGCAACCACGGGTCGCAGCATGGCATCGAAGTCGGTGCGCTCGTAACGATTGCCTTGGCTGACCTCTCGCACCCAATGATTGCCGCCCACGCCACGCGCGTCGCCGATGTAGGCATAGGAAAACAGCCTCGGAGCGAGGCTCGGTGAGTCCCCGGCGGGATAGTCGATACGGAGCACCCGGCCGATGGCATCGTAAAGGTACGATGTCGTCGAGCCGGCCTGATCAGTGATGGATGAGATCTGCCCAAAATCGTCGACCGCAATCCTCTCCACCGTGCCGTTCGGGTGAAGGGCATTGATATCGGGAAACGTAATGACTCGCGGAACGCCGAGCTTGTACTCATCAAGTCTCGTGGTATTGAAGTTGGCATCCTGAAAGGTTGCGAGCTGGCCCTGGGCATTAAACGTATAGCTCATCACCGTCTGACCGAAATGCTTGCGCAGGCGGGGCGTCAGCGTTGCTGGGTCGTAGATCGTCTCGCCGACGACCTCGTTCTTGGTTAGATTTGTTTGCACCGTTGGAAGGCCAAGGATGCTACGAGCTGTGTCATCGACGTATTCCTGCTTCTCGTCGACGACGTAACCGAGGCTGCTGCTCCGTCGTGTCGGCGAGGGCCGTGCATAGCCGTCGAAAGCCAACGCCTGCCAGGTGTATGTGTCGCCATCCTGGGTGACCTTCCTTACCGACTGCGGGGCTTCGCTCTCCTGACGCTCGCTATTGGCCATGATATTGAAGCCGCCACCGTATCTGGCTGGCCAAGGTCCCTGGCTTGGCAATGCATAGATAAAGTCTTCCGTTCGAAGCAATGCGCCCGATGTATTACCCTGGAAGTATTCGGTCTTGAGCGGCTTGCCCTCTGTTGCATCCGCCTGGTTTGAAAACGTGTATCGCGTTGTGTTGAACGACGGGTCGACCATGAGGGAGACGCTCGTCGTCGCGCATCCCGATGCCTGACACGTTGCCTGCCAGCTGGCCGCTGCCAGGGGATACTGGTAGGTCCAGGTGTACGAAATACCGGCGCCGGTGAACGTTTTCGAGGTAAGCGCGAGGTTGTTGCTGTATCGCGGTCTCCCCTGAGATCCCTGGCTTTCTGGAGTCGGGGCGCTGCACGACTCGGGAACGTTGGAGCGCGCATGCCGCGTCGGGTGTGCCTCAAATCGCCCTTGAAGGCCCGATGGGCCGGTGATCGTTCCCACCTGAGTTGAATCCGGCGGAGCGTCGACATCGTTGCAGTGACCTGACAGCGTCGCCGATTTGACGTCGAGCGTGAGAGCCGAAAGGTTGTACGCCCAGGCAGTGCCATTCGGCAGCGTTACGCTCGATAACAGCGAGCCACCGTCGACAGCGGTGTAACCGTACGTCCAGCTCCTGGTCCCGTTGTTGGCGGTGACGACATTGATTCGACTGATGTGTTTGCCGTCGGCGGCATATTCGAACGTAACGTTGCGTCCATCGCTGGCGACGATGCTTGAAAGCCGGTCGCCGCTCCAGTTGTAGACCAGCGAATTGCCAAAGCGGTCTTCCATTCGGGTGGCGGCCATGACCCCGAGATCACGCACGATGCCGAAGTCACGCGCCGGCTTGTACATCAAGTAGTTAAGCCAGTACTTCTGCCCGTTGGGACCAACGGCCAGGAACGCTTCGCCAGCCAGACCATTGGCGGTGGAGGCCAGGCAGCCAAGGTGCCAACGATCCTTTGAGACTGCGACGTAATGGAGACCGCCAACCGAGGGGGCCGCAGGTGACGTGTCGACACGGAACAGCATGTCCTGGTCGGCCATTCCGGGAATCTGGAGCGTGTAGCCCTGATTCCACCATGCATCGGCGGGCAATGGGTCGGAACCAGGTCGCCCGATCCGCTGGTCCGGCGGCTCCCGAAAGTTCGTGCAACGGTCGGTACGCGCGATGGAGTTGACGAGCCATCCGATCTGGTTAGGCCCCTGAATAATGGTGCCTTGGGCTGAGGTGAGGGTCGTCAGCCTCGGCAGGTCGAGATCCCAATCGCCAAACTCGGAATCGGACCATCGCACCGCGGCATCGCCATCGGCGTGGAAGGTGCGGCCGATCTCGATGGTGGGGCCCGTGCCGGGGATTGAAATGTCGACAACGTGAAACGATAAGGCGCCGTCAAACAGGTTGACCGATTCGCCGAAGGGCGTCTCGCCTAGTGGCTGGATCTCGGTATCGACTTTGACGAGTTTTTTGTACTCGTCTTCAGGGTTTGTGGTTGCAGTTTGGGCAAACGCCGTAGACACGAACAACAAAAGTGCTGCCAGCAGGCAGCCCCGTCCCAATCTGGAACCCATGCGCACATCCCTTTTTTACTTTGATTGACGGTCTCTCGCAGCCAAAGCTGCCTTCCGTGTCAGGCGCACAGAACTGGCGTCACGCATTATCTGCATGACATAACGGCCTCCCCTGACTCGCCGCCGAAAGCTAGGGCAATGAGATAGATGTCGCAAGAACGTGCGATGAGGTGGTGCCGCAGGATCGTATTCCGCCTTGAGGCGTAACGTCTTGAGTAATATCGTAATGCTTACCAATTGAAGCATTATGTGTAGGGATTCGCCTACATAAGTTAGGGGAAAATCCTACAGGCCTTGCTAGCCATAGCTCTCACCGTGCGAGCCGAAAAGCCTCTTGTGCCTGCGATATATCGTACGCGCTATCTCGCCTAACGCCCCGATTCGGATGCGCTCATGGCGGGCAGTTCCCGGCCGGAGAACATTGATTTCCCTCGACTTAGATCATAGGTAGGCGGTAACGCCGCCATCTCTCAGCGAACCATCGTCCATGGGCGCCCTGTGCACCCGTCATCCCCATCGCCAAGGTTCTCGCCCCATGCCTAAGAAAATGAAAATCGACTTCGTCTCGGACATCGCTTGCCCATGGTGTGTGATCGGCCTGGGTGGCCTCGAGCAGGCGCTCGACAAGCTGCAAGACGTGATCGAGCCGGAGATCAGCTTTCATCCGTTCGAGCTGAATCCGAACATGGCGCCTGGCGGTGAAAACACGGTCGAGCATATCGTCGCGAAGTACCGCATTCCGGCCGATGAGGCACGCGTCAACCGCGAGCGCATCAAGGCGCGCGCGGCGGCCGTCGGCTTCACTATGAACACCTCGGATGCGAGCCGCATCTACAACACGTTCGACGCGCATCGCCTGATCGCCTGGGCGGGGTCGCAAGGCAAGCAGCACGCACTGAAGCGTCAGCTATTCACCGTGAACTTCACTGATCAGACGGATCCGGGCAACCACGACACCCTGGTCGCGGCAGCCGAAAAGGTCGGGCTCGACCCGATCGAAGCACGCGCCGTACTCGCCTCGGACCGCTATGCCGAAGAGGTCCGTCGTGACGAAAAGCTGTGGCAGAGCCGCGGCATCACCGGCGTACCGGCCGTGATCGTCAACGACCAGTACCTGATCTCGGGCGGTCAGCCGCCGGAAGAGTTCGAGCGTCAGTTGCGCCAGATCGCTGCCGAGAGCGCGGCCTGACCGTATTAGGGAACGATGCGAATCATCGCCACTCCATGACGGGGCAGCGTCGCCTCGAAGGGGCGCTGCGTGTCGATAGCGGCATGACGCCATAGGTCACGGGCACCGGTGGGATGGGCGAACCGATCGCCTAGCTTGTGCCACGACCAGCGAACCGCGGTCGACTCACCGCGATTGAAGAAACCGACGACGATCGATCCGTCGGCCATGTCGCGCACCAGCACCTCGACATCGCCCTGGCGATCGAGGCGGCGTGCCGGGTGCCCGGCCAGGTCCTGGTCGACGGCGATCACCTCGCGGTTGAGCAGGATGTCATTCGTGGCGGCGTCCATCCTGCGCAGATCGTTACCGGCAAGCAACGGCGCAGGAAGCAACGACCACAGGCTCATCTGGGTCTGGTATTCGTCGGTCGTCATGCCACCGTTACCGATCTCGAGCATGTCCGGATCCGACCAATGGCCCGGTCCGGACCAAGCGCTCAGGTCCAGCTGGCGGAAGCCACGCTGCGACATCGATTCCCAGGTATCGCTGATGTCCGGCGTCGTGCGCCACAGGTTGGCACCGGTCTGCGGGCCCCATCGCCAAATATCGAAGTCACCCGACTGCGAGAGGCTGTAGACGACCGGCCGTCCCGCCTTGCGAAGGGCCTGGCCCATCGCACGGAACAGCATCTCCTGGTTGCGTTGCGTGACCGGGTAAAGGTCGCGGGCACCGCAATAGTCGTACTTCAGGTAATCGACGCCCCAAGCAGCAAAACGGCGCGCGTCCTGATCCTCGTGCCCGTGGCTTCCCGCGAAGCCTGCGCACGTCGTCGCGCCGGGCGATGAGTAGAGCCCGAGCTTCATGCCGCGCGCGTGCACATAGTCCGCGAGCGCCTTCATATCGCCGAACTTGTCGTTGGTCTCGATATCGCCCGCTGCGTTGCGCTTGCCTTCCCAGGTATCGTCGATATTGACGTAGACATAGCCCGCGTCCCGCATGCCATTGGCCACCATCGCATCGGCCATGGCGCGGACATCGGCGGCAGTGATTCGGCCGGCGAAGTGGTTCCAGCTGTTCCAGCCCATTGGTGGCGTCGCCGCCAGGCCGTTGGCTGCGACCGGGCCGACGGCAGCGGGTTCTGGCGATTGGCTGGCCCGGCTCGCGCCCGCGACGGAGAGGGAGACGGCAGCCAGCACGGTGACAACGGCACGAGAGCAGGTGGGGAGCGGCACGGTATCGATCCAGGGCGCGAAACCCCGGATGGTAACCGGGTTGCCTCGTGGCCTACGATAGCGGCTCCCCAGGACGTTCGAACCGGAGTTGCTGTGGACACATCCGAACCCTCGCCCGGCCGCCTGAGCGTTCGTTCGCTCGCGCCCGGTGACCGCGCGGCATGGCAGGGTCTCTGGGACGGCTACAACGCGTTCTACGGCCGCGAAGGCGCGACGGCGCTGCCGGACGAGATCACGGAGGTCACCTGGTCCCGCTTCTTCGACGGCTACGAACCGATGTACGCCGTGGTGGCGGAGCAGGGCGGCGAGCTGCTCGGACTGGCGCACTTTCTCCTGCATCGCAGTACCACGCAGATCAAGCCGAACTGCTATTTGCAGGATGTCTTCACGACGCCTGATGCACGAGGCAAGGGCGTGGCTCGTGCGCTTATCGAGGATGTCTACGCACGCGCCAAGGCGCTCGGTGCGGCGCGCGTGTACTGGCAGACCCATGAGACGAATACGACGGCCATGTACCTCTACGACAAGGTGGCCGAGAAGTCCGGGTTCATCGTTTACAAGAAACTGTTGTGATGGGAGATCGACATGAAACGAGTCACAGGTATCGGCGGTATCTTCTTCCAGGCACGCGATCCAGCCGCGCTGACCGAGTGGTATAGGAGCCATCTCGGCATCGACGTGAAACCGTGGGGAGGCGCCGCGTTCGACTGGACCGATGATGCGGGCAAGCCCACGGGCGGAACGACGGCCTGGTCCATCGGCAAGGCGGATGGCGACCAATTCGCACCGAGCACCGCGCCTTTCATGGTGAACTACCGCGTTGCCGATCTGCACACCTTGCTTCAGGCGTTGCGCGATGAAGGCTGCGAGGTGCTCGATAAGACCGACGAGTCCGAGTACGGCAAGTTCGGTTGGGTCATGGACCCCGAGGGAAACAAGGTGGAGCTTTGGGAACCGCCCGAGGGCGGATGACACGATTCAGCATATTCATATCGGCTGGCCTAATGTAGGCCAGCGATGAAAGTCGCCGTGATAGGGAGACAGGGGGCAGAGGATGCGATTAACAGGAAATCATTACGTAGCCGCACCAGAAACTTGGGTGCCCGGACACGGCTATGTTCTCAAGCTAAAAGCGGATCGCTTCGAAGAGCTTCAGAACGACTTATCTGTCGAAGGTATCTGTAGTCAAGCCATTTCCGAGCTTCCCCAGGCTATGCGACGTCGCCGGATGCTTTGCTTTATCAGCGTCAGGCGGGGGTACCTGACGCATGTGGCAAGGAGTGTTTTCCTTTACGTGGCGGAGTCTGGAAAGGACCGCCTCGATATTTGGAAAATGCTCGAGTTGCCGAATCCGGTGCGAATCAGCGAAATTCGCGCGAAACTTATTGGTAGGCAGGCTTGGCGAGCTTCGAGCGCGTTGGACGGCGGACACATCTCGTCATCGGCCTTTGATCTTGTCATGACCGCATTGAGCAATGTGGATGCCAAGTCCTTCGATGTTGCCAAGAGCCTCATCAATGATAAGACTGTCGGGCCAGATCCGACTCCAACTACTGCAAAGATGAATTGGGCATATCAGCGCGACGCAGTGATCACCGCGCTAGAAATAGCTGGAATTCCCAAAGACCAAGCAGATGTGCCCGCGCAGTTGGATTCGGACTCGCCTTCCGAATTGACATCTATATTCGACAGCGAAGATTCGGTCACGACAATAGAAGACTTGGTAATCCTTCAGGATCTGGATTCGGCGGATGTCGACTGGAAGTTCGTAAAACGACAGCGGTATCCAGCCAAAACATTTACCTTCAATTCAACGACCCTGACGATCATCCTTGCGAACAAACTGCCTCTCGAGCGCCAGCTCGGAGTTGACCTCGTATATGTAAATGAAACATTGAACTCCGTGGTTTTTGTTCAGTACAAGATGTTTGCTGGGGAAGATGGGGAGAACGGTTACAGGCCAGACAGCCAGTTGAGGGCCGAGATCTGCCGGATGGATGAGACGGGAAGCGCGCTGTCGTCCGTTCCAGACGATGAGACTTGCGACGGCTATCGTATAGGTAGCGATCCGTTTTTTCTCAAATTTTGTCGAAAGCTGCTGACCTACGATGACAAAGGTCACGTGCCTGGCATCTATGTGCCTCTCAGCTTCTGGAAAAGGCTGGTGGCGACACCCGCTGTAGTGGGTCCGCGCGGGGGTACGGTGATCTATCCCGAGACCTTCGGCCGACGATACTTGACGCCGACGCAGTTTATCGACTTGGTAGGGCGAGGTTGGATTGGTACGTCGGCTTTGCAAACACGTGCACTTGCGCCCTATTTGAGAGCCGCTGTGCACGGCAAGAAAGCGGTGGTTCTCGCAGTGCAGTCCAAAGCACTTCCTGATGAAGACAACGCTGGCTGTGAGGAAATGCCCGAAGATGAGTCGAAGTTCGTACGCACGGTGAAGCGCCGCAAATCACGCTACCCCGGAAGAAAACCTCGGCAAGTGCAAATCTAAGCATCACCTTGCTCGCGGCTTTGCACTCTAGAGGGATTTCAAAGGTCGCCCCTACAGACAACCGTAAGTTGATTTGCTACGGTCGTCTTCGTTGCCTGCGTCGTCGCTGTCGAAGCCTCGCAGGCAACCATCGCTCGATGCGATGAGTAACGCGGGCCAGAGGTGGTGAGACACCCCTGACCCGCTGACCAAACCAACTTATAAGGAGTTGATATGGCTGCGCCACATCATACGGTAGTCGTTCGCCCGCCGAATCCCCCCGGCGGCATCCCCAGCGGTCATCCGGAGCTCTGCGGTCCGCGCAGATACGGTTGAAGAACCGCGGCAGTCACCGCTTCCCTGAGCATTTTCTTGGCCGAGCAACGCGGCGCGTCGCCGTGTGACCTGGGAAAAGCGGGAACGAACGCCGCGACACACTTCGTCAATCAAGCCACCCGGTGCCCGGACACGGGCAGCCGATGAACCTGCGAATCCGTGTGATCCGCGGCACGTTGCGCAGTGCGTGGCGTGCCGCCCCTTCGGCACGGAGGAAGGCAGCAAGGAGAGCACGATGTCTACACCGAACGACCCCCGCACCCACGACCGCTTCTGTTACCACATCGACCCGGAAGCGACGGCGCACGATCTGATGAACCAGGCCACCGAATGGCTTCAGTACGCGCGCGGCCTCACGCGACTGCTGGCCGATCTCATCCATGAAGCTGAGTCGGTCGATTGCCAACGCATGGCGCTCGGGCTGGAAGCGATCGGCGCGCTGACTAACATGGGCGTGCAGTGCACCGCGCAGGCGCACGTGCGGATGCACTGGGAGCAGGGCAAGACGTCATGAGCGCTCGCATCGCAAGACCTTGCGATATTGCCGGGCAGCGTGGAGCCACGTAAGGTTTGCCGGCAAGCTGACAAGCATACCCAGGGGATGTCGTGGAAGATTGGCGCCAGTTCGAGGAAGAGGTCCGGCACGTTTATCAAGCGCTGGCGAATCAGAAAGGCGAAGGAACTCTGGTCGCGCAGAATGCGCGTATCAAAGGCCGCTCCGGGACCTTCCATCAGGTCGATGTCTTCTATGAGTTCGAGCGCGACGGTGTGCACTACAAGGTCGCCATCGAATGCGCCGATACGAAGCTTCCCGTCGAGAAGGGCCGTATTGGTGACTTCGCCTTCCGGTTGAACGACATCGGCAACATCATCGGCGTGGTCGTCTCCCGCGGTGGGTACCAACTCGGTGCGGATACGCTGGCTGGCCAATACGGCATCGAACTTCTGCAACCGCAGGACCTGCCTTTGATGGGTACGCTCCTCGCCAAACAGATGGCCATCGTGGCGTTGCCTGACGAAACATCGGTGGGCCAGCCATTCTGGACCGTCATGGCATTGCGCGACGGGAGGACGACCGGCAGCTATTACGCGACGGAGCAGCCCGGGACGAACCGGCGTCACATCCCGCTCATGTACAGCAGGGGTCATGCGGAACGCATCCTGCGCGAAGGTCGCCTGGATCCCCAGCACTGGGGTGTCAGAGGCTTGCCTGCGGCTGCGCTTCCCGCGTTCGTCCACACGCTGGACGCGCTCGAAAAACAGGGCGGCGGAGCGGTGGTTTTGTTCCTTCCGCCGGCGGCGCGCGGTGATGCGGATTTCATCGCGATGCCCATCACGACCACGCAGCTAGCAGAGCAATACGGCGTCGCGCCGGTGGCTCATTCAGGGAGCAGGAATCGGCCGTAAGTCCATGATTTTGCGCGCTGGCGGCGCAAGCTATCTCGTTGATATCGCAATATATTACGAATCTCTCTCGTCTTTTTGGCCTAGGCCGAAAGCCGAGCGGAGAAGGCATGTTTGCAGGGGTATAACGACCTAGGCAGGTAACCCCCTCGCACACGTTGCGCAGGCAAAAAAGGTGGCAGTCCATGACGCCCTCTAGCCCTCCGATGATCACGATGGATTGGGATACGTTCGATCCCTGGCGCGTCACACCGCTGACGCACACATTCACCGATCACCCGCTCTTACAACGCGATGCCCTGGTCGAACTCGGCAAGCGCTGTCGCGGCACCAACCGCTGGTACAGCTTCAATGATGGCGTGACTGCCGGCACGGATTTCGATGCCGCTGCATCGCTCTACCCAAGCAGTCGATCCGCCGTCGACTCGCTGCGCGCCATCGAGAATGCGAAAGCCTGGGTGCTCCTCAGGCACATCCAGGCCGACCCCACCTACCGATCCCTGGTCGATCTCGCTTTCGAACCGATCCAGGCGAAGATCGAGCGCAAGGACCCGGGTGTCTACTATCGCGCTGGCTGGATATTTTCAGCCTCGGCACACACCGTCACGCCATTCCATATCGATCGCAGTCACGTGCTGCTGCTCCAGGTAGCAGGCACGAAAACCGTCTACGTGTGGGATCCCTACGATCCGGAGACGATCGACGACGAAACGCGTGATGCGTTCCATGCACGACACGATCTGAGTCACGCTCGCTGGCGGGAGGAATTCCGCGAGCACGCGCACGTGTTCCAGCTAGCGCCGGGTGAGGGCGTCTACATGCCGCTGACCAGTCCGCACATGGTCGAGACCAGCGACGAGGCATCGACGACCATCAGCTTTACCTACGACACGGCGGCGACCCGTCGCATGGGCAAGGTGCATGTCCTGCGCGACGCACTCAATCGCATCGGCATTCATGCACCGCCGGTCGGCAAGCATGGTGCCTTCGACGCGGCGGCATGGTTAGCGTCGTCGGCATTGGTGGCTGTCGGCGGTCCCGGAGGAAAGCCGCCGGCGTGCCCATCGCTACGCCGGCGTTATACGTATGCTGTCGCGGACTGACTAACGCCGCGGCGTGACGGATGCTTCTTTCAGGGCCTTGCGGTGGTTTGCCCAGAACCCGGCAATCACGGCTGCCACCATGAGGCCCTGTGCTCCGACACTCTGCCAGGTCGGAAAGAGTCCGATCAGCTCGAGCCGCGGCACGCCACCGAGCGGCCGGATGCCGACGATGCCAGCTTCCTGCAGGGCGGCGATGCCTTTGCCTGCCAGCACGACGGTGAGGATCGCCATCAGCCAGGAGCTGTAGTTGAAGAACTTGGCGATGGGCAGGATGCGGCTGTACCGAAGCAGCGCCCAGGCAATGATCGCAAGCGCGACGCATGCCGTGGCGGCACCGGCGAGCAAGGCGGCGCCGCTGCCAGGTGTCCATAGCGCGGCGTAGAACAGGATCGTCTCGAACACCTCGCGATACACCACGATGAAGGCCAGCCCGAACAGGAACCACGCCGAGCGTCCCGAGAGCGCGGTCGCCATGCGTGCCTTGATGTAACGCTGCCACTGACCGGCCTGGGACTTACCGTGCATCCAGATGCCGATGGAAAGGAGCACCACAGCCGCGAACACCGAGCCGAATCCTTCGGTCAGTTCGCGACTCGCACCGCTGATGCCGATCAGCCACGTCGCGACGACCCAGGTGAGGAAGCCGGCAACGAGCGCGCCGGTCCAGCCGGCATGGACATACGGCATCACTTCCATGCGCTCGGCTTTGCGCAGGAAGGCGATCATCGCGACCACGATGAGAAGCGCTTCGAGTCCTTCGCGAAGAAGAATGGTCGCCGCACCGATGAAGGTGGACAGCGTGCCACTGGCGTTGGGCGATAGCGCGGTCTCCGCATCGTCCAGCAGATTGCTCAGGACCTGTTCGCGGGTCGCGACATCGTCGACCGTGGCGCCGTGTTCGATCGCGGCACGGTATTCGCCCATCGATCCTTCGATATGTTCGAGAAGCGTGCTGTCGCGGGTGCCGAGCAAAGGCTCGATCGGTTCGAAACCATCCAGGTAAGCCGACAGCGCCAGCGTGCTTGCGCCGGGTTTGTCGCCTTCACGATAGGCCGCGAGGCTCGCCTTGAGCTTGTCGCGAACGATGGAAAGCGACGACGCCGAGACCTTCGGCGCGAGGACCTCCGGATGGCGGCGAAGATAGCCCATGATCTCGTCGGCTTGTTCCTGCCCGAGGCGTTTGCCCAGCGCGGCCGGCGTCGTGGTGACGAGCGAGGTGAGGTCCGGGACCTCCTTGCGCGTGCCTGCATCGCGTTGCCAGAGCTGCTCACCCGCGGTGGCAACCGGGTCGGGGACGGCGAAGTGGCCGACATAAAGCGCGAGCGACCAGCGGTCATCGTCAGACAGACTGGCGAAGCTCGGCATCGGCGTGCCGTCGACACCCTGCGTCACGATCTGGTACAGCGAGAACACGCTGCGCTCGCGTGCGCGATCCTGGTCGGTGAAAGCGATGGGCGGGGTAGCGAGGGCTTTCGCGGCGGGGCCGTCGCCATTGCCTGTGGCGCCGTGGCACGCCATGCAGTTCTGCTGGAAGAGCTGCGCACCGTGCGCGAAGTCCGGAACGCGCGCGGGCGCCAGGGGCACGGGGTAGGCAGCCAGCAGGGCCGTAGCGAGACGGTGCGAGGCGTCGGCGACGTCCTTCGGTTCCGACTTCGATGCGATCGCTTTTTTCAGTGCGTCGGATTGCGCCACAAGCGCAGCCTTGCCCGGTTTTTCCGGCAGGGCTGCGATGTGGGTGCCAACCGTGGCCGCAAATTCTTGCTGCTCGGCGTATTCCGCGGGGCTGGACACGGCTCCATGGTTGACCGCGCCGGCGTAGTCCACGGCGATGTAGTCGAGCAGTCGCCAGGCCGTTTGCGCGTCTGCGGCGTAAGGCTCAGCAGCCAGGCATGTCGTCGTAAGCAGGAGAGATAGGGTGAATCCAGCAAGCCACCGGGTAACGCGGGAGAGCATGGTGCGGGCCAGTCGTAGTGAGAATCGTTATCGTACAGCAATGGCGATCCCCACTACGGACGATCCTCGCTACTGCAGGTTATCGCTGTCCATCCGGCTCCTGAGGCGCGTGCCGGCGGCGTCGAGCACCTTGCCGATGTCGGACCAGGTGAGGTTTTCCTTCTGGATGTCCGCGCCAAGCAGCGGGTCGATCGCGACGGCAATGCGTTTGCCCGAGCCATCGAGCAGTTCCACCTCCAGCGTTGCCGAGGCGATGTTGATGTTCGGCCCCGCTGTTGCGGCGTTCTTCGCGGCACCGATCACGAAGCCGACCGGCGTGTAGCCGAGGATGCCGCGCTTCTTCTTTTCGGCCATGACGTTGGTGATGGCGATGCGCAGGTGGAGCACATCGGGACCGGCGGCGTCGACGACGGGATAGGTCGGCTCGAGATGCTTGACCAGCGCCTTGCGCAGGTTCTCCGTCACGGCGGAGAGTTCGTTCGGGTCGATGCCCTGGTAGGTGGAGTCTTTGGAGTACCACACGAGAATCGGGTCGATCTGGACCTTGGTCAGCCCCTTCAGGCTGCCACCGGGCGCCAGGTAGATGAAGGAGCCCGGATGACGCGCATCCGGCTGCAAGGGCGGGTACGAGTCGAGGAAGCCGCTTTGCGGGGGCACGGCCGCGGCGGTGGCCAGCGTAAGGACGAGCAGGCCGAGAAGAACGGACAGGGAGGGACGCATGGGGAACTCCTTGCTGGCTCACGGCGTCGTTGTGTCGCCGACTGCTGTCCAGCTTAGAGAAGCCCGCCGTGTCACGACCCGGTAGGACTACCTAGGCCAACGTCCGTAAGAGTTCGGGTGCCGAGGGATGGCTCACGAAAAAGGCCTTCCCTCGTTGCGACGGAAAGGCCTGTTTCACTTCATGTGCTTTGACCATGATTCAGATCGGTGCGTGTGGCGATGCCGGTAGCATTGGCGGATGCGGCGGCAGCGATCAGAACCGACCTATTCGACGATATTCGCCGTCACGTGATACACGCGCCCACCCCAGCCGTCGTTGGGAAAGGCATCCGACACTTTCAGGTAAACCGGTTTGGAACCGTCGGCGGCGGCACCGAGATACGGCGTCAGGTCGATGCTTCGATCGGCCTTGTTCGAGCCATCGGTGACCGGCTGTGTTTCCTGCAGCACGGTGGTCCAGTGCTCGTTGTCGTTACTGGCCTGCACCAGGAACTCGGCATCGATGGTGAGGGTGACGTGCGCCGAGGTGGTGTCGGCCGGGAAGGGGAATCGGTACGTGAAGTGTGCATTGCCGTCGGCGAAGCGATTCTGCACGCCATTGCTCTGCGACCCGCCGGCATCGAACAGCCACGGGTTTTCATTCACGGTGCCGGTATCGAAATCGATGGTGTGAGCCACCAGCACGTCGGCCTGGGTCGTGAAGCGCAGCCCGGCGGCCACCAGGTTGACGGTGACGAGATGGTGCCCATCCGGCGCCGCCGCTGGGACGGTGAATTTCAGCGGTTGAGTCGTGCTGACAGGGAGTGCGTTGCCACGCGGTTGCAAGCGCAGGAGGGAGGCGCGCGGCAATGCGCTCCATCCCGCAGGTGCATCGACGGAGGCAAGCGCAAGCAAGGGGAAATATCCGGTGGCCGAGGCGCCAAGCTCGACAGGAACGCTCGTGATGCCCGAGGCGGCAGGCATGATCACCGGTTGCGCGGGAGACAGCGTGGCAGCCAGGGATGCCAGCGGTGTCAGCGTCGGCACGTCGCCAATCAGGGCGCTGAGGGCGCTTGCCTGCGTGCGCCAGTCGAATACGTTGGGGTGGTCGTCGTTGGTCTCACCGGACCAGCGTGTGCCGAGTCGTCCTGCTGCGTCGCGATCGTTCTCCCAGAGGTTCGCCGCCTGCTGGTCGAGAAACGCTGCGTAACGGCGCTCATGCGTGGTGTCGACGAGATCGGTCCAATAGCGCATGAAGATGCCCTTGAACTGCTTGGCGTTGTCGTCGCAGGTCTGATCGGCTGCATCGCAGGTTTCGCTCAGGACGCCATCGGTCACCAGCGCATCGGGACCTATCGCGGCATCGGCGAGGCGCCTTACCGAGGTGAGAATCTGCGGATCCCGTGTGGCGCGCCACAACTCCAGCCCGGCACCGATGGCCAGGCCCTGGTTGTAAGTCCACACGTTCTGGCCGTTGTTGGTACATGCGTTGGTCAGGCCGTCGTTGACCAGGCCGTTGGCATTGATCATACCGCTGCCCTGGAACCACGCCCACGCTGTCCTGGACCGACCCAGCCATAGCGTGTCGCCGGGAATCCGGTTGTGCAGTTCGGCGGTGAGACGGATCCAGAGTCCGTTGACGATGGCGTTCTTGTACGTGCGCTCTCCATCCCACCAGACACCGCCACCACAGGTTCCGGTGTCCCAATAGCCATTGACATAGTTGGCGACGGTCACCGCCATGTTCAGGTACTTCGGGTCGCGGGTCAGGTCATAGGCCTGCAACCAGGTGAGGCCCCACCATTCGGAGTCGTCGATAGCGCGGCTGGTGAAATTACCCAGCAGCGGATCGCCGGACAGCACGCCCGCCGGGAATACGCCTTTGTCTTTCTCGAAGGTGTTGTTCAGTTGACCGAGATAGCGGCGGTCGCCCGTGCGCTGCATGTAGTCGCCGACGGTTTGCAGCGCGACAGCGGAGTTCCACCAGCTGGACGGAAACCAGGCCTTGTCCGGTTCATAGGAGCTCATCAACACATCGGCGGCGACCCGGGCGCGCGCCATGGCCGTCGGACCATCGCTTTGTCGTGAGGGCGAAGGGGTCTGCTCGGCGGCGGCCGAGGGGAGGGAGACGGCCATGACCGTCAGGCTGGCGACGGCCAGCAGGGTGCGAACGCGTATGCGCAGTGCGCCGGGCTTCATGATCGGAAGCGCTCCTGTGGGATACCCACGACAGTCCAATTTAGACGTCTAAATTGGCGAAAGGATCGTGCGAATCGGGCGAGTGTTACAGAGCCGGGTCGCTGAAAGTGAGAACCAGGTCAAGGCAATGGTGCTCGCCGGAACGCTCATCGACGCCACGCACGCGAATGCTGCGCCGCAGCTTGCGAACATATAATCATTAAATACTACAATTGAATCGTTCGGGGACTTTATGGATTTTCGACAGGCGCCTGCTGACAGGCGTCTCCTTCGTCTGCAAGGGAGAGTCGCACCATGCGTTTTCACACGGCTTCGCCGGCACCTCGCGTTGTTACATCGCCACGCTCGCGTCTTCGACGATTCATGCCTTCCCTGATCCACGCGGCTCTCGCCTGCGGATTGATGTCACTGGCGGCCAGCGCGTCGGCCCAGGTGAATGGCGTGGGTCAGAAGCCCTATCTGGGCTGGAGTAGCTTCAGTCAGCAGACGCTGGATTCGGCCTTCCTTACCCAGGCCAACATGATCAAGCAGTCGGATGCGCTCGTGGCATCGGGACTGCAAGCGCACGGCTACACGTACATTAATCTCGACTCCGGTTGGCAAGGAGGATTTGACCCCAACGGCCGTCCGACGCCCGATCCCACGACGTTCCCCGACATCAAGGCGATGATCGACCACATCCACGCCAATGGTCAGAAGGCGGGTATCTACTGGATTCCTGGTGTGGAGCAACCGGCGGTGCAGGCCAACTCGCCCATTCTCGGCACGCCGTATCACATCACCGATATCCTCGCGGTGCCGTATCGCGCGGGTAACGCCTTCGGTGCACCGGGGACCTCGCCGTACCATTACAAGATCGACTTCTCAAAGCCCGGTGCGCAGGAATACATGGATTCCGTGGTCGCGCTGTTTGCTTCCTGGGGCGTGGACTTCATCAAGCTCGATGGTGTGACGCCCGGTTCGTACAGCGACGATCTCAGCATCGACAACCGTGACGACGTGGCCGCCTGGTCCAAGGCCATCGCAAAGACGGGTCGTCCCATCTGGCTGACGGTGTCATGGCAGGTCGATAAGGATTACCAGGACGTCTGGACGACCTATGCCAACGGGCGTCGCATCGACGACGACGTCGAGTGTGAAGGCCGGTGCGCCACGCTCACCAACTGGCCGCGCATCGAGAAGCGCTTTCGCGATCTTCCCGCCTGGCAGGAAACGTCGGGACCGAAGACCGGCTGGAACGATCTGGACACGCTGGATATCGGCGACGGTGATCTCGACGGCCTGACCCTCGACGAGAAACGTTCGGCCATGACGATCTGGGCGATGGCGAATGCCCCGCTGTATCTGGGCGGTGATCTGACGAAACTGGACGATACCGGCAAGCGTCTGGCAACCAATGATGAAGTACTCGCCGTGGATCAATCCGGTAAACCTGCCAGGCAGGTGCTTGGTGGCGACCTCAACGTTTGGGTAAGCGATCTGGGTAACGGTCGCTACTACATCGCGCTGACCAATATGAATGCGACGACCACCGTCGCCCGGCTTCCGTGGAATCTCGTCGGCCTGACCGGCACGCGTCGCATGCGCGACTTGTGGAATCATCAGGAGCTGGGTCCCTCGGTGGGTGAACACGAGGTTGTCTTGGCACCGCACGGGACGCAGCTGATGCTGGTCGAGGCCTTGCCAGGTCACGTTGCGCCGACGCCGACGACCAGCTACGAGGCGGAGCAAGGCGTTCTGAGTGGTAACGCCGCATCGTATGCCTGCCCGGGTTGCTCGAACGGCAACAAGGTCGGTGGGCTGGGACTCGGTGCCAACAATACGGTCAGCATCGAAGGGGTCTACGCGCCGCAAAGCGGCACCTACCTCATGCAGATCGATTCGCTCACCCTCGGCCTGCGCTCGTACCTGTATCAGGTCAACGACGGCCCGTTCCGGACATTCAACTCCGGCGGAAGCAGCTTCCAGTTGCCTTCGAGCAGCACCGTTCCGGTGTGTCTCCAGAAGGGGTTGAACCGTATCCGCTTCGGCAACGCCGTGAGCTATCCGCCCGACCTGGATCGCATCGTGATCAGCGGTCGCGGTGATGCCTCGTTGCCCAGCGGCACCACGTATGAGGCGGAGGCAGCAACCCTGGGTGGCTCGGTCACCGCGGGCTTCAGTAACTACGCCTCGGGCCTGGCCAAGGCCGGCAACATCGGCGGCGGTAGTGCCAACAACGTGACCTTTAGCAATGTCACCGTTCCGTACGCGGGTGTCTACCAGCTCGAAATCGACTACCAGACCCAGGGCCCACGCTCGTTCTTCCTCTCGATCAATGGAGCAGCCGCGAAGGAACTGAATCTCGACGGCAGCAGCTTCGACGACCCCGTGGCAAAGGTGCTCGAAGTGCCGCTTCATGCAGGCCAGAACACCATCCAGTTCAGCAATCCCAGCGGCAACGCGCCCGACCTCGATCGCATCGTCGTCACCCCGCGCGTCCTGCCTGCCGTGCTGGGTGTTTCCACACAGGCCTGCAAGAAGGACCTGCACTGACCCTCTGGGGACCTGCACTACCGCTCTATGTGGGAGCCGCTTCAGCGGCGATGGGTGCTCGCGGCTAGCACCCATCGCCGGCGAAGCCGGCTCCCACATCCTTATTCGGCAGCCCAGGCCTTGGCGTCGGCACCGGCGTAGATCCGGAATGGCGCGTGAGCATCGGTCACCGCTTGCCACACCGCTTCGTTGACGTCCTCGACCTTCGTTATCGGCGCGGAGGCATCCGTCAGGCTCGCCATCAGTTGCTGCGCGATGGGCGCATAAGCCTCGTGATCGAAGCCGTGCATCCGGCCATGTCCGTTCTCCCCGAACCGCGTATCGGGCGCGCGGCCCGGCAAAACGATGTGAGTACGAATCCCGAATGTGGCGACTTCAGCAGCGAGCGTCTCGGTGAAGGAATTCACGGCAGCCTTGCTCGCCCGGTAAGCCGAGACCAGGGGCAGGGGCTTGAGGGTCACGCTCGAGGTGACGTTCACGACAACGCCTGCTTTGCGCTGGCGGAATTGAGGAAGCACCGCTTGGGTGACGGCCATCGTCCCGAACGTGTTCGTTTCGAACACGTCGCGAACCGTGTCCATCGAAAGCAGCTCCACGGGTGCCGCGGTACCGATACCCGCATTGTTCACCAGCGCATCGATCGGACCGGCCGCCTCGATGGCCTGCCGGATGCTCGCCTCGTTCGTGACATCCAGCGGCAGAATCCGGAGGCGGTCGGACGCCGGAAGGAGGTCGGTGCGCGGGCTGCGCATCGTGGCCACCACGTTCCAGTCGCGCTCGAGGAAGTAACGCGCTATCTCGAGGCCAAAGCCCGAGGAACAACCCGTGATCAAAACGGTTTTCATCCGGAAACTCCATTCATTGCCAGGTGCAATGAGGAGACGATAGGCTGTGCCCGCGGAACTCACTACACTCAGAGGTCCGAATTCCATTAGCAGGAGTACGGATTTGGTCGACCCGCTCACCGAAGTAGTCACGCTGCTCCAGCCGATGACCCGGTTCTCCAAGCAGGTCGTTGGTGCCGGCCCCTGGCGTGTGAGCCGGTCGGAACCGGGCGACCCGTTCTACTGCGTGGTCTTGCAGGGTGGGTGCCAGGTCGCCATCGATGATAGTGAGCCGATGGTGTTGTCGTCCGGTGACTTCATCCTCGTGCCGGTCAGCCATACCGTGGCATTGACCAGTCTCGAGCCTCCGCCGGAGGGCGTGGACTCGGCGCCGCCGGTGTGCCTGGCAAGCGGGGAATTCAGGATAGGAGAGGAAGACCAGCCGCCCGATGTGCGCATGCTCGTCGGGCATTGCAGCTTCGCCTCACCGGATGCCGCGTTACTGGTTGCCTTGCTGCCTCAGGTGATCCACGTGCGCGGTCAGCACCGCCTGGCGACGCTGGTCCAGCTGGTGCGTGACGAATCACGCGAGCAGCGTCCCGCGCGCGAGGCCGTGCTTGCCAGGCTGGTCGAACTGTTGCTTATCGAAGCGTTTCGATTGACCACGGGTACGGGCGCGTCGCCTGGACTGGTACGTGGTCTTGCCGACGCACGTCTCGCGACCGCCATTCGCCTCATGCACGAGCGGCCCTCTCACCCGTGGACGGTTGCCGATCTCGCCAAGGAAGCGGCACTGTCGCGTACCACGTTCTTCGTGCGCTTCAGTCGTGAGGTCGGTGTCACGCCGATGGACTATCTGCTGTCCTGGCGCATGGCGCTGGCAAAGGATCTCCTGCGTCAGGGGCAGGGGCGTATAACGGAAATCGCCGAGCGCGTGGGCTACGGCTCGGCGAGCACGTTCAGTGTCGCTTTCACGCGGCATGTGCAGGTGTCTCCCACGCAATATGCTCGTGAACATGGAGCCGCCCATGGCTAAATTTATTTTCGGCTTGAACCAGTCCCTCGATGGCTACGTCGACCATCAGGCGTTCGGTCCGTCCGCGGCGCTGTTCCGTCACTTCATCGGGCAGGTGCGCGACCAGGCCGGGATGATCTACGGCCGCCGCATGTACGAGGTGATGCGTTATTGGGATGACGACTCGGCGGATTGGGGCGCCGACGAGCGCGAATATGCCGAGGCGTGGCGAAGCCGGCCGAAGTGGGTCGTGTCGCGTTCACAGGACCCGGTCGGTCCGAACGCCACGCTCGTGTCTGGCGACATCGAGTCTGTGCTGAGAAGGTTGAAAGCCGACGTTGACGGAGACATCGAAGTCGCCGGACCGGTCCTTGCGCACAGCCTGGGCGAGCTCGGTCTGATCGACGAGTATCAACTCTATGTTCATCCCGTCGTGCTTGGTCACGGCAAGCCCTTATTTGCAGGCCCTCGGCCGCGACTGCGCCTTACGGCCAACGATGTCATCGATGGGGACGTCATCCGGTTGACGTATGTTCCAGCCGGATAACCGGCTGGCGGTTGCTATCTCAAGATGCGACACGACGGACATTCCCGAGAACTCAAGGAGCTATCGATGACGGAACAAAACTACTGCGTTCGCCTCATCTCGTGCCGTACTCGCTATTTGCGTGCACCCTATCTCGCGCTGGCATTGCTCATGGCGGTGCCACCCGTCATCAAGGCGGCAAAGGTTCCTGCCAGCTTTGAGCAATACGCGACGACCGATGTCGGTAGCGGACTAAGCTGCGTTGTTGGTGCGATTACTCATAAGGGAGAGCACTCCACTGAGCGTGCCTATGTGTACTTGGAGGAATCCAAGTCGCACGAAGTACGCTGGATTACTGCGATTCCCGTTCGTCCCGGTTGGTACCAGAATCGTGTGTCGCACTGCGTGGCAGCTGGCGACGCCATCTATACGCTGGTGCAGTCCGACACCAATGCCATACCCGTACTGTCGCAGACACTGATCAGCATAGCGGCGCTAGATAAAATTAGCGGTCATATGCGGACGAATGACATCGTGAAGGTGCCCGATCTGAAGGGTGCCCACACGGTCTTCATTGACGGCGGCGCCCAGAGCTTTCGCTTTCAAGATGGGAAAATCGTGGTGGTCGGCGAATGGGCGACAAAGGGTGATGCTGCAGACACGCGCACGCCGTTCAAGACCAGTGTACCGGTGGCTATTTCGCACTAGAGCTTCCGTCCCGTCGCGCTCGGGCACCGAAATCGGTGACATGGCTGACGTATCTTCCTGCCCGGTAACCCACTGAATTTCATGAACTCCTCTCGAGGGTTGCCGGCGCTGCGCAACCTGTAATTGTGTAGCACCACAGGACGGGAGTAAGTTACGCCTAACGTTACGCCTAACAACATCCAGAGATGGATCGGGTCCACCTATGCCACCCACCAAGCAAGTCAGCACTGGAGCGGAACGCCAGAAGGCGTTTCGTGACCGGATGACACGGATGGGCATGACGATCCCCAGGATCTACATGACCGAGGGCGAGCAGGGACTGGTCAGGGAGTTCCTGCGACATCACCGCAATGAGCGCACCGATCAGCTGATCGGTGGGATGGATTTGCAGGCCATGAGCCAGAAATGGACGACGCAGCGTTTGTTCGATGCGTTGCAAGAGCACGCCAGTCACCAGCAGCAGTTGTCACGCGTGTGGCTCCAGGCCACGCCCGCGTCGATCGAGCTTGCGCTGGCCAGCTACGGGGACCAGCCGGTGCATCTGGTGGTGACCGAGTATGAAATACGCATGACGACGCCGCTGTGCGACCAACGCGCGGTGAGCGATCCGCTGCGTTTCAACGAGGCCTGCCTGCGCCTGGGTCCGAATATGCCGCTGTCGAACGTCGGCCTGGTCGGCTCGCATTACATTTTGTTTGGTCAGCTGTCCGCGCATTCGCCGCTGGCGAATATCGTCGAGGAACTCGACGTCATGGGCCGTAATGTGATCGATGTACAGGCCGAGCTCTCCCACCTGATCGGGTAAGAAAGACCGCTCAACCCCCTCTCGAATGATTTCTCTCTGCGCTGCGCAGCGGTGTCGGCCGCCTGCGCGTTGCGTTTCGTGGTGTTTCCGATGGTGTCGCCTTTTGATGTGCCGCGTAATTCCCCCGGTATTGATCCGGGCTCTTTGACCTACAAGGACATTCAGCCATGACCTGGCTTATTGCTATCGCAGTTGCCGTTGTCGTACTGATCGTGCTCTTCGTTTTATCCAATGTCATCGTTTATATCCCCAACGACCGTGTCGGCGTGGTCGAGCGCCTATGGGGTGCCCGTTCGGTCAGTCGTGGACTGATCGCGCTCGACGGTGAGGTCGGCTATCAGCCGAAAGTATTGCGTGGTGGCTTGCATTACTTCGCTCCGTTCCAGTATCGCGTCCACAAGGTCGACCTGGTGACCATTCCCCAGGGCGAGATCGGCTACGTGTTTGCGCGTGACGGTCATGACCTCGAGGAAGGCCAGGCCTTGGGTCGCACGATTCAGGAAGGTATCGAGGACGTCGCCGTGTTCCTGCGTGCCGGCGGCCAGAAAGGACCGCAACGCACGATCCTTCGCGAAGGTACCTACGCGTTCAACGTCGCGCAGTTCGCCATCATCACGGCGTCGCGCGTGCATGGCCTGCTGCTGTCCGAAGAGGAGCGCGGGACTATCGACCACATGGGCAGCGTGTTGAAAGAGCGCGGCGGCTTCTCGCCGGTCATCATCGGTGGGCGCCGTGAGAAAGCCTCAGCCGATGCCGACGACACCGCCAACGATATGCTGGGCGTGGTGACGGTACACGATGGCCCGGTCCTGCCGCCGGATGAAATCGTCGCGCCGCGCGTGGGTCAGGACACGACCGACAAGACGACCTTCCACAACAACTTCCAGAACATCGATGCCTTCCTGCGCGCCGGCGGTAATCGCGGTCGCCAGCACCAGGTGCTGGTGGAGGGTACCTATTACATCAATCGCCTGTTCGCCACGGTGGACTTCATCCCCAAGACCGTCGTGCCGGTCGGCTTCGTCGGCGTCGTCGTTTCGTACATCGGCAAGACGGGTACCGATCGCTCGGGCGAGGGCTATTCGCATGGTGAGCTGGTCGACAGCGCGTGCCGCGGTGTGTGGAAAGAGCCCTTGCTCCCGGGCAAGTACGCGTTCAATACCTACGCCGGCAAGATCCAGATGGTCCCTACGACCAACTTCATCCTGAAGTGGACGCCGGAGGTCACCAACGTGCACAAGTTCGACGAGAACCTTTCCGAAGTGTCGTTGATCACCAAGGACGCCTTCGAGCCGTTGCTGCCGCTGTCGGTGGTCGTTCACATCGACTACCGCAAGGCACCGCTGGTGGTGCAGCGCTTCGGTGACATCAAGCGCCTGGTCGACCAGACGCTGGACCCGATGGTCAGTGCCTATTTCAAGAACATCGGGCAGACGCGGACCCTGATCCAGCTGATCCAGAATCGTGCGGACATCCAGCAGGTCGCCAGCGTCGAGATGATGGAGCGCTTCGCCGCCTATAACCTGGAACTGCAGGAAGTGCTGATCGGTACGCCGCATGGAAGCGCTGGAAACGCTTCAGGCGCGCGCATCGATACGCTTTTGAACCAGCTGCGTGATCGGCAGGTGGCGATCGAACAGGTGGCCACCTTCGAACTGCAGGAGCAGTCGGCGGTGAAGGAGCGTTCGCTGCGTGAGGCTCGCGCCAAGACGGATATCCAGGCAGAGCTCACCAACTCGGCGATCCACATCGATATCAAGAAGAACGTCGGTGACGCCAACGTGGTCGAGGCCACAAAGCGTGCGAACGTGATTGGCATCGACGCAGATGCCGAACGCCGTCGCCTGACGGCCGAAGGTGACGGTCGTGCCTCGGCGATTGCCGCCGTGGGTAAGGCCGAAGCGGAAGCGATCCAGGCGAAGTCGGCGGCATTGACGGGCGAGGGTGCCCGCTTGCAGCTGATCAATACGCTGGGCGCCCAGTTTGCCGAAGCGATTCGCGACGGGCATATCGCCATCGTGCCGAAGATCTCGCTGGGCGGTGGTGACGCGGGAGGAAATGGCTTGTCGTCGCTGATCCAGCTGGCGAGCTCGTTGTTGGCTGAGCGGGCCGACGAGGGGTTGTCCGAGGGGAAGGCGTTGCAGGCTTCGCAGGGATGATGTGACCGGGGCCGCTTCGATGGCCCCGGTGCTTCCCGCCTCGTGCACGTCAGCCTATGTTGCTGGCGTGCACGAGGTCGTGCAGGAACGGAGGCCTAGTGGGACGGTGCTGCCACCAACACCATATCGAGATCGTAGTGCGACGCATCCACACCCGGCCGCGTGGCAAAGCTCAGCGTGACGTCACGATTCTCCTGCCGACTGGTCCAGCGGTGTGCACCAGCCGCTTTCCACAGTCCTGTCTTGCGCACTCCAACGTCGAGACGATCGAGCATCTCGGCAGCCGGTGTGGACGTGTGGACGTGGTAATGCGTCTCCCACTTGCCCAGATCGCCCACCGAAACATACTCGTCGAACTTCGCGTCCTTGGGCCAGTCGACGCCGGCCTGTACCTGTTGCTTGGTCAGGTAGCGATCGGCCAGGCGTGAGCGGACGAAGCCACCGTCGGGCTTCCAGTCGTATTCCAGGCGCAGGGCAACGGTGCGCGCTTCGTCGGTCCCGCGGATCTTCGCGACGACATGAAGCGCGGCGTCGATGCCGGAGGAGAGACCGGCCGACGTCACCAGCTTGCCGTTGTCGGCCCAGCGCACATCGCGGATCACCTGGATCTTCGGGAAGGCCTTCGCCAGTTCGTCGATCCGTGGCGTGAACGTGGTCGCCTTGTCACCATCGAGCAGGCCCGTCGCGCCGAGGATGAAGGCGCCGGTGCAGATCGAGAGCACCTGCTTGGCTGGGGCCGAGCGCTGCCGGATGAAGTCGAGAATGCGGGGATCACGCTGCGCATCGGCAACGTCGCCCCCCGGAATCATCAGTACGTCGAACGGCGGGGCGTTCGCAAAGCTCGCGTCCGGTGTGACCTTCAGTCCCATTGCCGTGGTGACCGGTTTGCCATCCGGTGACACGGTGACCACGCCGAAGCCGGCATTGCCGAAGACTTCGTAAGGTCCTGCGAAGTCGATGATCTGCACGCCATCGAACATCACGATGCCTACGCGAACCGGCGGGTCCGACATCGGCTCGTGGGCAGCGAACGCGGGCAGGGCAGAGAACATGGCAACAAGCACCAGCAGATAGCGATGCATGGGTGATTCCTTTCCCTTGGTGGTGCCGCACCTTAACGCAATCGTCGCCACCGAATGCGACACCGAGCCCGCACAAACGGTCACGCGGGCGCAAAGCGCTCCCGATAGTCGCTGGGCGAATAGCCGAGCTGTCGGAGGAAGGCGCGGCGCATGGCTTCGTCGGAAGAGAATCCGCACTCCATCGCGATGCGCTTGATGTCCCTGGTCGTGCTTTCGAGCAGCGGCTTGGCGGTTTCCACCCGCATCCGCTCCACGTACTTCTGAGGCGTGACACGAAAATGAGCGCCGAAGCGCCGGGTGAACTGGCGCGGACTCATGTGTACCCGCTCGGCAAGTGACGCGACGTCGAGACGGAGACGCAGGTTGTCAGCGATCCAGGTGGCCAGAGCGGCGAAGTGCTCCGGTTGTTCAAGCGCCTGAAGCTGCCCACTGAACTGGCTTTGTCCGCCGGAGCGCTTGCTCGCCATGACCATGCGTCGGGCGACCTTCAGTGCCAGCGCGTCGCCATGGTCGGCGCTGACCATGGCCAGCGCGAGATCCATGCCGGTGGTGATGCCCGCCGAGGTCCAGATGGGGCCGTCACGGGTGTAGATCGCGTCGGGCAGCACGCGCACGGCGGGATAGCGGTCGCGTAGCTCGGCGACATCGCTCCAGTGCGTGGTGGCCTCACGGTCGTCGAGCAAGCCCGCTTCGGCGAGGAGGAGGGCACCGCTGCAGATCGACGCCACGCGCCGTACACGCGATGAGGCCGCATGCAGCCAACTGACCAACGCGGTGTCGCCCCGTACACGGTCGACTGCGTCGCCCATGCCGCCACAGACCAGCAAGGTGTCTGTCTCTGGCGGCATGTCGGCATACGGGGCATCGGGTAGCAATCGCATGCCGGAGGCGAGCTCGACGGGTGCGGCGGTCGCCGCGAGAACTCGCACGCTGTAGAGAGGGCCACGGCCGGGCGTATCGTCCTGTGCCTGGCGGCTGGCCAGCGCGAATACCTCCAGGGGGCCGCTGATATCGAGCGACTGTGCCTGGGGGTAGACGAGCATGCAGATCATGCGAGGTGCGGGATGCATAGGACGGATTATCCGCGAAAGCCATGGGATTGGTGC
>Ga0247742_10000283_pt1 | contig 43520 bp, 37 predicted proteins | sample UWRJL208509C2_FD_180944 | JGI IMG/M metagenome (GOLD analysis project Ga0247742, IMG submission 180944) | Plant litter microbial communities from Arlington Agricultural Research Station in Wisconsin, United States - UWRJ-L208-509C-2 | ecosystem: Environmental > Terrestrial > Plant litter >...
AGCCCTCGATGTAGTGCACGTACGAGCCCTCGTCGGCGATGATCAGGGTGCGCTCGAACTGGCCCATGTTCTCGGTGTTGATGCGGAAGTAGGCCTGCAGCGGGATCTCGACATGCACGCCCGGCGGCACGTAGACGAAGGAACCACCCGACCAGACGGCGGTGTTGAGCGCGGCGAACTTGTTGTCGCCGGCCGGGATGACGGTGCCGAAGTACTCCTCGAAGAACTCCGGGTGCTCCTTGAGCGCCGTGTCGGTGTCCATGAAGATCACGCCCTGCGCCTCGAGCTCGGCGTTGATGGAGTGGAAGACGACCTCGGACTCGTACTGGGCAGCGACGCCCGACACGAGACGCTTGCGCTCGGCCTCGGGGATGCCGAGCTTCTCGTAGGTGGCGCGGATGTCTTCGGGGAGGTCCTCCCAGGTGAGCGCCTGCTTCTCGGTGGAGCGCACGAAGTACTTGATGTTGTCGAAATCGATGCCCGACAGGTCGGCGCCCCAGGTGGGCATCGGCTTCTTGCGGAACAGCTCGAGCCCCTTGAGGCGCAGCTTCAGCATGGATTCGGGTTCGTTCTTGAGGGCCGAGATGTCGGAAACGACCTCTTCGTTGATGCCGCGGCGAGCAGAGGCCCCCGCAGCGTCGGAGTCGGACCAGCCGAACTCATACTGTCCGAGTCCATTGAGCTCGGGGCGGTCGATCAGCACGTCAGACATAACTACCTCTTTCCTACCGTGGGCAACCGAGTTGGCTTCCGCGGCATTCCCTCATACGAGCCCCTGCGCGTTGCGGCCGGGGTTGGGTGCTGGTCCCTGAAGCGCGGATCAAGATCGCTGGTGGGGCGTGCTTAGACTGAAGCAGGACAAGGGAGCGGGAGCTCCGGTGTCTACGCTGACTCCCCGGCTGGGCTGTATTCCTGAACCCAACAATCGTACAGGGCGAGGCACCAAATAACAGGAGGATGTGCTGTGAAGGCCGTGTTCGGGTTGCTGCCCACCGACGTCGATCGCCGAGTCAGGTTTCTCGCCATTCTCACCCTCGTCGTGCAGGTGCTCATCGTCGCCACGGGCGGGGCGGTGCGCCTCACCGGCTCGGGTCTCGGCTGCCCGACATGGCCGCTCTGCACCGATGCCTCGCTGGTCGCGACACCCGAGATGGGCGTGCACGGGGTGATCGAGTTCGGTAACCGGCTGCTGTCGATCATCGTGGGGCTGGTCGCGGTGGCGACGGTCGTCTTCCTGCTCCGGCTGCGCCGGCAGCGGCGCGACCTGTTCGTGCGGGCCATCCTGGTGCTGGTCGGCACCGTGCTGCAGGGCTTCATCGGCGGCATCTCGGTGCGTGTGGCGCTCGACCCGGCCGTGGTCGGCGTGCACTTCGGCATCTCCGTCGTTCTCGTGGTGATTGCCGCGACCCTCGTCTACCGCGTCTTCTTCGGCGTTCGCGGACCTCGGCTCTCGGTGCCGCGCGGGTACGCCGCACTCGCGTACGTCACGAGCCTCGCCGTCGCGGTGACCGTGGTGATGGGCATCCTGACCACCGGTGCCGGCCCGCACGCCGGCGATGCGGCCAGCGACCGCAACGGACTCGACCCCGAGCTGCTGCAGCACTTCCACGCCTGGCCGGGCTACGTGACCGTGGCGCTGACGCTCGCGCTCGTGGTCTGGGCACTTCGGCTGCGCACGCCCGTGCTGACCCGCAGCACCATCGCGCTTCTCGGCATCGAGGTCGTGCAGGTCGCGGTCGGAATAACCCAGGCCCGTCTCGGCCTGCCGCCGCTGCTGGTCGGCATCCACATGGTGCTCGCCTGCCTGCTGGCGGCCGCGATGGCGTGGGTCGTGCTCTCGCTACGCGAACCGGCAGCGCTGCCTCCCGCCAGGCCCGGCTACCCCGACCCTGAGGGGCGCGATGTTGCCGCTCCGGAAGTACTCGCGCAGCGATAGGACTCCCCTCAGGGAGCCAGCGAAGCGCGAGTCTCGCTAGAACGGCAGCAGCGGGTCGACCCCGACCGCGATGAACACGAGGGTCAGGTAGCTGATCGAGCTGTGGAATACGCGCATCGGTCGCACCTCGCCGTGGCGGATGGCGGTCGAGTACAGGCGGTGCGCCTCGATGATGAACCAGGCGCCCGCGACGATTGCGGTGGCGGTGTAGAGCAGCCCCATGCCGGCGACGGGGATCAGCAGCAGCGAGCACGCGACGGTCGCCCAGGCGTAGAGCACGACCTGCAGGCCGACGGCGGTCCGGCCGCGGACGACGGCGAGCATCGGCACGCCCACCGACTGGTAGTCGGCCCGGTACTTCATCGACAGCGGCCAGTAGTGCGGCGGCGTCCACAGGAAGACGATGCCGAACAGGATGACCGGGGCCCAGGTCAGCGAGCCGGTGACCGCCGCCCAGCCGATGAGCACGGGCATGCAGCCCGCGATACCGCCCCAAACGATGTTCTGGGGGGTGCGGCGCTTGAGCAGCAGGGTGTACACGAAGACGTAGAACAGGATGGCGGCGAGCGACAGGGCCGCCGCGAGCCAGTTGATCAGCAGGCCGAGCCAGAGGACCGATGCGGCGCCGACCACCCACGCGAAGACCAGCGCCTCCCGGTCGCTCAACTCCCCCGTCACCAGCGGGCGCTTGCGCGTGCGATCCATCACCCGGTCGATGTCGCGGTCGATGTAGCAGTTGAAGGCGTTGGCGGATGCGGCGCTGAGCGAACCGCCGACGAGCGTGCCGAGTACCAGCCACAGGTTCGGAATCCCGTTCGCCGCGAGCACCATGACCGGGGCCGTCGTCACCAGCAGAAGCTCGATGACGCGGGGCTTGGTGAGTGCCACATAGGCCTTCGCCTTGCGGAGCAACCCCAAGCGCTCGGCCGGCGCTTCAGCCTCGGTCGCAACATCCATGACTTCGATCCTAAGTCAACCCCCGCTCAGGGACATGACCCTGCGGGCGTCGATCGGGCGTCCGGGGGCGCACTTCTCTATACTTGAGAAGCTCGCCCGTCGTGGCATCTCGTCCAGATCTCACCCCCGTGAATTCCGGCTGCCACGGCTCAGCCAAAGTCGTCTCGTCCGGCGAGTTCCAACCGTGCCCGGGCTCGTGGAACCAGCGCCCCGCACCGCTTTACGAAGGGTCATCATCTCGTGGCAGCACTCCAGTGGGATCCCATTGACAACAGAGCGGTTGACACCGCGAGGATCCTGGCGGCAGACGCCGTGGAGAAGGTGGGTAACGGGCATCCCGGCACGGCCATGAGCCTCGCGCCGGTCGCGTACCTGCTTTTCCAGAAGGTCATGCGCCGCGACCCGGCCGACAGCGAGTGGATCGGGCGCGACCGCTTCATCCTCTCGGTGGGCCACAGCTCACTCACCCAGTACGTGCAGCTCTACTTCGGCGGCTACGGGCTCGAGCTCGATGACCTGAAGGCGCTGCGCACCTGGGGTTCCAAGACTCCCGGCCACCCGGAGTACCACCACACCGACGGTGTGGAGATCACCACCGGGCCGCTCGGCCAGGGCATCTCCTCGGCCGTCGGTTTCGCCTACGCGAGCCGGTACGAGCGCGGTCTCTTCGACCCGGACGCGGCGGAGGGCACCAGCCCCTTCGACCACTTCATCTACGTGATCGCCGGCGACGGCGACCTGCAGGAGGGCGTGTCGAGCGAGGCATCGTCGCTCGCCGGCCACCAGCAGCTCGGCAACCTCATCGCGATCTACGACTCGAACCAGATCTCGATCGAGGATGACACCAACATCGCCTTCACCGAAGACGTGCGCGCCCGGTACGAGGCCTATCACTGGCACGTCCAGGTCGTCGACTGGAAGAAGACCGGCGTCTACAAGGAGGATGTCGCCGAGCTCAACGCCGCCATCGAGGCCGCCCAGGGCGTCACCGACAAGCCGAGCCTGATAATCCTGAAGACGATCATCGGCTACCCGAGCCCGCGCAAGCAGAACACCGGCAAGATTCACGGCTCCGCCCTCGGCGCCGAAGAGCTCGCCGCGGTCAAGGAGGTGCTCGGGTTCGACCCCGAGCTGACCTTCGAGGTCGACCCCGAGGTCATCAACCACACCCGCAAGGCTCTCGACCGCGGGCGCGAGGCCCACGAGCAGTGGAACACCCAGTTCGACGCATGGGCCGCAGCAAACCCGGAGCGCAAGACGCTGCTCGACCGCGTCCTGACCGGCGACCTGCCGGAGGGCGTGGACGAGGCGCTTCCGGTCTTCGAGGCCGGTAAGGATGTCTCCACCCGCGCCGCCAGCGGCAAGGTGCTCGGCGCGCTCGGCGCGGTCATCCCCGAGCTGTGGGGCGGTTCGGCAGACCTCGCCGAGTCGAACCTGACCACCATCGAGGGCGCGCTGTCGTTCATCCCGAGCGAGCACTCGACGCACGAGTGGACGGGCAACGACTACGGCCGGGTGCTGCACTTCGGCATCCGCGAGCACGCCATGGGGGCGATCCTGAACGGCATCGTGCTGCACGGCAACACGCGCCCCTACGGTGGTACCTTCCTGATCTTCAGCGACTACATGCGGCCCGCCGTGCGCCTCGCGGCGCTCATGGGTGCTCCCGCCATCTACGTCTGGACCCACGACTCGGTGGCGCTCGGCGAGGATGGGCCCACCCACCAGCCGATCGAGCAGCTCGCGAGCCTCCGGGCCATCCCGGGCCTCGACATCGTGCGACCGGGCGACGCGAACGAGACGGCCTGGGCGTGGAAGACGATTCTCGAGCGTCGCAAGGGGCCAGCCGGCATCGCCCTCACCCGCCAGAACATCCCGGTGTTCGAGCGCGGTGACGACGTGGCGAGCGGCGACACCTTCGCCTCCGCCAAGTTCGTGGCCAAGGGGGCGTACGTGCTCGCCGAGGCCGCCGGCGGTACTCCCGATGTCATCTTCATCGCGACCGGCTCTGAAGTGCAGGTCGCCGTCGAGGCTCGCGAGGTGCTGAAGGGCGAGGGCATCAACGCCCGCGTCGTCTCGGTTCCGAGCACCGAGTGGTTCGCCGAGCAGGACGCGGAGTACCGCGAGTCGGTGCTGCCCGCGGCGGTGAAGGCGCGAGTGTCAATCGAGGCCGGCATCGACCTCACCTGGAAGAGCTGGGTCGGAGACACCGGTCGCAGCGTCTCGATCGAGCACTTCGGTGCATCCGCCGACTACAAGACCCTGTTCCGGGAGTTCGGCATCACCACCGAGGCCGCCGTAGCCGCAGCCAAAGAGACGCTGGCCGCCCAGTAGGCGCCGGAAAGCAAAGAGAGAGAATTACATGAGCAACGAAACCCCCACCGCAGCACTGTCCGCCGTCGGCGTCAGCATCTGGCTGGACGACCTGTCGCGCGAGCGCATCTCCTCCGGCGGCCTGCAGCGACTGATCGCCGAGCGCAACGTCGTCGGCGTCACCACCAACCCGACGATCTTCGCCACCGCCCTGGCCAAGGGCGAGGCGTACGACGACCAGGTTGCCCAGCTCGCCGCCGCCGGCAAGACCGTGACCGAGGCCGTGTTCGAGATCACCACCGACGACGTGGCATCCGCCAGCGACATCTTCCACGATGTCTACGACGCCACCGCCGGCCGGGATGGTCGAGTGTCGATCGAGGTGGAGCCGGGCCTCGCGCACGACGCCTCCAGCACGATCCAGCAGGCCAAGGAACTGTGGGCCAAGGTCGACCGCCCCAACGCGATGATCAAGATCCCGGCGACGGTCGAGGGCCTGGAGGCCATCTCCGAGGTGATCGGCGCCGGAATCAGCGTCAACGTCACCCTGATCTTCAGCCTCGAGCGTCACCGCGAGGTGATCAACGCCTACCTGTCCGGCCTCGAGAAGGCCCGGGCCGCCGGCCACGACCTGTCGACGATCCACTCGGTCGCCTCCTTCTTCGTGTCGCGCGTCGACACCGAGATCGACAAGCGCCTCGAGGCGATCGGCACCGAGGATGCGCTCGCGCTGAAGAGCAAGGCGGGAATCGCCAATGCCCGCCTGGCCTACCAGGTGTACGAGCAGGCCTTCGCGTCCGAGCGCGCCACCGTGCTGCTCGAGGCGGGCGCCAACAAGCAGCGCCCCCTCTGGGCCTCGACCGGCGTGAAAGACCCGGCGCTGCCTGACACCCTGTACGTCACCGAGCTGGCCGTTGCCGACACCGTGAACACCATGCCCGAGAAGACGCTGGAGGCGACCTTCGACCACGGGGTCATCGAGGGCGACCAGGTCACCGGCAACTACGAGTCGGCCAATGCCACACTCGATGCTCTCGCCGCGCTCGGCATCTCGTACGACGAAGTCACCGCGCTGCTGGAGAAGGAGGGCGTCGAGAAGTTCATCGTCTCCTGGAACGAGCTGCTCGACACCGTTGCCGCCGCCCTCGAGGCAGCCCTGCGGGGGTCGAACGCATGAGCGTGAAGATCGCCGTCTCCGGAGCGGCCGCCGAGGCGGTCGACCGAATCGTCCCGCAGCTGGTCAGCGATCTCGTTGCCAGTCGCATCACCGGCGGCGACCCGACCCTCTGGGGGCCGGACGCCGAGGAGGAATCCGCCAAGCGCCTCGGCTGGGTGGAAGCCGTCGTGGTGTCGCGCCCGCTCATCGATGACATCTACGAGCTCCGCGACACGCTGCGTGAGGCGGGCGTAGACCACATCGTGCTCGGCGGCATGGGCGGATCCTCGCTCGCCCCCGAGGTCATCACCCGCACCTATGGCGTGGAGCTGACGATCCTCGACTCCACCGATCCCGGCCAGGTGCTCTCGGCGCTCGGCGACCGGCTCGCGACGACGGCGGTCGTCATCTCGTCGAAGTCGGGCTCGACGGTCGAGACCGACAGCCAGAAGCGCATCTACGAGCAGTACTTCACCGACGCCGGCATCGACCCGCTCGAGCGAATCGTGATCGTCACCGACCCGGGATCGCCACTGGACGTCTCGGCTCGCGCCACCGGGTACCGCGTCTTCAACGCGGACCCCAACGTCGGCGGCCGGTACTCGGCGCTGACCGCCTTCGGGCTGGTTCCCTCCGGTCTCGCCGGTGTCGACCTGAACGAGCTCCTCGATGAGGCCGAGGCCGTCATGGTGGAACTCGCGGTCGACAACGAGGCCAACCCCGGCCTGGTGCTCGGCGCCGCGATCGCCGGTACCCGTCCGCTCAAGGACAAGCTTGGCATCGTGCCCGACGGCACCCACATCCTCGGGTTCGGTGACTGGGCCGAACAGCTCATCGCCGAATCGACCGGCAAGCTCGGCAAGGGCATCCTGCCCGTCGTGCTCGACGTCGACTCCCCCGAACTCACCGAGAACCTGCAGGACCTCCAAGTTGTGCGGCTCGTCGGCGACTGGGATGACACCAAAGAACTGGCCGACGGTGAGATCGAGATCGCCGGCAGCCTCGGCGGCCAGATCCTGGTCTGGGAGTACGCGACGGCGATCGCCGGGCGGCTGCTCGGGATCAACCCGTTCGACCAGCCCGACGTGGAGTCGGCGAAGACCGCAACTCGTGCCCTGATCGACAACCCGTCGAAGCCCGCGGAGCCGGCGTTCGTCGATGGCGACATCGAGGTTCGCGGTACCCCCAATGTCGTCGGAGAAGCGACCGATCTCGCCAGCGCCGTGACGGCGTTGCTCGCGCAGCTTCCCGACAACGGGTACGTGTCGATCCAGGCCTATGTCGATCGGGTCGCGCACCCCGAGCTCACTCGTCTTCGTGACGAGTTCGCCCGGCGCGCCGGTCGCCCCGTGACCTTCGGCTGGGGGCCGCGCTTCCTGCACTCCACCGGGCAGTTCCACAAGGGCGGCCCGGCGATCGGTGTCTTCCTGCAGATCACCACGATCGAAGACATCGACCTGCAGATCCCCGATCGTCCGTTCACCTTCGGGCAGCTGATCCGCGCCCAGGCCGATGGTGACGCGAGCGTGCTCGCCGATCACGGCCGGCCCGTTCTCAGCCTCACGCTCCGCGATCCGGCCGCCTCGCTGCCGATCGTCGTCAGCGCCCTGAACTGACGCCGAACTCGAACACGAGGAGCACCATGTCGCCCGTGGACATCACCGCCGACTTCAACCCGCTGCGGTTGCCGTCGGATCGTCGGCTGAACCGCATCGCCGGCCCGAGCGCGCTGATCATCTTCGGCGTGACCGGAGACCTGTCCCGCAAGAAGCTGATGCCTGCCGTCTACGACCTCGCTAACCGCGGGCTGCTGCCGCCGGGCTTCGGCCTGGTGGGCTTCGCGCGGCGCGACTGGGAGGACCAGGACTTCGCGCAGGTCGTGCACGACGCGGTCAAGCAGTACGCGCGCACCCCGTTCGACGAGGACGTGTGGAACCAGCTCGCCGAGGGAATCCGGTTCGTCCAGGGCGAGTTCGACGATCCCGAGGCTTTCCAACGGCTCAAGGAGACGCTGGAGGAACTGGACCGGGAACGGGGCACGAAGGGCAATCACGCCTTCTACCTGTCGATTCCGCCCAAGTCGTTCCCCGAGGTCACCGAGCGCTTGCGCGACTCGGGGCTCGCCGAACAGCACGACGGCCAGTGGCGCCGGGTCGTCATCGAGAAGCCGTTCGGCAGCGACCTGAAGACCGCCCGGGAGCTGAACGACGTCGTCGAGTCGGTCTTCCCGCCCGACAGCGTCTTCCGCATCGACCACTACCTCGGCAAGGAGACGGTCCAGAACATCCTGGCGCTCCGCTTCGCCAACCAGTTGTACGAACCCATCTGGAACGCGAACTACGTCGATCACGTGCAGATCACGATGGCCGAGGATGTCGGCGTCGGCGGTCGCGCCGGCTACTACGACGGCATCGGTGCCGCACGCGACGTCATCCAGAACCACCTCCTGCAGCTGCTGGCGCTGACCGCGATGGAGGAGCCCGTGTCGTTCGACGCGAGTGACCTGCGGGCCGAGAAGGAGAAGGTGCTCTCGGCGGTGCGGCTGCCGAAGGATCTCGGGGCCCACACCGCCCGCGGGCAGTACACCGGCGGCTGGGCCGGCGGCGAGAAGGTGACCGGATTCCTCGAGGAAGACGGCATGAACCCCGAGTCGACGACCGAGACCTTCGCTGCCATCCGGCTCGACATCGGCACCAGGCGCTGGGCCGGCGTGCCGTTCTACCTCCGCACGGGCAAGCGGCTCGGCCGCAGGGTCACCGAGATCGCCGTGGTGTTCAAGCGCGCGCCCCAGTACCTCTTCGCCGAGAGCCAGACGTCGGCGCTCGGCCAGAACGCGCTGGTGATCCGTGTGCAGCCCGACGAGGGCGTCACCATTCGGTTCGGCTCGAAAGTGCCCGGTGCCGGGATGCAGGTGCGTGATGTCACCATGGACTTCGGATACGGGCACGCCTTCACCGAAGCCAGCCCCGAGGCATACGAGCGACTGATCCTGGATGTGCTGCTCGGCGACCCGCCGCTCTTCCCCCGTCACGAGGAAGTGGAACTGAGTTGGAAGATCCTCGACCCGATCGAGGAGTTCTGGGCAACCCAGGGCCGCCCCGAGCAGTACCGTCCGGGCACCTGGGGGCCGGAATCCGCCGACGAACTGATGGCCCGCGATGGCCGGACCTGGAGGCGACCGTGATCGTCGATCTGCCCAACACCACGACGAGCTCGATCTCGAAGACGCTCGTGAAGATCCGCGAGGAGGGCGGCGCTGTCGCTCTCGGCAGGGTGCTGACCCTCATCATCGCGACCGAACTCGGCGAGGAGGAGGAGGCCATCGAGGCCGCCAACGACGCCTCCCGCGAGCACCCCATGCGGGTGATCGTGGTCTCGACCGGACCGCACGATTCCCATGCCGCAGAGGATGCCCGGGTCGACGCCCAGATCAGGGTCGGCGGTGACGCCGGCGCGAGCGAGGTCATCGTCGTCAGGGCCTACGGAGACGCCGCTACCGACCAGGAGAGCCTGGTCACCGGCCTCCTGCTGCCCGACGCGCCGGTGGTGGCCTGGTGGCCGGGGAACGCCCCCGAGAACGTCTCCCATTCCGCGCTCGGCCGGATCGCGCAGCGCCGGATCACGGATGCCGCCGCGCACAGCAACCCGCTGCACGCGCTCGAGGTCATCTCCACCACCTACCGCCCCGGCGACACCGACTTCTCCTGGACCCGGCTCACGCTCTGGCGCGCCCAGCTCGCCGCGGTGCTCGACCAGCCGCCCTACGAGCCGGTCACCGGAATCGAGGTGCGCGGCGCCGCCGACTCCCCCTCCACCGTGCTGCTGGCGGCCTGGCTGCAGCTGCAGTTGCAGGTGCCGGTGACGCTGGGCGTCTCGGACGACGCGCCCGGTTCCGGCGGAGGCATCCAGGGCGTCAAGCTGGTTCGCGCTGCAGGGCCGATCGAACTGGAGCGAACCGTGCCGAACATCGCCACGCTCGTGCAGCCCGGCCAGCCGACACACGACATCTCGCTGCCGCGCCGCAGCCTCCGCGACTGCCTCGCGGAGGAGTTGCGCAGGCTCGACCCAGACGACCTGTTCGGTGAGGTCGTCGAGCACGGCATCGGCCGGCTCGGCGAGCCGACCACCCTGCAGCCGGTGGGCGCCGTATGAGCAACGAGCGTCGCGTCATCCTGCACCCCGACAAGGCTGCCCTCGCGGCGGCCGTCGCTGCGCGTTTCATCACCAAGGTGGTCGACCTGGTCGACGAGTTCGACGAGGCCTCCATCGTGCTCACCGGAGGCACCATGGGTGCTGCCGTGCTGGAGGCCATCAACGCCAACCCCGCGCGGGATTCCATCGACTGGAGCCGCGTCAACGTGTGGTGGGGTGACGAGCGGTGGCTACCCGCCGGCGACCCGGAGCGCAACGAGACGCAGGCCCGGGAGGCGCTGCTGGACCACGTCCGGCTGGACCCGGCGCGCGTGCATCCGTTCGCCGCGTCGGATTCGGGGCTCGATCTGGATGCCGCAGCCGAGGCCTACGCGCGGGAGATCGCGGAGAACACGCCCGCCAATGCGAGCATGCCGCACTTCGACATCACCTTCCTCGGCATGGGGCCGGATGGTCACATCGCCTCGCTCTTCCCCGAGCGGGGCGGAGTGCGCGAGCGCGACAAGACGGTGGTTGCGGTGCGGAACGCCCCGAAGCCCCCACCCGAGCGGCTCAGCCTCACCCTCAAGGTGATCAATTCCTCCGACCGGGTCTGGCTGGTCGTTGCCGGTGCCGACAAGGCGGCAGCGCTCGGACTCACCCTCGCGGGTGCCAGCGTGATCGAGGTGCCCGCCGCCGGTGCGGAGGGATTGCGCAAGACGCTGTTCTTCGTGGATGCCGATGCCGCCCAGGAAGTGCCGGAGAACCTCATCGACCCCGGCCAGTTCTGGACGGGCGAGGACAGCCCGCCCAACGAACTCTAGGCCGCTCGGGCCTGCCCGCCTCGCGAGGGGCGGGCGGGTGCCGCGGGGGGCGTCGACGCGTGCCGTGCGGGCTAGGAGCTGACGGTTCCGCGACGCGCGCGGAGCTGGGTGAGCGCCTCGTCGAGCAGCTGCGAAGCTTCCTCCTCGGTGCGTCGTTCCTTGACGTAGGCGAGGTGGGTCTTGTACGGCTCGAGCTTGGCGACCGACGGCGGGTTGGCCTTGTCGCGGCCGGCGGGCAAGCCGGTGGACGGCGAGTCGATGGTCTCGGGGATCTCGTCATCGGGCAGGTTGGCGGCGAAGTTGCGCACCGTCTCGTTGCCCATCTCGTCCCAGTATGAGACCTGGATCCGGTCGGCGTGGAAGCCGCGGTCCTGCTCGCCCATGGGGCCAGCTCCTACTCGCGAGCCACGGATTGCGCTGCCGCCTGATGCCACTGGTTACCCCTTGAGTGTGTGTTGAGAAGGTCTAAGCGCCGTCGAACTTGGTGATGAGACCGAGGACGACGATGCAGCTGATCCAGAGGATGCCGAGGATGACTGTGATGCGGTTCAGGTTGCGCTCGGCCACCCCCGACGCGCCGAGGTTGGAGGTCACGCCGCCGCCGAACATGTCGGAGAGGCCACCACCACGACCACGGTGCAGCAGGATGAGCAGGGTCAGCAGGAGGCTGGTTATACCGAGCAGCACCTGCAGGACGACCTGGAGAATTTCCACGAGAACAAAACCTTTCGAAAGCCTCAGTCAGTATAGGTGATCGAGCGAAGCCGGTTCAGGTGCCGACGTGCTTCTGGAACCGCGCGATGCTCGCGAACTCGGTCACATCCAGGCTCGCGCCACCCACCAGGGCCCCGTCGACGTTCGGCTCGCGCATGAATCCCGCGATGTTGCTCGACTTCACCGATCCGCCGTACAGGATGCGCGTGGCGTCGGCGACCTCGTCGCCGAGCAGCTCGCGCAGCACATCGCGGAGTTTGCCCGCGACCTGCTCCGCCTGCTCGGGAGTGGCGGCCTGGCCGGACCCGATTGCCCACACGGGCTCATAGGCGATGACGAGGTCGGGCGAGCCCGAGGCTCCGACCAACCCCGCCGCTTCCAGAGCCGTCCGCAGTTGGGCGACGGGAACGGCGCTCGGGCCGTGCTTCTCGAGGTCGTCGGCGGTCTCTCCCACGCAGAGCACGGGAACCAGGCCGTTGGCGAGGGCTGCGGCGACCTTGCGGCCGAGCAGCTCGTCGGTCTCGCCGTGGTACTGGCGTCGCTCGGAGTGCCCGATGATGACGTAGCTGCAGTCGAGCGCGGCGAGGAACGCCCCGGAGATCTCGCCGGTGTACGCCCCCGACTCGTGCTCAGACAGGTCCTGCCCGCCGAAGACGACCTCGAGCTTGTCGGCGGAGACGAGGGTCTGCACCGAACGCAGGTCGGTGAAGGGCGGGAATACTGCCACCTCCGCGCCACCCGCGCCGAACTCGTGCCGGGCATCCTTCAATGTCCAGGCGAGTTTCTGCACGAAGGCGATCGACTGCAGGTGGTCGAGGTTCATCTTCCAGTTGCCCGCGATCAGCGGAACACGCTTCACTGCCATCCGAGTACCTCGAGTCCCGGCAGTCGCTTGCCCTCGAGGAATTCGAGGCTCGCACCGCCTCCGGTGGAAATATGACCGAACTGGTCGTCGGCGAAGCCCAGCGCCCGCACCGCAGCGGCGGAGTCGCCGCCGCCGACGACGCCGAAGCCGTCGAACGAACTCAGCGCTGCGGCTACCGCCTTGGTGCCGGCCGCGAACGGTGCCAGCTCGAACACGCCCATGGGCCCGTTCCAGAACACCGTCTTCGAGTCGCCGATGATCTCGGCGAACTTCGCCGCGCTCTCCGGGCCGATGTCGAGACCGAGACCGGATTCACCGAACGGGGTGTCTTCGATGGCGTCGGCCGGCGTCACCACGAACTCGGCGTCAGCCCCGAACTTCGAGGCCACCACGATATCGGTGGGCAGCACGATCTGTACCCCGAGCTCCTCCGCCTGCGTGAGGTAGCCCTTCACCGCCTCGACCTGGTCCTGCTCCAGCAGGCTCGCCCCGACCCGGTAGCCGAGGGCGACCAGGAAGGTGAACAGCATGCCGCCGCCCACCAGCAGCGAGTCGACCTTGGGAAGCAGGGCGCCGATGACATCGAGCTTGTCCGAGACCTTCGAACCGCCGAGCACAACCGTGTACGGCTTCTCCGGGGTGACGGTGAGTCGCTCGAGCACTTCGAGTTCCTGCTGGATCAGCAGGCCCGCGGCGCTCGGGAGCACCTCGGCGAGTTCGTAGACGCTCGCCTGCTTGCGGTGCACCACCCCGAACCCGTCGGAGACGAAGGCGTCACCGAACCCGGCGAGCCGCTCCGCGAACTCTGCTCGCTCCCCCGCATCCTTCGACGTCTCCGGCGCATTGAACCGGAGATTCTCCAGTAGCGCGACGTCGCCGTCATCCAGCCCTCCGACGGCGTCGACCGCCGCATCGCCCACGGTGTCGGCGGCGAAGACGACAGGCTTGCCGAGAAGCTCGGACAGCCGCTGGGCGACGGGCGCGAGGCTGTACTTCTCCTCGGGTTTGCCGTCGGGGCGGCCGAGATGCGAGATCACGACAACTCGCGCTCCCGCCTGGATCAGGGCATTGAGGGTGGGGAGCGAAGCGCGCACGCGACCGTCGTCGGTGATCTGGCCGTCCTTCAGGGGGACGTTCAGATCACACCGGACGATGACGCGCTTGCCCTTCAGCTCCCCGAGCGAATCGAGGGTTCGAAGTGCCATCGGGGAGATCGCCGCTAGAGCTTCGCGCCGACGAACTCGGTGATGTCGACGAGGCGGTTGGAGTAGCCCCACTCGTTGTCGTACCAGGACGCGACCTTGACGGTGTTGCCAATGACCTTGGTCAGGCCGGCGTCGAAGATCGAGGAGTGCGGGTCGCCCACGATGTCGCTGGAGACGATCTCATCCTCGGTGTACTTGAGGATGCCCTTGAGCTCGTTCTCGGCGGCGTGCCGGTACGCCTCGTTCACCTGGTCGACCGTGACGGTCGCGTTGGTGACGATGGTGAGGTCGGTGATCGAGCCGGTGATGACCGGCACGCGCAGCGCGTACCCGTCGAGCTTGCCGACGAGCTCGGGGATGACCACGCCGAGCGCCTTGGCGGCACCGGTCGAGGTCGGGATGATGTTGGCTGCGGCGGCGCGAGCGCGACGCAGGTCGCTGTGGGGGCCGTCCTGCAGGTTCTGGTCGGCGGTGTAGGCGTGCACGGTGGTCATAAGGCCGCGTTCGATGCCGAAGTTGTCCATGAAGACCTTCGCCAGCGGTGCCAGGCAGTTGGTGGTGCACGACGCGTTGGAGATGATGTCGTGGATGGCCGGGTCGTAGGTGTTCTCGTTGACGCCGAGAACCAGCGTGGCAACGTCGGAGCCCGAGGCCGGTGCCGACACGATGACCTTCTTCGCGCCCGCGGTGATGTGCTTGTGCGCATCCTCGCTCTTGGTGAAGCGACCGGTGGACTCGATGACGATGTCGACGCCCAGTTCGCCCCAGGGCAGGTTCGCGGGGTCACGCTCGGCGAGGACCTTGATCGACTTGCCGTTGACGGTGATCTGCGACTCGTCGAACTCGACGGTGCCATCGAGCCTTCCGCCGACAGTGTCGTACTTGAGCAGGTGCGCGAGCGTCTTGTTGTCCGTCAGGTCGTTGACGGCGACGATCTCGATGTCACTCCCCTTGGCGAGAGCCGCCCTGAAGAAGTTACGGCCAATGCGGCCGAATCCGTTGATACCGACTTTGACGGTCACGTGTGCTCCATTTGCTCATGCGTCCGTGGACGCGTTGTTGCTCGGTTTTCTAGCTGGATCGTGCGGTGGAGAGGTGCAGATGGCCGGGGCTTGCGCCCCGGCCACCATGCCGCTATGACAGTACCAGCAGACCAGCAGTCTTCTCGCGCGCGACATCGAAGCGCTGCTGCACGTTGGCCCAGTTGGTGACGTTCCAGAACGCCTTCACATAGTCGGCGCGCACGTTCTTGTAGTCCAGGTAGTAGGCGTGCTCCCAGACGTCGAGCATGAGCAGCGGAACGATGCCGGCGGGGAGGTTGCCCTGCTGGTCGAACAGCTGCACGATGATCAGGTTGTCGCCGAGCGAGTCCCAGGCCAGGACAGCCCAGCCGGAGCCCTGCACGCCCATGGCGACGGCCGTGAAGTGTGCGACGAACTTGTCGAATGAGCCGAACTGGTCGTCGATGGCACTGGCGAGCGAACCGGTGGGCTTGTCACCGCCGTCAGGCGACATATTGGTCCAGAAGATCGAGTGGTTCACGTGCCCACCGAGGTTGAAGGCGAGATCCTTCTCGAGCTTGTTCACCCCGCCGAGGTCACCGGACTCACGCGCGGCGGCGAGGCCGGCCAGTGCGGTGTTCGCGCCGGTCACATACGCCTGGTGGTGCTTGCTGTGGTGCAGTTCCATGATCGTCGCAGAGATACTCGGCTCCAGGGCCGCGTAGTCGTAGGGCAGGTCAGGAAGTGTGTATTCAGCCATCGAGTTCTCCTAGCAGATAGACCCCTGATGACAAGGTTCTCGACCTAGCAGGGGCGACATTTCCAGTCTAGTCACGACAACCCCGGGCGATCCGGGATGCTTCCCCGCCCTGAACTATTCGTGGAAATCTAGGCTATTCGTCGAGATCTGGCGGAAGATTCGCGTCGGTTCCAGGGATGCCGAGGTCGGAGGCTCGCTTGTCGGCCATGGCGAGCAGGCGCCGGATGCGGCCGGCGACCGCGTCCTTCGTCATGGGCGGGTCGGCGTGATGGCCGAGCTCGTCGAGGCTCGAGTCACGGAAGTTCAGGCGCAGCTCGCCTGCGTACTGCAAGTGCTTGGGTACATCGCCGTCGAGGATCTCGAGGGCACGCTCCACCCGTGCGCAGGCGGCGACCGCGGCCTGGGCGGAACGGCGCAGGTTCGCGTCGTCGAAGTTGACGAGGCGGTTCGCCGTCGCACGCACCTCGCGGCGCTGTCGCAGCTCGTTCCAGTTCTGCACGCTCTTCTCGGCACCCATCAGAACGAGCATCGCCGCGATCGCCTCGCCATCGCGGATCACCACCCGGTGCACGCCGCGAACTTCCCGCGCCTTTGCGGCGATCTTCAGCCGACCGGCGGCACCCACAAGTGCCATGGCCGCCTCGTTGCCGGGGCAGGTGATCTCCAGGGCGGCGGAACGACCCGGGTCGGTGAGGGTGCCGGCAGCAAGGAACGCTCCGCGCCAGACGGCGGCAAGCTCTTCGCGGCTGCCCGTCGTCAGGCGGTTCGGCAACCCGCGAATGGGTCGGCGGCGGGCATCCAGCAGTCCGGTCTGCCGGGCAAGCGTCTCGCCGCCATCGAGCACGCGAACCAGGTAATGGCTGGTGCGGCGGGTGCCCGACGCGGAGATGATCGACACGTCGGCGCGCACGCCGTACAGCTCCGCGATGTCTTTGCGCACCCGGCGGGCCAGCTGCTCGGTGTCGACCTCCGACTCGACCGCGATGCGGCCCGAGATGACGTGCAGGCCCCCGGAGAACCGCAGGACAGTCGCCAGCTCTGCCGCCCGGATCGTCGTCTTGCCGGATTGGATGGTCGCCAGTTCGTCCTTGACCTCAGCGGTGAGTGCCACTCGGGTCCTCCTTCAACAGTTCGTGCGGTGCAGTTTCGTGCGGTGCAATTCGTGCGCGGTGTGCGTCCGCGCGAGCGGGGTGTGCTCCGGCTACTCGCGGCCGACGTCGCGATGCTTCACGCTGACGACGACACCGGGGAGGCTGCGCAACCGCGTCGCGAGCTCTTCCGCAATCGCGACCGAGCGGTGCTTGCCCCCCGTGCATCCAATGGCGATCGTAGCGTGTCGTTTGTTCTCCCGCTGGAAGCCGGCGAACACCGGGGCCATCGTCCGGGCGTAATCCTCGATGAACTCAGGCGCCCCCTGCTGGGAGAGCACGTAGTCACGCACGGCCGGATCCAGGCCGGTCAGCGACTTCAGCTCGGGGATCCAGAACGGGTTCGGCAGGAAGCGGCAATCGGCCACCATGTCGGCGTCGGCGGGCAACCCGTGCTTGTATCCGAAACTCTCGACGGTGATCTTCAGACCGGCAGCGTCGGCCTCCGCGAATCGTTCGGTGACGGCGTTCGCGAGTTGGTGGATGTTCAGGGCCGAGGTGTCGATCACGAGGTCTGACGACTCCCGGATCTCCGACATCAGCTGGCGCTCGGCGCCGATGCCGTCGAGTGTGGTGCCGTCGCCCTGCAGCGGATGCGGCCGGCGCACCTGCTCGAAGCGGCGCACCAGCGCCGCGTCCGTGGCGTCGAGGAAGAGTAGCCGCAGCCGGATCGAGTCGCGCAGGGCGTCGATGCTGGCCTGCATCTCGGAGAACATCGCTCCCCCGCGCACGTCGACCACGGCGGCGATGCGGGGCAGGGAGGTGCCGGCGTGCCGCGCGAGCTCCACGAGGGGCTGCAGCATCTGGGGTGGCAGGTTGTCGACGACATACCAGCCGAGATCCTCCAGCGCGTTCGCAACGGTGGAGCGGCCGGCACCGGACATGCCGGTGACGATGAGCATCTCCTGGCTGTCGGTGTCGGGTGGCATTGTCCGTCAAGACTACCGGCAGTGGGTTACTGCCGCAGGCGCTCCACAATCGTTTGCGCGAGTGCGGGACCGATGCCACGCACCTCCCCGATGGCGGCGGCGTCGGCGGCGCGCAGCCTGCTCACCGAGCCGAAATGCTTGAGAAGTTCGCGGACCCGCGACGGCCCGAGACCGGGAATCTCGACCAGCACCGACTGGATGTCGTTGCGCCGGCGCTGCCGCTGGTAGCTGATCGCGAATCGGTGTGCTTCGTCGCGAATTCGCTGCACCAGGAAGAGAGCGTCGCTGTTGCGCGGCAGGATGACCGGGAAGTCGGAGTCGGGGAGCCAGATCTCCTCGAGGCGCTTCGCGATGCCCGCCAACTGGATGCCCGTGATGCCCGCCTCGTCGAGGGCGCGTTTGGCCGCTGCGACCTGGGGCTGGCCACCGTCGACGATGAGCAACTGCGGCGGATAGGCGAACTTGCGCCGCCGCCCGGTGTCGGGGTCGGTTGCACCTGCGGCGTCGATCGCTCCCGAGGCGTCGGTCGCTGAGGCACTCGACACGTCCCCGTCGAGAACCTCGGGGAGCGCGGGCTCCTTCAGGTATGCCAGCCTGCGGGTGAGCACCTGGTAGATCGACTCGGTGTCGTCGGTCGACTCGGGGATGCTGAACCGGCGGTACTGGTCCTTGCGGGGCAGGCCGTCCTCGAAGACCACCATGGAGGCGACGATGTTCGTGCCGCTCAGGTGGGAGACGTCGAAGCACTCCATCCGCAACGGCGCCTCGGCCATGCCGAGTGCCTCCTGGATGTCAGCGAGCGCCTGCGACCGGGCGACGAAGTCGCTGCTGCGCCGGGTCTTGTACAGGATCAGCGCGTTCTGCGCGTTCTGCGCGACGGTCATGGCGAGAGCCGCCTTGTCCCCCCGCTTGGCCACCCGCACCTCGACCCGGGAGCCGGGCCCGCGAAGTTCACCGAGCCACCGCTCGAGCGCTTCGGTGTCATCTGGCAGGGCGGGCACGAAGATGTCGCGGGGCGGGGCGGAATCGTCGTAGGCGTTCTGCAGCACCGACTCCACGAGCTCCGGCAGCTCGAGGTCGAGTTCTTTATCGACGACCCAGCCCCGCACACCCCGGATGCGGCCGCCGCGAACGATGAACTGCTGCACCGCGGCGGCCAGCTCGTCGTGGGCGATTCCGAAGAGGTCGGCGTCGACCCCGTCATCCAGCACCACGGCGTTCTTGGCGAGGGCCGTCTCCATCGCGGCGATCTGGTCGCGGTAGCGCGCGGCCGACTCGTAGTCCATCGCGGCCGATGCGTCTTTCATCCGGCGCGTGATGGTGGTGACGTATCGGGAGTCGTTGCCGCCCATGAAGCTCGCGAAGTCGAGGGCGATCGACTTGTGCTCCTCGAGCGTGACCCGCCCGACGCAAGGGGCCGCGCACTTGCCGATGTCGCCGAGCAGGCACGGGCGCCCGGTCTGCTGGGCTCGCTTGTACGTGGCCTCCGAGCAGCTGCGCATCGGGAACGCCTTCAGCATGATGTCGACGGTCTCCCGGATCGCCCATGCCCGGCTGTACGGCCCGAAGTAGCGCGCGTTCGGGATGCCCTTGTTGCGGGTGACCAGCACCCGCGGCACCGGGTCACCCAGCGTGATCGCGAGGTACGGATACGACTTGTCGTCCTTGTACTGAACGTTGAACGGCGGATCGAACTCCTTGATCCAGGTGTACTCCAGCTGCAGCGACTCGAAGTCATTGCCGACGACCGTCCATTCCACCGAGGCTGCCGAGAGCACCATGCGGCGGGTGCGCTCGTGCAGGGTCGGAAGCGGCGCGAAGTAGTTGCTCAGCCGCTGGCGCAGGTTCTTCGCCTTGCCGACGTAGAGCACCCGGGAGGAGGCATCCCGAAAACGGTACACGCCGGGTTGCTGCGGGATCTCCCCCGCCTTCGGTCGCCACGAGACCGTCTGCGACGAGCTGCTGCGGGCGGCCATCAGACCCGCACGCCCTCCAGCACCTCGGCGAGGAAGGTACCGGTGTAGCTCGCCTCGACGGTCGCGATCTGCTCCGGTGTGCCGATCGCCAGCACCTCTCCGCCTCCGGCCCCGCCCTCGGGGCCGAGGTCGATGATCCAGTCGGCCGACTTGATCACGTCGAGGTTGTGCTCGATCACGATCACGGTGTTGCCCTTGTCGACCAGGCCGTTCAGCACGAGCAGCAGCTTCCGCACATCCTCGAAGTGCAGGCCGGTGGTCGGCTCGTCGAGCACGTAGATGCTGCGGCCCATCGAGCGGCGCTGCAGTTCGGTGGCGAGCTTGACGCGCTGCGCCTCGCCGCCGGACAGCGTCGTCGCGCTCTGGCCGAGCCGCACGTAGCCGAGCCCGACCTCCTCGAGCGTCTTCAGGAAGCGGTGGATCGACGAGATCGCCTCGAAGAACTCCGCGGCCTCGCTGATCGGCATGTCGAGCACCTCGGCGATGTTCTTGCCCTTGTACTTCACCGCGAGGGTGTCGCGGTTGTACCGTGCGCCGTGGCACACCTCGCACGCCACGTAGACGTCGGGCAGGAAGTTCATCTCGATCTTGATGGTGCCGTCACCCGAGCAGTTCTCGCAGCGGCCGCCCTTGACGTTGAAGCTGAACCGGCCGGGCAGGTAACCGCGCGCTTTCGCATCTGCGGTCTCGGAGAACAGGGTGCGGATCTTGTCGAACACGCCCGTGTAGGTGGCGGGGTTCGATCGCGGCGTGCGACCGATCGGCGCCTGGTCGACGTGCACCACCTTGTCGAGGTTGTCGAGGCCCGTGACCCTGGTGTGCTTCGCGGGGATCTGGCGGGCCCCATTGAGCTCGTTGGCGAGCACCTTGTACAGGATGTCGTTGACGAGGCTCGACTTCCCGGAGCCGCTGACCCCGGTGACCGCGGTGAGCACGCCGAGCGGGAAGCTCACCGTGACGTTCTTGAGGTTGTTCGCGCGCGCGCCCTCGACGACCAGCTGGCGCTTCTTGTCGATGCGGCGGCGCTTCGTCGGAGTCTCGATCGACCGACGACCGGCCAGATAGTCACCGGTGATCGACTCGGTGTTCGCCAACAGCTCGTCGTATGACCCGGAGTGCACGACCCGGCCGCCGTGCTCGCCCGCGCCCGGCCCGATGTCGACGATCCAGTCTGCGGTGCGGATGGTGTCTTCGTCGTGCTCCACCACAATCAGCGTGTTGCCGAGGTTCTTGAGCTTGACCAGCGTCTCGATGAGCCGGCGGTTATCGCGCTGGTGCAGCCCGATCGAGGGCTCGTCGAGCACGTACAGCACGCCGGTCAGCCCGGAGCCGATCTGGGTCGCCAGCCGGATGCGCTGCGCCTCGCCACCGCTCAGGGTGGCCGCCGCACGCATGAGGTCGAGGTAGCTGAGCCCCACCTCGATGAGGAACTCGAGCCGCAACCGGATCTCGCGCAGCACCTGGGCGGCAATCTTCGCATCACGCTCGGTGAGCACCAGCTGCTGCATGAACTCGTGGGCCTTGACCAGGCTGAGCTCGCACACGTCGGAGATGCTGTAGCTGTTGACCGTGACCGCGAGAACCTCGGGCTTCAGCCGCTTGCCCTCGCAGACCGGGCAGGGAATCTCACGCAGATAGCTCGCGAACCGCTGGCGCTGCACGTCGGTCTCGGCCTCGAGGTACTTCCGCTCGATGTAGGGCATGACGCCCTCGAACCCGGTCGAGTACTTCATCTCGCGCCCGTAGCGGTTCTTCCACTTCACCGTGACCTGGAAGTCGTTACCGCGCAGGATCGCCTCGCGGGTGTCGGGGTCCAGCTCGCCCCACGGGGTGTTGAGCGAGAACCCGAGGTCGCGCGAGAGGCCGACCAGCAGCTTCTCGAAGTAGTTGAACAGGCCCTTGCCCGAGTTCGTCCAGGGCAGGATCGCGCCGTCGGCCAGGCTCACCGAGTCGTCGGCGATCAGCAGGTCGGCGTCCACCGACATCCGGGTGCCGAGCCCCGAGCATCCGGGGCAGGCACCGAACGGAGCGTTGAACGAGAAGGTGCGGGGCTCGATCTCGGTCAGCTGCAGCGGGTGGTTGTTCGGGCAGGAGAGCTTCTCAGAGAAGGTGCGCCATGCGGCATCCCCTTCCTCGTCGACGAAGTTGATCGACACGACACCGTCGGTCAGGCGCAGTGCCGTCTCGAGCGAGTCGGTGAGCCGGGTCAGGATGTCGGGGCCGGCGACCAACCGGTCGACCACCACCGAGATGTCGTGCTTGTACTGCTTCTTGAGCTTCGGGGGGTCGCTCAGCTGGATCTGCTCGCCGTCGACGATCGCGCGGGAGTACCCGCTGCCCGCGAGCTCCTTGAACAGGTCGACGAACTCGCCCTTCTTCTGCGAGACGACCGGGCTCACCACCTGGTACCGCCGGCCGGGCTCGAGCGTCATGAGCTGGTCGGCGATCTGCTGCACGCTTTGCCGGGAGATGATCTCACCGCAGACCGGGCAGTGCGGAACGCCGATGCGTGCCCAGAGCAGCCGCATGTAGTCGTAGATCTCGGTGATGGTGCCGACGGTCGACCGTGGGTTGCGGTTGGTCGACTTCTGGTCGATCGACACCGCGGGGCTGAGCCCCTCGATGAAGTCGACGTCGGGCCGGTCGACCTGCCCGAGGAACTGCCGGGCGTACGCGGACAGCGACTCGACATACCGCCGCTGGCCCTCGGCGAAGATCGTGTCGAACGCGAGGCTCGACTTGCCGGAGCCCGACAGGCCCGTGAAAACGACGAGCGAGTCGCGCGGAATCTCGAGATCGACATTGCGCAGATTGTGCACCCGGGCGCCCCGAACGCTGAGCTTGCCGCTCGGCGCCTGCTTGCCCTGGATGACCGCAAGCATGGTGCTCTCATCGAGCTCTTCGGGGGAATTCACGGCAGCAATCGACACTCTCACCATTCTACCGAGGCCACCGACATCGGGCCGGTGCCTTCGCTGCGAGCGGACGCGCTCGCACCCCTGGACGCGCTGGCACCCCTACCGGAGGTGGCCGGCCTGCTCCATCTGCCGAAGCTCCCGCTTCAGGTCCTGCACCTCGTCGCGCAACCGGCCGGCGAGCTCGAACTTCAGCTCCCCCGCCGCCTGCAACATCTGCTCGTTCAGGTCGGCGATGATCTTCTCCAGATCGTTGCCACCCTGCGCGGCGAGCCCCTCGCGCTTGAGGTTGGGCACCGGTGCCCGCTTGCGGCTGGCATCGTTCTTGCCGGCGAGCACGGCGGCCGTGTCGCTAGCCTCGCGCATGATCTGGTCGGTGATGTCGGCGATCTTCTTGCGCAGCGGCTGCGGGTCGATTCCGCGCTCGAGGTTGTATGCCACCTGCTTCTCGCGCCGGCGATCGGTCTCCTCAATGGCCTTCTTCATCGAGTCGGTCATCACGTCGGCGTACATGTGCACCTCGCCCGATACGTTGCGCGCGGCGCGACCGATCGTCTGGATCAGGGATGTTCCGGACCTCAGGAACCCCTCCTTGTCGGCGTCGAGAATCGCCACGAGTGACACCTCGGGCAGGTCGAGACCCTCACGGAGCAGGTTGATACCGACGAGCACGTCGTAGACGCCCTGCCGCAGCTCGGTGAGCAGTTCGACGCGGCGCAGCGTGTCGACGTCGGAATGCAGGTAGCGCACTCGCACGCCGTGCTCCCCCAGGAACTCGGTCAGCTCCTCCGCCATCTTCTTCGTCAGCGTGGTGACGAGCACGCGCTCGTTCTTCTCCACCCGGATCCTGATCTGCTCGAGCAAGTCGTCGATCTGGCCCTTCGAGGGCTTCACGATGATCGCGGGATCGATGAGGCCCGTCGGGCGGATGACCTGCTCGACGACGGAGTCGGTGATGCCGAGCTCGTACTTGCCGGGCGTTGCCGACAGGTAGACCTTCTGGCCGACGCGGTTGAGGAACTCCTCCCACTTCAGCGGTCGGTTGTCCATCGCGCTCGGAAGTCGGAAGCCGTGCTCGACCAGGGTGCGCTTGCGTGAGGCGTCGCCCTCGTACATCGCGCCGATCTGCGGAACGGTGACGTGCGACTCGTCGATGACGACGAGGAAGTCCTCCGGGAAGTAGTCGAGCAGGCAGTGCGGAGCCTCGCCGGGCTGGCGACCGTCGATGTGTCGGGAGTAGTTCTCGATGCCGTTGCAGAAACCGATCTGCTCCATCATCTCGATGTCGAAGGTGGTGCGCATCCGCAACCGCTGGGCCTCGAGCAACTTGCCCTGGCGCTCCAGCTCCTGCAGGCGCTCCGCCAGCTCCTCCTGGATGGTCACGATCGCGCGCTGGATGGTCTGCGGGCTCGCCGCATAGTGCGTGCCCGGGAACACCGACACCGCATCCATCGTCTTCACGACATCGCCGGTGAGCGGGTGCAAGGCGTAGATCGCCTCGATCTCGTCGCCGAACATCTCGATTCGGATCGCGAGCTCTTCGTACACCGGGATGATCTCGATGGTGTCGCCGCGGACCCGGAACGTGCCGCGGGAGAAGTCGTAATCGTTGCGCTGGTACTGCATCGAGACGAAACGTCGGATCAGGGTCTCCCGGTCGATGCGCTGGCCGACCTGCAGGGCGACCATGGCTTCGAGGTATGACTCCGCAGCCCCGAGACCGTAGATGCACGACACCGTCGACACGACGACGGTATCGCGGCGGCTCAGGAGGGCATTGGTGGTGGAGTGCCGGAGCCGCTCGACCTCGGCGTTGATCGACGAGTCCTTCTCGATGAAGGTATCGGTCTGCGGGATGTAGGCCTCGGGCTGGTAGTAGTCGTAGTACGAGACGAAGTACTCCACCGCGTTGTTGGGCATCAGGTCGCGGAACTCGTTGGCCAATTGCGCGGCGAGCGTCTTGTTGTGCGAGAGCACGAGAGTCGGTCGCTGCACCTGCTCGATCAGCCACGCAGTGGTCGCCGACTTGCCGGTACCGGTGGCGCCGAGCAGTACGACGTCGGTTTCGCCAGCGTTGATGCGCTGCGCGAGTTCGGCGATCGCCGCCGGCTGGTCGCCACTCGGCAGGTATTCGCTGACGACCTCGAACGGGTGCACGGAACGGGTCGGCTGCATGCTTCCAGCTTAGGCAGCGCCACCGACGCTGGTCGGGGTGTTTGCTCTGGGCTTATTTCTGGGCGTATTACGGGCTAGCTGGCGCGAGCGGATGCTCGAGCCCGCTCCCACACCTCATCGGCCTGCCGGAGGGTGTCATCGAGCTCACCATCGCTGTCGATGACGACGTCGGCGATCGCGAGACGTTCCGCCTCCGAGGCCTGCGCGGCGATCCGCGCGGTGGACTCGGCGGGCGACATCCCGCGCAGCCGCACCAATCGGTCGGTGCGCGTCGATTCGCTCGCGCTGACCACCACGATGAGGTCGAATTCGTCACGCCGGCTGCCTTCGGCGAGCAGCGGAACGTCGTAGACGACGACCGCCTCCGGATCGGCCGCCCCCGCTTCCCTGAAGCGCTGCCGGGAGAGCCGCCAGACCGCGGGGTGGGTGATCGAGTTCAGCACGGCACGCTTCTCCGGGTCGGTGAACACGATCGCGCCGAGAGCCGGCCGGTCGAGCGAGCCGTCGCCTGTGAGGACAGCCGGGCCGAATTCTTCGACGATCTGCTCGAGGGCCGGGGTGCCCGGTTCCACGACCTCGCGGGCGATGGCATCGGCATCCACGACCACGGCACCCCGCTCGGCGAGGCGGGCGGCGACCGCCGATTTGCCGGAGGCGATGCCGCCCGTCAGCCCGATGAGGTACATGCGGCAATGCTAGCTTTGCCGGAGAGTCAGCGGCGCCGCTAGGGAGCGCCGCCGGAGAGGGGGCCTCGCGGTGTTCGAACTTCTCACGGGCACGGGCCTGGCCGTTGCCGCCGGCCTGAACGCCTACATCCCCCTGCTCGTGCTGGGACTCGGCGGCCGGATGCTCGACTTCGTCGAATTGCCCGCCGCGTGGTCGTGGCTCGAGAACGAGTGGGTTCTCGTGATCCTCGGCGTGCTTCTCGTCATCGAGATCGTCGCGGACAAGATTCCGATCGTCGACTCGGTCAATGACTGGATCCAGACGGTGGTGCGCCCGGCCTCCGGCGGCATCGCGTTCGGGACGGGCTCGGCATCCGACACCGCGGTGGTGACCGACCCCGCGTCGTTCTTCTCGTCGTCGGCGTGGGTACCGGTTGCGCTCGGCATCGTGCTGGCGCTCGGCACCCACCTGGCCAAGATGGCTGTCAGGCCGGCGCTGAATGCGGTCACGGCCGGCGTCGCCGCTCCCGTGGTGAGCACCGCGGAAGACCTGAGCAGCGTCATCCTGAGCCTGCTCGCCCTGCTGCTGCCCATCCTGGTGATCGTCGCAGTCGGCGGGGTGATCGCGGGGTTCGTGGCGCTCATCAGGCGGGCCCGACGTCGCCGACGAGAGAGGTCTCTGTCCGCGGCGTAGAGACGCGAAACGGCCGGCCCCCCGAGGAGGACCGGCCGTCGTGCTGTGGTGCTGAGGTGACTAGGAGTTGTTCGAGAGCTTCTCGCGCAGGGCTGCCAGTGACTCGTCGTCGGCAAGCGTGCCGGCGCTCGGCGCCGACTCGTCGTTGCCGAACGAGGACGCTCCGGCGGGAACGGCGCTGGCCGGCATGTCCTCCTGGAGGGCGGACGCGGCGACCTGCTTCTTGTGCTGCTCCCAACGAGCCTGGGCTGCAGCGTAATCCTGCTCCCACTTCTCGCGCTGGGTCTCGAAGCCTTCCTTCCACTCGTTGGTCTCCGGGTCGAAGCCGTCGGGGTACTTGTAGTTGCCCTGGTCGTCGTACTCGGTGAGCATTCCGTAGAGTGCCGGGTCGAACTCGGTGCCCTCGGGGTCGACGCCCTCGTTCGCCTGCTTCAGCGAGAGGCTGATGCGGCGACGCTCGAGGTCGATGTCGATGACCTTGACGAACACCTCGTCGCCGACCGAGACAACCTGCTCGGCGAGCTCGACGTGCTTGCCGGAGAGCTCGGAGATGTGCACCAGGCCCTCGATGCCCTCTGCGACGCGAACGAACGCACCGAAGGGAACGAGCTTGGTGACCTTTCCGGGAGCAACCTGGCCGATCGCGTGGGTGCGAGCGAATACCTGCCACGGGTCTTCCTGGGTCGCCTTGAGCGACAGCGACACGCGCTCGCGCTCGAGGTCGACTTCGAGGATCTCGACGGTGACCTCCTGGCCGACCTCGACAACCTCTGACGCGTGCTCGATGTGCTTCCACGAGAGCTCGGAGACGTGAACGAGACCGTCAACGCCACCCAGGTCGACGAACGCACCGAAGTTGACGATGGACGAGACGACACCCTTGCGAACCTGGCCCTTGGCGAGGTTGTTGAGGAAGGTCGTGCGGCTCTCGCTCTGGGTCTGCTCGAGGAGGGCGCGACGCGAAAGCACAACGTTGTTGCGGTTCTTGTCGAGCTCGAGGATCTTGGCCTCGATCTCCTGGCCGAGGTACGGGGTGAGATCGCGGACGCGGCGCAGCTCGATGAGCGATGCGGGCAGGAAGCCCCGCAGGCCGATGTCGACGATGAGGCCACCCTTGACGACCTCGATGACCGAACCGGTCACCACGCCATCGGAATCCTTGATCTTCTCAACGTCGCCCCACGCACGCTCGTACTGCGCGCGCTTCTTGGACAGGATGAGACGACCCTCCTTGTCCTCCTTCTGGAGAACGAGAGCCTCGACGGTGTCGCCGACCTGGACGACCTCGGTGGGGTCCACGTCGTGCTTGATGGAGAGTTCGCGAGAGGGGATGACACCCTCGGTCTTGTAACCGACGTCGAGGAGAACCTCGTCACGGTCGATCTTGACGACGATGCCCTCGATGAGGTCCCCGTCGTTGAAGAACTTCAGCGTCTTTTCGACCGCGGCGAGAAAGTCTTCAGCAGATCCGATGTCATTGACGGCGACCTGCTTGGGTGCCTTGTCGGTCGTTACGATTGTCATGTAGTAGTTGCTCCGGTATGGACATATGTAGGCCACGGCGAGGTACAGCGTGTGTGGGGTTCGCCATGGCGGGCGGAAAACTGCGCCTGACAGGTGCAGTGTCACAATTGCGACGTTCCAGCTTAGCGCCTCGGAGTTGCAGCTTCCAGTCTTCGAGTTGACACGATTTCGCCGAGCGCGGACGCCAGTTCGGGGTACTCGAACTGGTAGCCCGCCTCCAGCAGCCGTTCCGGGACGACCCAACGGCGCGGAGTGCCGGCCACCTCGAACACTCCCGTGCCCCTGCCGACGTGCCCCGCGGGGATCGCCCCGAAGTACGCCCGCAGCGGCGCCGCGAGTTCGGCAACCCCGGCTCCGAGTGCCCGCTCCCAGGGCGACCTCACTTGAGCATCGCGGCGCGCAGCGTGTCGAGCCCCACTCCCCCGATGTCGAGAGCCTTGCGATGGAAGTCCCGGATGTCGAAGCTCGCGCCCTCGGCGGCCCGGTACGAGTCACGCAGCTGCTCCCAGATGCGCTGGCCGACCTTGTAGGCCGGAGCCTGCCCGGGCCACCCGAAGTATCGGTTGACCTCGAAGCGCACGAATTCCGGGCTCATGTTGACGTTCTGGCCCATGAACTCGAGGGCGTAATCCCAATCCCAGATGCCCGACCCGTCGAGCCGCTGCTTGCCGAGGTGCACTCCGATATCGAGCACAACTCGCGCGGCTCGCATCCGCTGGCCGTCGAGCATGCCGAGGCGATCCCCCGGGTCGTCCAGGTAGCCGAGATCCTGCATGAGTCGCTCGGCGTACAGTGCCCATCCTTCGGCGTGGCCTGAGGTGCCGGCCAGCTGGCGGCGCCAGGTGTTCAGGCTCGCCCGGTTGTACACCGCCTGCCCGATCTGCAGGTGATGGCCGGGCACGCCCTCGTGGTAGACGGTGGTGGTCTCCCGCCAGGTGTTGAACTCGGTGACCCCCTCCGGCACCGACCACCACATGCGGCCCGGCCGCGAGAAGTCGTCGCTCGGGCCGGTGTAGTAGATCCCGCCCTCCTGCGTCGGCGCGATCAGGCACTCGAGCCGCTTGATCTGGTCGGGGATGTCGAACTGGCTGCGGGAGAGTTCATCGACGGCGCGGTCGCTGAGCTGTTGCATCCAGCGCTGCAGCGCGTCGGTTCCGATGAGCTTGCGAGCGGGATCGGCATCGAGCAGTTCGATCGCCTCGGCGACGGACGCCCCCGGCTTGATCTCCCGCGCGATCGCCTCCTGCTCATCGGTCATCCGCGCGAGTTCGTCGACGCCCCACTCGTAGGTCTCGTCGAGATCGATGACGGCCCCGAGGAACCGTCGCGACTGCAGCGCATAGATCTCCCGACCCACCCCGTCGTGCTCCTGCGCCCGCGACAGCAACTCGTCGTCGAGGAACGCGGCGAGCGTGCCGTACGCGGCGGCGGAGTCGGCGGCCCCCGACTCCAGGTCCGCGGAGAGGGATGCCGGTACCGGACGACTCTCGGCAAGCTCGGCCGAACTGGCGAAGGTTCGGAAGAATCCCTCCGCCGCGGCGAGCTTGCGCGCCTGCGCCGCGACCTCCCTGACCTGGCGTTTGGCCGGGGTCACGCCCTCCGCCATTCCCAGCCGGAGGGTTTCGATGTAGCTGTCGATCGCCGCCGGCAGGTGGCGCAGGCGCCCGGCGATGACGGCCCAGTCCTTCTCCGTGTCGGTCGGCATGAGGTCCAGGACGTCGCGGATGTCCTGCGCGGGGCTCGCGATCACGTTCAGGTCGCGCATCCAGAGCCGCGCCTCGTCCGACTCGACGGAGAGTCGCAGCTCGTTGCCGAGATCGGTCTTGGTGACCCAATCGACCTCGTCGGCGGGCTGGGCTCGGTCGAGCTCTTCGAGAACGGCTCTCTCGGCCTCGACGACCCGAGCGTGACCCTCCGGTGAATAGTCCGCGTACTCGTCCAGCCGCCCCGGAACGCCGATGTAGGTGGCGACGGAGGGGTCGAGATCGACGAGAGTGGCGACCCACTTCTCGGCGATCCCGTCGATCTCGGTGGGGGTGCGCTGGGCAGGCTGGTCAGTCATGCCCCGAGCCTACCCAGCCCCATCGCGGCTCCGAGGGAGGAGCACTACTCCTTGTCGAGGTCGGTGTTCAGCAGCTCGGCGAGCTGGTCGAGCGCGGCCTCGGCTCCTTCGCCGTCGGCGCTCAGCGTCACTTCCTCCGCGTGGCCGATGCCGAGGGAGAGCACTCCGAGGATGCTCGCGGCGTTGACGCTCTTGCCGGCCGCCGAGGTCAGCTGAACCGGCACTCCGGCCTTTGCGGCCGCCTGCGCGAACAACGACGCCGGGCGGGCGTGCAGGCCAACGCTCGATGCGACGGTGACTTTTTTTTCGGCCATGAGGTGCTCCTAGGGTTCGATGGTTACTTTTATTGCTTCGCCCCTGCCGACGATCTCGATTGCGTCGAGAAGCCTGTCGAGGGGAAGTCGGTGGGTGATGAGGTCGGCCACCGGCACGGCGCCGGTGGCGATGAGGTTGAGGGCCTGCTTGTTGTGGGCCGGGCTTGACCCGTTGACCCCGACGATGGTCAGCTCACGGTAGTGCACCAGGTTCGCGTCGATCGTGATGAACGGTGCGTCCTTCGCGAGGCCGCCGAAGAGACTGAGCCGGCCGCGCCGGGCGAGCATCCGCAGGCCCTGCTCCTGGGCCGCCCCGGAGGCCGCGGCGGTGATCACCACGTCAGCTCCCCGCCCGTTGGTCGCCACGAGCACCGCATCGACCGGGTCCGTTGTGCTGGAATCGATCGTGAGGTCGGGCTGCACGAGCGCTGCCGCCTGCGCCAGCCGCTGCGCGTTGATGTCGATCAGGATGACGCGGGCCGCGCCCCGGGACCGGGCGAGCCGAACGTGCAGGCACCCGATGGGACCGGATCCCACGATGACGACGGTGTCGCCCTCGCCGACCCTGGCCAACTCCTGGCCGTTGAGCACGCACGCGAGCGGCTCGGCGAGCGAGGCCTCCGCGAAGCCGAGGCCCTCCGGGATGCGGTTGAGGCCGTCGACGCGCAGCACTTCGCGCGGCACGATCATGTACTCCGCGAACCCACCCGCGAACTGGTAGCCCATGGACACCTGGTTCGGGCAGATGGTCTGGTGGCCGGCGAGGCAGTCCTCGCACGTGCCATCCGGAATGGCGGCGATCACCTGAACCCGATCGCCGACCACCCAGCCCGTGACACCATCGCCGATGTCGGTGATCTCGCCCGCGATCTCGTGCCCCATCACCTGCGGCGCCGACATGTTCGGATGACCCGAACGGAAAATCTTGACGTCGGTGCCGCAGGTGCTGCAGCTGCGCACCCTGATCTTGACCTCGCCAGCCGCGACCGAGGGTTCGGCAACGTCGTCGAGGCGCAGATCACCCGGGGCGTGGAACGTGGCTGCCTTCAAGAAGTCTTACGCGTCCTCATCGTCTGGCTCGTCTTCGGACTCCAGGAGCGCGTAGACCTGCTCGACGGTGGTGGCTTCGCGCAATGCTTCCGCCTTATCCGGATCCATCAGGACCGTCGCCAATTGCGAGAGCAGGGCGATGTGCCCGTTTCCCTTGGCCGCGATGCCGAAGGCGATGCGAACGTCGTTGCCGTCCCAGTCGACTCCGGCCGGGAACTTCACCATCGACAGGGCATCGGATTTCACCGAGTCCTTGGCGGCGAGGGTGCCGTGCGGAATGGCCACTCCCTCGCCCATGAACGTCGATACCGAGTTCTCCCGGTCGATCATCGCGTCGACGTAGGGCTGGTCGATCGCTCCGACGGCCAGGAGGCCGGCGCCAGCCTGCCGGATGGCGTCGTCGCGGGAGGTCGCGGAGGCGTCGAGGTTGATCGACGCCTCCGCGAGCAGCTCGGTGAGCGGTTTTGACTCGCCTTCGTGTGACTTGTCGGCCATCAGAGGTCGACCGTCTCGCCGTTCTGGATGGCCTTCACCAATTTGGCAACCTGCGGGTCGCCCAGGAAGAGCATGAACGGAATGACGGGGACGTTCGGTACAACGCCCCTCGCCCGGTCCGCCAGCCCGTTCTGGGTGACTACGACATCGGCGTCGCTCGGAATCTCGGCGACTGCGGAATGCTCCACCGTCACCCCGCTCTTCGCGAGCTGCTTCTTCAGCGACGACGCGAGCATGACACTGCTGCCCATGCCTGCGTCGCACGCCACGATCAGCTTCTTGATGCTGGATCCGTCGATGGTTGCCATTGCTGCTTCTCCTTGTTTCGTTGGGATCGAGGCTACGCCTGGGTGGGCGCCTTCGAGGCCTTCTTGTTGGTCGCGCTCTGCTCCTTGGCCGCTTCGAGGTCGATCGACTCGTCGACCGCCGACTCCTTGCGACCGAAGCCGAGCAGGAACGAACCCGCGATTGCCGCAACAGCCGCCGCGAGCACGATGCCCACCATGTTCAACGCCAGCTTGTCAGGCGGTGATACCAGGATCCACGCGAAGATGCTGCCCGGAGAGGCGGGAGCCACGAGACCGAGGTTGAAGATGACCTCCCACAGCACGCCGGTCGCGCCACCGAGGATGGCGGCGATCACGAGGATCGGCTTGAGCAGCACGTACGGGAAGTAGATCTCGTGGATACCACCGAGGAAGTGCACGACCATCGCGGCGGGAACCGTCGGACGGATCGCGCGCGGGCCGAACAGCAGCATCGCGGTGAGGATACCGAGGCCGGGGCCGGGGTTCGACTCGAGCATGTACATGATCGAGAAGCCCTGGTCGGCGGCCTGGGTGGCGCCGAGCGGGGTCAGCACACCGTGGTTGAGCGCGTTGTTCAGGAAGAGCACCTTGGCCGGCTCGATGATGATCGAGACCAGCGGCAGCAGCTTGGCCTGAACGAGGGCGTTCACGACCTGCCCGAGGCCCTGGCTGAGCAGGAAGGTGAGCGGGCCGAGCACGTACAGGCCGATGACCGCGAACACGCCACCGATGATGCCGGAGGAGAAGTTGTCGACGAGCATCTCGAAGCCGCCCTTGACCTTGCCGGCGATGAAGTTGTCCCACAACTTCAGCACGAGCGCGGCGATCGGGCCGATGATGAGCGCGGCCAGGATGGCCGGCCCAACCTCGGAGATGTTGGTCGGCGGCTCGGCAGCCGGAGCGCCGTTCAGACCGGCGGATGCCAGCCCGAGCGCCACCGGAGCGAGCATCGCACCGATCGTGGCGACCGCACCCACCACAGCACCGCGGGTGCCGTGGACGAGCTTGCCGCCGGTGTAGCCGATCAGGATCGGGATCAGGATGCTGATGAGCGGGCCCACCAGCGTTGCGATCTGAACCGTGATCGGCAGGGGGTCTTCGGTCGTTCCGGCGATCGTGTTGATCCACCCAGTGGGAATGAAGATGGCCGTGATGAGGCCGAACGCGATGAACGCGCCGAGGTTCGGCATGACCATGCCGGCCAGGAACGCGCCTCCCCGCTGGATGCGAGCGCGGGCACCGGAACCGGTAGCCGCAGGTGTGTAATCAGACATTTCTGTTGGTACTCCTTCGTACAGAGTTGTACAGGGTGGGGGTGTGTTTCATGAGTTGGCCAAGAGCGGCCGATCCAGGTCTGGCTGCCACACCAGCTGGACGTTCGAGTGGTGGATGTCGTCGGCACCGGGCACCGACGAGCCCGGGAGGCACGCCGCGGCGGCACCCCAGGCGAGCGCTTCCAGGAGCGCGTCATCCACAGCCGTCTCATCGACGGAGAACTTGGAGAGGAAGCCGGCGAGGAAGCTGTCGCCGGCGCCCACCGTACTGCGAGGGCGGTCGACCCGTGACTCCCCGACCACGACACCGTCGGGGCCCACGAGCACGGCCCCATCCGCGCCGAGACTGACCAGCACGATCTCCACCCCCAGGTCACGGACGCCCTTCGCAGCGTCAATGACATCGGCGATGGAGTCGAGCGGTCGGCCGGCGATCTCGGCCAGTTCGGCGCGGTTGGGCTTGATGAGGCGAGGGTGCGCCGCGATGAATGCGACAAGCGCATCGCCGCTGGTGTCGACGGCGAGGTTCACATCGCGGCCGGCGAGGCTCTGCGCGAGGGCTGCCACCTGCTCATCGGTGAACTCGGGCGGGACGCTGCCGCTGATCAGCACCCAGTCGCCCGCGGTCACGGCTGATGCAATGGCCGCCGTGAGCGCGGCGAGCTCATCGGTGGAGATGCCGCTACCCGGCTCGTTGAGCTTGGTGATGGTGCCGTCACGCTCGGCGATCGTAATGTTCGAGCGCGTGCGCCCGGCGACCGGAACCAGGCGGGCCGAGACCCCGGCCGAGTCGAGCAGCGCCGTGAGCTCGGCGCCCTCGCCGCCCCCGACCGGAAGAACGGCAACGCTCGGGATGCCGTTTGCCGACAGCGCGCGCGTGACGTTGACCCCCTTACCGCCCGCTTCGAGCGTCGGGGCGGAGGTGCGCAGCACCGAACCACGCCGGAGGGTGTCGACCTCCAGGGTTCGGTCGAGGCTGGGGTTGAGGGTCACGGTCACGATCACACGACCACGACCCGGGGGCCGGCGCTCTCGATGTCGCCAGCGAGCTCCACATCGAGGGCGACGTCGGTGATCACGGTGTCGACGTCGCTGAGGGGCGCCACCCGCGCGAAGCTCTCCCGACCGAACTTGGTGTGGTCGGCGAGCACGACGGTGCGCCGGGCGGCGTCGATGAGGGCACGCTTCACGGCGGCCTCGGCGATGTCGGGCGTGGTCAGCCCGTGCTCGACGCTGATGCTGTTGGTGCCCATGAACGCGACATCGGCGAAGACCTCGGCGATCTGGGCCCGCGTCCACTCGCCGACGGCGGCGAGGGTACGGCCGCGCACCGTGCCCCCGAGCAGCTGGAGCGTGATGTTCGGCCGGGAGATCAGCACGCTGGCCACCGGGATGGAGTGGGTGACGACGGTGAACTCGCGGTCGGTCGGCAGGAGCTCCGCCAGGCGCACCGTGGTGGTGCCGGCGTCGAGGATGATGGAGCCGCCGTCGGGCAGCTCGTCGAGGGCGGCGCGGGCGATGCGATCCTTCTGGCCGGACGCGTGGCTCTCGCGGTCGGCGACGCCGGGCTCGATGCCCATACGCTCGACGGGGATGGCACCGCCGTGCACCCGCCGCAGCACGCCCCTGCGCTCCAGCGCGGTCAGGTCGCGACGTACTGTTTCGGGCGTCACCGCGAGGTCGCGAGCGAGTCCGGCGACATCCACGCGGCCGAATGCGCGCGCTGTCTCCAGGATCTGCTGGTGACGCTCCGGAGCGTACATTCGACCTCGTTGTCAGGGGGAACGGGCAAAACCAAATGTGGTTATGGGCTTATGTAAGTCCGTTTATGTCCGGTTGTCAACTCACGGCCAATATTCAGGTTCCAGCGTGTCGCCGCCCGGATAGACGCGTGGCGCCTCCGCGACGGCAGAGCCGAGCGAGCCTGTGAACGAGGTCTGCCGCGGGCGCCCGCGTCAATGCGCGGCGGCGTCCCAATTCGCGCCGGTACCGATCTGCACGTCCAGCGGAACCCGCAGGTCGGCGGCCCCGGCCATACGTGCCCTGACGATCTCGCTCAGGGTGTCGAGCTCGCCGGTCGCCACCTCGAACACGAGTTCGTCGTGCACCTGCAGCAGCATGCGGGAGGAGAGCTCCTGCTCGGCGAGGTCGCGGTCGATGAGGATCATCGCGCGCTTCAGGATGTCTGCGGCCGAGCCCTGGATCGGAGAGTTCAGCGCCTGCCGCGCCGCGTTCTCCCGCAGCACCCGGTTACTCGAGGTCAGGTCGCCGAACGGCCGGCGTCGCCCGTAGATGGTGGTGGTGTACCCGTCGACCCTGGCCTGCTCCACGACGTTCTGCAGGTACTCGCGGACGGCGCCGAACCGCGCGAAGTAGTCGGTCATCAGCGCCTTCGCCTCGGCCGTCTCGATGCGCAACTGCTTGCTGAGCCCGAAGGCGCTGAGGCCGTAGGCGAGCCCGTACGACATCGCCTTGACCTTCGTGCGCATGGTGGGCGTGACATCGGTCGGGTCGACGCCGAAGATCCGCGAGCCGACGAACCGGTGCAGGTCCTCCCCATCGTTGAAGGCGAGAATCAGTCCCTCGTCGCCGGAGAGGTGGGCCATGATCCGCATCTCGATCTGCGAGTAGTCGGCCGTCAGCAGCGTCTCGAAGCCCGCGCCCGCCTCGAACGCCGAGCGGATCTCCCGCCCGACGGCCGTCTTGACCGGCACGTTCTGCAGGTTCGGATCGTTCGATGCGATGCGCCCGGTGCTCGACCCCGCCTGTTCGTAGGTGGTGTGCACTCGCGAGTTCGCATCGGCCGTCTTGTCGATGCTCGCGATGATCTGCAGCAGCTTGGTGGCGTCGCGGTGCTGCAGCAGCAGGTCGAGGAAGGGGTGCGGCGCCTGCTCCTGCAGGTCGGCGAGGCTCGCGGCATCCGTCGAGAACCCGGTCTTGTTCGACCGGGTCTTGGGCATGCCGAGCTGGTCGAACAGCACTTCTTGCAGCTGCTTCGGGCTGCCGAGGTTGATCTCGCGCCCGATCTCCGCGAAGGCCCGGGTTGCGACATCCGCCGCCGTCGCGCTCAGATCGGCGGTGAGTCGGCCGAGGATGTCGCGGTTGACCGTGATTCCGGTGCGTTCCATCGTTGCCAGCACGGGCACGAGGGGCATCTCGATCGCCTCGAGTACGTCGAGCGACCCCGCGTCGAGCTTCTCGGAGAGGTAGGCAGACAGCCGCAGCGAGTACCAGGCCTCGGTGGCGGGGCTCGCGGCCTCCGTCTCGGGCACGAGCTGGTTGGGGTCGGACTGCTGCAGCGTCTCCCCCAGGTAGTCGTAGACCTGGTTCTCGAGGGATTCCGGCTTGCTGCCGGGCTTCAGCAGCCAGCCCGCGAGCATGGTGTCGTAAGCGATTCCGCGCAGCTCGAGCCCGGCATCCCGAACCACCTTCAGCTGGGTCTTCGACCCGGTCATCACCTTGGGGGCGTCGCTGGCGAGCCACTGCTCGAGTGCGGTGTAGTCCGGGCGACCGGGCGCCCACGGAACGTAAACGGTCTCGTCGGCGGCCGCCAGCCCGAAGCCCGTGACCTCGCCGTCGAGGCTGACGACGCGCAGACCGAGCGCGTTGATTCCGTTGCCGGAGTTCGTCGCGATCCATTTGCCGAGTTCCTCATCGACCATCGTGTGGATGACCGGCACGCTGATCGTCGTGGGAGCGTCGTCGGGCGACTCCGCCCCGCCCTCGGCCGCGGCGATCTTCAGGACACGCTCCAGCAGCGTCTTGAACTGCAGCTTGTCGAAGACCTCGCGAACGGCGGTCATGTCGATGGGGCGGCGCAGCAGGTCAGCCGGGCCCACCGGAAGATCGACGTCGGTGAGGAGGTGGTTCAGCTTGCGGTTGCGCACCGCGCGATCGCTCTGCTCCCGCAGCTTCTCCCCCACGACACCCTTGATCTCGTCGGCGTGCTCGAGCACCCCGTCGAGACTGCCGTACTGCAGGATCCATTTGACGGCGGTCTTCTCGCCGACCTTGTCGATGCCGATGAGGTTGTCGGAGGTCTCCCCGACGAGCGCCGCGACATCCGGATACTGCTCGGGCTCGATGCCGTACCGCTCCAGCACCGCCTCGCGGTCATAACGCTTGAGTTCGGAGACCCCGCGCGCGTTGGGGTAGAGCAGCGTCACATCGGGGGTTACCATCTGGATCGCGTCGCGATCGCCCGAGACGACGAGCACCCGGAAGCCCTGCTCGGCACCCTGCACGGCGAGCGTGGCGAGGATGTCGTCAGCCTCGTAGTCCTCCTTGCTGATGGTGGTCACGCCCATGGCCTTGAGCGCCTCCTCGAGCAGCGGCACCTGGCCGACGAACTCGGGCGGGGTCTCGCCGCGGGTGCCCTTGTACTCCGGGTACTCCCGGGTGCGGAACGAGTACCGGGAGATGTCGAAGGCCACCGCGAGATGGGTCGGCTTCTCGTTCTGCAGCAGCAGGATGAGCATCGACAGGAAGCCGTGGATCGCGTTGGTGTGCTGCCCGTCGCGGTTCTGGAAACTGTCGACGGGGAGGGCGTAGAAGGCCCGGAAGGCGAGGGAATGGCCGTCGATGACGAGGAGGGTAGGCTTTTCGACGGTTGGTTCAGAGCTGCGGTCAGGGCTAGGCACCCGCCCAGCCTAGCTGCGGCTGCCGACAGCCTTCGGGCCCGATGTGAGGATGCTCGCCCGTGAAGTTTCCCGACGATCTCGACCCCGAACTCGTGGCCCGGCTCGTGGATACGGGCGGCGGCAGCCTCACCCAGAAGATGGGGATCGAGTTCACCGAACTCTCCGCCGAACGGTCGGTGGCCCGGATGCCGGTGGAGGGAAACACCCAGGTGATCGGCCTCCTGCACGGCGGCGCGCACGTGGTGCTGGCCGAGTCGCTCGGCTCCATCTCGTCGGCGATCCACGCCGGCCCCGGTCGCATCGCGGTCGGCATCGAGATCAACGCATCGCACAGCCGGTCGATCACCAGCGGCTGGGTCACGGGTACCTGCACGGCGTTGTCGCTCGGCCGGACCCTCGCCACCCATGAGATTGTGATGCGGGATGACGAGGGTCGCCGCCTCTCGACGGTGCGGATGACGAACTTCCTCCGGGACGCGTAGCGGCCCAGCTAATCCCGCGCGTAGCAGCCAGCTAATCCCGCAGTGAGCGCCAGAGCAACGCCGCCGCGTAGCTGCGGTGGGGAGCCCAGATCGCCCCCCACTCTGTGACCTCGGCGCTGTCGGGCAGCTGCGTCAGGTCGTAGGCGCGCTGCACTGCGGTCCGGATCCCGAGGTCGCCCGCCGGCAGGATGTCCTCCCGCTTCAGCTGGTGGATGAGGAACATCTGCGCGCTCCACGGGCCGATGCCCTTCACCCGCGTGAGTTCCGTGATCGCCTCCGCGTCGCCGAGCTGGCCCAGCCCCTCGATGTCGAGGTCTGACGAGCTGACCGCCTCGGCGAGAGCACGGAGGTATGTCGCTTTCGAGTGGGAGGTTCCGAGGGCCCGCAGCTGATCGACATCCAGCGCGAGGATGCCCGCCGGGGTCAGCGGCCCCCCGACGGCGGCGACCACCCGGTCGTAGATCACCAGGGCGACCTTCGTCGAGATCTGCTGGGCGATGATGTGCAGGATCATGCCGGCGAAGTTGTTGCCGGCGGTGCGCCCGCCATCCGCGAACTCGAACGGATCGGGCTCACCGTACCGGCCGACCAGTTGCGGGTCGAGGCGTTGCACGGCAGCATCCTCGTCGACAGCCCTGTGCAGCAGGGCACGCGGGTAGTTGCGCGCATCCCGCTTGACGGGCCCACGAGCGCCGATTAGCTCAACGGGGCCGCGGTCAGCTGGGGAGCTGCGGCCACTTCTCCTCGGGGTCGCGACCCCACGCCGCGCGGCCGCCGTCGACCGGGATCACCGCGCCCGTCACGAACGCGGACTGCGGAGAGAGCAGCCAGGCGACCGTGTCGGCGACTTCGGCGCCGGAGCCCATCCGCCCGAGCGCGTGATGAGCGCCCTGCTCCCGGACGTCACCGTCGAAGCGCTCGGTGACAATCGAACCGAGCGCCACGGCGTTGACCCTGATCCGGAACCGACCGTAATCCACCGCCGTCGCCCGGGTGAGACCCTCGATCGCGGCTTTCGCAGTGGCGTACGGCAGGGCGCCCGCCACCGGACGCTGGGCCTGGTGGGAGGAGATGTTCACGATCGACCCCGCGCTTCTCGCCGCCATGAATCGGCCGACGGCTTCCGCCGAGCCGACGACGGCCGGCAGCAGGTTGTCGGCGATCGACTCGAGTACGGCGGCGGGATTCTCGTGCAGGAATGCATCCCGGAACACCGCCGCGTTGTTCACCCACCCCGTGAGCGGGGCGGCCGCCACGGCGCGATCGGCCGCCGCGGTGACCACGCCTGGGTCACCGGCATCCCCCGCGACGTACGAGAGTGCGGGGTGCGCCCACTGCGGCTCCGCGACGTCGATCACCACCACGTGGGCGCCGTCGGCCAGCAGCTTCTCGGCGATCGACCTGCCCACGCCCTGGCTGCCACCGGTGATGACGACGGACCCGGTCATCCAGGCCCCGTTATTTTTTGGCGGAGAGCTGCTCGATGATCGCCTGGGCGACATCGTGCATGGTGAGGCGCCGATCCATCGAGGCTTTCTGGATCCAGCGGAAGGCCTCGGGCTCGGTCAGGCCCATCTTCTCGTTGAGCAGGCCCTTGGCCCGGTCGACGAGCTTGCGGGTCTCGAAGCGCTCGACGAGGTCGGCCACCTCGGCCTCGAGCGTGATGATCTGGGCGTACCGGCTGAGGGCGATCTCGATCGCGGGCAGCAGGTCGCTGGGGGTGAACGGCTTCACGACGTAGGCCAGGGCGCCAGCCTCGGATGCCCGTTCGACGAGCTCCTTCTGGCTGAAGGCGGTGAGCAGCACGACGGGCGCGATGTGGTTCTTGCTGAGGCGCTCCGCCGCCGAGATGCCGTCGAGCTGCGGCATCTTGACGTCCATGATCACGAGGTCAGGGCGAAGCTCGGTCGCAAGAGCCACGGCGGTCTCGCCGTCGGCGGCCTCACCAACCACCTCGAACCCGTTGTCGCGCAGAATCTCAACGATGTCCATGCGGATGAGTGATTCGTCTTCCGCGACTACGACCCGTCGGGGGGCTGAAGATACGGCATCCTGGTCGGTCACGTCCTAGAGCCTACGGTATTTCGGCGGCAGGCTCGCGTAGCCCGATATCGCCAGTTCGTGAGGTGTGCCCGCTCCGGGACTTGAACCCGGACGCCGTGAAGCACCGCATTTTGAGTGCGGCGTGTCTGCCAATTCCACCAAGCGGGCGCGTTGCCAATTGTATGGGCATCGATAGCGGTGACTATGCAGAAAGTGCGCCACCCCTGGTCGGGATGGCGCACTTTCTGGCAACTCGCGTGAGTGAGCTCAGTCCTGCCAGGCGGGCGCGACCGCATTGATGGCGTCGCCGACCACGTGCACGCGCAGGTCGTTGGTCGAGCCCGAGATTCCGGGAGGAGACCCGGAGATCACGACGACCTTGTCACCGACCTCGGCGAGACCCTGGGCGAGCAGGATCTCGTCCACTTGCCGGTACATCGCATCGGTGTGGGTGACCCGCTCGACGACGAACGACTCGATGCCCCAGATCAGGGCCATGCGGCGGCGGATCGCGGGGTCGGGCGTGAACGCCTTCATCGGTACGCGGAACCGCAGTCGCGACATCCGGCGGGCCGCGTCTCCCGACTCGGTGAAGACGCAGACGTACTTGGCGTCGACGAAGTCGGCCACCTCGGCGGCCGCGAGGGTGATCGCGCCGCCCTGGGTGCGCGGCTTCGTGCCGAGCGGGGGGATGCGCTCGAGGCCGTGGTCTTCGGTGGACTCCACGATCCGGGCCATCGTCTGCACCGTGATCACCGGGTACGAACCGACGCTCGTCTCACCGGAGAGCATGACGGCGTCGGCACCATCGAGGATGGCGTTGGCGACGTCGGATGTCTCGGCGCGCGTGGGTACGGGCGAGGAGATCATCGACTCGAGCATCTGGGTGGCGACGATCACCGGCTTGGCCATGCGGCGGGCCAGTTCGACTGTGCGCTTCTGCACGATCGGTACGGCCTCGAGCGGGAGCTCGACGCCCAAGTCACCACGGGCGACCATGATGGCGTCGAACGCGTCGATGATGGCCTCGAGGTGGTCGACGGCCTGCGGCTTCTCGATCTTCGCGATCACCGGGACCTTGCGACGCTCTTCGGCCATGATCTCGTGGACGCGGACGATGTCGTCGGCGTTGCGCACGAACGAGAGGGCGATGAGGTCGCAGCCGAGGCGAAGGCCCCAGCGCAGGTCATCCTCGTCCTTCTCCGACAGCGCGGGCACGTTGACCGCGACGCCGGGCAGGTTGATGCCCTTGTTGTTGGAGACGGGCCCCGCGACGATGACCTCGGTCGTGACGACCGGGCCGTCGACAGAAGTGACGCGGACCTTGACCTTGCCGTCGTCGATGAGCAGGAAGTCGCCCGGCGAGACGTCGTCGGGCAGCCCCTTGAAGGTGGTGCCGGAGAGCTCGCGGGTACCCACGACCTCCTCGGTCGTGATCTTGAAGACGTCTCCGACGTCGAGGTGATACGGGCCGCCCTCGAACTTGCCGAGGCGGATTTTCGGGCCCTGGAGGTCGACCATGACGGCGACGGCCTTACCCGAATCCTCGGCGGCCTTGCGCACGTTGGCGTAGACCTCTTCGTGCACGGCGTATGAGCCGTGGCTGAGGTTCATGCGGGCGACGTCGACACCTGCCTCGATGATCGCCCTGATGTTCTCGTAGCTGGAGGTAGCCGGCCCGAGTGTTGCGACGATTTTTGCTCGTCTCATGGTGTCCTTCTGTGTGGTGGGTTCTGCAGTGGTGGTGGTGGTGGTGGTGGAATTTAGATCGCGATCGCGTGGTCGGTCGGCCGTACGGGGAACGGCAGCGAGGTCTCGCCCTCGAGGAAGGAGTCGACGGCGGATGCTGCGGCGCGGCCCTCGGCGATCGCCCAGACGATAAGGGACTGCCCCCGGCCGGCGTCGCCCGCCACGAACACTCCAGACTCGCTGGTCTGGTAGTCGGAGTCGCGCTCGAAGTTGCCCTTGGCGTCGAACGGCACGGGCAGCTGCTCGCTGATCGTGTGCGTCTCCGGGCCGGTGAACCCGAGGGCGAGCAGCACGAGGTCGGCCGGGATCTCGCGCTCGGTGCCCGATTTCGGCACCCGACGCCCGTCGATGTACTCGGTCTCGGCAACGCGGATCGCTCGGACCTCGCCCACCTCGTTCGACAGGAACTCGACGGTGGAGGCGAGGTACATGCGCTCACCGCCCTCCTCGTGCGCGCTCGACACCTCGAACAGGGTCGGCGACATCGGCCAGGGCTGGTGCTCCGGGCGCTCCGAGGGGGGCTGAACACCGATGGCGAGGTTGGTCACCGAGAGGGCGTGCTGGCGGTGTGCGGTGCCGATGCAGTCCGCTCCGGTGTCACCGCCGCCGAGCACGACGACGTGCTTGCCCTCGGCGCTGATCTGCTCGGGGACCTGGTCGCCGGCACCGCGCTTGTTCTGCTGCACGAGGTAATCCATGGCGAAGTGCACGCCGAGCAGGTCGCGACCGGGAATCGGCAGGTCACGCGGCACCATGGCGCCGGTGGCGATCACGACCGCGTCGTAGCGCGCCTTCAGGTCGTCCCAGCTGATGTCGACGCCGATCTCGACGCCGGCGCGGAACCGGGTTCCCTCCGCCTGCATCTGGGCGAGGCGCGATTCGAGATGCTTCTTCTCCATCTTGAAGTCCGGGATGCCGTACCGCAGCAGCCCGCCGATGCGGTCATCCCGCTCGAAGACGGCGACGGTGTGCCCGGCCCGGGTGAGCTGCTGTGCGGCCGCGAGCCCGGCGGGGCCGGAGCCGACCACCGCGACGGTCTTGCCGGTGAGTCGCTCGGGCGGGTGGGGCGTGACGAGGCCGTCGGCGAACGCCTTGTCGATGATCGACACCTCGACCTGCTTGATGGTCACCGGCGGCTGGTTGATCCCGAGCACGCACGATGCCTCGCAGGGCGCCGGGCACAGTCGCCCGGTGAACTCGGGGAAGTTGTTGGTC
>Ga0247742_10000284_pt1 | contig 43509 bp, 44 predicted proteins | sample UWRJL208509C2_FD_180944 | JGI IMG/M metagenome (GOLD analysis project Ga0247742, IMG submission 180944) | Plant litter microbial communities from Arlington Agricultural Research Station in Wisconsin, United States - UWRJ-L208-509C-2 | ecosystem: Environmental > Terrestrial > Plant litter >...
GTTGCTTGAACTCGCGGGTATAGGTCTTTCGCTCTTGCATGGAACCTCCTGATTGGGCGAATCATATCGCCCTTAAGAGGTGTCCGGGATCATTAGGCCAGTTCAGCTTGCCCGCGATAGCGGTGGGTCAGTCGAGGAAGATGTTGGATGTGCTGGCCTCATCGCGAGCAGGCTCGCTCCCACAGGTATTGTTGTCGTCCGCCGGCCTTGTGTTCGCTGAAGACCCTTGTTGGAGTGAACCTGCTGGCGAAGCGGTCAAGCCAAATCCCAGGCAGAAAAAAGGGGACTCTCGTCCCCTTGCGGTGTTGCGGTTCTCGGCGTTCAGCCCATCAGTAGATGTCCTTCGACAGCAGGGTGAAAGGCGTCTTCACCAGGATCTTCAGGTCCAGCCACAGCGACCAGTTATTGATGTACTTCAGGTCGATCTCAACGCGCTTCTGCATCTTGTCGATGGTGTCGGTCTCGCCACGGCAGCCATTGATTTGAGCCAACCCGGTGATCCCCGGCTTGATTCGGTGGCGGGCCATGTAGGCGAGGATTTTCCCGGAGTAGTAGTTGTTGTGGGCGATGGCGTGAGGGCGTGGACCCACCAGGGCCATGTGGCCTTGCAGCACGTTGAACAGTTGTGGCAACTCATCCAGCGAGGTGCGGCGGATAAAGCGGCCGACGGCGGTGATACGCGAGTCGTTGCGGCTCGCCTGTTTGACTTCCAGGTCATCGTGGACGCGCATCGAGCGGAATTTCCAGACCTGGATCACCTTGCCGTTCCAGCCGTGGCGATCCTGCTTGAAGAACACCGGGCCAGGGGAGTTGATTTTCACCGCCAGGGCGATGACCAGCAGCACCGGGCTCAGCAGGATAATCGCCAACAGCGCGACGGTTTTTTCCAGCAGGCTTTTGCTCAGGGCCGCGGTCGGTTGGCTGGTCAGCGGGCTTTCGTTCAAGTAGATGGCTGGCAGGCCGTCCACGACCCGGACCGAGTGATTGAGCAGGGTCAGGCTGTTCAAGTCCGGCACCCAGACCACGTCAACGTTGGCACCCAGCAAATCGATATACATCGCTTCGATTTTTGCCGCTTCACTCAGCGGCAGGGTGATGTACAACCGGCGGATGTCGTGGACCTTGATCAGCTCCAGCAAATCCTCCTGCGCGCCGACCACCCGTGGCGCATCGTCTTCCAGCGGCGTGCTGGCGTCCGTGCTCACCAGGCCCACCAACGGCAAGTGTTCCAGGCTGCTCAATTTCTGAGCCAGGCCCAGCGCGAGGACGCCGGTACCGACGATCAAGGTCTTGTGCTCGCTTTGACGGGTGCGCTGGTAGTACTTCGAAAACCCGTGCAGCGGCGCGTACAGCAGCGCTTGCCCAAGGTAACCGTAGACCGCCCACATCAGGATGACCTCGCGGGAAAACAGCTCATCTGCCTTGCAGATAAAGGCCACGCAGGCCAACGCGGCCATGGTTGCCGACCAGCCCATGAACAGGCGTCCGAGCCCGGTCAGGTAGCTGTCCCGTTTGGCGTAGACGCCACTGCCCGAGTACGCCGGCACCGAGGCCAGCACCGTCAGTGTTGCGCACACTCGGTAATAGAACTCGACCGTCCCGGTGTGCTGGTAAGCGAGTACGAAGAGCAACGAAACAACGAAGGTCTGTGCCAGCGCCCATTGGCCCCAAAAGGTCAGTCCCTTCAACCCGGTGTTTCGATTGATGCGAAGAGTATGATCCATGCGATATCCCCAAAAGACGTCCGTCCAGGTTTCAACAGTCGATATTCCAAGTTGTTTAAGCAGATTCATTATTGTTATTGGGGGTTCTGCTATAAGGGCTAACAACGTCGATATACCCAACTGTCGCCAGTCAATAGATTAAGTTATTGATGGGGAGGCTGTCTGACGAGTTCTAACAAGATGGCACAATGCCAACTTATTAAAGTGCAAGAATACATATGTTAGAAAAGGTCGAAGAGGGAGTTTGAACTAGTTCACGAATTGGAGAATGAATCATAGAGGCTTGCGGGGGGAGGGTAAAGGCAGGATTTGAAACTAGAGGGTGAAACAAACAGAGTGCACTTTTTATTGTTGTAATCGCACTGTCTTATGTCTGTTTTAGAATTTCAGGCCGGATGGGCTTCAGTGACCACTTCCTGGATCAGGCAATAACCGCGGTTTCTGACAGCGCGGAATAATCGCTCGCCCTTGCTGGCACTTTTGAACTTGTCTTGCAGGCGACTCAGGCACATCTCCAGACCGCGATATTGTTCCGGCTCTCGACCGATGCTGAGAATCAGCTCGTCCCGGCTTACTACCCGATCTTCATGGTGCAGCATCTTCTTGACGAGCGCGGCTTCCAGTCCCGTCAAGCTGATCTCGACGTCCTCTCTAACCAGTACGCTTTGGTCATCGTCAAGTTGCCAGGCTTCGCTGCCGGGCATTGCGCCCTCGGCTTCTTGAGGAATATCCAGCGACATTGGCGGGACGGATTGCGCGGCCAGCCATTGTGCTTCGAGGGTGGCGAAGATCTTCTGGGTGTCGTGTTCAATAGTGTGCGTGGCATTTTTCCTTGGCACGCTCGGGTAAGTGAATTCCATCAGCACCGGTGCAGAAGAGGGCGGATTGGCACCCTCGATAAACATCTGTGCCTGGGATGTACCAAACGAGTTGAAGCGCTCGCTGGACAGTATGGTCTCGAGCTCACGTTGGGAGGTTGTGCTGTGAGTCACGACGACAAAATATTTTCTGGGGAGGGTTGTACTGATTTCCACGTCTCTCTCCTAAATTACTCACCAATTTTCGGTTAAAAGATGATCGGCATGGGAGTAATGACTCCCTTGGAAGTAGTCAAAGGGCAGCGCCCGGGCCAATGAATGGCTCTCGATATGCTCTACTCGATCGGCAATAAAAGAAATCTTGTGGTTGTGGCTCAGTGTCACCATACGGTCATGGATTTTATTGAGAAACTCAGGAACACCCTTAAGCTTCAAACACTGGTCCAGCGACGAAACCGATAGCTTGATGTAATTGAACAGGTTAAGAGTGCAGAAGCTTGTTACTGCATCCCGTTGGATGTTGCAGTCATCCAGCGCGATTTCTATACCATGGTCTTTCAAGCGATACATATTATAAATAATGTTTTTTTTATATTTGGAACGGAGTTCCCAGAGTGGTTGCGCGGTGAGTGAAACGACCAACGTGTGGCCAAGATCACGCAAATCGCTGCCAGACTGAAGCAGGGCCTCGGTCAGCTCAAAGCTGTTGAGGCTTGTTTCTGACAGGCATATCAGGGTTCGGTTCAAATGTTTTTTTTGGCGCTCGCCGTTGCGGTCATTCAGCGACAAACCGCTCTGGCACGCGGGCGCCAGGACTTCACCGTAGCGCCCATGTGACTGTCCCGCTGATGCCGTCCGGGAGGACGGAGCGGGAGGCGCGCGGTGCCCTGGAGGCGTGAATCTGATTTCACTGGCAAACGGGCGGCCGTCTCGCGACAGGATCAACTGCCGGGTCAGGCTGTGAGTCGGGGCCTTTGCGTGTGAAATACAGCCGATTGCATTCATGCAAAAACTCCTGTCCATAGTTCAATCAGGCGGTCGAGATCAGACCCCTCATCAAACGGTATCCATGCCCACGAATGCTTTGGATGGCATTGGTGCCATACATGTCTTTGATTTTTCCGCGAAGACGACTAATGGATTTCTCCAGCGCCCTCGGATCATAGAAATTAGTGTTGAGCCCCATGATTCTGGCAATTTCATCATGGCTCAAGATGTGGTTGTTCGTTTGCGCAAACGCTTCAAGGATTTTCATTTCGGCAAACGAGATGTCCAACTTGTTACGACTGCCCAATAAACAGATGCGGGTAGGGTCCAACACTAGGTTGATTTCCCGTTGCCATTCTTCGCTGCTGAAGAACTCTTCCAGCAATTCAGAGCTTTCTTCAGGCAGGGTGTTGAACTTAAGGCAATAGTCGGCGCCGGCAAGATAATACTTGATCTTGTTGTAGGTGCCGCGGCCGGTAATGACGGCGCATATGATCGGGTTCAAGTGGGCAGTGCGCAGGTTTTCCACTAGCGCCAGGCTTTCATCGAGGGAGTTGGGACTGTCAATAATAATGAAGATGGCCCGGTAGGCACCTGGGCGCTCATTCTTCTTAGATGAATTAGTGTAGGAGCTAGCATCAAGCGCTATATCAGTGTGCACGTGGCGGGCGACGAGGGCTTTAAATTGTTCTGCCACGCTGCGGGTACGACCTAACGTGAGAACACCCGCCTCATCATTTGTTTGGCGCAGGTCTCTAGTCGCTAATTTCCCTGTAAGCATCATGCATTGACTCGAATGGGTGCTGACATCGGGATGTTAAAGCACCGGTTCTCATCTGTGACTGACAATTGGTAACATTTAAACGGAAATTAGACGTAGCTCCCGAGTTTTCTAACATTCACTAAGCTTTTCAAGCTTTTAGTTGCATTTCTTGACGAGCTCAGTGTGGAAAATAGCCTGCCTTAGATGATGGCAATATGGAATGGTGCCACTATTTTGTATATATGGCGATAGGTTTTTGTGTCGGTCTCGATACTCACCGTAGAACGGGGCTGAAGACGGCCTCTGGCCACTACGTGCCGAGAATAATGTGTACTCGGTCACATTTTCAAGGGGGTGTGAGTTTTTGACGGGAATAGACCGTTAAATACCCCACCTCGGACGATTAATAACAAGTCTTGAGTCGCGGGTTTGAACAGACCTATCCTAGCCCGCTGATAACTCCCTATAGATGACGATAACTTCATCAACTTTAGTTGCATGAAAAGTGTCAGCCTGTTGGCCGGTTTTTACCTGAGTCGTTCAGCACCCGAATGCAATAAATAGGTCATTCAACAGGAATGCCTGACGGAGGATTAATGGATTTTTGGACCCTGATTCAAGTACTGGTACTAGGCGCGGTAGAAGGGCTGACGGAGTTTTTGCCGATTTCCAGTACGGGTCACCAGATTATCGTTGCTGACTTGCTCGACTTCGGTGGCGAGCGCGCCATGGCCTTTAACATCATTATTCAACTGGGTGCGATCCTGGCGGTGGTGTGGGAGTTTCGCCGCAAAATTCTCGAGATCGTCAAAGGCCTGCCCACGCAACGCAATGCCCAACGCTTTACCCTGAACTTGTTGATTGGTTTCCTGCCGGCGGTGGTGCTGGGCGTGCTGTTCGCCGACACCATTCATGAATACCTGTTTAACCCCATCACCGTGGCGGTCGCGCTGGTCGTCGGTGGGGTGATCATGCTGTGGGCGGAAAAACGCGAACACGTCATACGGGTCGACCATGTTGATGACATGCGCTGGACTGACGCGCTCAAAGTCGGTTTCGCACAATGCCTGGCGATGATTCCCGGCACCTCGCGCTCCGGCTCCACCATCATCGGCGGCCTGCTGTTTGGTCTGTCGCGCAAAGCGGCCACCGAGTTTTCGTTCTTCCTGGCGATGCCGACTATGGTCGGTGCGGCGGTGTACTCGGGCTACAAATACCGGGATCTGTTCCAGCCCGCCGATCTACCGGTGTTTGCCCTGGGTTTTGTGACCGCGTTCTTTTTCGCCATGATCGCCGTGCGCGGCCTGCTCAAATTCATCGCCAGCCACAGCTACGCGGTGTTCGCCTGGTACCGGATCGGTTTCGGTTTGCTGATCCTGGCGACCTGGGTGTTTGGTTGGGTCAACTGGACCGAAGCGGCGGCGATCGGATAAGGGCTAGCGCCCCTCCAGCAACTCCGCCGCCTGATCCAGCAAGGCCAAGGGTTCCTTGGCCTTGTGGATATCCACCGACAACAGTTGACGAAACTTCCGCGCCCCCGGGAAGCCCGTGCCCAGCCCCAGGATGTGCCGGGTAATGTGGTGCATCGAGCCGCCCGCCAGCAGGTGCTCGGCTATATAAGGCCGCAACTGCGCCAGCGCCTCGGCGCGAGTAATCACCGGCGCCGTGCTGCCAAACAGTTGCTGATCGACCTCAGCCATCACGTAGGGGTTGTGATACGCCTCACGCCCGAGCATCACGCCGTCAAAGGTCTGCAGATGTTCGTGACAGGCCTCCAACGTCTTGATCCCGCCGTTGAGAATAATCTCCAGCTCCGGGAAGTCCGCCTTCAACCGTGCCGCCACGTCATAACGCAGGGGCGGAATGTCACGGTTCTCCTTCGGCGACAAACCCTCAAGAATCGCGATCCGCGCATGCACGGTGAAAATCGTACAGCCGGCATCCCGCACCGTGCCGACGAAATCGCACAATTGCTCGTAACTGTCCCGGCCATTGATGCCAATGCGGTGCTTCACCGTCACCGGAATCGACACCGCATCGCGCATCGCCTTCACACAATCGGCCACCAACTGCGGATGCCCCATCAGGCACGCGCCGATCATATTGTTTTGCACCCGATCACTCGGGCAGCCGACATTCAGGTTGACCTCGTCATAGCCATGCGCCTGCGCCATCCGCGCACACGCCGCCAGATCCAGCGGCACACTGCCACCCAACTGCAACGCCAACGGATGCTCCGCCTCGTGATGCCGCAAGAAACGCTCGTGATCACCGTTGAGCAACGCACCGGTGGTGACCATCTCTGTATAGAGCAGCGCATGTTTCGACAGGATGCGTAGGAAGAAACGGCAATGACGGTCAGTCCAGTCCATCATCGGCGCCACGCTGAAGCGACGGGACGGCTCAGAGCGAGCATGGCTAGTATTTACGGGCGATTCAGGATTTTCGAAATTCATTAATACTGGTCTTTTATACAGCTGTTTTTACCCATTTTTCCTTGTTTTTCGAGGTCGGTTGCTACAACGTAGCAAGCGAACTCAGCCATGTAGCAACTGGAAATGGGCACGATCACATCACGCAAGCGCAAGGACAACTCGACGGCCTACACGGCGCAGATACGGATTAATCGGGACGGGAAGACAGTTTATCAGGAAAGCCAGACCTTCGACCGCAAGCAGGTCGCCCAGGCCTGGATCAAGCGTCGGGAGACCTAGCTGGCCGAGCCCGGTGCCATCGCGCGCGCGAACCGCAAGGGCGTGACGATCAAGAAGATGATCGAGCAGTACCTGGACGAGTACGAAAAGATCCGCCCGCTGGGCAAAACCAAAAGCGCGACGCTGCATGCGATCAAGGACACCTGGTTGGGCGAGCTCGACGACTCGGCCCTGACCAGCCAGAAGCTGGTGGAGTTCGCGCAATGGCGGATGAGCAAGGTCGGTGGTGGGGTCCAAGCACAAACCGTCGGCAATGATCTGTCGAACCTGGGCGCTGTGCTTTCGGTGGCGCGGCCGGCCTGGGGGTATGAAGTGGATGCGCTGGCCATGTCGGATGCGCGTAAAGTGTTAAGCAAGCTGGGCATGGTCAGCAAAAGCAAGGAGCGCAGCCGCCGGCCGACCTTGGAGGAACTGGACAAGCTCATGGTGCATTACTTTGAAATGCAGACGCGCCGCAAAGCCCAGATCGACATGCCAAAGCTGATCGCTTTTGCGATCTTTTCGACACGCCGGCAGGAGGAGATCACACGGATTCGCTGGGAGGACCTCGACGAAACGCGGCAGGCGGTCCTGGTACGCGACATGAAAAACCCGGGGCAGAAAATTGGCAATAACGTGTGGTGTCATGTGCCAGATGAGGCCTGGGCGATTCTTCAGTCCATGCCCAATACGGAGAGGGAGATCTTTCCCTACAACGGTAAGTCGGTATCGGCGTCCTTTACCCGAGCTTGCCCGCTGTTGGGTATCGAAGATCTGCATTTCCATGACCTGCGCCACGAAGGGGTCAGCCGGCTATTTGAGATGGATTGGGATATCCTGAGGGTGTCGAGCGTGTCGGGGCATCGAGATTGGAACTCGTTGCGACGTTATACGCACCTGAGAGGACGGGGGGATCCCTATAAGCACTGGCCGTGGAAGGATAGCCTTGTCAAAAAGTGACGGAATATTTCGGCGTCAGTGTGGCGCGGTGAGTCGTTGCTTGCAGCGGGGAAAATTAGTATGTTCTCAGGCCTGTGATATTAAAAAGACATCTGGCTTGTTTTTTTACCCCAAATTTGCCTATTGCTGAGATTGGAAATGAGAGCTGAGTTCAAGGAAAAGAAAGCGGTTTCCATTGATCTGTTGACATTGGATGAAAAAAATCCCCGCCTTGGTTTCGCCAAAGATCAAGATGCTGTTTTGGCGCGCATGATTGGTTACGGCTTGCCATTCTTTGCGTTGGCTAAGGATATTGCTGAGAGCGGGCTTTCTATTGAACCAATTGTTGTTCAGAACGACGGAAACAAATATAAAGTAAGAGATGGCAATCGCAGAATCTCAGCGCTGAAGCTGCTAAATCGACCACACCTTTGTCCTGATAAAGCTTCCAGAGATCGTTTTATTAAGCTCGCGGAAATTGCAGAGCTTAATGGCCATTTAGTTACTAAAATTGATTGCATGGTTGGCGCCAATGATGAGGCGATCAATGCCTATATTTGGCGCGCTCATACGGGCGAAAACGGAGGGGTGGGTCGAAAAAATTGGGAGTCTCTACAGCAAGAGTTCTATCTGCTTTCAATCGGCGAGAAGGGCGCATTTTGGAAGGCTGCGAAACTTGTGCTCTGGGCTGACGAAAATGACTTAGCGGTTTCTGAGGGGTTTAGTGTAACTACGTTGGGACGGTACTTTAACGCCGCGAAAAATATAAAGATGCTCGGGTTTGATTTCGACGCGGAGGATAATATTTTTCCGATCGTTCCCTTGTTTACAGCTTTACAAATCGTCAAGAAGCTAATTGGGGATATTGAGTCAGGTTTTGTTCACGTTAAGCGGGGGGCTGCTCCTGGAACGATGTCGCTAATGGGCGCGACTGAGCGAGAGCTGTATATCGCTTCAGTTCGACATGAATTGAAATTGGGCTCTGTTGATGGGGTTGAATCTTTGCCGGGCGTCAATGGAGCAGGCGCAAAGCCCGTGCCTTCGCAAGCTTCCGGCCAGCCAGGCGAAAATGGTAGCAGCGTCGGCGCAACTGGCGGGAAGCCTGAAGTAGGGACTTCGCCCGCTGGTGTTCCTGGCGCAGAGGGGGCGACATCAAAAGGCGGTAAAAATGGTACGACTCCTGCCACGCACAGTGCTTTGCGGAAAAAGTATGTGACTAGGGCTTTGCATCCGCTGGAAATGCCTACAAGTGAGCAAAAGATCAGAGATATCTATAAAGAGCTTCAGACTGTTGAAAAATGCCCGATTGCAGGAATGATGCTTGTGCGGGCCTTTGTTGAGGGCACCTTCAGAACATTCGTGCGAAGAAACGAATTGATAGAGGAGGGACGTATAGATGGTGCTTCAATTAAGGATATGCTTAGATTTATTCGAAAGAAATTGATTGATGATGGTGTTTTAGTAGAGGGGACGGGGTCGGACCTGTTTCAGAAAGTCGAGCTGATGGCGCAAAACTCGATTGTGATAGTGCCAACTATGCAAAAATTTATTCATTCTGATATGTTTAATCCCAAGGATGCGGATGTTGTCAAGACTTGGGATGAGTTTTATCATTTTTTGAAGTTGCTTTGGCAGATGTTAGCTGCTAAGGCTTAATTGATTTGTGTTCGACTCCTTAATTGGGCTTATCTTTTTTGATGTGAACGGTAAGGGGTCGATGTTTATGTTTTTGTAGATCAAAAGCTCTTTTGCAATCGGGCGCTCCAGATGGCTTGAGTAAATAATGTTGAATGTTAAGGTGTTGTGATCTTCGTAGATCTCTTGGATCTCTTCACAGTTGTCGTACGTTACAATGATGGGTGTCTTAATTGAATGAACCATCTGTGCAATGCGCACATGGTCGTCGTGCGAGTAAAAGCTAGAGTAAAGCTGATCTGCTTTTTTGTAGTACGGTGGATCAAGGTTGATCAGAGAGTTGGCGTCGTGCGGGACTTTGCTCATGAACTTGATAGCGTCGTCGGACGAAATGGTTATATGGGACCTCATTTCGCTAATGTCTGCGATGCGTTTCGCTAAATTTTCTTTTGTGTAGCGGGCATCAATTTTGTACTTGCCGTCCTGGTTTTTCCCGCCAATAACACCGCCCTTGATAATGCCAGAGCGGTTTGTTCTGTTCAGGAAGAAAGTGGCAAAGCCTAACTCGAGTTCGGTGTGTTTCAGGGGGTTGAAGTAGATCTCTCGCTGCTTTTCTCTTTCATCGATAGTCACGTCGGTTTCAAGCAGAAGCTTGATGAAGCTGCGGCTATCATTGGTCACCGAGTTCCAGAAGCTATAGATGGCAGGGTCTATGTCGTTAATATAAATGTTTTTAACGTATTTGTTGCTCAGCAGGTAAATTGCTGCACCCGCGCCGCCGGCATAGGCCTCAATGTACGAGCCATCTTGAATGTTGTTGCTCCGCAGCAGGTGCGCAAGCCAAGCTCCAAGCTTGGCCTTGCCACCGGGATAACGTAACGGTGTAAGCATCTGACTACTCTCTAAAAAATCGCTCATGATATTGGAATTTTTGAGGAATTACAAATGTGAATTGATAATTCCTCAAGGGTGACAATAATATAGCTCTTATTTAAATTAACGCATAAGTTGCCTGTGTTCTTAAGTCGCTTTGTCTCTTTGTTTGTCGATGTAATCGGCCAAGTCCTTTAGGTGAATGCCAAGTGCAGCCTTTTGGCTATTGGCTCCAAGTCTGACAATGGGAGTGTCTATCTCTCCTGACATGCATTTCAGTTTGAGTTTTTCCACAGTTAGATGCATGTAATCCGTGCAAACGCGACTGAGAGGAATGACCGCGTGTCCATCGTATTGGGCCATTAACAAAAAAGTGTATTCACGCCACCACCTCTAGCGAGTTGTCCTCTGTTGGATCTATGGGTTCACTAATTAACGCCATCATTAGCCATGGTGAAACTGAATTACCCACTGTCATTACCTGGGTCTTGTTGTTGAACTTCCGGTCGATGGGCGTCAGATCGCGGCCTCCTGCTTTGCTGGTTCCAACAGGACCGCCATGGCAAGCGCTTGCTCACGGAGAGCGATGGAGTCTCGTTCGAGTTTTTTGCCGGTGCGAAATGCACTGAATGTTTCGGCCGCGATTCTTAATTGTTCGGCGATGGCCAGCAGTGTCTGGCGCTCTGCCTCTCCCAGCTTTGAAACGGCGAGTGCTCGCTCGTAGCGGGAGTACAGCTGCTTGTGATGGGTCTGGGCCTGGTCAAGCGATAGCTCCAGGTTGCGGATCGTTTCCGAATCATCTGATTGTTGAACGGCTTTGCCTTCATCAATTCCTTCTGCGCGCCCATCGATTAGGCCGCCGCGATAGCCGACCCAATAGATGAGAGTAAAAAGCAGGATCAGAACGATCAGGGCGCAAATTTGAACTGCTGTCATGTGCTGTGCCTCGGTAGGGGGCCGCCGCCGGGATTTTTGGTGATAGGCCGGCGACGGGAAGCGGCGGTGTGGGTTGAATGGTTACGCGCTGAAAGTGCCCAGGGTCAGGCTCGCGGCACCGCCCACTTCTCTTGCGAGCGTGGATTTGAACTCTTGGGCGATCTCTTCGACTTGCTGCTCTTCGCCGGCCCAGCGCAGCTTGAGACTCGGTTTGTCATCACCGGTTAGGATGCTGAGTTTCAGTGTGAACACTCGGGTGAACACCCTGGCCGACGCCGGTGACTTCGACAAGATCACTCTCCGCATTAACGGGGGCCACAACGGCGCAGCAGAGCGCAAGGCGCTGTATGCGCAGGCACTGAAGGTGCTGGTGTGATTCCTCCGGAGTGGAAACTGGTCGGCGTGCTGGTAATGGCGCTGGCATCTGCCGGCGGCGCCTGGCAGGTGCAGGACTGGCGTTACGGTAAACAACTGGCCGAGCAGGCCGGCCTGCACCAGTCCGATCTGGAAAACATCAGCAACGCGGCCGCCGCCCAGGTGCGCAGCGATCAGGAAAAACGTCTGGCCCTGGAGCAGCGTCTGTCGGCCAGCGACCAAACCCACTACAAGGAGTTGAGCAATGCTCAAGCCAACCAGGCTCGTCTGCGTGATCGCCTTGCCACTGCTGATTTGCGGCTGTCAGTCCTCCTCGCCGAGGATTCAATCACAAGCTGTTCAGTGCCAGCCAATACCGGCACCGGCGGTGTGGTTCATGGAGGAACATGCGCCCAACTTGACCCAGCGCATGCTCAAAGAATTATCGGCATCACCGATGCCGGCGACCAGGGATTGATAGCATTGGCAGCGTGCCAGGCATACGCGCGAGAAGTGTCGCGGTATAAGTAATGACAAGCACAATAAAAATGGTTTAATGGCTTTTTTTGGTATGAGAATAGCAATGCTTAAGAAGCTGGTTGCAAACGACAATGCAGTGAAAATGATATTTGATCATTATAAAAATTTTGCGGTAGCGGCGGTCATTCTTGCAATTGGTATTAGCTTGTTAACTTCAGAGCCTGAGCGAGGATTCTGGGATGTTATGCGGGTGGTCAGTGGTATTTGCACTGCTATCATAGGGATTTTTCTGGTGGTCATAAATGAGCGCCACGGGATGCGTAAGCTGAACGAAGCGAAGCTCAATCTCTTCATTCATTTTATAATAATACTCGTATATGGCCTCAGCATGATCACCATCGTCTTTAGACTGGTTTTGCATAATTTTAAATGACGGCTCAGTGCTCAATCGTCGGAGTTTTCGGTTGAGCTACCAGTCCATTTAGCATCGTGCGTAGTTTCTCCGCCTCACGTTCATAAAATCTCTCTGAGATCTTAAGGTCGTACAGCTTTTTGCGAAGGTTCGCAGCTTCTCCGGATCGCGTGCGCAGGTTTGCCATGGTTTCGTCGCGCTGCTGGATGGCCTCTGCATGCATTTCCACTAGCTTGAAGATTTTCTCCCGAGCCTCACGTAGCTGTAGGTTCAATTCGTCGAATTCGTTCTCATACATCCGAAGCTGATGTCGGCAGGTTTCGAGCGGCGTCGGACTTCCGAGCCAGTCGCTGGTGTCTTCAATTTCGTGCGGATCCATGGTCAGTCCTTACAGATACTGTTTGTATATACAGTAATCTAGACGCAACGATAGCGCGATGAGGAGGCGACGAGTTGTCGGCTCGTTCCCAATCGACGTTTAACGACTCACATTGAAATGAAAAAAGAGCGGCCAGAATTGATGCGCCAACATCCATTCCGGCCGCCGTCCCTGCAGATGGTCCCTGCAAGTCCAGCCAAGGCTCTTGCTCCGTGCACAAAGCGCGGCGAGCCTGGCGCCTGTTTATATATACAGTAAAGGTCTTGCTCTCTATGTCTACTCCCATCATCCCTTGGATGGCGGCAAACGCCGCCTGGCCGATCGTCTCATTCCGCTTTTTCCGCCTCACGAATGCTACGTCGAAGTCTTCGCCGGCGGTGCCGCGCTCTACTTCATGCGTCCCCAGCCGTCGCCTGTCGAAGTCCTCAATGACATCAACGGCGACCTGGTGACGCTATACCGCGTCGTGCAGAACCACCTTGAAGAGTTCGTGCGCCAATTTAAATGGGCGCTGAGCTCACGCCAGGTGTTCGAGTGGCAGAAAATGACCCGCCCCGAAACCCTCACCGACATTCAGCGCGCCGCCCGATTCTTTTACCTGCAGCACCATGCCTTCGCTGGCAAGGTCACCGGGCAGACGTTCGGCACCGCGACCACCGGCCTAGCCATTAATCTGCTGCGGATCGAGGAAAACCTCTCGGCCGCCTGGCAGCGTCTATCTGGCACCTACGTCGAAAACCTGCCCTGGCTTGAGTGCGCAGAACGCTACGATCGTCCCCATACCTTCCACTACATGGACCCGCCTTATTGGGAGACCGCCGGTTATGGCGTCGACTTTCCGTTTGAAAACTACGAACGGATGGCCGACTTCATACGTCGCTGCAAAGGCAAGGTGATGGTCAGCATCAATGATCACCCGTACATTCGCCGGGTGTTCGAAGGGCTTCATTTTGAGACGCTGGATATCCGCTACAGCAATACCAACCAGCGGCAAGGCAAGGCCGAAGTCAGTGGCGAACTCGTGATAATGAATTGGCAACCGGCATTAACGTTTAGTCTATTTTGAGTTTTTTATGTTTAGGAAGTAATACTGAATCTGATTTTTGACTGAGTATGTACAAACGGTGTAATGTGCTGGCATTTTGTCATGATGAGATTTCTAGGATGAAAGAATTTCCGGCGACTTTAAGTAAGGTTGACCTTGGTTATGTAGACAACAAGGAGGTGGCCATTTCATCAATTGCGGGCATTGCAATTAAGCGATTTAGAACTATCCAAGATCAAGATGTTTTTTTGGGGGGGAATATCACTGTTTTTTCTGGTCGTAATGGAACGATGAAAACTTCCTTGATGGGGTTGTTAGCGCATCCATTCAATAGTGAGGCTCAGGATGTTTTTGGTAAAGTTCTAAAAACTCCTTTGAAAGAAGTGTTCAAGTTATCTCCTGATTTTGATAAGGCAAAATACGAGTATGATTTAATCCTTCACGTGGATAAAGGGGTTATGAGGGAGCCCGTGACTATGTATTATGTTGGTGATAAAACCAATCGTCATCGGGTAGTAGTGTCTGGTTCTGAAAAAGGTGATGGCAATTTCACGTTTAATACTTCTTTTCTTAATTTGAAAAGATTGTATCCTTTGGTGGATACTAAGGCTGTTCCTGATCGAGCGGCTCATCTTAACTTAAGCCCAGAAGAAGCTAGTGATCTGAAAGACTACTATGAAACGGTTTTGCCTAGCACCGAATATAATCAGTTTACTCCGGTGCATGAGAAAAATATTAAAACCACTTTCGCTCCCGTAGGGGATGATGCGAAGTATGATTGGCTCTCAATATCTTCTGGTGAAGATAATTTGGGCGCTATATTCAATAGGCTTTTAGGTTTTAGGCGCGCGTTCGACCCTCGTAATGGGGGTAATGGGGTTCTTTGTATAGATGAGTTTGAAAGTAGTTTGCACCCTGTTGCGCAGCTACGGTTGTTTGATTACCTACAGCGTTGGTCCAGTAAGTATAAGGTTCAGGTGGTTATATCCACGCATTCGCTTCACTTGATATCGCATATTTATTTGCAGCATGCAGAAAATTTAAAAAAGGGAAGAGTTGTCGTTAATTTTGTAAGCAAGTCTACTGCAGTGGACGGTAACTACCCTATTTTGCGTAATCCATCATATGATTTGGCATATAAGGAACTGACACTCCAAGATCCGGAGGAGGTTGTAAAGGCTAGGAAAATACGGGTTTTTTGTGAAGATGATTTTGCAGTTCATTTTGCTAAGAAGTTGATAAAGTCTCGAAAAATATTAGGTTGTGTTGAATTTCATTCATCTTTGAATAAACAAGAAGGTCGTCCTGGAACTTCTTATTCTGCATTGCGATCATTGTGTATGAATTATCCTTTGTTGCTTGAGCGAAGTCTTGTTCTTTTTGATGGTGATGTTTCGCGCGAGGTTACTGATAATATAAAAAATAAAAATCTTTATTTGAAACTTCCTGATGTCGATGGGTTGGCACTTGAAAGAAGAATGATTTTGTTTGTGCTTGGACTCAGGAATGATGACGGTTTTTTTGTGAAATTTAAAAAAGAACGAGATAGGTTTCTTTCTGAGTTTAAAGCTGTAGGTATTAAATCGCTGTCTATGAAAGATGTCGCGGATGAGAAGAAGACATCGATTGCGTACTGTAAAGCGTGGGCCGATAAAGATAAGGTGAGATTCAAGGAGTACGTGACTTATTACTCTGCCCAAGCGACTGGCAAAGATGAATTTTTGCAGTCCTTTGTTTCTTCCGTGAATCGGATTAATGCTTTGAGTGGTGTGCCTGCGCTTATGTTGTAAGTTAAGGAGGTGTCAGATGGCTATGAATTTTGGGCCGGGAGTATTTGCCGATCACTTATCTGAAGTGGCAGGCCAGAAGGTTGGCTTGGCGTTATCTATTGAGGAACTATGTGACCACTTATCAGGTGACCACCGTAATTTAGGCGACATGGTGCGGGAGTCAGAGAAGGATGGATTGCGTATACGTTCTGAAGATTTTGAATCTGTTTGCTATCGTCTCTTTTATAGAATCGGTTATACAGAGGACGAATATACTGGAGTGCCTGTGGGTATCAGGCTCTACCATAAGTATAGGAAAAGTCCAAAATTGCTTGCGGTACATGAAGCGGTACAGCGTATTGTCAATCAGATGATGATGGGCCTGACAGAGACAGCTGCAAAGAGTCCCAACAAAATGCTAGACCCATCGCCAATCATTGCTCGTTGCGCCAAGGAGCTGGGGAAAAAAGGATTGGATATGGCCGTTGAGTATCTTCTGGGTCTTGATGAACAAATGAGGATGAATCCTCATAGGCTTACCGCTTACGAAGACTGGGTGGATACAGTTGCGCTAAAAGAACTATTTTCAGGAACTTCAAGGGCGCCAGAGAGAGGCAGGTTTATCGATCAAAGATTTATAAATTATCTTTCCAATAATAATCATAGATTAAATGATATGCATTGGCGAAAGTTTGAGGAGTTGACTGCGGAGTATTTCGAGCGGGAAGGGTTTAGAGTTGAAATTGGACCTGGAAGTAATGATGATGGTGTAGATGTGCGTTTGTGGAATCCAGATACGCCGGAAGATGCTAAACCGACCTGTTTGGTTCAATGTAAGCGACAAAAAGCGAAGATCGAGAAAGTGATTATTAAGGGGTTGGCGGCAGATGTTGATTTTATGGGTGGTAATTATGGGATGATTGTTACAACTTCAGAGCTGAGCCCTGGTGCCAAAACGACCATCAGTGCGCGAGGTTACCCAATTCAAGTTGTCGAACGAGAAGCCGTTAAAACTTGGTTGACCCGACTTCGAATCCCAGGCACTGGAATTGTTAGGGTGTAGATTCAAAGAAGCAATAAGGACGAACATGTCGAATAGCATCATAGAAATAAAGTTTGTATGCGGTGCAAATAAGAGAAAATTGTTCTCCGGTACCTCAGTTTATCGGTCCAAAAGTGCTAATGTCGATACGCTCCGTTGGTACAACAAAGTTGTGATCATCGAGTCGAGTCGGACTACGACAAAGAAGCAGCCGCTAAATCAGCATAACAGCACATTCTACAAGCAAATTATTAAGGCAATATGTCTTTACTACGTCCTAGAGCGTAACCCTCGACCTATCCGAGAGATTGCGATCTCTCAGTATGTTGGAACTGCGCGGGAAAAACGGCATTCGTTGGGCCAAGAAGAATTGAAGCAGGTGGTTTCCAAGGGTACGGATTTGACAGCCCTGCAAGCGATTGCCTCCTCGAAGGCGGCACTGCTTCTTGAAGAGACATTGAGAGGGCGAGCGGTACTATACGCAATAACTCATCTCGTTAGTGCTTTGGATTCGACTAGTTCGTTCGACCGTTTCGAGCGGCTTTGGCGCGCTTTTAACGCGCTTTATCGTGCCTTCGCAAAAAAGGGTAGCGACCATGAGTGCCATGTTGCTTTACGGGATCATATCCAGCAGTTCCCTCAAAAATTTCCACTATCACTAAAGCGGGTTTCCTCGCTTACGGCCACCAACATACGGTCGCATCTGAGGTGGAATCAAATGATTCAGAACAATCATGCAACAGCAAAAAAAGCAGCCATGCTGAGGGACAGCATTTTAAGAGTTGAGGATTATCGCATTCTTGAAATCTATCGTGACTCTTTAACTGTGCGCGAGGCTGATCTTAACTCTATCGGTGCCATAGCGGCAATCCAGTCTCATATTGCAACTCGAACACAGTCACAGACCATCCGTGACTCCGATGTGCTGAGCACTCTTTGTGTCAAATATATGTATTTTGTGCGTAATAAGATTGCCCACGCGGAGCGGCCAGATCATAGTTTTTCTTTTCTATCAGGCTCCGCTGAGGAAATAGAAATTCAATGGCTGGTCCCAATTTTGGAAGCGCTAGTGATAGATCTTGTCAACATTTCAGATACTTTCTAGCGACCTCAAGTAGGAATTACGAGCTTTCGCTACAGGCAGGTAGCTGCCTGTTAGCGCCGGTATCATCAACCGATCGGAGGTCCTCTCTATGAAGTCCCCATTACAGCCGATCACGAAAGAACCAGCGTTCACATTCCCAGGCTAGGGTCGACGCGCTAAGGCGACGAAGCAAGAACCGGGATTGCCCGTGACAGGCTTGTCTTACAGACTGATTAAAAGTTGCTACAAGGAAGAATAATAAAGCGAGAGGGCCTAGGCGGGCCGGGGCTTTGGTTAATGGCTACATCCAATCCATCATCGGCGCAACGGAAAACCGCCGAGACAGCGCAGGGCTTGATTCTAAAGGGCTGGAGTGGGTGTTCTGGACCATTTTGCTCAACGTGTTTATAGCGTGGTTTAAGGCGTTTTCGGGCGTTTTGACTGTCAGTGGCAGCGGTACGTGGTACCACTTCAAAACTGACGCGTACCACTTTCCATATGGCGACGATCAGGGCGAGAAAACTGGCAGATGGCACCATGAGCTGCACGGCTCAAATACGCATCAGGCGCGGCGAAGTCGCAAGTCTACCAAGAGCGCCAGGCTTTCGTCCGAAAACAGACGCGTAGGCCTGAATGCGATGGCGTGACGCAAGCCCCGATCAACCTTCCAAATTGAACGATAAATTCGCTGAGTTAATGGCGCTGCCATCGTCAACGCCTTCGGTGTCATTGCCAATAATCGACTCATATCCCTCGCGGCAGCGTTACCGGCCGTCAGGTTGTATGAATTCTGCTCGTCGTTGACACTCAACGACCTGAGGAGCTGCGGTTCTTCGAATGGCGGTGACTTCCGCCCGAGGCAATCCCATGGCAACGCTGGAAGATTTCAGAATTCGGTCCCACGAACTTCTAATCGAGTTGGACGCTGCCACGATCGGCATGATGATGCTGGTTTCATCTCGCTGTTTATCCGGTACCGCTTGGGAAGACGCCAATAGACGGCACCAGGCTGCCTATGAAGTGTGGAACAGTTTTCTAAACGAACCTAGGACTAGAGAAACTCCGGTCATTCTTTGAAGCGCTCTGCCCTCATAAAGAGGAATGTTTTGCGTGAATCTCAAAGTAAATGTTCGGGGGAGCCAATGCGTCGACGGGATGAGTTTTCGGAACAAATGTTTGACGCTCTTCGCGAATACAGGGAGGCTACACAAGCAATTGGTCAAATGATCAGCATGAGCACGGCTTCCGGGCCCGAATGGGACGCTGCCGTGGAGCGCCAGAGTGAAGCGTTAGAGCGGTGGTCCGTGTTACCTAGGCTGTACACGGATAATCGCCAATAAATCTGGATCATGTTGCAAAGCATTTATCGACAGTACGGTCTTTTTACTCATTAAACGACTTGAGTATAAGGCAGCTCTAAACAGGATTAATGACCTGTTTTATACGAAGTGCTTTCATCCAGTTTAAAGTCAATTACCTGGTTTTAAGATGGATTTAAGCTGCCGGCAGTGCTATCGGATAATCAAGACTATTTTTGCTTTATGAGTAAATTCCCGTTTTGGCGATCATTGCCAATAAGAATGGAAGCGGCCACGTCTACATGAGGTAGCGCATGAGTAATTTACCGCCAGCAAGTCCGCAAGCGACTGAAGCCTTTGCAGCAGTAATAATGGCGCCCAGGCCAATGCGCTGGAAGAGGATAATGCCCAGCAGGTGGGCACGGTATGGTTTGCTTATTGTGTTGCTGACGATCAGCGGCTTTGCGGTGTGGTCTTCCGTGACTACTGGACGTTTGGGAGAGGAGGCGATCGCTTCAAGTATCCTGTCCAACTACTACTCTGCGGCTGCAACCGCCGTGGCCGGCGCCGAGTCGTTGGAGCGTAAATACCGTCTGGACCCCAGCCCAAAGGTTCGTCAAAGCTTCACGAATGTCATCACGAAGCTGACCGTCGCGCTTGAGGGTGTTCACCGCTCTGGATCGCCTACTGACCACCTCCTTGTGGAGGACGTGCGTACATCACTGACCCCCTACCTGGAAAGCGTTGACAAGTTGTTCGATGCGGTTGATCACGGCGATGAGGCTCGGGAGCGCTGGATCGACAACGAAGAGGCCGATCCGCGTTTCGAAAAGATTGAAAAGATCGTCCTGCAAGCCGCTGCCAGTCATCACAAGGGCTCCATCCTGGCGCTGGAGAAGCTGCGAACACGGGAGTCCTTTAACGCTAATGGCACGCCCATCGTTTTTATCGCTGGGCTATTGCTCGCCGCGCTGTTCGCCCACGTGCTACGACGCACGCGTGTCGAACTCGACGGTCAGCGTAAGGCTGCCTTGTACGCTTCGCTGCATGACAAGCTCACCGGGCTGGCCAATCGAACATTCTTGGCCAACAGTTTCGAGCGGGCACTGCTTCTGGGACGTCGTCAAGGGACGGCGACAGCCCTGCTGCTGATCGATCTCGATCGATTCAAGGAAGTCAATGACACCCTGGGACACCATTATGGGGATCGGCTGCTCGAGCAAATAGGCAAGCGGCTGGTCAGCGAAGCTCGGGAAATCGACACGGTTGCCCGGTTGGGTGGCGACGAATTTGCAATCCTCCTGCCGATTGTGGAAGGTTTGGATGGCGCTATGAAAGCCGCGCTACGGTTATATACCGCGATCACAGCACCGTTCGAAATTGATGGGATCGAGCTCGACGTTGAAGCGAGTTTCGGAGTGGTGGTTTCGGGACTGCACGGTGACGATCCTTCGACGCTTATGCAGCGTGCCGACATCGCCATGTATGCGGCGAAGAAGCAGGGCAAGGGCATACTCGCTTATGACTCGGGCTCGGATCGGCGCACGCCGGAGCGCCTGGCAATGCTCGGCGAATTGCGCCGAGGGTTGAATGCCGGTGAGTTATTCCTGGAGTACCAGCCCAAAGTCAGCCTGAGCACGGGAGCAATCACCGGCGTTGAGGCGCTGGTGCGCTGGCAGCATCCGATGCGTGGCCTGGTTCGCCCGGATGAGTTCATTCCGTTTGCTGAACACACCGGGATCATCAGCTCCCTGACTCAATACGTGCTGAACCTTGCGCTGACTCAGGTTCGGGCCTGGCTCGACGTTGGAATATCCATACCGGTCGCTGTCAATATTTCTGCGCGCAGCTTACTGGACGACAAGCTAGTGACTCAGATCGTTGACCTGCTGGATCAGCATCAGTTGACGCCGAACATGCTGGTAATCGAAGTAACCGAGTCCGCCATCATGGTCGACTCTTCGGCCGCTCGTTCCATTCTGACGCAATTACATAGCCTGGGGATTCACATAGCCATCGATGATTTCGGTGTCGGTTACACCAGCCTGGCTCAGTTGAAAGATCTGCCCATCAGCGAGCTCAAGATCGACAAATCCTTTGTATTGGCCATGCAAAGCGATCAGGCCAATGAGCTCATCGTGCGCAGCGTCGTCGACCTTGGTCACAATCTGGGCATGACGGTCATCGCCGAAGGGGTAGAGACGGCCGAGTTGCTCGAAGTGCTCGGTAGTTTTCATTGCGACATGGCCCAGGGGTTTCACGTCTGCCGGCCGGTGAGTGCCAAGGAGCTCATCCGCTGGCATGAAGACAGGGAGCGCAAAAGACTGCCAGTGTTGGGCTAGTGCGCATCAACTGCTCAGTAGCTATGAATATAAATGGAGTCATCTTGCTAGACGTAATAGGACGGCGCTTGCGGGATCAGGATTAGATCAACTTACAAGCCAGGGGCGACCGTTGCAGGTCGCCCCCTGTTAATAGCCCATGTGCGATTGTTTCTTCTCGGATACTTCAAAGTAGTCCTGACTCATTACCCCCTCACGTATGCCCGCCCACCTGCAAAATCGTCACCGTATGGGTGACGTCGTCCACCAGAAAAGTCACTCGATGAGCCTGGCTCAGGCGAATTTGATACTGCTGTGAGTTTCCGAGCTTTTTAAAATTTGAATCGCCAATCCACTGCGCAGCGTCTTTAGGGTGCAGGCCCAGGTTATGAATCGCATTCTGAAATGCATCAAACTTGTTCTGTACGGCGACGGGAAGCTGACCGGCAAAGCCCGCGCCTTGTTTATTGAGTGTCCACATCTGGTTGCGTTCCTCGGGGTGTCTTGCCGCTATTGAAAGTTGGAAGTGACATCTGTTTTCAATGCGCCTGTGTGCTGGGGTTCAACGCGACGCGCTGGCGATAACGATCAAACACGGCCGTCAGATTTTCGCGTTGGCTTCCAGGTCCCATTTTTTCGGCGTGCCGGTTTTCACCGTCTCGCCGGTGAAGGAATCGTATTGGTAGCTGATCTTGGTGAAGTTGATGGTGAAGGTTTCGCTGGGGCGTTCCCCGCTGCTGCTCACGGAATAGGAGCTGATGATCGCTTCTTCCAGTTCGAGCTTGAGAAACACTTGCTCCTTCTTTTCCGCGCCGCCGGTCTGGATAAAGTGAATTTCAGCCACACCCAGGCTCTTGCCGCATACGGCTTCCATGAACAGATCGGAGGAGGCCAGGTCGGTGGCTTTGGAAAGAATGATTTCAGTAAAAGATGGGTTGCTGGTATCGCGGTCGGCACCGCCACCGCTGGTGGATATCGCCCGGCCGACGTTCATGCCTAGTTCATTGACGGTGATCCAGTCGGTGTGCGCCGAGACCGTGGAAGTGCCTTTGATTTGTTTGCCTTTGAAATTGAGCAGGATCATGTTCAGTACCTTTGGAAAGTGGGCTGGTCAGGCGCCGTCAGTCGAGCTGATTAGTCACATCGGCGGTGCGTAACGTTTTTCTGATTCGGGCCATGGTTTTTTTCTGTGACTCCACGGGGTCGATATCCAGCCGAGCCGGTGCGCCGTTTTCCGCGTGCTCGGTTGGCACATTCCAGAAGTCCACGGTGATGTTTCTGGCGTTATGGCGCGCCAGTGATTCGAGACCCTCTCTATCGAATGGATCGTTCGGATGGTATTGATTGGCGGCCTCGATCCTCAGCATCGTGTTGGGGAATCGCTCGCATATCTCTTCCATGTATTTTTCCAACAGCGAGCAGCAGTCCAGGCACGGGGTGTTGTTAATCCGCATGACGATCTCGTGACGACCGGTATCGAACACCCAGTCATTGGCACGCAGGGCATCGATAAAGTTTTTCTCAGCGTGCCCGTCCTTGTCGTTGAAGAACTTGCCGAAGGGCTGATTACTGACGCCTTCCCCACGAATCGTGGAGATCAGTACGGTCTTGAACGTGCTGATGAAGTGGGCTTTGTATTCGTTCTGAAAAATCACCGGCATCTCTCCGGCGACCCAGCTGCAGTGAGGTTTTTGTTGTTTCCAGGTCATGACTTCTCTCCTGTTGGCGGGGCCGGTATGCGGCCAGAGGACCATCCGCGAAAGGGCTGCGGGCGCGGTTAGCGCGGGTGCACAGCCCATCTGTCCTGATAGAACAGCCCTGCGGGGTGTTTTATTCCACTGGCTTTTCAGTCGCTGTCATACCGATGCCGGAAGGGCGGAAAGACGGACGCACGCTCAGCGCTAACGTGAGCGTTGACCTCGACGCGGGTTGGATGTCGACAGCGGAGGCTTAGCGCTATGGCGCTGGATTCAAGGGGAAGTACGCGCTGAAGGTGGTGCCCGCCACTTCACTGGACGCCACTGCCACGTCGCCGCCGTGTGCGGTGGCGATTTCCCGGACGATGAACAAACCCAGGCCCACGCTGCGTACATCGCTGTTGCTGTCGCTCGCGGCGCCGCGGGTCATGGGTTCGAACAGCGCGGTGAGCAGGCTGTCGGGAATCGCCGGGCCGGCGTTGTGCACGCTGAGGCTGGCCCGCTCGGTGTCGATCCGGGTGGTGACGGTGATCGGTTGTTGCAGGTCGCCGTAGGCCACGCTGTTGGCGATCAGGTTGCCGATGATTTGCTGGATGCGGTCGGCGTCGAGGGGGCAGGCGCCTTCGCCGAACGTCTGGTGCACCAGTGTCGCCGTGGGGAAGGTCACGCGCAGTTCGTCGAGGCTCAGGCGGGTGACGGTGTGCAGGTCGAGCATCGTCGGGTAGATGGCGATGCCTTTGCCGACGCGGGCAAGGGCGAAGTCCAGCAGGTCGGCGATCATCCGTTGCGCGCGTTCGGAGGATTGGCTGATGTGGCCGAGCAGGCGACTTTCCTTGGCGGTGCGTTCGCCACGGGCAAGGATCTCGGACGCCATGTTGATCGCCGTCAGCGGGTTTTTCAGGTCGTGGCTGACGATGGCGACCATTTGTTCGGCAAACAAGGCCCGGCGCTGCGCCTTGTCGTAGGCCAGGCTAAGTTCCTGTTGGGCATCGAGCAGGGCCGCGTCGGCGGCGGTTTTTTTCGCCAGCAATTCTTCCGCCAGTTTTCGCGCGTTGAGCAATTCACGCTCGTACTTGTCGCGGTCGGTGGTGCCGAACAAGGCCATTTCGTAGAAGGTCCCGCTCGGGTGTTCGCGGCGCACGCCGTTGAGCAGCATGGTCACGGTGTGCTGGTCGCGGTGGCGCAGGTCGAGCTTCACTTCGGCGACCGAGCCCTGCATCTGCATCAACGGTGCCCAGTGGGTCTGATGGAAAATCCGCCCGCCCATGGTCAACAGATCCTGGAAGCGCCGGCCCACCAGTTCCTCTTGGCCAAAGCCTATCCAATTACTGAACGTGCGGTTGACCTGCAGGATGCTGCCGTCTTCACGGGTCACCACCAAGCCGCAGGGCGCGTCGTCGAACAGCGTCTGCAGATCGGGCAGGGCGGGTGGCTCAGTCGCCATGACGGGCCCAGGGTTGCAGAAACGCGTCCATGGCCTCGGAACAGGCGCCGGGCGCGCTCATGTGCGGGCAATGGCCGACGTTGGCCACCCGGCATAACGTGCTGTTGGGCAGCACTGAGTGCAAGTAGTCGCCCACCGCCACTGGGGCGATCAAGTCGTCAGTGGATTGCAGGATCAGGGTTGGCGTGGTCAGGCCGGCGACGTCCTGGCGGTTATCCGAAAGGAAGGTCACCCGCGCGAACTGCTTGGCGATCTCCGGTTCGGTGCGGCAGAAACTGTTGGTCAGTTCTTCGCTGAGTGCCGGTTGCCCTGGAGCGCCCATGATCACCGGGGCCATGGTGCTGGACCAGCCGAGGTAGTTGCTGTCGAGGGTGTCGAGCAGCGAATGGATGTCGGCCAGTTGGAAGCCGCCGACGTAATCCTGCGAATCGATGTAGCACGGCGACGGGCCGATCATGACGTGCGCGGTCACGCGGCCGGGGGACAAGCGGTCGGCCAGGGCGCCGACCATGGCGCTGACGGAATGCCCCACCAGGATCACCGGACCGCTGGCGTACTGCTCGATGAGCTCGGCCAAATCCTCGGCATAGCCGGCCAATGAGTTGTATTTGGCCTTGTCGTAGGCCAGCAGATCCGATTGCCCGGCACCCACCAAGTCATACAACACCACCCTGAATTGCCCGGTGAAGTGGGGGTAGAGGTAGCTCCACATGGTCTGGTCGCAACCGAAACCGTGGGAAAACACCAGCGTGGCAGGGCCGTCACCCAGGACTTTCACGTTATTGCGCTGTTGAAGGTCCATGAGGACTCCGACGGGAAGGTAGTTCGACGTTCCGGGGAGTCTAGTGAGTCAATGGCATTAGGTCACGCTTTGCGTCCGGGCTCTTAACGCCAGACACGCCCCGTGCTTCTTGAGGTGCAGGTCGGCACGGGTTTTCAATCTCAATCCGTCGAGTTGGCGCTAGACTCTCCCTCCATCATCTCCAGGGAGTGAATCTTTGAAAAAGTTGTACCTGGTCATCCTATTGATCGTTTTGGCAGCGGGCCTGAATGGACTGCGCGGATCGCACCTCGGCAAGGACAAGCCCGAGTCGGTGGTGGGCGCCTTTGATTACTACCTCTTATCGTTGTCCTGGTCGCCGACCTATTGCCTGACCCACAGTGAAGACGCCCAGTGTTCCGGCAAGGGCTACGGTTTTGTCCTGCACGGTTTGTGGCCGCAATACGCCCAGGGCGGTTGGCCGCAGTCGTGCGCGCCACAACAAAAACTGTCTCGGGACGAGCGGGCTCAGGGCTTGATGGTGTTTGCCACGCCGAAATTGTTGAACCATGAGTGGGCCAAGCATGGCACGTGCAGCGGCTTGGGGGCAGCGGGTTATCTGACGGCGGCTGACAGGGCGCTGGCGGCGGTGAAGATTCCTGACAAATTACAACCGACGGGAACCTCGACTTACCTGAGTGCCCAGGAGATCGCGCAACAGTTTCGGCGCAGCAATCCTGGCATCCCCGCCAACGGCATTGCGGTGATCTGCAAAGGGCCGGAGTTATCGGAAGTGCGGGTGTGCCTGAGCAAGGATCTGGCCTTCGCCACTTGCGGCAAAGGGGTGAAAAATCAGTGCCGCAGCGGCGATATTCGGTTGCCGCCGGTGCGTTGACTGACGGCGGAATTCGGATCCAAAAAGCCATCATTTGCCCCCTGACGGCCGCCTCGGCTAAGCTCTCGCGAATCAAGGGTCCTGGACCATTTTCCGGGCCTTGTTCCCGCCAGGAAGCCGCTATTGCCGATCTCCCTCGACCCTCATTCCTCCCCGGTGGGCGCCCTTAAGCGGATACCGCTGCGCAAGGCAGCGCTGCTGTTTATTGCGTCGGTGTGCCTGTGCCTGTGCGGCTTGCTCTATTTGCAATTGCAGCAGTCGCGTCAGCACGACCTGGCCTTGGCGCAAGTGTCGTCCGTCAACCTCACCCAGGCCATGGCGCAGCAGGCGGAAGACACCTTCACCCAGGCGGACTTAGTGCTGATGGGCCTGGTGGACTGGATCGAAAACGACGGTTATGGCGCGGCGCAAAAAGAACGCCTGCGCAAACTGTTTGCCCGACGGGTGCAGGCCGTCACCCCGCTGCACGGTTTGTTCCTGTTCGACAGCAGCGGGCGCTGGGTGGTGACGTCGTCCACTGTGTTGAATCACAACGATGGCGTCGCCGACCGCGAGTACTTCAAGTTCCACCAGCAGAATGAATCCTTGATCGCCCACATCGGCCCGGCGATACGCAGCCGGGTCAACGGCGACTGGATCATCCCGGTCTCCCGGCGCCTCAACGACCGCGACGGCAACTTCGAAGGCGTGGTCATGGCCGGGATCAAGATGTCGTACTTCGATACTTTCTTTAAAAGCTTCAGCATCGATGACAACGGCGCGATGTTCCTCGCCCTCGCCGATGGCACCCTGCTGGCGCGGCGACCGTATGACGAAGCACTGATCGGCACGTCCCTGGCCAAGGGCGAGATCTTCCAGAAATACCTGCCGGGCGCGCCGTCAGGCAACGCGATGATTAACTCGGTGGTGGACGGTGTCATGCGTTTGTATGGCTATCGACAACTGGAGTCCTACCCGTTGGTCGTCGCGGCGGCCACCTCGCGGGATGCGATCCTCTCGGGCTGGTACGGCACGGCCTATCAATCCAGCGTGATCGTCGCGTTGGTGGTGCTGGGCGTCGGGTTGTTTGGCTGGGTGTTCATTCATCTGGTGCGCGACGGCGAGCGGATCGAGGCTGACTTGCGTAACGCCCAGCAGGCGCTGGTACTGATCGCGTCGCAGGACAGCTTGACGACCCTGGCCAACCGGCGACTGTTCGAGCGCACCTTGCAGGTCGAGTTCGGCCGGGGCGTGCGGCAATCCAGCCCGCTGGGCCTGATCATGCTCGACATCGACTTTTTCAAGAGCTTCAACGATACCTACGGCCATGTCGCCGGTGACCATTGCTTGACCGAAGTCGCGCAGGTGCTGAAGAACTGTTGTCACCGTCAGGGTGATCTGGCGGTGCGCTACGGCGGCGAAGAGTTCGCGGTGCTGTTGCCGGACACCGATATCCAGGGCGCCGTGGCCATTGCCGAGCAGATTCGCCAGGCTGTGCGCGGCCGCAACATTATCCATTCGGGATCGACCTCGGGGTACGTGACGGTCAGCCTCGGCTGTTATTCGTTTGTGCCCAGCCGTCTCGACAGCGTCGAAGCCTTTATCAAACAGGCGGACGCCGCGTTGTATCAGGCGAAGAAATCCGGGCGCAACCGGGTGGCGGTGCTGGCCACGGGTGGCGGGGTGGAGGCCTTGGAACGTTCCGATCGCTGATCGGTACGCCGGTCACTTGCCGGGTAATAAAAAGGCCCGGACGCGACGGCGTTCGGGCCTTTTGCTGTAGCGCTGTAACCTTCGAGTTAGCTGCCGGTGCCACCGCCAGCGCTGCCGCTCCCACCGCCGGCACTGCCGGTGCCGCCACCCGTGCCAGACCCGGAGCCAGTCCCGGTACCACCGGTGCTGGAGCCGTTGCCGCCAGAAGGGGCGCCTGGAGTGTTGTCCGGGGGCATGGTCGAACCACTGGTTGCCCCGGACTTGGTGCCGGTGGCGTCGGTGGAGTCGTTGGACGCAGCGAAAGTGCCTGCCGAAGCGGCGGCCAGTACACCGGCCAGCAGCAGCGAAGTCAGTCGGGTGTTGATCATGGTTCGTCTCCCAAAAAATGAGTCGGTACCTGATGTTGGTGTGGCGCGAGGACATCAGGGTGCCACTTGGGCGACGAACGGTCGGTTGCGGGATGTTTCCTCAAGCGTTGTCCAGGCTCAGCTTCGCCTCCAGCCCCAACCGAACCTGTGGCCACTCATCATCGATGATGCTGAACCGCACCGAGTTGCGCTTACGGCCATCGGGCATGATGCGTTCGTGGCGCACGATGCCTTCCTGTTGCGCGCCAAGCCGCAGGATCGCCGCTCGGGATTTCGGGTTGGTTTCGTCGGTGGTGAACTGCACGCGCACGCAATTCAAGACCTCGAAGGCGTGGCGCAGCATCAGGTACTTGGCCTCGGTGTTGACGAAGGTTTTCTGCCAGCGGGTGGCGATCCACGTGCTGCCGATTTCCAGTTTGCGGTTGACGGGGTCGACCTTCCAGAAGCGCGTCGAGCCGATCACCTCGCCGGTTGCCTTGAGCACGATCACGAACGGCAACACGGTACCCGCGTCCCTGCCGCTGAGGGCCTGATGCAGATAACGGTCGACGGTGCTGTGGGACGGCACCACGGTAAACGGCAGATTCCATAATTCGCCGTCGCTGGCGGCCTGCACCAGCGCGTCGGCATCGCTGGCTTGCAAGGGGCGGAGCAGGATTCGTTGACCTTCCAGGGTGTGCATGGGGCGGGTGTTCTCGGCAGTTCAAGGGCAGTGGTGGATGCTCATTACGCCGCATCCGGGCTCCCCGGCGCAACCACGGCGAGGCTTGAATGTCACAACCTCAAGCCCCGTCATCTTGAGCATCTCGTGCCATGAAAAACCTGCGGATCGCCACCTTCAACGTCAATGGCCTGCGGGCTCGGCTGCCGAACCTGTTGGCCTGGTTGGCGCGGGAGCAGCCGGACATTGTCTGTTTGCAGGAATTGAAATCAGTGGACAGCGCGTTTCCCGCAGCCGATCTGGAAGCGGCCGGCTACGGCGCCATCTGGCACGGTCAGGCGTCGTGGAATGGGGTGGCGATTCTCGCTCGGGACGCGCAACCGCTGGAGAGTCGCCGTGGATTGCCCGGCGATGACAGCGACACCCACAGCCGTTACCTGGAAGCGGCGGTGCACGGGGTGCTGGTTGGGTGCCTGTATTTGCCAAACGGCAATCCGCAACCGGGTCCGAAGTTCGATTACAAACTGGCGTGGTTCGAGCGGTTGATCGATTACGCGGCCGGGCTTTACGACAGCGAGCATCCGGTGGTCTTGGCCGGCGACTACAACGTGGTGCCCACTGACCTCGACATCTACAACCCGCGTTCGTGGCTCAAGGACGCCTTGCTGCAACCGGAAAGCCGCGCCTGTTTCCAACGCCTGCTCGACCAAGGCTGGACCGACTCCCTGCGGCATTTGTATCCCGAGGAAACCCTTTACACGTTTTGGGATTATTTCCGACAACACTGGCAGAAGAATTCCGGCCTGCGCATCGACCATCTGCTGCTGAACAAAGCCCTCAGCCCTTACTTGCATGAGGCCGGTGTCGATGCCTGGGTCCGCAACGAACCCCATGCCAGCGACCATGCGCCGACCTGGATCCGCCTGGCCTCGCGCAAGCGCCGCTGATCGACCTGATGGGCGCAGCCATTGGCGAAATCAATTGTCGTCTCCAGCGGTGAATGACGTATACCGACCGGGTGCCGTGAAAGCAGGGAGGCCTGGCATACCTTCATGCACAAGGAATCCGTTATGCGTTCAGCTGTTCTGACTGACATCGATCTGTACCTGCAACGCCTGGGCTACGCGACACCGCCGACGCCTTCGCTGGAGACCTTGCGCAAGTTGCAATGGCGCCACACCAGCACCTTCACCTTCGAAAATCTCTCGCCGTTGTCGGGTCAACCGGTGTGCCTGGACTTGCCATCGATCCAGCGCAAACTGCTGCACGAAGGGCGCGGCGGTTACTGCTACGAACTCAACAGCCTGTACATGACGCTGCTGCAAGACCTCGGCTTCGAGGTTCGCGGCATCACCGGACGCGTGGTGATAAACGCCTCGGAGCATGACTGGGTCGCGCGCACTCATCGCTTGACCCTGCTGACCCTGGACGGCGTGCGCTACATTACCGACGTCGGCTTCGGCGGCATGGTGCCGACGGCGCCGCTGCTGCTCGACACCCAGGACGAACAAACAACGCCCCACGAGCCTTATCGCATCACGCTGGAAGGCGACACCTACACCTTGCGCGCCCAAGTCGCCGGTGAGTGGCGAGCCATGTATCACTTCGACCTGCAACGCCAGGGCGATATCGACTACGAAATCGGCAACTGGTACGTCTCGACCCACCCCGAGTCAGTCTTCCGGCAACGACTGATGGTCGCCCGCACCGGAGACGGCATTCGGCGCACCCTGAACAACGGCAGCTTCGCCTTGCATCGCATGGGCGGTGACAGCGAACGTCGAGAGCTCGGCGATGTGGACGAGTTGTTGGAGTTGCTGCACTCCGAGTTTGGTTTGACGGTGCCGGATAGTCCGTTGTTGCGGGGGGTGTTGGGGCGGTTGATCGGTGAAAAGTAGAAGGGGATCACAGGGCGGATCGTTTGATCGCCCTGTGAGTTCTCGTTTACGCGTGAGTAACCGGTGAGGCAGGTTGGGCTCTGGCCTTCTGTGGCGGCTCGGGTTCCATCAATCGATGAAGAGTGCTCAGTGCTTCGAGCAACGTCTGCTCCAACGTCTTCAACTCTGAAAGTGAGCCGCTTTTCCTGGAAGGCTTGGACTGGGTCTCCGAGTTACCAGCACGCGCTGCAGATACGTTCCTTCCGTTGAGTAACGCTTGACGCAGGGTGTTGTTGATGACGGTTTGGTAACCATATCCTTCCAGTTCCGCGCGCGCTCGAGCCGCGTCAATCACCGTATCGTCGAGCATGATGGTGATGCGGGTTTTACCTTTGCCAGAAGCAACAGCGCCGCGCTTCGCATTGCTGAAGTCATATTCATCTTTCATCGGTTATGTCTCCTGATAGTTGCGACGCTCGTTGCGGGTGGCCAGGCGTGCAGAAATGATGCGTACGTAATTCGGATCGCGGTAGGTATAGGCCACCACCAGGAGCCGATCGAGCGCATCCTTGCCGATGATGATCCACCTCTGTTCACCATGGTCACCGTCCTCCAGCGTCAATGCATTGCGGTCATAAAACACAGGCTCTGAGTCCGCCAAGCTGATGCCCTGATGTTTTTTTTTGTTGGCGGCGTCTTTCGCCCAGTCGTACTGAATCTCGAATGTTCTCATTATGCATACTTTATATGTATATGAAAGGCGACGATCAAGTTTCTCGTCACCGTGAAGGCAAAGAGATTAGGAGCGCTAGGGGCGAAAGGGATCACGGGAGTATTTCAAGATTTGAGGGTGTAGGACGCGCCCTTCGAAAGCAGATTTTTTCCAAGCGATTAGGCTGAAGGCGTTGTGGGAAATCGGTGCGCCGCATTGGAGAGATAAGCCAAAGTGGCCATCTGTCCATAATCTGACCGACGAGTTGTATACAACTCTATAGACATTTGTCCTGAGTCTTGCATACAGTATGTGCATAACAAAAACCAGGGAACCCCCAACCATGAAAACGCCCCATGCTTCACACCCACGTCCTGAGGATGAAAATCTTGGGATCGGCGCGAATATGGCTTACGGCCTGCAACATGTTCTGACCATGTACGGCGGTATCGTTGCGGTGCCTTTGATCATTGGCCAGGCGGCCGGTTTGTCGCCGGCGGACATCGGTTTATTGATCGCGGCGTCATTGTTTGCGGGGGGCTTGGCGACATTGCTGCAGACCCTGGGCCTGCCGTTTTTCGGCTGTCAGTTGCCCCTGGTGCAGGGGGTGTCCTTCTCCGGTGTCGCGACCATGGTGGCAATCGTCAGCAGTGGAGGGGAGGGCGGTTTTCAGTCGATTCTCGGCGCGGTGATTGCGGCGTCACTGATTGGCCTGCTGATCACGCCGGTGTTCTCGCGGATCACCAAATTTTTTCCGCCGCTGGTGACCGGCATCGTCATCACCACCATTGGCCTGACGCTGATGCCGGTGGCGGCGCGCTGGGCCATGGGCGGTAACAGTCACGCGCCGGACTTCGGCAGCATGGCCAACATCGGCCTGGCGGCGGTGACCCTGGTGCTGGTGTTGCTCCTGAGCAAGATCGGCAGTGCGACCATCTCGCGGTTGTCGATTCTGCTGGCGATGGTCGTGGGCACGGTGATCGCGGTGTTCCTCGGCATGGCGGATTTTTCCTCCGTGACCCAAGGTCCGATGTTCGGCTTCCCGACGCCGTTTCATTTCGGCATGCCGACCTTTCACTTCGCGGCCATTCTGTCGATGTGCATCGTGGTCATGGTGACCTTGGTGGAAACCTCGGCCGACATCCTCGCCGTCGGTGAAATCATCGACACCAAGGTCGACTCCAAGCGCCTGGGCAATGGCCTGCGGGCGGACATGCTGTCGAGCATGATCGCGCCGATCTTCGGTTCGTTTACCCAAAGCGCCTTCGCCCAGAACGTTGGACTGGTGGCGGTGACCGGTATCAAGAGCCGCTTCGTGGTGGCCACCGGCGGTGTGTTCTTGGTAATCCTCGGCCTGCTGCCTTTCATGGGCCGGGTGATCGCGGCAGTGCCAACCTCGGTGCTCGGCGGCGCCGGTATCGTGCTGTTCGGCACCGTCGCGGCCAGCGGCATTCGCACGCTGTCGAAAGTCGACTACCGCAACAACGTCAACCTGATCATCGTCGCCACCTCGATTGGCTTCGGCATGATCCCCATCGCCGCGCCGAACTTCTACGATCACTTCCCGAGCTGGTTCGCCACCATTTTCCACTCCGGCATCAGTTCGTCGGCGATCATGGCCATCGTGCTCAACCTGGCGTTCAACCACTTCACCACCGGCAACTCGGACCAACAGTCAGTGTTCGCCGCCGGCACCGAACGCGTCCTGCGCTACCAGGACCTGGCCGCCCTGCGCGAAGGCGATTACTTCAGCGATGGCAAGCTGCATGACTGCGATGGCAAGGAGATTCCAGTGGTGGAACCAGCCCATGAGTCGGCTGAATCGCGAGCGGTGCATGCGAAAACCAGTGAGCATGTTTGACCCGTTTTGAGTGCGTGGCCGGCGAGAGCATGGTCAGCCAGGTTGACACTCGCTTCGCGGATGATTGAGAATTCGTACCGAGGTCTGCAATTGCGCATCTTTGGGCTCGGCGTCCAGCATTGGCCCCCCATACTGTTGGCAGCAGAGAAGCTGGCTCCCTCTGAAGTAGTGACGACTGGTTCACCGGTCGGATTCTGAACCCAAGCCTGTTCATGGCTGGAGCTAAAGAATCGCTGCGACTACTCCTCGTGAAATTCAAAAGGCGTCCTGAATAGGGCGCCTTTTTTATTGAGTGGAGTTCGGTTTGGCGACGTTACCGACCAAAGTGCCTTCGGCGCGCCGCTTTGGATACCAGGTTACGACGTAGTAACCAAAGCCACGACGTTCGTTTCGAGGCTCGAGGATGAGTGACCCTGTTGGGTTTTTCAGCACGGCGACTCTGTGGTTTCCACGCATCTCTTTGAACTCGCAGTAAATGGGCGCGCCGGGCGTGATCATTTTGGCGATATGGTTCGCGACATCGTCTAGTTGATGGCAGCCATATTTTGCAAGGTCGCTTCGGTGCGCTTCCCATATGTGTCGTACACCGAATCCTTTGTTCATGCCTTTGTGAATACCCACTCTCAGGAAGATCTCCCCGCCCCTTAATTCAAATCTAGGCATGTGGGGGAGGGTGCCGTAGCTCAATGAGCCAGATGGATGAGGGACAAGGACGTTTTCCTTGAGTTTGAGCAACTCTGACACGCAGAAAATCCAAAGCTGTAGGCAGGCGAGAGGCGTTATTGATAACGCACATAGCTACCGCTTCACAGTCAGCATCTGGCCACTATCCAAATCGCGGCACCGCTTTGGGCCAGTGTTTCCGGGGCGATCAACCGGGGTGGAAAATTGCGCTACAAAAAATCAGGAGTTTTCCTACTCGACTAGACGAGAGTCAACTCTAAAATAGGCACCCACAAAAAAGCCCCTGAACCTTTCGATTCAGGGGCTTTTCGGTCTTGCTTGTCTGGCTCCACGACCTGGACTCGAACCAGGGACCCAGTGATTAACAGTCACTTGCTCTACCAACTGAGCTATCGCGGAATGGCGCGTATGTTACTGATTAGAAAAGAGAAGTCAAGCCTCTGTTTGCATCTTCATTGATCAGTGTAAATCAGTGACGGTAAATCGGCGGGCGGCGGTTATCAGAATGGCTGCACAGGGCTACCATGGCGGCCCGGAAGTGGTTTCACGCGCTGCCGGCCATTCGCCGAAAAGGTACGCGCCATGAATCACCCAACATCACTTATTTCCCTACGACTGCACGAGGTGGCTGCATGACGGTCGCTCAGATCAGCCTGCCTAAAGGTGTCGGTCCGCATGCGGAGAAACTGTTCGACGCCATTACCCAGGCCAGCACCGCCGAGGAGTTGAACCGCGCGGGCGGCAAGGCTGAAGGCTTTGTACTTGGGCTGGAAAGCACCAAGGCGATCAAGAGTCAGGTCGCTGAATCGCTGTATGTCGCTTACGACGATGCTGCCGCTCAGCGTTCCAGCGAACTGGCGGGCTAACCGCCGAAGGTCACGGTGGCAAGCATGAATTTGCTGTACAGCACCGTGGCGCCCAGTTTCACCAGCCACAGTGCCAGGCCGCCGAGGAACACACCAGCGGCGACTTGCAACACCAGGTTGTTGCCGCGTTTGGCCGGGGTGCGAGGGACAAAGGTGTCCAAGTCGTCACGGTCGGCGCGTAGGTCATCGTTTTTCATGTCTGTTCTCATGGTGTGCAGGGTTAAATACATTAGCTGTGACCCATAAAAAACGGGAAGCGCATCGGCTTCCCGTTTTTTATTCAGACCACGGTTCAGATCGCCTGAACGATGGCATCCGTCACAGCTTCAATGTTGGCTTGGTTCAACGCGGCGACGCAGATGCGGCCGGTGTCCAGGGCGTAGATGCCGAACTCGTTGCGCAGACGGGTGACTTGCTCAACCGTCAGGCCGGAGTAGGAGAACATGCCGCGCTGGCGACCGACAAAGCTGAAGTCGCGGCCCGGGGCTTTTTTCGCCAGAAGGTCGACCATCTGAGTGCGCATGCCGCGAATCCGCAGGCGCATTTCCGCCAGCTCGGTTTCCCACTGGGCGCGCAGTTCCGGGCTGTTCAACACCGCAGCGACGATGCTGGCGCCGTGGGTCGGCGGGTTGGAGTAGTTGGTGCGGATCACGCGTTTGACTTGCGACAGCACGCGGGCGGTTTCTTCTTTCGATTCACTGACGATCGACAGCGCGCCGACGCGCTCACCGTACAGCGAGAACGACTTGGAGAATGAGCTGGACACGAAGAAGGTCAGGCCCGACTCGGCGAACAGGCGCACGGCAGCGGCGTCTTCGTGGATGCCATCGCCAAAGCCTTGGTAGGCCATGTCGAGGAACGGCACGTGTTTTTTCGCCTTGACCACGTCCAGCACGTTGTTCCAGTCCGCCGGGCTCAGGTCGACGCCGGTCGGGTTGTGGCAGCAGGCGTGCAAGACAACGACGGAGCCATTGGGCAGGGCGTTGAGGTCTTCGATCAGGCCGGCGCGGTTGACGTCATGGGTGGCGGCGTCGTAGTAGCGATAGTTCTGCACCGGGAAGCCGGCGGTTTCGAACAGCGCGCGGTGGTTTTCCCAACTCGGGTCGCTGATGGCCACGACCGCGTTTGGCAGCAGTTGCTTGAGGAAGTCGGCACCGATTTTCAGCGCACCGGTACCGCCGACGGCTTGAGTGGTGAGCACGCGGCCCGACGCGATCAGCGGCGAATCAGCGCCAAACAGCAGCTTTTGTACGGCTTGGTCGTAAGCGGCGATGCCGTCGATCGGCAAGTAACCACGGGAAGCGTGTTGAGCGACGCGAATCGTCTCGGCTTCGACAACGGCGCGCAGGAGTGGAATTCGCCCCTCCTCGTTGCAGTAAACACCGACCCCCAAGTTGACCTTGGTGGTGCGTGTATCGGCGTTGAATGCTTCGTTGAGGCCCAGGATTGGATCGCGTGGTGCCATTTCGACAGCGGAGAACAGGCTCATTATTGCGGCGGCTCTGAATGGGGGGTGGAGGGACGTGTCGCGCTCCAGCCGAATGCACTAGAGCGGTGCACAAACGGGGAGCTAGTATAGAGGCCATCATTGATGGATGGCGACAGGCGTTTCGGCTTTTACCTGAAGTTTTTCCAATTATTTATCGACCGTTAGTCGATTGATGGCATCCAAGTCTTCAAGGCATGTAGGACATTTGCCTTGAAAGCGCAGGCAATCGCCACCACATTGAGCGCAATCTTGATTTTTTCCTCGGGCGACGCGAGTCGTTTGCGGTCTTTTTCGTCCCTGCCGGTTTGACTGTGCCGGGGTGACCTCAGAGGTATGTTCATGTCCGAATTCCAGCTAGTGACCCGCTTCGAGCCCGCCGGCGACCAGCCGGAAGCCATCCGCCTGATGGTCGAGGGCATCGAGGCCGGGCTGGCGCACCAGACGTTGCTCGGTGTGACCGGTTCGGGCAAGACGTTCAGCATTGCCAACGTGATCGCCCAGGTGCAGCGTCCGACCCTGGTGCTGGCGCCGAACAAGACCCTGGCCGCGCAGTTGTACGGCGAGTTCAAGGCGTTTTTCCCGAACAACTCCGTCGAATACTTCGTTTCCTACTACGACTATTACCAGCCCGAAGCCTACGTGCCGTCGTCCGACACCTTTATCGAGAAGGACGCCTCGATCAACGACCACATCGAGCAGATGCGGCTGTCCGCGACCAAAGCGCTGCTGGAGCGCAAGGACGCGATCATCGTCACCACGGTGTCGTGCATCTACGGTCTGGGCAGCCCGGAAACTTACTTGAAAATGGTCTTGCACGTGGATCGCGGTGACAAGCTCGACCAGCGTGCCTTGCTGCGTCGCCTCGCCGATTTGCAATACACCCGCAACGACATGGAGTTCGCCCGGGCCACGTTCCGGGTGCGCGGCGATGTGATCGACATCTACCCGGCGGAATCCGACCTGGAAGCGATCCGCATCGAACTGTTCGACGACGAGGTGGAAAGCCTGTCGGCCTTCGATCCGCTGACCGGTGAAGTGATCCGCAAGCTGCCGCGCTTCACTTTTTACCCCAAGAGCCACTACGTAACGCCACGGGAAACCCTGCTCGGCGCCATCGACGGGATCAAGGAAGAATTGCAGGAGCGTCTCGATTATCTGCGTTCCAACAACAAACTGGTGGAAGCCCAGCGTCTCGAGCAGCGCACCCGTTTCGACCTGGAAATGATCCTTGAGCTGGGCTACTGCAACGGCATCGAAAACTACTCGCGCTACCTCTCCGGGCGCGAAGCAGGCGCGCCGCCGCCGACTCTGTTTGATTACTTGCCGGCCGACGCCTTGCTGGTAATCGACGAATCCCACGTCAGCGTGCCGCAGGTCGGCGCGATGTATAAGGGTGACCGCTCGCGTAAAGAGACGCTGGTGGAGTACGGTTTTCGCTTGCCATCCGCGCTGGATAACCGGCCGATGCGCTTCGACGAATTCGAAAGCATCAGCCCGCAGACGATTTTTGTCTCAGCCACGCCGGGCAACTACGAGGCGGAACACGCCGGCCGGGTAGTGGAGCAACTGGTGCGACCGACCGGCCTGGTCGATCCGCAAATCGAAATTCGTCCGGCGCTGACTCAGGTCGACGACCTGCTTTCGGAAATCACCAAGCGCGTGGCGCTGGAAGAGCGGGTGCTGGTCACCACGTTGACAAAGCGCATGTCCGAGGATTTGACCGATTACCTCGCCGACCACGGTGTGCGTGTGCGTTATTTGCACTCGGACATCGATACGGTGGAGCGGGTCGAGATCATCCGCGATCTGCGTCTCGGCACCTTCGACGTGCTGGTGGGGATCAACCTGCTGCGTGAAGGCCTGGACATGCCCGAAGTGTCGTTGGTGGCGATTCTCGACGCGGACAAGGAAGGCTTCTTGCGTTCCGAGCGCTCGTTGATCCAGACCATTGGCCGGGCGGCGCGGAACCTCAATGGCCGGGCGATCCTGTATGCGGACCGCATCACCGGCTCCATGGAGCGCGCCATCGGTGAGACCGAGCGACGCCGCGACAAGCAGATCGCCTTCAACCTGGCCAACGGCATCACGCCGAAGGGCGTGTTCAAGGACGTCGCCGACATCATGGAAGGTGCCACCGTGCCGGGCTCGCGCAGCAAGAAGCGCAAGGGCATGGCCAAGGCCGCCGAGGAAAGCGCCAAGTACGAAGCCGAATTGCGTTCGCCAGGCGAGATCGCCAAGCGGATCAAGGCCCTCGAAGAGAAGATGTACCAACTGGCCCGCGACCTGGAATTCGAAGCGGCGGCGCAGATGCGCGATGAGATTGCCAAGATGCGGGAGCGGTTGTTGACGGTCTGAGGTTATTTGGGGTGCCAGCGATGGCGGCCCGTCAGACACCGAAGAGCCGTCCTAGTGCGCCTCCCCAGCCTTGATCCCCGCCGGCAATGCCTTGGTCAGCAACACCGCGAGCATGCTGATCCCCAGCGCAATCCCGACAAAGTGAAACGCATCGTTGTAGGCCATGATCGACGCCTGCTGGTGGGCGATTTCGCTGAGCTTGCCCAGGGCGGCGGTCTCACTGCCGAAGCGGTCCGTCATCGACGCCATGCGCTCGGCCACTTGCGGATTGGTCGGCACAATGGCTTCGCGCAAATAGTCGAAGTAGGTCTTGGTCCGCGCATCCAGCAAGGTCGCCAGCAGGGCAATGCCAATCGCGCCGCCGAGGTTGCGCAGGATGTTAAACAGGCTCGACGCCGACCCGGCATCCTGGGGCAGGATATAGGCGGTGGCGATCAGCGAAATGGTGACCATGATCAGCGGCTGGCCCAGGGCGCGGATGATCTGGATCTGATTGAACTGCGGTCCGGCAAAGTCCGGGTTCAAGACCCCCGAAGAAAAACTCGCCAGGCCGAACAGGCCGAAGCCCAAGGTGCACAGCCATTTTGGCGAGATGAACTTCATCAGCTTCGGCACCAGCGGAATCAGGAACAGCTGCGGCACGCCCATCCACATGATCACCTCGCCGATTTGCAGCGCGTTGTAGTTCTGGATCTGCGCCAGGTACAGCGGCAACAGATAGATCGAGCCGTACAGGCCGACGCCCATCCCCAGGCTGGAAATACTCGACAGGCCAAAGTTGCGATTGCGCAGGATGCCCAGGTTGATCAGCGGATTGGGCTTCGACACCTGGACGATGACGAAGGTAATCAGGCTAAGCAGGGCGACGCTGCCCAGCGTCACGATCAAGCTCGACTCCAGCCAGTCCTTGCGGTGGCCTTCTTCGAGAAAAACCTGCAAGCAGCCAAGGCCGATGCCCAGTGTGAGGATGCCGGTGTAATCGGTGCTTTTCAGCAGTTCCCAATGGGCGGCTTTCTTTTCCAGGCCATACATCAGGCCGGCGATCATGATCAGCCCCGGCGGAATGTTGATGTAGAAGATGTATTCCCAGCCCCAGTTTTCCGTGAGCCAGCCGCCGAGGGTCGGGCCGATTGACGGCGCGAAGGTGGCGGTCATGGCAAACATCGCCATGCCTTTGGCGCGGTGGTGTTCCGGCAGTTTGATCAGGGTCAGGGTAAACGCCAGCGGGATCAGCGCGCCGCCGGTAAAACCCTGCAAGGCGCGGAACACGATCATGCTTTCCAGGCTCCAGGCCATCGAGCACAACAGCGACGCCCCGAGAAATCCCAGCGACACCCACACCGCCAGTCGCCGCGCCGAGAGCAGTTGCACCAGCCACGCCGTGAGCGGAATCATGATGATTTCCGCCACCAGGTACGAGGTGGAAATCCACGAGCCTTCTTCGAGGGTCGCTGACAGCGCGCCTTGAATGTCCTTGAGCGAAGAGTTGGTGATCTGGATGTCGAGCACCGCCATAAACGCGCCGAGCATCACGCTCATCACCGCAATCCAATCCCGCCGCGTCGGTTCCCCGGCGGGGCGGATCAGTTGATCACCGGCCATCGCCAGGGTCTTGGAGGTTGACTTTGACCGTCACCGACATGCCTGGGCGGATCTTGCCGTGCAGCGGATTGTCGGCGGCGAACGTCAGTTTTACCGGAATTCGCTGTACGACTTTGGTGAAGTTGCCGGTGGCATTGTCCGGCGGCAGTAGGCTGAACTGCGCGCCTGAGGCAGCAAACAGGCTGTCGACCCGGGCTTCGATGGGCGTGTCACCGTACGCGTCGAAGGTCAACTCGGCTTTTTGCCCGGGCTGCATGTGGCCGATCTGGGTTTCCTTGAAGTTGGCCTGAATCCAGATGTCCTGGTCGGGGACGATTGACAGCAAGTACGCCCCGGCCTGCACGTACTGGCCATTGCGCGCGGCGCGCTGGCCGATCAGGCCGCTGATCGGTGCATGGATGTCGCTGCGGGTCAGGTTTAGTTCGGCCTGTGCCAGATCAGCCTTGGCGTTGGCGATCTGCGCGTCCAGGCGTTTCAGTTCGGCGCTCAGGGCGTTGACCTGCTGGCGCTGGCTCTGAGCATCGGCCTGGGCCTTGGCCACTTGCGAGCGGGCAATGTGGGTTTCGGCGGACAGGGTGGTGACCCGTTCTTCCGAGACGTAACCAGGTTTGCGCAAGGTCTCGGCACGGGACAGGTCGATCTGCGAGCGGTCGAGGCTGGCTTGGCTGGAGGCGACCTGGGCGACGCTGGACGCAATCAGGCTGCCTTGCTGGGTCAGCTTGCTCTGCGCTTGCAGACGCTCGGCCTCGCGGGTGGCGAGGGTGGCGTTGGCCCGGTCGACGGCCAGGTGAAAGTCATCGCCTTCGAGCTTGACCAGCAACTGGCCTTGCTCCACGTGTTGATTGTCCTGCACCAGCACCTGATCGATGCGCGCGCCGAGTTGGCTGGACACGCGGGTGATCTCGCCCTGGACATACGCGTTGTCGGTGCTTTCATAAAAGCGACCCTTGAAAAACCAATGGGCGAAGAAGCCCCCGGCGACCAAAAGGACCAACAGCGCAAAAATGAACAGGCGACGTTTGAGTTGGGCAGGCATGGGCAAACTGTAGTCGAGAAAGTGTCAGGAAATTTATCAGGCCCTGAATCTGGCACATAGCACATGGCCGGTATATGCCATCGGCTGATAACCAGGCATTCAGCGGGGCGCAGACGCAACCTTGGCTTAAATGCCCTGTCCGCTGGAGCCGGGGCTGTGTCGCCTGTTACCATTCGCCCTTTGTTTTATCTTCATTTCGAGATTTGCCATGACCACCGTCCGCACTCGCATCGCGCCATCGCCTACCGGGGACCCCCACGTAGGTACCGCTTACATCGCTTTGTTCAACTACTGCTTCGCCAAGCAGCATGGCGGTGAGTTCATCCTGCGCATTGAAGACACCGACCAGTTGCGCTCGACCCGCGAGTCCGAGCAGCAAATCTTCGACGCCCTGCGTTGGCTCGGCATCGACTGGAGCGAAGGCCCGGACGTCGGTGGCCCGCACGGCCCGTATCGCCAAAGCGAGCGCGGCGATATCTACCAGAAGTATTGCCAGCAACTGGTGGAACTGGGTCACGCCTTCCCGTGCTTCTGCACCGCCGAAGAACTGGACCAGATGCGCGCCGAGCAAATGGCTCGCGGCGAAACCCCGCGCTATGACGGCCGTGCGCTGCTGCTGTCCGCCGAGGAAGTGGCCCGCCGGCTGGCCGCTGGCGAGCCGCACGTGATCCGCATGAAAGTCCCGAGCGAGGGCGTCTGCGTGGTCCCGGACATGCTGCGTGGCGACGTCGAGATCCCGTGGGATCGCATGGACATGCAAGTGCTGATGAAGACCGACGGCTTGCCGACCTACTTCCTGGCCAACGTGGTCGACGATCACCTGATGGGCATCACCCACGTCCTGCGCGGCGAAGAGTGGCTGCCGTCGGCGCCGAAACTGATCCTGCTGTATGAATACTTCGGCTGGGAACAACCGCAGTTGTGCTACATGCCGCTGCTGCGTAACCCGGACAAGAGCAAGCTGTCCAAGCGCAAGAACCCGACGTCAGTGACTTTCTACGAGCGTATGGGCTTCATGCCGGAAGCGATGCTCAACTACCTGGGCCGCATGGGCTGGTCGATGCCGGACGAGCGCGAGAAATTCTCGCTGCAGGAAATGGTCGAGCACTTCGACCTGTCCCGCGTGTCCCTCGGCGGGCCGATTTTCGACATCGAGAAGCTGTCCTGGCTCAACGGCCAGTGGCTGCGTGACTTGCCGGTGGAAGAATTCGCCAGCCGCTTGCAGACTTGGGCGCTGAATCCTGACTACATGATGAAGATCGCCCCGCACGTCCAGGGCCGGGTCGAAACCTTCAGCCAGGTCGCACCGCTGGCCGGTTTCTTCTTTGCCGGTGGCGTGAACCCGGACGCCAAGCTGTTCGAATCGAAAAAGCTCTCCGGTGACCAGGTGCGTCAGTTGATGCAATTGATCCTGTGGAAGCTCGAAAGCCTGCGTCAGTGGGAAAAGGACACCATCACCGCGACCATCCAGGCCGTGGTCGAGTCCCTGGAGCTGAAACTGCGTGACGCCATGCCGCTGATGTTCGCCGCGATCACCGGCCAGGCCAGTTCTGTGTCGGTGCTGGACGCCATGGAAATCCTCGGCCCGGACCTGACCCGTTTCCGTCTGCGCCAGGCCATTGACCTGCTCGGCGGCGTGTCGAAGAAAGAAAACAAAGAGTGGGAAAAGCTCCTGGGCGCGATCGCCTGAGAGACTCCCTGAGGGATTGTTGGCCGCTGTGCGCGCCTGTCATCGGGCGAGCAGTGGCCATCAGGCCCTGATTTTCCGGGGGAGGGCGGTAAGTGATTGTTATGTCGGCAAAAAACTTTGAAATATTTTAAAAATAAGTTTGACAGCTTTCCGATACGCCCTTAAGATTCGCCCCGTCCTCAGCGATGAGGGGCTATAGCTCAGCTGGGAGAGCGCTTGCATGGCATGCAAGAGGTCGACGGTTCGATCCCGTCTAGCTCCACCAATT
>Ga0247742_10000285_pt1 | contig 43422 bp, 41 predicted proteins | sample UWRJL208509C2_FD_180944 | JGI IMG/M metagenome (GOLD analysis project Ga0247742, IMG submission 180944) | Plant litter microbial communities from Arlington Agricultural Research Station in Wisconsin, United States - UWRJ-L208-509C-2 | ecosystem: Environmental > Terrestrial > Plant litter >...
CCGGCCTTCGATGCGCTGTAATTCACTTGCCCGCGGTTGCCGATGATGCCGGAAACGGATGTGATGCAGACGATACGTCCGGGCTTGCGGCGACGGATCATCGGCATGACCAGCGGGTGCAAGACGTTATAGAAGCCGTCGAGATTGGTCCGTAGCACCTGGTCCCAATCCTCGGAGGTGAGGCCCGGAAAGGCGCCGTCGCGCGTGAGACCCGCGTTGCAGACGACGCCGTAATACGCACCGTGCTCGCCGAGATCGGCTTCGAGCGCCGCGGCCGAGGCGGCACGGTCGGCGATATCGAACTGCATGACGCGCGCCGCGCGACCCATGGCGACGATCTCGGCGACCACGGCGTCGGCGTCTTCACGGCGCGAACGGCAGTGCACGACGATGTCGTATCCGGCGTCGGCAAGATTCAGCGCGATGGCGCGGCCGATACCGCGGCTGGAGCCGGTGACGAGGACGGTATCGTTCATGGAGCGGTTCCCTTGGAGTCGAGAGTGTTGCGTGGATCGAGGAAGGGTGTCGGATCCGGCGGGCTGAACACGGTCAGGCGCGCCTCGGCGTGCACGCCCGCAGCATCGACGCGACAGCTGAAGGCGCCCATGCCATCGTCGTCATGGAAGGTGCGCACGGCTTCGATCATGAGCTTCGCCCCCGGCGGAAACACGTCGGCGTCGACGCGATAACTGCGTGTGCCGAGCAGAAAGCCGGGACGAATCGTCCCCGCGGCGGCAAGCACCTGGCAGCCGTTCCACGCCGCGATGGCCTGCGCCATCAGCTCGATGCCCGCCCAGCCCGGCAGGCCGCCGGCTTCGATGAAGGCGTCGCCACGGCGAATGACGCGCTCGCAGACGATGCGCTCGGCGTCCCATTCCACCACGCGGTCCAGCAGGATCATGCGCCCTGCGTGTGGAAGCAGTTGTTCGATGGGCCACAGGGTCATGGTGCGTTCGCCAGGATCAGGCTCGCGTTGTTGCCGCCGAACGCGAAGGAGTTGCTCATCAGGTGACGTCGACCCGGCGACAGGCGGCTGTCGCGGTCGGTGAAGGCCAGCGGCGGGAGTGACGGATCGACTTCGCCATCCCACACATGCGGCGGCAGTCGCCGCTGCGGATCGGTGAGGGCGAGCCAGCAGAACGCCGCCTCGAGCGCACCGGCGGCGCCGAGGGTGTGGCCGGTGAGAGCCTTCGTCGAGGAGCAGGGCACGGGACGGCCGAACGTCGCGGCAACGGCGCGGCTCTCCATGGCGTCGTTATGTTCGGTGGCGGTGCCGTGCAGATTCACATAGTCGATCATCCTCGCATCCAGGCCCGCGGACGACAGGGCCCGAACCATGGCGGCACTGGCACCGCGACCTTCCGGTTCCGGCGAGGACATGTGGTAAGCGTCAGAACTCGCGCCGCCGCCGAGGAAGGCCACGGGAGCGTTCTCTCGCGTCATCAGGAAGAGAGCCGCCGCTTCGCCGATGTTGATGCCGTCGCGCAACCGCGAGAACGGCTGACAGCGCGCCTCGGCCGTCGCTTCAAGCGCGTGGAAGCCGTTGGTCGCCAGGCGGCACAGCGTATCGGCACCGCCGCAGACCACAGCGTCGCAGAGGCCGGCCTTGAGCAGGCGCTGGGCGCTAAGCAGCGCGCGGGCGCCGGACGTGCAGGCGGTAGAGATGCCGTAGGAAGGACCGGCGACGCCCAGCCACTCGGCGAGGAAGGCGGCCGGTGCACCCAGCTCCTGGTCCGCGTAACGATAGTCCGCCGGCCAGGCACCGGTCTGGCCACGCGTCGCGATGCTGCGCGTCGCTTCCTCGATGCCGGTCGTGCTGGTGCCGATCACGATGCCGACACGCTCCGCACCGAAGCGTGCGATGGCGTCGCGGAGGTCCGCTTCGATCTCCTGCGCGGCGAGCAACAGCAGGCGGTTGTTGCGCGTGTCCCGATGCGTGAGTTCGACGGAAAGCCCCGGCAACGTGGCAGACACATGGCCGACGGGCAACGTCTGCCCCGGCACCCAGCCGTCCAGCTCGCGCAGGCCGTGACCCGCGGCGTTGAACAGCGCCTCTGCCACTGCCTGCTTTCCCGCACCGAGCGAGCACACGACCCCGAGGGCGTTCAGGTAGGTGGTCATCGCCTCAGCCCGGCTTGCGCGCGGCAACGTTCACCAGGGTTTCCTCGCGCTTGCCCACGGGCGGCGCGGCCTTGATCCCCCAGCGTTCCAACAGGCCGAAGTCCTTCGCCCGGCTCCACCAGAGGTAGGGCAGGGATACGTGCGCATCGGTGAAGACGAAACCGCGGGTGCGCAGCATAGCGACATATTCGTCGGCCGTCTTCTGCACATGCATCGGGTGTCGAAAGAACCAGCGGATCACCCAGCTGTCGATGTACGCCTTGGTGGATTCGGCGAAAAGTAGAAGTCCGCCCGGCTTGAGCACGCGCCAGAACTCGTCCAGCGCTCGTTCCTGTTCGACCAGGTGATGGAAAGTCTGGTGGCAGAAAACCGTATCGACGCTGGCGTCGGGCAGGTCGATACGCGCGCAGTCACTGGTGAACAGCTCCACGTCGATGCCTTCGCGTGCGGCCTCTGCACGTGACAGGTCAATACTGTGTGGGTCCGCATCCAGGCCAAGCATACGCGTGGGAGCGAACACGTCACGCAGGTAGCGGAACGAGCGGCCCTGGCCGCAGCCGACGTCCAGAAGCGTGCCGCCCTGTGGCAGCGGCTCGGCGGCCAGGCGCTTGAGGTCGTTGATCGCCACGCGCAGTACGTGGTGCTGCCAGGTATGGGTGCGCAGGAAGACGAAACCGATCCGGGTTTCCTCGACATAAGTGGCGCTGGCGTACTTCATCGTTGAGGCGTCCATGGCGATTCAGGGCGACGGCTGACGCGCCAGCTGGCGCTCGATGTCGTCGATGAAAACGGAAGGCGAAACCAGCTGCATCTCGCCATCGGTGAGCCGGACCGCGACCTGGATCGTGCTGGCGCGGGTCAGTCGCTCACCGGTGGCGGCATCGCTGAGGGTGTAATGGATCTTCAAGCGGTTCTCCCACTCGACCAACTCGGCGCGCAGGACCAGCTTCTGGCCGAAGCGTGCGGCGCGGGCGTAGCGCAACTGCAGATCGATGATCGGCCAGGCATAGCCGGTCTCCTTCATGCGCACGTAGTCGTGGCCAAGGGCATCGAGCAGCGCGCAGCGCGCGATTTCCAGGTACTTCACATAGTGCCCGTGCCAGACCACTTCCATCGAATCGACGTCGAAGAAAGGGACGGTCAGTTCGGTATCGACGGCGAACACACCGTTAGCGCGCATCGTGGGCTCCATTCGTACCGTGCCAGTACGCGTGAAAGTTGAACCATTGCAAAGGTGCGGCAAGGCAGTGTCGCGCGAGCCATTCGGCGTAACGGGTGACGGCGCCCGCGATGGTTGCATCGCGTGTCGAGCGTTCCCACGTGGATGCGTCGTCGAAGCGGCGCAGGTGAATGGTGTAACGGCCCGCACGCTTGATGCAGCATACGAGGTTGATCGGGCACCGCAGCATGGCGGCCATGAGCCAGGGTCCCTGCGGGAACGCGGCTGGCGCGCCGAGGAAATCCGCGTTCGTGCGGCGGCCACCGTGTTCGGGTACACGGTCGCCGGCGATGGCGACCCACTCGCCGCGCTCGAGACGCTGGGACAGGTCGATCATCATCACCGTATCGAGGTCGCCCACATGCATCAGGCGCAGGCGACGGTCGCCCGACTCACCGAGAAGGCGATTGAAATGCGCCGCATTGGGCAGGTGCATCAGCACGTTCAGCGGCACGCCCTCGCCGATCTCGGCCATGGCGCGGCAAACGTCCAGGTTCCCCAGGTGCGTGCACACGAGCAGTTGCCCCCGTGCCCCCGAGCGGAGGGCGTCGCGCACGGCGTCGGGATCGTCCATGTCAACAGAGGACAAACGTAGCTTGCCGCGCCAGACATCGAAACGATCGAGCATGCAATCGCCGAAGGCGAGGTATTGAGCGAGCACCGGACGTTTGCGGGGAAACAGATCGGCGCGCCCGCTCCAGGTGGCCAGGCGCTGCTGGTAGTCGGCGACGCTGCGCCGTGTTCCCCGGCCCGTGACAAAGAAGTACAGCACGATGAGGTAGATCACCGGCGCGACGAGCCGGCGCCCGAGCACGCGCACGGCAACGGACGTGAGCTTCAGGCCAAGGAAGCTTCCGCGCTCTTTTCGTGCCGACCAGTGTGTGGCCGTGCGGGCGGACTCAGGCATCGGTGCTTTCCAGGCGCAGGTGCGCGGAAGAGTAATGCGCATCGCCGGTGCGGTAAGCGAAATGCAGGCGGCCACGCACGGCGTCGTGCCTCAGCGTCAGCTCGATGCGGTCACCCGGGCGGAGCAGACGCTGGAATTTAAGGGCATCCATGCCACGGCACGTGGTCGGCGTGCCGAGGCGCGGCGCGGCAAGCTCGAGCGCCCAGCCGATCTGGACCACACCCGGCAGCACCGGGGCATCGGGAAAGTGGTCGGCGAAGCAGGCCAGGTCCAGCGGCAGCTCCAGCTCGATCACGTGCGTGTCGCCGTCGAGGCGCTCACCCAGCACGCGCGGAGCCGTCGGCAATGGCGCCTGCAGGAGGGCGTCGATCCGGGCGGACTCCGGGAGGACGTCGATGAAGCGCCACACCATGGGCGTCGACAGCGCGTCATCGCCCGCGGCCTGCTGGCCGAGTTCGTTGATGACGCCGGCACGGCCGTGGCGCAAGAGCGCCGTTCGCCCCGCGGGCGCCAGTGCCACGACCATCCCCGGGCCGAGCTTGCCCGCATAGCCTCCTGCGGCCGCCGCGACCCAGGGATGCGAGAGCAGGCGCTGGGCAGCGCCGTCCATCGGTGCCTTGTTGATCCGGCGACGCAGGCGCTGCCGCAGTAGCCACTCGCCGATGAAAAGCACGCCCATCACCGAGTACGCGAGGATGCCGTTGTAGAAGGTCCACCACGACAACGGCCCCCACTTGGCGAGAAGACCCGAAGCCATGCCGTTGACGAAGAAGAACCCCACCCATAGCCAGGTGACCTTGCGTGTGTAGCGCACGGCCACGGGCGGCAGGTCGGGTTCGGTGACGCGCGCGATGCGCTCGATCATCGGTGGTCCGAACTTCAGGCTGAGGCCGAAGGTGGCGAGCAACAGCGCGCAGATGAGGCTCGGGTACCAGCGCAGCAGATCGTCCTCACCGCCGAAGGCCAGTACCGCGCAGTAGACCAGGGTCACGCCGAGCATCCACCGGCCACCGGGCTGGCGCCACAGGGCGGGCGCGCGCACCAGCCATAGCCCGCCGAGAATCAGCCCGAAAATCGGCGTGGACACGTGGTCCATGCCGAAGTAGACGATGAAGGGATACAGCACGCCGACCAGCAGCAGTGCCACATTGCTCAGTCTGCGCATGGGGCACGGTTCGCTTCGACGTAATGGGCGAGGCTGAGCACGGTCTCGAAGTGGCGCCGCGCGTCGCGCGAATCCGAGGCGATCTTCAGTCCATAGCGATTCTGCAGCGCGAGCGCGAGCTCGAGTGCGTCGACCGAATCCAGGCCGAGTCCCTGGCCGAAGAGCGGCTGGTCCACGGCAATGTCGTCCACCTTGAGGTGTTCGAGCGCGAGCGTTTCGATGATGAGGGCGGCGATGTCCCGTTCGAGGTCATTCATGCCTTGAGTTCCCTGGCGTAGAGGTGATGAAGGTGTGCGTTGAGGCGACGCGAGGCTATCGGCGCGGGGGCGTGTTCGCTGAAGTCCGCCACGGGAATATCGTCGCCGACACGGATATGCACGTGCACGCGCCGTTTCGGCACGCTGTACCACGGCTCGGCCTTGGTCAGCGTGGTCGGCACCACCGTGATGAAGACCGGGGTGACGATGCGTGCCCCGCGCACGGCGATGGCCGCGGCGCCGCGATGGAACACGGGATCCATGCCGGGTGTGGTGCGCGTGCCCTCGGGAAAGATGATCAGGGTCTGGCCGTCGCGGAGGACATCGGCTGCGCGGTCGAGCATCTCGGCGCTGCCGTCGTTGCTGATATAGCCGGCTGCGGTCACCGGTCCGCGCATGCACGGGTTCTTCCACAGGCTGTGCTTGACCACGCAGTTGGCCTCGCGGGCATGGCCGATCAGGTAGACCACGTCGATCAGCGAGGGATGGTTCGCCACGATCATCTGGCCGGGCTGACCAAGGCGCTCCTCACCATCGAAGCGGAAGACGACCGTGCCGGTGCGGTGCATGAACTGAGAGTGCAGCCAGAAAGCGCGCCCGACCGTTCGTCGCGCGCGGCGCCGACGCACGGCCTCCGGCGCGGGCCACGCCAGGACGACGGGCAATACGGCCACGCGCAGCACGATGCCGCCGATGCCGAAGAGGGCGAAACTCAGGGCGGTGCAGACGAAGCGCCAGGCCCAGAAGTCGCCTCGGCGCGTCACGGTATCGGCTGCCAGGTCCATCGTCGTGTCTTCCACGTGTGGTCGAGAGTCGCGCCATCGTGCAGTGCGCGAACGAAGTGCAGGGCGTGCGGGCCATCGGCCGACGGCGCGGCCTCCGTATTACCACGAAGCGACAGCCGCCAGCGCGGGCCGGTCGCCGTGTCATCGGCGCGCGAGACGCGCAGCGCGACGGCATAGGAGAAGGGCACGTCGTCGATCCAGCCGTCGTACGCCACCGCGGGTCGCTCTTCGGCGATCACGACGACCACGGCCGCGGCGCCGTCAGCCAGCAGGGTCGCGGCCTCGACGATGGCATGCTCGAAGGTGTCGGCTTCACCCGCGATCGCGACGGATTCCCCGCGCTGGCCACGAAGGATGGACCATTGCCCGGCGATGGCGTTGTGCACGGACAGGCCGAACTGCGTGGGCGACAGCGGCGCTTCGCGACCGATCTCATCGAGCATCGCGAAGGTGCGCGTCGTCTCACCGTGTCGTGAGGCGTAGACGAAGGGCAGTTGCTCGTCGTCGTCGCACATGGGCCACGCGGCATGCATGACGATGCGTGCGAGCCGACTGAGGCGGCGGCGCTGCATGGGCGCAACGAAGTCACAAGCAGGCTGTTCGCCGCGGTCGTCCAGCGCATGTGGCGCCAACGACCAGTCGGCCCAGTCGGCCGGCTCCTCGACGCCGGGTGCCCACGCGCGCCAGCGTTCGATGGACAGCTCGATCATGCGGCGGCCCCGGTATACCGGCGGAAGACCAGCGCGGCGCAGCTGCCGCCGAAACCAAAGGTGTTCGACATCACGCTGTCCACCGACGTGACGAGTTCACCCTCGATCAGCGGCGCGTCGACAAAGGCGGCATCGCGCTTTGACGGCCTGGCGCCGCCGAGCAGCACGCCGTTTTCCATCATGGCGATCGAAGCGATGGCATCGAGCGCGCCGGCCGCCGCCGGTGCATGACCGGTCAACCCTTTGATCGACGACATGGGCGGCACGGCGTGCGCGCGTTCGCTGAACACCCGGCTCAGCGCATGCCACTCAGCCAGATCGCCGTTCACCGTGGCGCAGGCGTGTGTGTTCACGTAGCCGGGCAGCACGCCGGCGAGGACGATGGCCTCGCGCATGGCTTCGGCCATGCCGCCCGCCTCCGGGCTGACCATGCCTTCGGGGTCCGACGCCGCGCCGTAGCCCACCAGTTCGGCCAGGATGTGTGCGCCGCGAGCGCTCGCATGGCCAAGCGATTCCAGCACGAGTACACCGGCGCCGCCGCCGAGCACGATACCGTCGCGATCGGCGTCGTAAGGGCAGGCTACGTGCTCGCCGGCCACGCTCATCGTCGACAGTGCGTTCATCACGTCAAAGCACATCGCGGCCTTGTCGTGGAGTTCCTCGGCGCCGCCGCATATGACGATTTCCTGCCGGCCCAGCTGGATAAGTTCCATCGCCTGACCGATGGCATGTGTCGCGCTCGTGCACGCCGAACTGACTGTGAAGCCGCGACCACCAAAGCCGAACGCGTGGGTCAGCGTCGCCGCTACCGCGCTGCCCATGCTGCGCGGCACGATGAACGGCGACAGGCGCGAGATACCGCGCGCGTGGAACATGTCCAGGCCTGCCTCGTATTCGGAAAGGGCGGCGGACGCTCCCATGAGGATGCCGACATCGCGTTCGCGAATGCGCGCCTGGTCGAGTCCAGCTTCGAGAAGTGCTTCACGGGTGGCGTGCCACGCGTACTCCGCGGCCTGCGGGAAGTAGCGGCGCAGCTTGCGGTGCGGCGGTTCGAGATCACCGGTATCGGCTGGCGCGGCGACGCGACAGCGCATGCCCAGCGCGGCGAATTCGGGCATGTCGCGAAAGCCCGCGCGGCCTGCGCGCAGGCCATCGAACAGGGCATGGCGGTCGGGGCCGAGGCAGGACACGGCGCCCATCCCGGTGACGACGACCCGACGCATCAGCCGTAGGCCTTGAAGATCAGCGAGGTGTTGATACCGCCGAACGCGAAGTTGTTGTTCATCACATAGCCGGTGCGGATTTCGCGGCCTTCGCCCGTGAGGTAATCCAGCGGCGCGCACTCGGGATCGGGGGTGTCGAGGTTGATCGTCGGCGCGAACCAGCCGCCACGCATCATCTCGATCGCCCACCAGGCCTCCAGCGCACCGCAGGCGCCGAGCGTGTGGCCCACGTAGCTTTTCATGGAGCTGATCGGCACGCCGGTGCCGAGCACATCCGCCGTGGCATGGCTTTCGGCCACGTCGCCACGATCGGTCGCGGTGCCGTGTGCGCTTACGTAGCCGATGGCCGTGGGCGGCAGGTTGGCGTCGGCGAGGGCCATGCGCATCGCGGCGGCCATCGTTTCGCGCGTGGGCTGGGTGATGTGCTGCCCGTCGGAGTTGGTGCCGAAACCGACGATCTCCGCATAAATGCGCGCACCGCGGGCGACCGCGTGTTCGTATTCCTCGAGGATCAGCGTGGTCGCGCCTTCGCCGACGACAAGGCCGTCGCGCTTCGCGTCAAACGGGCGTGGGGTGATCTGTGGCGTGTCGTTGCGCGTGCTGGTGGCGAACAGCGTGTCGAATACGGCCGCACCGGGGCCGGACAGTTCCTCGGCTCCGCCGCAGACCATCAGGGTCTGCTTGCCATGCTGTATCGCCTCGTAGCCGTAACCGATGGCCTGGCTGCCGGAGGTGCAGGCACTCGACGTGGTGATGATGCGACCCTTCAGGCCGAAGAACACGCCCACGTTCACTGCGGTGGTGTGCGCCATCATCTGGATGTAGCTGGTCGCGGTCACGCCCTGCATCGAGCCGGTATCGAGCATGCGTCCGATGGTCTTCGCCGGCTCGATGCTGCCGCCCGACGAGCCATAAGCGACGCCCATACGGCCGTCAGTGATGTCGGTGTTGCCGAGCAGGCCGGCATCGTCGAGCGCACGTTCGCTGGCAGCTACGGCAAGCTGGGCCACGCGGCCCATCGAACGTACGTGCTTGCGCGACCACGTCGACGGTATGCTGAAATCATCGACGGGGCAGCCGAGGCGGCCGTTGAGCGCGTCGAAGTAATCCCATTCGTGCATGCGACGCACGGCATTGCGGAACTGGCGCAGACGCGCCTCGATCGTGGTCCAGTCGTGGCCGAGCGGCGTGATGCCGCCGATGCCCGTAACGACGACGCGTTTCATCGCGCGACCTCCGGTGACGTGTGCTGCGTTGTTCATGCGGTTCGATTCTTCGGTGCGGGGACGCTCACCGGCGCGAGCAGCGCGGTGAAGCCGATCCCGAGGAGCAGGGTAAGGCCAAAGTGTTTCAGGGCCGGCATCGTGCTGAGCGCGAGGAGGCCGAAGGAAAGCAGGGCGGTGACCGCCGAGAGCAGCACGCCGGCGTACGCCGCGCCCGGAAGGTGGGCGACATGCGGTTCGCCTTCGCGCAGGAAGACAGCGTAATTGGCGCCGACGCCGAGCACGAGCATCAGTGCCATGACGTGAAACAAGGTGAGCGGCTGGCCGAGGTAGCCGAGTGCGGCGACGCTGAGCACGATGCCGGCCGCCGGTGGCAGCAGTACACGCCACGCCGCACGGACACCGTAACGCCAGAGGAAGGCCAGGCCGACCAGAGCGAGCGCGCCGCCGAGCCAGACATCGGCATAGCCGCGATAACGACCGAACAGGGCGGTGATGCTCGCCGGCTTGTCGACCAGCGAAACGCCGGGCAGGCCGTCGGCCGCCTGACGCAGCAGGTTTGCATCGTCCTGGCCCTGCGGGACAACGATGCTGCCGACGCCGTGTCCGTCGCCGCTCAACCACAGGTAGCGGAACGGTGTATACGCCGGCATGGCCAGCCAGTCGTCCAGCGTGAACGCGCGACCCGGCCACGCAGCGATGAAACCGGCGCTGCCTTGCGCGCGGAAGCCCGCCTGACCCATCCAGTCGCTCATGCGCTCGCGTGGTGAGAACAGCGGCGCGAGCGCGGCGAGGTTTGCCGCCTGGCGGTGGGCCGAAGGCAGCATGGCGCTGATCCCCGTCCAGCCGACGAGTTTTCCATCGGCCACCCAGGTCTGCAGCCGGTCGGTCAGCGCTTCCTCGCGCTGGAGCACTTCCTCCGCGTTCGTGCCTTCGACCAGCCAGAACTGGCTACCGCCGCCGAAGCCGGCAACGTCGCGGATGGTCGCCGTCTGCGTTTCGAGTGCCTTCGGCGGCGAGATGAGCAGATGGATGTCGTCATCGTGGCCCAGGCGAAGCCAGCCGGGAATGGCGACGACGCAAAGCACGGCTACGCCCAGCAACGCGCGCCGTCCGGAGGCGATCCGCTGCCAGCCCAGGGCCAGGCGAACCAGCGCAGGCGAGAGCGGCGCACGGGCAGACTTCTGTGCCAGCGCGGGCAGCAGCCAGAACACGCTGGCGCAGGCAACGGCCATACCGGCAATGGCGAACACCGCCATCTGGCGCAGGAACGGGAACGGCACGACGGCGAGCAGTGAATAGCCGAGCAAGGAGGTGGCCAGCGCGAGCAGCAACGCGGGACGCACCTGGCGCACGCCGCGCTCGGCGTTCCAGGTGGCGCCCGCATTCGCGCGGGCGCAGAGATACTGGATCGAGTAATCGACCGCTTCGCCCAGCAGCGCCGCGCCGAAGACCAGGGTGAGCAAGTGCAGCTGGCCGAACACCAGGACGGTCGCGGCGATGGCTCCGATAACGCCGAGCGCCGTCGAAACGAAGGCGATCATCAACGGCCGCAGGGAGCGGAACACCAGCAGCAGTAACAACGCGATGCCGACGGTGGAAGCGATGCCGACGACATGGGTGTCGTGTTCGGCGGCGGCGCGGGCGGAGGCGGCGTAGAAGATGGCTCCGGTGCGCAATAGCGTCGTGCCCGGATGTTTCGCGAGTACCACCGATTCCGCGCGCTCCAGCGTCGCCAGCGCCTGGCGCTGCACGACGTCGTCGTATGACGAACCTTTGAGTGTGGCGATGACCAGCACGTAGCTGCCGTCGTCGCGGTGGGCCGTGAGCAGGTCGTCCTCGGGGACGAGGGCCGAGCGGTTCCATGGCTGGCGGTCGAGCCAGTGCTGCATCCAGCCGAAGGGATCGTCGGTCAGCTTCGCGCCCACGTTGGCGCCGAAAGGCTGATTGAGGCGGCGCTTCAGGGCATCCACCGGATCGAAACCCGGCGTCGTGAGTGCGGCCCGGTCTTCCGGAGTGAGCAGGTGGAAGCGGAACGGCAGGAACGGCGTAACCAGCTGGTCGAGATCGAACGGTGGTAGCTCCGCGATCACCGAGGCGAATACGGGATCCGCTTGAAGCGTTGCGCCGAGCTCACGCGCCGCATCCTTGGCCGCGTCGTCATCTTTGTGGTGCACGAGCAACACCATGCGATCGCCGCTGGCCCGAGCCAGGCGCTCGACGGCGTCCTCGGCAAGGGGATGGCGTTCGGTTGTGGGTAGCAGGGTCAGCACGTCGGTTTGCAACGGCGAGGTGCCGCGGCCGAACAGCAACCACGCGCACAACAGGCAGACGACCAGCGACGCGAATGCGAACAGGCCAGCGCGTTGCGTGGTCGACAGCGACTTCATGGAATGCCCAGCACCTTGGCTTCGACCAGGGTGAGCGAGCCGGCATCGCGTGTGTTGGCGAAGGTGATGAGCGTGCGTTCACCACTGGCGAGATTCACTTCGATGGACTGCAGGAAGTCGTCGCCCTTGAGCGTGATTCCAGCGAGCACTTTCGCCACGCGGGACTGACGCGGCACGAAGTGCAGGATCCAGTGCGCCGGTGTGCCTTCGGCGCTGATCGTGAACTGGCGCATGGCGTCGTCCGACTTGCCGGCGAGGAGCGACTGCAGCATGCCGGACACCTGGCTCACGCCGCGATTGCCATCGCGCACGCGTTCGAGCTTGCCCTGTGCGTTCAATCGAGAGGTGTCGCCCGAGGTGAAGACCAGGGTGTCTTCGAACGGATCGCGCGTATGCCAGACCATGCCATGCCCGATGACGAAGAGCAGGTCGCCATGACTGAGCTGGGGTTCGGCCAGCGCGGGGTTCTCGCGGCTCTGGGTGAATTCGGCGCGCACCTGCGGATGCTTCGCCAGGTGGCCGAGCACGTCGTCGGTAAGCGTGGGCGCCTGCGCGTGCACGGTAAACGCGCAGAGCAGGGCGAAGAAGGCGATCAGGCGACGCATCAGTGAATCCCGCTCGTGAACTTGCGAAGGAGGAGGCGCGGCGCACGCGGCAGCATGCCCAGCAGCAGGCGAGTATGCATCGCGGTGATCCGCGCGTTGTCGCGCCACATGCGGAAATGCGACAGGCCATTGTCGGGGTAGATCACGCGGGTAGGCAGATTGCGCACAGGCACGCCTCGCCAGAACAGGCGCACGGCAATCTCGGTGTCGAAGTCCATGCGGGTCGGCAGAGGCTTTCGGGCGATCTCGGCGCGTGTGGCGTCCAGCGGGTACATCCGGTAACCGCACATCGAATCCTGGATATCGAACGACAGCGTCTCGGCCCAGACGCAGGCATGTGTAAGGTAGCGGCCATAGAGGCGCGCACGTGGCACGGAGTCGTCGTAGATCGGGCGGCCGCAGACCATGGCGTCCGGTGCGTTTTTCGCCTCGGCAAGGAAGCGCGGCACGTCGGCCGTGTCGTGCTGGCCGTCGGCGTCGATCTGCAGCACATGGCTGTAGCCGGCGGCATGGGCAGCGAGGAAGCCCGCGCTCAGTGCGGCACCCTTGCCACCATTGGCGGGGAGGCGGATCAGTCGCAGGTCGTCGCGGCCGGCAACCAGGGCGTCGAGGATGGCGCGCGTCTCGGCGTCGGAGCCGTCGTCGACGATAAGGACGGGCAGCCCATGCCCGGCGAGCGCGTTAGCGGTCGCCGCAATCGTTCTTCCATGGTTGTAGATCGGGACGACCGCGCAGGGCGCGAAGGATCGCGCCGCGGTGTCGCGCGGTCCGGGCCTGCCCGCCACCGGTCCGCTCAGCGAGCGACGAGCGTCTGCACGGTGGCGACCACATCGCCCACGGTGCGCACGCTCTTGAAGTCCTCGGGCTTGATCCGGGTGCCGGTCATGTCCTGCACCTGGATGGCCAGATCGATGGCGTCGATGCTGTCCAGCTCGAGGTCGGTGAAGAGGTTGGCCTCGGGGGTCACCTTCGCGGGGTCGATCTCGAAGGTCTCGTGCAGGACGGACCGCAGGCGCGCGAGCACGTCGTCGAAGGTGAAGGTTTCGGCTGGGATCGCGCTCATAAGCTCGGTAAGTCCATTTCATCCCCGGGGCGGTGTCGGTCACCCCTTCAGGCACAAGGGCAACCGCGCCGTCATCGAGGCGACGAAGGTCGTGATCGGAAAATTCTGTTTTGTTGCCGCCGCGAACGGCGTCCCCCTTGACCCAAAAGCTCCATGTAGGCAAAGCCTTACAAGACAGCCCGGGGTGACTGAAGTGTAGCAGATCGTCGCAGGGGGATGGCCCTCGCGGAAGCCCCTGCAGAAGCCCGCGTGGGAGCACGCGGGGACGCCTCTTGCGCACACGCGTCCGGACGCCGGGCACATCGTCCGCGGACACCCCCCGCCACGGGGCCCGACGGGAACAAACCGCGCCGGAATGCGCCCTCCAGCCGATTTCGGCAGTTGGCACGCCCGATGCAGCCGTCATCACGACCCCGCTTCATTCATCGTCCAAGGAGAACGACCATGAAATTCGAAACCGCCATGCTGAAGACCTTCTTCGTCGTCGGCGCCCTGACCTGCCTGCTGATGCTGGGTGCCTTCGTCGCCTCGCCGGCGAACCATGCGGCGCAGTCGGCCCTGGTTGCCGCTGCTCGCTGAAGCAAGAAAAAAGCCGCCGGATCACCCCGGCGGCTTCCTCATTGCTCAGAACGCGTAGCCATTACTGCCCGCGCATACGACCCTGGAAACGCGGCGCACCGTTGCCCATGTGGGGCAGGCGGATCTTGCCGATGGCGCTGATGCGCTCTTCCGCCATGCGGTCCGCGGCCTTGTAGGTCGGGATGTTGTCGCGGGCGGAGATTTCGAAGATGCGACCGACGTTGTAGTAGATCGTGCGCATCATGCGCATGGCGCGCTCGCGGTTGTAGCCGTCGATTTCGAGCGAGACGTTCATGACGCCACCGGCATTGACGGCGTAGTCCGGTGCGTAGATCACGCCGCGGCGGGCGAGTTCGTCGCCGATCGCGTCGGTGGCCAGCTGGTTGTTCGCCGCACCGCAGATGATCTTCGCCTTGATGCGATCGATGGTCTGCTCGTTGATCGTGCCGCCCAGGGCGCAGGGGCTGTAGACATCGGCGTCGACGTCGTAGATTTCGTCAAGGCCGACGGCTTCGCAGCCGAGTTCGTCGACACAGCGCTGCACGGCATCCTTGTTGATGTCGGTAACGAACACCTTGGCGCCCTGCTCGCGAAGCAGCTTGATGAACTCGCTGCCCACATGGCCGCAACCCTGCACGGCGTAGCTGTACTTGCCCACGTCTTCGTTGCCGTGCCTGGTCTGCAGCGCGGCCATCAGGCCCTGCAGCGTACCGAACGCGGTGAACGGCGAGGGATCGCCCGAACCACCGTGGACCTGGTGCACGCCCGTGACGTACTCGGTTTCACGGTAGACGTATTCCATGTCGTTGACGTCGATGCCGACGTCCTCGGCCGTGATGTAGCGGCCGTTGAGCGAATTGACGAAGCGGCCGAAGGCGCGGAACAGCGCTTCGGACTTGTCCTTGGAGGGATCGCCGATGATCACGGCCTTGCCGCCGCCCAGGTTCAGGCCGGCCACCGCGTTTTTGTAGGTCATGCCGCGCGACAGGCGGAGCACGTCGTTGACCGCGTCCTGCTCTGTCTTGTAGGGCCACATGCGCAGACCGCCCAGCGACGGGCCGAGCACCGTATTGTGGATCGCGATGATGGCCTTCAGGCCGGCGTCTTTGTTATGGCAGAAGACGACTTCTTCGTGGCCCGTGTTGGCGATGGTTTCGAAAATCATCGAACGCAAACTCCAGTTACAAGCGGCAGCAGCACCGCGCTTCTAGGTGAAGACCCGTGATGGGGATCACGAGTCGATAAGGACCGTCCAAAAAAATCGCCCCGGCCGGTGGGCGGGGGCGAGATGTCGTGTCAGCTACCTAGTTTAAACCGTTGTTGCCATCCGTGTAGGTGCGGCGCAGCAACCGGGCGGTTCAGCGGTGCCAGTGCGGATCGCGGACCCACGTCTCACGCTGGATGCGATAGCCCCGGCCATACGGATGCCAGGCTGGCGGGCGGTAGACGTAGCCCGGCCGATAGGCATTCCAGCGACCGCCGACCCAGACATAGCGGCCGCCGTACCAGTTCCAGTAGCCCGGCGCCCAGACGTAGCCGGAACGCGGCGGCGGAACACGCTCGAAGCGCGGCGGCGGCGGACGGGTGCCGACGGTGACCTCGACATATTCCCGCGCGGCGGCAGGTGGGGTGTAGCTTGCGGCACCCGCGGCCAGGCCAAGGGCAGCCAGGGCAACGAGTTTGCGGGTCAGGGTCGTCATGTTCGCTCTCTCCTCGGGACGTCCGCGAATGCGGATTCGTGCGCCAGAACGCGGTTTCCTTGCGACGGGTTGACCCGCCCTCCGGGGTACTATTCAGCTTCGCGAAAGCTTGCCCATCCCCTCGGTCATCGGTCCCTATCCATGAAGCCTCCCCGCCGCTTTGGCGTGCGCACTGTCGCGACCCTGCTCGGCATCCGCTTCGCCTATCGTTTTGGCAGCCGTCTGGCCCCAGGCCGCACCGTGGCCCACGCGGCCCGGGTTTTCCAGACGCCGCTGCCGAGCAGCCGCGAGCGCGCGGCGCACGCGCTGACCACGATGTCTGCCCGGAAAGAGACCGTCGACGTCGCGGGTGAGTCCATCGCCACGTATGTCTGGGGCGATCCCTCCACCCAGCCTTACATCCTGCTGGCGCATGGCTGGTCGAGCATGGGGCTGCGCTGGGAAAACTGGGCGCCGCAGCTTCTTGCCCGTGGCTGGGCCGCGGTTTCCTTCGACCAGCCGGGGCACGGCCATAGTGGCGGCACGCTTTGCACCTTGCCCGATTTTGCCCGCACGGTGGCGGCCATCGGCCGCCATTACGGGGACGCGGAGGGCGTGGTCGCGCATTCGCTGGGCGGTGCCGCCGTCACCCTGGCGCTCGGCGACGGCCTGGGCGCGAAGCGGGTGGTGCTGATCGCGCCCGCGGCCGACCCCATGGCGGCGACCCGTCGTTTTGCCCGCTTCGTCCGCCTGGCCGAGCGTCTTCGCGAACCACTGCATCGCGTACTCGCCGCCCGCACCGGGGTAACGATTGAAGCCCTGCACGTGGACAGGCATGCGCCCCAACGCACCCAGCCCGCGCTGATCATCCACGACGTGTCCGACCGTGACGTACCGGTGGAGGAGGGCGAACTGTATGCGCGCCTCTGGCCGGGCGCGGTCCTGCTGAAGACACGCCGCCTGGGCCATCGCCGCATCGTCGACGATGCGGGCGTCATGGCAACGGCGATTGCCTTTCTCGGTGGCGCGGAGGTCAGCTGAGCTACCATCGGCGTCTACCTCACGGAGCGGTCCCATGACAGCTACCTGCGCGATCTGTGGAGCGACGCACGAGGAAGACGAGCTGGAACTCAGCTACGGCCGGCCCGATGCCATTTTCGATATGCCCAACGACGAACGTTCCCTCGACGTCTACGAGAGCGACGATGCCTGCGTGATCGACGACGAACGCTTCTTTCTGCGGGCGACCCTGCCGTTGCCCGTGCAGGGCCGGAAGGACGATTACCACATCGGTGTGTGGGTCGAGATCAGCGAGGAGCATTTCCATCGCGTCGGCGATCTCTGGGACGACCCCGAGCAGGCCGCCGAACCGCCCATGTCGGCCACGCTGGCCAACGAAATCCGGAACCACGAGGGCAGTCTCGGCGAACGGGTGCTCATGCAGCTTACCGGCCCAGATACGCGTCCCCAGGTATTCATCGTGAACTCGGAACTCCCGTTGGGACACGAGCAGCGAGCGGGCATTACCACGCACCGCGCGAGCACTTACTCCGCCGGCCTGGGCTGAGCAGGCGACCGCACAGGTTCGCTGCACTGCAGCAGGGCCCGCGCCGCCCCCAGCGGTAGAATTGACAGGTTCCCGACCGCAGTCAGTCCTTCCCCGGAGTTTCCATGAGCTCGCAGCCCAAGCACATCCCCGCCAGTCACACCGACGCGGAGGCGACGCCGTTGCGATTCGTCACGGCGGCGAGCCTGTTCGACGGTCACGACGCGGCGATCAACATCATGCGTCGCATCATCCAGAGCCAGGGCGCCGAGGTGATCCACCTGGGGCACAACCGCTCGGTGGAAGACGTCGTGCGCGCAGCGCTCCAGGAAGACGCGGACGCCATCGCGTTGTCGTCCTACCAGGGCGGCCACGTGGAGTACTTCAAGTACATGGTCGACATGCTGCGCGAGCGCGGCGCCGGCCATATCCGTGTGTTCGGCGGCGGCGGCGGCACGATCACGCCGGAGGAGATCCGCGAACTGCAGGCATACGGCGTAGAGCGCATCTATCACCCGAACGACGGCATGAAGCTCGGCCTCACCGAGATGATCGAAGACGTGATGTCGCGCACGCGCGCGGCAGCCAGCCAGCGCGTGGAAACGGCGCCGGCGATGGCCTCGGTGGAAGACGAGATCTCCATCGGAGCCATGCTCTCGGCGATCGAGGAAGACCTGCTGCCCGAACCCGAGCTTGCCCGCCTGCGCAAGGAGTGGCAGCTCGCCGGCAACAAGACACCGGTCCTCGGCCTGACCGGCACCGGCGGCGCCGGCAAGTCCAGCGTGGTCGACGAACTGCTGCTGCGCTTCCTGCATGCTTTCCCGGAGATCCGCATCGCTGTGCTCGCGGTGGATCCGACGCGCCGTCGTAGCGGCGGTGCGCTGCTGGGCGATCGCATCCGCATGAATTCGCTGCGCAGTCCGCGCGTCTACATGCGTTCCATGGCGACCCGCCGCCAGCACGCGGCTACGTCCATCGTGTTGCACGATTGCATCGACTTCCTGAAGTCGCAGGCGTACGACCTCGTGATCGTCGAGACCGCCGGTATCGGCCAGAGCGATTCGGAAATCGTCGACCTCGTCGATTTCCCGGTCTACGTGATGACCAGCGAATACGGTGCAGCCAGCCAGCTCGAGAAGATCGACATGCTCGATTTCGCCGAACTCGTCGTGCTCAACAAGTTCGACAAGCGTGGCGCCGAAGACGCGCTGCGCGACGTGCGCAAGCAGTGGAAGCGCAACCGGGTCGCATTCCAGCTGGCCGATGAGAACGTGCCGGTCTACCCGACCATCGCCAGCCAGTTCAACGATCCGGGTGTCACCTGGATGTTCGCCAACCTCTGCCGCCTGATGCGCGGCAAGCTCTCGCTGCCCGAGGCGGCGTGGACGCCGGATATCGACACAACGCTGCGCGAGCCGCGCGCCACCGTGCTGATTCCCGGCAACCGCGTGCGTTATCTGGCTGAGATTGCCGAGCAGGGCCGTGGCGTCAACAGCGGTATCGCGAAGCAGGCGGAGGCGGCGAGCAAGGCCCAGCATTATTTCGAATCGCTCAAGGACATCGGCGACGCGGACCTGCCACGCGCGTTCGACCTTTACGACCACGATGCGTTGAGTGTCGACGGCGACCGTTCGCTGTCCACGCTTCGCCAGCGCTACAACGCGGCCGTGCACGAGCTGAGCAGCGAAGCCATCGCGCTTCTGCGCCAGTGGCCGTCGCGTTTCGCCTCGGTCACCGACGAGTTCACCGAATACCAGGTGCGCGACAAGGTCATCCGCGTCGAGAACTACCGCACCTCGCTCAGCCACCAGAAGATTCCCAAGGTATCGCCGCCGAAGACGAAGGACTGGGGCGAACTGCTCTCCTTCCTCATGCGCGAGAACCTGCCGGGCTACTACCCGTACACCGGCGGCGTGTTCCCGTATCGCCGCGCTGGTGAGGACCCCACCCGCATGTTCGCGGGCGAGGGTACGCCGGAACGCACCAACCGTCGTTTCCATTACCTCTCGCTGGGTGGTGCCGCCGCGCGTCTGTCCACCGCGTTCGACTCGGTCACGCTCTACGGTGAAGATCCGGCGCCGCGTCCGGACATCTACGGCAAGATCGGCAACTCCGGCGTCTCCATCGCCACGCTCGACGACATGAAGAAGCTGTATTCGGGCTTCGACCTGTCCGCGCCGTCCACGTCCGTCTCGATGACGATCAATGGGCCGGCGCCGATCATCCTCGCCATGTTCATGAACACGGCGATCGACCAGAACGTGGAGAAGTACCTCAACGAGGAGCCGTCACGCTGGGATGCCGCCAGGGCGCGCATCGCTCAGTTGTACCCGGACGGTAACCGCCCGACGTACACCGGCGGCCTGCCCGAGGGTAACAACGGTCTCGGCCTTGGCCTGCTCGGCGTGTCGGGCGAGGAAGTGGTTGACGCGGAGACCTACGCGCGGATCAAGACGTTCACCCTGGCCAATGTGCGTGGCACGGTGCAGGCGGACATCCTCAAGGAAGACCAGGCGCAGAACACCTGTATCTTCAGTACGGAGTTCGCCCTGCGCATGATGGGCGATATCCAGCAGTACTTCGTCGACCACAAGGTGCGCAACTTCTACTCGGTGTCGATTTCCGGGTATCACATTGCCGAGGCCGGGGCGAACCCGATCAGCCAGCTGGCTTTCACGCTGTCAAACGGTTTCACCATCGTCGAGTACTACCTCGCGCGCGGCATGAAGGTAGACGACTTCGCCGCGAACCTGTCGTTCTTCTTCTCCAATGGCATGGATCCGGAATATACGGTCATCGGCCGCGTTGCCCGTCGCATCTGGGCTCGCGCCATGCGCGAGCGTTACGGTGCCAGCGCGCGCAGCCAGATGCTGAAGTACCACATCCAGACGTCGGGCCGCTCGCTGCACGCGCAGGAGATCCAGTTCAACGACATCCGCACCACGCTGCAGGCGCTCTACGCGCTGTTCGACAACTGCAACAGCCTGCACACCAACGCGTATGACGAGGCGATCACCACGCCGACCGAGGAAAGCGTACGCCGTGCCGTCGCCATCCAGCTCATCATCAACCGGGAGCTCGGCCTCAACTTCAACGAGAACCCCTGGCAGGGCAGCTACGTGGTCGATGAGCTGACCGACCTGGTCGAGGAAGCCGTCTACAAGGAATTCGAGGCGATCAGCGAGCGCGGCGGCGTGCTCGGTGCGATGGACACGATGTACCAGCGCGGCAAGATCCAGGAAGAGTCGATGTATTACGAGCACAAGAAGCACGACGGCTCGCTTCCGCTCATCGGCGTCAACACCTTCCTGCCCAAGGACCACGGCGGCGAGATTTCGACCGAGATCGAACTCATCCGTTCCACGGAAGAAGAGAAGGGCCAGCAGATCGACAACGTGCTGCTCTACGGCCGCGCCCGCAACAGCCTCGCCCCGGAAAGCCTGCGCACCCTGCAGAAAACCGCGCGCGAGCGCCGCAACGTGTTCGAACAGCTTATGGACGCAGTGAAGAACAACTCCCTCGGCCAGATCAGCCACGCGCTCTACGACGTAGGCGGCGAATACCGCCGTAACATGTAAAGCGCACAGTGCGATCTTCTGTAGGAGCCGATTCATCGGCGATGGGTGCTCGCGCCAGGGCCACGATTCTCGCCCTGGCGCTCTGCGTCGTTTCCCCGACGACGCGAGCCCAAACCCCACCCCACGACACCTTCACCCTCGCCACGACAGCCCCCGCCGAAACCCGCCACCTCAACGTCTACAAACCCCCCGGCTACGACACATCGACCGACCGTTACCCCGTCCTCTACATGCCCGATGGCGGCCTGCAGGAAGACTTCCCTCACGTAGCGAAAACGCTCGACGAGGGCATCCGCGCCGGAGAAATCGAACCGCTGGTCCTGGTAGGCATCGAAAACACCGAACGCCGCCGCGACATGACCGGGCCGACCACGGTCGCATCCGACAAGGCCATCGCGCCGCGCGTCGGCGGCTCGGCGGTATTTCGGGCCTTCATTTCAAAGCAGCTCGTTCCGGAGATCGCTGCGCGTTATCGCGTCGATGGGCGTCGGGGCATCATCGGCGAGTCACTGGCTGGCTTGTTCTCGGTCGAAAGTTTCCTGCGCGAGCCCGCGCTATTCGATACGGTCATAGCGATCAGCCCCAGCCTCTGGTGGAATGATGGCTCGCTGGTTCGAGAGGCATCTGCCTTTCTCAAGAACCAGCCGCAGGGCGAACGTCACCTTTTCCTGACCTCGGCGGACGAAGACAACATCGCGCCAAACGTCGCGAAGCTGGTCGACCTGCTGAAGGCCGACGCGCCGAATGGTCTCGACTGGATCGACGTGCCGCGCCCCGAGCAACACCACGACACCATCTACCTCGCATCCGAGAAGTTCGCCCTGCGTCGTGCGTATCCACCGAAGAAGCCTGCGCTTGCGGGTGCGGCAGGCGGGCATCGCGTGCTCTTCATCGGCAATAGCCTGACCTACGTCAATAACCTGCCTTCGGCCTTTGCGTCGCTCGCTCCCGCCAGCGTGCACATCAGTGTCGACATGATCGCCCGCGCCGGCGCCTCGCTCGAGGACTACGAGCACGACCCCGTCGTCATGCATGCGCTGGCAACGGGGGGCTACACGGACGTGATTCTGCAGGAGCGTGGCGGCAACGCGACATGTACGCCGGGATGCGAGAAGCACATGGCGGCATTCGAACGCACGGATCAGGCGACGGTTGCTCTCGCGCGCGATGCACGTGCGGGCGGAGCCCGCGTGTATTACCTCGGCACATGGCAACGCGCGAGTCGCGAGATCAGCGAGGGTGAGGTAAGGGGAGAGCGGCGCATCGCGACGCTTGCGGATATCCCGCTCATTGAGCTCAGCGAGACGCGCAGGCGGCTCATGGAGAACTATCCGGATGCCGTCTGGACGCATGCGGATGGTGAACACCCCGGACAGACGATGACGGCGCTGATGGCCTTGCGGACGTGGCGCGTTGTCATGGGCGAGGTGTCGGTACGGCCCCCCTGCGTCGCGGGAGCGCTCTGGTACCACGCGCCGCAGCCGGATGATGTCATGCATATCGACATGGCGGCGACGCCTTCGACCTGTCTCGTCGATGCATCCATGGCGGCCAAGCTCGCCGCTGCACCATAAGCGGTTGACGTCCCTTGCGTCTGCATACGAAGCTTCGTCCGACGCGCTGATGTGAATCCAAGGGAGGGAATCATGGACGGAAACGGTCCAGGGGATAGTGAAATCCGTACGGAATGGTCGCCTTCACCGGTATGGATGCGCGTTGGTGTCAACACAGGGCGCGTCTTGGCGTACCTGCTATTCGGTGCGGGCTACCTGTGTGACGTCGCAGCCATAGGCAATGCCGCGTGGGTTCTCTTCCTGCCGACGCTTATGATCGCCGTTCCCTTGGGCCGGATCGTTCATGAATCGGGACGCTACGTTGCCTCCCGCCATTCGGGCATGGTTGTCGCCGTGATGCGGATCGGACCGGTGGACATCGTACCCCGCCGCAAGGGCTGGAAGCTTCGTTGGAAGCGCTACGTACACCCCCTTCCTGCCGGGTATGTCTACGCGGTGCCCGATCCATCGCAGCCGCTTCGCATGCCGATGATCCGCTTCGCCTTGGGTGGTGCGGCGGCGATGGTCGTCCTTGCCATCCTTATGGTGTTAACCATTCCTCTGCTTCACACGGAGGTCAGTCGCTGGTCGATGGCGGCGTTCGTCGCGGTGTTCCTGATTCCGCTTTCGAGCCTCTTTCCCAATCCGCGGACCCCAACCAATCCAGTGCTCGAGGCCGGCGGCGTCATGGCATGGCGCTGGTGGAAGCACCCGCCGGCGGATGCGTGGATGGCTCGAACGATGGCATCTTCCCGCATGCTGCGTGGCACGCCGATCTCGGCGTTGGGCGAAGATGATCTCGATATGCTTCTCAACGAGTCGCTTGGCGGTATCTGGCTTGCCGTGAAACGGCATCAACAACGCGGCGAATGGGTGCTGGCGACCGAGCTGAGCGCCCGACTGGACGACTTGCTCCCCGTACATCCACACGCGAGGTCCGCGTTCGCTGAGATGATCGACCTGACACGCTCCGAGGTGGCGTTCTCAGCCGCTGTCGTTCATCGTGACCCTGGGCGGCTGCCGACCCCGGACGCACTTCGGCGATCGCGGTGGGGTGGCTCGCCGTTGGGCGCCCGATGCGAAGCCTGGCGCGCGCACCTGGCCGGCGATCGGGATGCCTGCCGTCGCGCCAGGGATGAATGTATCCGCATCGCGGACAATTCGGTGGATCGCTCGCTGGTTGCCAGCGAGCGGTTGATTGACGGGCAGCTGTACGGCGAGCTCCAGACTTCGCCGTACGGCCTGTAGCCAGGCGTCGTCAGCGGTTAACGAAGTCGATCTTCGAAAGCCCGTTTACCTTCGCCTCGGCGAGGACCTTCGCCACGTCCTCGTACGAGGCATCGTCCGAGGCGCTGATGTGAATCGAAGGCTTGTCGCCTTCCCGCGATCCGAGGATCTGCATCTGCGTCGCCAACGCGGCGTCGGTGACCAGCACATGGTTCCAGAAGGTCATGCTGTTGGGTTCGATGGTGATGTCGATCGGTTCCTGCATCGCCGTGGGCGGTTGTGAGCCTGCCCAGGGCAGGTCCACGCGAGCCTTATGAGCGATGACCGGTGCCGAGATCATGAAGATGATCAGCAGGACCAGCAGGACGTCGACGAGCGGGGTGACATTGATGCCCGAGATGGGGGCAGCGTCTTGCCGTGCAGAGAAAGCCATGGTTCCTCCTACAGACGTTATCGATGTGGTGGTGCCCTGGTGCCGGACCATGGGGGATGCCCGGCGTGACCAGCCTAGGTGCCGAGTGGCCCTTCCCGCAAGCGGTGGCCAGGGTGCATGATGCGCGGATCGAGTCAACCTTGAACCAAACCCGCCATTCGTAGTCCCATGGGGCTAGGTTTTGGCAGGAGCGGTGCGTTGAGCAGTCAGTCATCGGGTTCGAAGTGGGTTGCGGGTTTGCTGATCGTCGCGATTCTGGTCGTCGTCGGCATCTTTGTTTACCGGGAGAAGCAGGCGCGCGATGCGACCACCGCACCGGCATTCTCCAACGCCCCGGTCGCGTCCGTATCGTCAGCCACCGTCCGTGACGCGCCGCTCGTGCAGCATCCGATCGGGCCGGCCGGCGGGTCTACCGCCGCGCTGCCGCCACTGGACCAGAGCGACGACAACGTCCTTGCCGGGCTGATGGCCTTGACCAGCGACGGCGCACTGAAGTCGCTGCTGCGCCCGGAAGCGATCGTCTCGCGCATGGTGTCCACCATCGACGCGTTGCCGAAGCAGAGCGTCGGCATGAACGTCGTGCCGTTGCGTACGCCGACCGGTCGTTTCCAGGTGGTTCCCGACGATGGAAACTTCGTGGCGTCGAAGAAGAATATCGACCGCTACGCCACGTATATGTACGTGGCTGACCGCGTGAACACCAAGGCCGCGGCTGCCTGGTACAAACATAACTATCCGCTGTTCCAGCAGGCGTATCGTGACCTTGGTACGAATGGATATTTCAACGATCGGCTCATAGAAGTGATCGACCACCTGCTTGCCGCGCCGGAGCCGAAGGGTAACCAGCAGCTGCTCCCGGAGAAGGTGGGTTACATCTACGCCAATCCGTCGCTCGAGCAGCTTTCGGTCGGCCAGAAGTTCATGATTCGCGTGGGGGCGGAGAACGAGGCAAAGCTGAAGGCGAAGTTGCGCGAGCTTCGCGAAGAGATCGTGGCGGAGAAGGCGGCGGCGCCCGACGCCGGGTGATTTGAGGTTAACTGGCCCGCTGCCGCGGGATCGCCGATGAATCGACTCCTACACAAGGCCTGCGCGGCGCTCGTGTAGGAGCCGCTTCAGCGGCGATGCTCTCCGATCAGGGTGCGACAGGCTTCGACGGATCGCGTACCGGTACGCTGATATTGCACAGGTCGATCTTCCCGGCAGGGCGGGTATAGAAATCGTCCTTGCGGTTGCGCTTGGCTTCGATCACGGCGGCGAACGTCTTGCTGTCCGTACGCAATACCTGGATCTGCGTGCGCTGGGCTTCCGGAACGTCGACTGCCAGGCGCACGCTCTTGATCGTGACGCGCTGATCGGGCTTGTCGTAGAAGCCCATCGGTTCACCGCCACGCGGGTAGGCGGCGAGGAATTCCATGCCCTTGATCACCTTGCCGGCGACAGCGAGGTTGCGGTCGAGGTTGCGCGGGGCCTGGCCGATGATGGCGTAGAGCGAGCTGCCGTTGCCGGTTTCGGCGCCGACATCGCGCGCCACACCCACGGTGCCGTAGCAGTGCGCGATCCAGGCTTCGCCCGCCTTGGCGTCTCGAGCGACGGGGAAGCCGTCGGAGAAGCCGACCTCCGGGGCGTAGACGTCACCGTCCGGAAGCTTCGTAAACGGAATGGCCTTGCCGCCCAGCTTGCGCGTGAACTCGGGCGTGAGCGTTTCCTTGGCGCTGCCCAGGCTCTTGGCCTTCTTCTTGTCGTCGCCATCGGGGTCGCCCCACTGGGTAACGAAGTTATCCTGGACGCGGATGACCTGGGTGCCGTCGAAGTAGTGCTCGCGGATCAGCGTGCGGATGTTGGCTGCGTGCTCCGGCGACCAGTCCTGGGCGAGCTCGATGATGACCTGGCCCTGCGGGAGCTCCATGTAGACGAGGTTCTGCGGCTCCGGGGTGCGCCATTCGGCGGCGGTCGCCTTGGCCAGCAGTTCCTTGGCCGTGGGCGTATGCGCCTTTTTCGCCTCCTCGGCAACGGCGGGCAGGGCGAGGGCGAGGGCGAGAACAAGGCAGGTACGAGCGAGCATGGGATCCCCGGATTGAGTGCTAACAAAAGAAAAGTAGCAGAGCCTGTTGTGATGCGCTCGGGTTGACCCCCATGATGTGTCATTCGTCATCGGAAGGCAGGCATGGATCCCTCCGTACTCGATAACCCGCTGTGGTACTCGCTTACCGGCGAGCACGCAGCGCTGGCCCGGCGCTCGGGCGATGCGCTCTGGTATGGCGACGCCTATGCACCCTTCGTGGCGGTGGAAAGCCCGGCTGCCCATGTGATCGACGATCCGCGGCTGGTGGGACGGCGCTACTTCCTTGGCGTGGCACCGGATGTCTTGCCGGAGCGCTGGATACCCGCACCGGTCGACGCAGGTCATGCGGTACCCGATACCCTGCAGCTCGTGCGCCCGCTGGACGCCCCGGACCTGGAGACAGAGGAGACCGTCTCCGTGCTCGGCAACGAGCACCGGGAACGCATGCGGGCCCTGACGTCGCTGGTTTACCCGGAGTTCTTCCGCGAGCACACGGCGGCACTGGGTACGTATGTCGGCGTGCTGCAGGAAAGCCGGCTCATCGCCATGGCTGGGGAACGGATGGCCGTTCCGGGTGCGCGCGAAATCAGCGCCGTCTGTACGCACCCGGAGTTCGCCGGGCGCGGCCTCGCACGTGCGCTTCTGGTCGCATTAGTGAACCGGCATCGCGCCCAGGGTCTGGTTTCTTTCCTTCATGTGTCCGCCGGTAACGAGGGCGCAACGCGGCTTTATGAGAAGCTCGGCTTTGTCCATAGGGCGACGCTGACCCTGACAGCGGTGGATATCGCGAAGTCGCATTGATCACGGCCGCACGTGTTGGCTGTCCGGAGCGCATTGGCGTAGATTTATGTCATACATCATATAAAGGTGAGCCATGACTCAGGCACTGTCGGGAAAAGTTGCTCTGGTAACGGGCGGCAGCAGTGGGATCGGACTCGCTATCGCACGCGCATTCGTGCAGGCCGGTGCGTCCGTCTTCATCACCGGGCGGCGCCATGCGGAGCTCGACAAGGCCGTTGCCGAGATAGGTGGGGAAGTGTTCGCCATTGCCGCGGATTCCTCGCGCCTGGATGACCTGGACCGGGTGTTCGCGACCATACGCGAACGCAAGGGTGTGCTTGACATCGTCGTCGCCAATGCCGGAATCCTGGAGAAAGCACCGATCGGCTCGTTCACCGAGGAACATTTCGATCGACTGTTCTCGATCAACGTGAAAGGGCTGGTTTTCACCGTGCAGAAGGGCCTGAGCCTCATGCCCGACGGCGCGTCGGTCATCCTCATGTCCTCGACGGTGGCCGGCAAGGGCATGGGCCAGAACAGCCTGTACGCTGCAACGAAGGCGGCGATCCGCAACTTCGCGCGTGGCTGGATCGTCGATCTGAAGGACCGACGCATCCGCGTCAACGTCATCAGCCCCGGGCCGATCGATACACCTGGGCTGGCATCGGGTGCTCCCGACGAAGCGACGGCGAAGGCGATGTACGAACGCATGAAGACGGCGATCCCAGCCGGCCGTCTGGGCCAGCCCGAGGACATCGCCAACACGGCCGTCTTCCTGGCCTCCGATGCCGCATCGTTTATCAACGGCGCGGACATCCAGGTCGACGGCGGCTGGGCACAGATCTGATGGTGCAGGCCTGATGGTGCAGGCCTGATCAGCCATTCACACCAAGCAAGGCCTTCGGCTCGAGGTAAGCCTCCAGACCGAAGCTGCCGTACTCGCGGCCCAGTCCGGACTGCTTGAAACCGCCAAAGGGTGCCTTCGGCTCGTGCGATAGCGTATTGATCAAAACGCGCCCGGCATCGATACGTGACGCCACACGACGTGCACGCGCCGCATCCGCGGACAGCACATACGCCTGAAGACCATAGGGCGTGTCGTTGGCGATCGCGATGGCGTCCTCTTCGTCGTCATAGGCAATGATCGACAGCACCGGCCCGAAGATTTCTTCGCGTGCGATGGTCATGTCGTTGCGCACGTCGGTGAACACAGTCGGGCGGACGAGCCAGCCGTGCGAATGGCCTTTAGGACGGCCTTCGCCGCCAGCGATCAGGCGGGCGCCTTCTTCGCTACCCTTGCGGATATAGCCCTGCACACGGTCCCATTGCTTGCGGCTGACCATGGGGCCGACGTCGGTGGCGTGGTCGGACGGGTCGCCTGAGACGACAGCGTTGGCCGCCGCGGCCATGCGCGCCTCGAAGTCGGCCAGCCGGGCACGCGGCACGAGCAGGCGCGTTCCTGCGATGCAGGCCTGGCCACTGTTCGCAAAGCCGGCCATCACGGCCAGTGGGACGGCGGCGTCGAAGTCCGCATCGTCCAGGATCACCACGGGGGACTTGCCTCCGAGTTCCAGTGTCACCCGCTTCAGTGTGTCGGCCGCGGCGCGGACGATGCCCTTGCCGACGGCGGTCGAGCCGGTAAACGAGATCTTGGCGATGTCCGGGCTGTCGACGATGCTCGCACCGACCACGTCGCCGCGACCGGTCACGATGTTGAACACGCCGGCCGGTGCGCCTACCGCATGCAGCGCCTCGGTGACGACGCGCGTCTGCAGGGCGCTCATCTCGCTCGGCTTGATCACCGCGGTGCAGCCGGCGGCGATGGCGGTGGCGAGCTTGCCGCAAATGAAGCCGGCATTGCTGTTCCACGGCGTGATAAGTCCGACGACACCGACGGGCTGCATGACTACGGTAGCCGTGCCCGTGCGGCGTTCGAACGCGAAGTGCTCGAGCGTCTCGATCGCATCGAGGAACACGCCGGATGCATGCTGGACCATCCAGCGACCGCGGTTGACCGGCGCGCCGTACTCCTCGAGCACGGCGGCGAACAGGTCGTCGCCCCGGGCCTCGACCGCTGCATGCATACGGCGAAGCAGGGCGATCCGCTCAGCCACCGTGGTCCGGGAAAAGGCCGGAAAAGCGCGCTTCGCCGCGGCGATGGCGCGGCGGGTGTCTTCCTCATCGGCCAGGCGCACGGTGCCGATGACCTCTTCGGTGGCCGGGTTGAACAGTTCGAAGCGCTCTTCGCCGTGCGGGGTAACGAAGGCGCCGTCGATGTAGATCTGGTCGATCGCGTGCATGAGGTTCTCCGGAAAAGGTGGTGGGTGCGATGGAAAGGATGGGTGCAAAGGATTAGCCTGATAAGCCGGACAAACCCGGATGAGGCATGAAGCGGGAGCGGACAATGCGTTCAGGACTGACGGAATTCGAAGCGGTGCTGGCCGTGGCGCGTCTGGGCAGCTTTCGGGCGGCGGCCGCCGATATGGAGATGTCGACCTCGGCGCTCAGCCAGGCGGTGGCTTCCCTCGAAGCACGCCTGGGCACGCGGCTTTTTCACCGCACCACGCGCAGCGTCCGGCTGACGGACGCAGGCGAGCGCTTTGTCGCGGACCTGGCACCTGCGGTCGCCGGCATCCGGGACGCCATCGACCGCGCCGGCGACGATGCGGCGACGCCCAGCGGCACTTTGCGGCTGAACTCATCCACCGGCGCCGCGCGCTGGCTCATGCTGCCCCTGCTCATCCCATATCTGCAGCGCTACCCGAACGTCCACCTCGACCTGGTCACCGAAGAAAGGATGATCGACATCGTCCGGGAGGGCTTCGACGCAGGCTTCCGGACCGTCGACACGGTTCCTGGCGACATGATCGCCGTGCCGCTGGGACCGCCCATCCGCTTTGCCGTGGTCGGATCGCCACGGTATTTCGCGACCCACGGCCGGCCGCACACGCCCGCCGACCTGGCGCGGCATCGCTGCATCCGCGCGCGCATGCCGGCGGGGCACATCTACCACTGGGAATTCGAACGCCATGGGGAGGCGGTCAGCGTCAATGTGGAAGGGCAGATGACGCTGAGCCAGCCCGAGCTTATGCGTGAGGCTGCGAGGGCCGGCTTGGGATTGACCTACCTGACCGAGTTCAACGTATCGGACGATCTTGCGGCCGGCACCCTGGAGCGCGTGCTGGAAGACTGGACGCCGCCGTTCGACCGTCTCTGCCTGTACTACCCGGGCCGGCGCCACGTGCCCGCCACTCTGCGCGCGCTCATCGACCTCATCAGGGAGTCGGACTGAGCGCATGGGCCAAGGGTCATGGCAAACCTTTGCGAGGCGGGCGGCATCCTATCCGCAAGATTCCACGTCCCGGATGACTCATGCATCGCCGTTTCGCCCTGTTCTCCACGCTCTGCCTCGCTGCATTCTCGGCCCACGCCGAGGTCACGATCGACGGCCACATCGACCCGACGGAATGGACGGGCGCGCAGCACATTACCGACTTCCGCGACACGCAGCCGAAGACCGGCAAGCCCGGTAGCCAGCCGACCGAGGCCTGGGTGCTCTCGACGCCCAAGGGACTGGCGGTGGCCATCCGCGTCACCCAGCCGGCCAGTGTCGGGCGAACGCGGCAGCAGACGCGCCGTGACGAGGACGCCCTCGTCGACCGCATCAACGTGATGGTGGATTTCGACGGCGATGGTCGCGTGGGCTACGACTTCGAAGTGCGCTCGCTCGGCGGTGTGGCCGATGAGGTCATCACTAACGAATCCGACTTCAGCTACGACTGGGACGGCCGCTGGGACCATGCCGTCACCGAGGATGCGGAAGGCTATTCGGTCGAGATCCTGATCCCCTGGTATATCGCACCTATGCGCCGCGCCGACGGTGACAACCGCCACATCGGGCTGTACATCGACCGCATCATCGCCAGCACGGGCGAGCGCATGGCATGGCCGGCGATCTCCTTCGACCAGGGGCGCTTCCTGTCCAGCTTCCAGAAAGTGTCGCTGCCGTCGTATTCGCAGTCGCTGTTCGCCGTGACCCCTTACGTGGTTGGCCGGGTCGATCGTGCGCACGGCGGCGCCTCGTTTCAGGAAGGCGCGGACATCGTGTGGAAGCCGAACGGGCAGACTCAGCTGACCGCCACGATCAATCCGGATTTCGGCCAGGTGGAGAGCGACGACCTGGTCGTGAACTTCTCGCCGGAAGAAACTTTCTTCACCGACAAACGCCCGTTCTTCACCGAGAACCAGGGCATCTTCGACTTCAGCCTGCTCGACGATTACTCGCAGCTGGTCTACACGCGCCGCGTGGGCGGCGAGTCCGACGACGGTCACGGCCCGGCGGATATCTCCGCCGCAGTGAAAGTAAACGGCAGCGTGGGCGATACGAGCTACGGCATCCTCACCGCACAGGAAAAGGGCGACGCCGGCCGTACCTTCGGTGCGTTGCGCCTCACGCAAACCGAGGGCACGCAGACCTTCGGCATGCTCGCGACGCGGGTGAATCATCCGTACCTGGACCGCGATGCCAACGTGCTCGGCTTCGACCACCGCTGGCAGCCGAGTGAAACCTTCACCGTGACCAGCAACGTCGTTGGCAGCAAGATCGACCAGCCACAGGCGAACGCGTCGGGCCTGGGCGCGACCAGCATCGTGTATTGGGAAATGAACCCGGTATGGAGCCAGCAGTGGCTGGGCATGTATTTCGGTCATCGTCTCGATATCGACGACTTCGGGTACCTCCCGCGCAATGACATGGAATACCTGCACTGGGAGGTACGTCGCCGTGATACCGACCTTCCGGCGGATTCCGCCTATGCCTCGCACCTGTGGCGCTACCGCATCTCGGCGCAGGACAACACGGAGGGCCGGCGCATCTCCCGTCGTTTCCGCATCCAGCGTGACAGCCGGCGTCGCGACGGCGGCGACGAGGAGTGGCGGCTCGATGCGTTCACATCGGCCTACGACGACCTGCTCACCCGCGGCGGCAATCCGCTGCATACGCCTCCCACGGCCAAGTTGACTTACGAACGTGAGAGTCCGCGGATCGGTCACTGGAGTTGGAAGGACGAGGGTTTCATCGGCGGCAACCAGCTCACCGGTTATCACCGCCTGGGTTTCTACTTCAAGTTCACGCCGACGTATTTCATCACCGATGCTTTCAGCATCTTCGCCGGCGCCAGCTACGAGTGGGACCCGAACTGGCTGATCTGGCAGGACCGTGGAAGCCAGGTCTCGAACCTGGTCGGCTCCTACGATGGCAGGACCGTCGGCATCGACAGCGGCGTGAACTGGAACTTCGGCAACAAGCAGGAACTCCGCGTGAAGCTGCAGACCCTGGCCGTGGGTGCGAAGCTGCGGCAGGCGTACGAGATCAATCCGGACGGGCGGGCCATTCCCACCGACGAGCATGTGGACGGGCTGGGCGTGGCCAATCTCGGTTTCCAGATACGCTACCGATACGAGATCGCTCCGTTGTCCAACCTGTACATCGTCTACAACCGGGGCGGTTACGAGCAGGACACGGAGGACGCCGTGGGCTCGCAGTTCCGTCGCGGGTTCAGCCTCAAGGACGTCGAAGAAGGCCTGGTGAAGGTGGCTTACCGACTGGAGTTCTGACGGTCTTCACGCGGGCTGTGGCATTTCTCCGCCATGCCAAAGCCCCGCGATCACGCCGTAGGCGACCCGACCAACCCCGTGCCCGGTCGCAGCATCGGCGAGCACGGCATCATCGGCAACCTGGACACTACCGCGCTGGTCGCCAGCGACGGGACCATCGATTTCATGTGCTGGCCGCACATGGATAGCCCGACGGTGTTCGCGGGCCTGCTCGATCCGGAGAAGGGCGGCGAGTTCACGGTCACGCCCGATCTGGCCGACGCCCGCACCATGCAACTCTACGTTCCCGAGACGAACATCCTGATGACCCGGTGGATGGCGGTCGACGGCAGCGTGGAACTGACCGATTTCATGCCTCACCCGGCGACCGATCCGCGTATACCGACGAGTGTCCTGCGTTGCGTTCGTGTCCCGCGTGGCAGGGTGCGTATCCGCGTCCATTGCCGGCCGCGGCTCGGCTACGCGAGGAACGTCCCCCAGGTGGAAGACTACGGTGAGACCGTGGTGTTTCATGACGGACCGCAATCGCTGCGCCTGGGCTCGAGCGTGCCGGTGATGATCGATGACGACAAGGGTGGCGCCCACTCCGAGTTCGAACTGGGTCCGGGCGAGGAAGTGTGGTTCGTACTCTGCGACGAAGCGCACGATCCGCTCGACGAACGGGAATGCATGGCCGCGTTCACCGATACGGCCGAGGCCTGGCGACGCTGGACCCGGAAGTCGAACTATCGTGGGCGCTGGCGTGAGCGTGTCGACCGCTCGGCTCTTGTCCTGAAATTGCTCACCTCGCATCGCCATGGGTCCGTCGCGGCGGCGGCGACATTCGGCCTGCCCGAAGCCACCGGCGAGGGGAGGAACTGGGACTATCGCGCCACGTGGATTCGCGATGCGTCGTTTACCGTGTACGCTTTCATGCGCCTGGGTTACATCGAAGAGGCGGAACACTTCCGCCGCTGGATCGAGGCTCGTCTGACGGATCTGGACGAACATTCCGAACTGCGCATCATGTACGCCATCGACGGTAGTGACGCGGCAGACGAGGATGTCCTGGATCACCTCTCCGGTTACGCGGATTCACGTCCCGTCCGCACCGGTAACGCGGCGCGCAGCCAGACCCAACTGGACATCTTTGGCGAGCTGATGGATAGCTTGTACCTGGCCAATAAGTACGGCCGTGCGATAAGCCGCACGGGCTGGCTCCATGTGGTCCGCATGGTCGACCACGTCAGTCGCCACTGGAAGGAAGCCGATGAAGGCATCTGGGAAATCCGCGACGCCAAGCGTGAGTTCCTCCACTCGCGACTGATGTGCTGGGTCGCGCTCGACCGCGCCGTGCGCCTGGCAAGCAAACGCTCCTTGCCCGGGCCCGTCGTCGAATGGGCGACGGAGCGGGACCGTATCGCCGAGGATATATGGGCGCACTTCCGTCACCCCGAGCACGGCTATTTCGTCCAGTCCAAAGGCGGCACCGATCTGGATGCCTCCCTGCTGATGATGCCGCTGGTGCGCTTCGTCTCGGCGACGGATCCGGTCTGGCTCGCGACGCTCGATGCGATACGCGATCAGCTCACCGACGACGGCATGGTCTTCCGGTACCACAACGACGATGGGCTGGAAGGTGGCGAAGGCGCATTCACCACCTGCACCTTCTGGTACGTGGAATGCCTCGCACGTGCGGGCCGCCTGCATGAAGCGCGCGAGATCATGGCGCGCGGCGTGCTGTACTCGAACCACCTCGGCCTGTTCTCCGAAGAGCTCAGCCTTCGCGGCGAACAACTGGGCAACTTCCCGCAGGCCCTCACGCACCTTGCCTTCATCAGCGCGGCGTTCTACCTGGACCGCCAGCTGACCGATCCCGATGGCCAGACCTGGCAGCCCTAGACGAGCTGCAGGTCACGTGGCTTTGAACCTGGAAACACGTTCGCAAGATCCGCGTCGGAGAGGCCGTACGTGCGGCGCAAAAGGCCACCGAGTACATCGCGATAATTGTTGAGCACGGGGTAGTCGCGGTTCTGCAGGAGGCTTCCCGCGTTGACCGCCACCTGCTGGCCGGCCACGCGGCCACCATTGACCTTGCCCCCAAGCACCCAGTACGTGGTGCCGTGCCCATGGTCGGTGCCCTTGTTGCCGTTCTCACGGAAGGTGCGTCCGAACTCGGAGACCACGACGACGACGGTGTTGTTCCACTCCGCTTCGCCGAGGCCATCGGCGAAGCTGGCAAGGCCTTGCCCGAGGTTGTCCAGGTTGTTGGCGAGCTGGCCGTCGGCGCCACCCTGGTTCACATGGGTATCCCAGCCGCCCACATCGACGAAGCCAAGCCGGAAGCGGTCGCGCATGAGGGTGGCCATGCGCTGGCCCTGCTGCGCGAAGCCGCGGGCGTTCACGGCGCCGCGGCTGGCCGCGACCATTTCCGTCTGCAGGTCCTGCGCCACCTGCTGGCGCAGTTGCAGCCCGTCGGTGGCGGCCGCCTGCAGCGACGTACCCTCGTACATGCTGGCGAGGATCTTCGACTGGCGATCGTCGAAAACAGCCTTGCCGCCGCCCTTCAGTGAGATGTTCGGGATGTCGCCGGCGCCACGGAACGACAGCGGCAGCGCGTCGGTGAAGGCGATTGGCGGGGCGCCACGCAGTACGCCCGAGAGGCGACCCATGAAGCCCGAACCATAGTTGCGCGCGTCGCCGGCTTCGCCGGCCTCGATGTTGTCCTGGGTTTCGAAATGGCTGCGTGAGAGATCGTCCGTACCCGAGAACGGTACGAAGGCCAGCTGGCGCTTGTCCCACAACGGGCCCATGGAGGCGGCGAGTGCGGGAGTCAGGCCCCAGTTTGCATCGAGTGCACGCACGGCTTTCGGATTACCGGCATCGGGCTTTGCCAGTGCGATGCTGGGCCGCGACTCGTAGTAGAAATCGCTGGAGTACGGAACGAGCATGTTGTTGGCGTCATAGCCGCCACGCAGGAAGACCAGCAGGAATCGCGGCGACGTGGCAGGTGCGGCGAATACCTTTCCACCCAGCATGAGCGCGGGCACAGCAGCGGTCGTGGCTAACAGGAACTGGCGGCGATCCATGGGAAGCCTCAGCGGTAGTTGAAGTCGGGAGACGACAGCAGGAAGGTGTTCCATTCCTGCTGCGAGGTGGCCTGGGTGAGCGCGTCGCGCGTCTTCGGCGCCAGGTACGGATCGATCGTGGCGTAGTACGTCGGCGTGGTCAGCTGCGGAAAGCCGCCACGCGTATGTGTGCCGGCGTCGTCCAGGTCGAACAGGTGGTTGGCGCCGCTGCCGATCGATCGCGCGATCTCGAAGCGTTTGGCCATCTGGCCGGAGCTGGACCATTCCGAATCGGTCGTCGGCCAGCCGTCGGGTGTGATCCTTCCGTAAGGCGCCTGGCCGAGCTGGTTTATCCAGTTCACCAGGGGGCGCGGGTTGGATACGGGCTTGCCGTCGTAGGCCAGGCGCATGGTCGAGACCAGGAACTGGGTCGGATCCTTGTAGCGCTTGCCGAGCGAGGCGGTGAACTCCTTGGAGGTGAGCATCGTGTCCATCACCGCGGCGATGTCGCCGTCGGTACGGTGGAAGGTCTTCGCCATGGCCTTGACCAGTCCCGGCGGCGGATCGTTGGCAACGAAGTACTGCGCCATCTTCGTCGAGATGAAGGTTGCGCAGGCGGGCTGGCTCACGATGAGGTCGACGGCCGTCTCCACTTCGTCGAAGCCGCTACCCTTTATCGGTTTGCCGAGTAGCCGTTTGTCTCCGAAATCGTGGCGGTCAGGATTGAACTCGAACACGCCTTCCTGCAGGTAGTACGCCTGCATATCAGGCCGGAGCTTGCGCGGTTGGCCGTCGAAGTTCACCCCGACGCCGGTAAGAATGCGCGCAAGGTTCTGCACGTCATCCTGGCTGTAGCCGCTGCCTACGCCCAGCGTGTGCAGTTCCATCAGCTCGCGCGCATAGTTCTCGTTGATCTTGTCGCGTGCGTTCTGCACGTTGTCGAGGTATTCGAGCATGGCCGGGCTTTTCAGCGTGGCCAGCACCAGGTCGCGGAACTTGCCCAGTGCATGCGGGCGGATGGTGTTCTGCGCGTAGTCGCTAACGACCCAGCGCACCCGACCTTTCTGCTGGAACACGCTGAAGTGGTTCAACCAGAACCAGACCATCTGCTCACGTAGCTGGTTCTCGTCGTAGATCGCATAGAGCAGCTCGGTCGCCTGCGCCTCCTGTGCGTACTGGTTGCCCTGCTTCTGAAGGGCCTTCTTCGCTTCCTGCTTTGCATCGCCATCGGGCATCGCGTTGATGTCGCGGTACTGGTCACGTACCTGTGCAACCAGCGTCGCTATAGGCGTTTTCATGACATCGAAGCCGTCGATCTGGGCGCGCACTTCGGCGGGCAAACCGTCGGCTTTCGGATGCAGTTGCCGGTCGAGGAAGCGGCGCCGGCCCAGGTCGCGGTAGCTGGCGAGGGTTGCCGAGTCCACACCGAAGGTCACCCGGTCCAGCCAGGCCACGTCGTCCTTCGACAGGGGATCGTCACGTGCCGCGGCGGGCAGGGTGACCAGGGCAAGCAGTACGGCAGCGGCCAACGCTCGCATGGAACCTCCGGTTTCGGTGTCACTACACCTTAAACGGGAGCTGCTGCCGAAGGTTTACCCTGAGCTAACCGCAAGAACCTGTGGGGCTACCGCACAGGAAAACCCCACAGGCGTTCTACATCTCGATTTCGTCGTCGCCGATGAACTCAATGGCGGCCTCGCGGTTGCCGGCGGTTTCCTCGGCGATTTCGCGCACGCGCTCGCCGACCTTATCGTTGGGTACTTCGATTTCGACGGTGAACGTGCGTGAACCGACGTCGTCGGACAATTCACTGGAGCTGGAGTCGTCGCGGACGCCCATGCCGAAATCGTCGATCTCTTCGACGCGTTCCACGCGGTCGATGCCGTGGATGGCGTTGACCACGTCGTCGAAGATGTCGCGATCGCCGGTAATGCGGAGCTGGATGCGGGGCATGGGGTTCTCCTCGATCAATGACGTCCGATGCTGCGGCCGGGCATGTATGCCCGAAGTGTAGGGACAGCTAACATGAGGGTTTTCGGCGGCCCTGCACCATGCCCAAGACCTACGACCAGGCCTATTTCGACAAGTGGTACCGCAGCGCGAACCACGCCGTGGGCTCCCCCGCCGAGCTTAACCGCAAGGTCGCCATGGTGCTCGCCCAGGCCGAGTTCTACCTTGGCCACACGGTGCGCAACGTCCTCGATATTGGCTGCGGCGAAGCGCCCTGGCGGGCGGTGTTGCGCAGGATGCGTCCCGGCATCGAGTACCGCGGGCTGGAGGCAAGTGAATACGCGGTCGCGCGCTACGGCCGCTCGCGCAATATCGGCTATGCGCGTTTCGGCCAGCTCGCCGAGTTGCGTTTTGAAACGCGGTTCGACCTGATCGTCTGCACCGACGTGTTGCATTACCTCAAGCCGGCGGAGATTCGCGCTGGCCTGACCGGCATCGGCGAGATGCTCGAAGGCCTTGCCTTCCTGGAGCTCTATACGCGCGAGGACGATCCCGGCGGCGACCGCGAGGGTTTCCTGTCGCGCCCGGCCCGTTGGTACCGGGAGGCGTTCTCCCAGGTTGGCCTGCTTGCCGTGGGTTCACAGTGCTATGCCGGGCCGCGGCTGTCCCGCCACGTCGCCTCGCTCGAGCGGCTTTAGCGTCCGAAAGGCTTCAGGTGCTCATGAACCAGCCCGCCGTTGCCAGCGCGTTATTGGCGGCATGGGCGACAAAGCCCGGCCAGATCGACCCGCTGCGCACGCGCAGCCAGGCGCAGAAGACGCCGATGAGCGCGAGGTTGGGCACGGCGTACCAGAGCCAGCCCAGGTCGGGCAGGTGCACCGCACCGAAGACGATGGCCGAGACCGCGATGGCCCAACCGTCGCCCAGGCGCGTGCGTAGTACCGAGAGCAGGGCGCCACGGAACAACAGCTCTTCGACCAGCGGGCCGATCAGGACCACGACCGGGAGCAGGGCAACGCGCATGCCGACGTGGGCCCGGCCGGCGATGTCGGTCACCGCCTGGCTGACGTCGTGGTCGCCGGCCAGGAACTGGGTCAGCAGGCCACCGAGCAGGGGTGCGAGGATGCCCAGCGCCGTGCCGATCACGATGTATCGGCCGGAGGGCGGGGTAAAGCCGAGCCCGCCTGCGCCACCATCGAGGGTTTTTGCCGCCCAGCGTCGCACGACCCACGTTATGACAACGCTGGAGGCGCACAGAAGGGTGAGGATCACCACCACGATCAGGCGATCGGGCTGATCCGGGACCGCCTCGGGGAACGTCCGGGCGATGAGCTGGGAGGTACCGCCGAACGCGCCGCCGAAGCCCGCCTGCAGCGCGAAATAGGCCAGGATGGTCAGGACCGTCTCGATCGTACCGGGCGTTCTTGCCGGCAGGTCGGGGGGCGCGGGGGCGGTGTCCAGGGGGGCGGAGGCAGGTGAAATGTCGTGAGGCATGAACCACCGTAGCCGACGGGCCAGGCCATCGCAACGGCGCTTCTGGCACAGACCGTCACGTGCCCCCTGTATAGTGTGGCGTCCCTTCCGGAGGAAACCGGGCGCCTCCGCGCCGACCCATGTTCGCTTTCGACTGGCTTGCCGACCCTTCGGCCTGGGCGGGTCTTCTCACGTTAATCGTGCTGGAGATCGTGCTCGGTATCGACAACCTCGTCTTTGTCGCGATCCTCGCCGACAAGCTTCACGCCCGCCAGCGCGACCAGGCGCGGCTGATGGGTCTGGGCCTCGCGCTGGTCATGCGCCTGTGCCTTCTGGCCGCCATGTCATGGCTGGTCACGCTCACCCAACCGCTGTTCAGCTGGAACGGTTTCGGCCTGTCCTGGCGCGACCTGATCCTGGTGATCGGCGGTGGCTTCCTGCTGTTCAAAGCCACCCTGGAACTTCACGAGCGTCTTGAGGCCGACGACGGCAGCGATGGAAAGGCTGCTCGCCGTGCCAGCTTCTGGCTGGTAGTGGCGCAGATCGTCATCCTCGATGCCGTGTTCTCGCTCGATTCGGTGATCACCGCGGTTGGCATGGTCGATCACCTGTCGATCATGATGATCGGCGTGGTGATCGCCATGGCCCTGATGATCACCGCGAGCAAGCCGTTGACGGTGTTCGTCAACGCCCGCCCGACGATCGTCATCCTCTGCCTGTCCTTCCTGCTGATGATCGGCTTCAGCCTGATCGCGGAAGGCTTCGGCTTCCACATTCCCAAGGGTTACCTGTACGCCGCGATCGGCTTCTCCATCATGATCGAGGCGTTCAACCAGACCATGCGGCGCAATCGCCGCCGGTCGTTGCTGGTCGGTGGTCGCATCATGCGCGACCGCACGGCAAAGGCGGTCCTGCGCCTGCTGGGTGGAGCGCCGGAAGACGAAAGCGACAACGGCAAGAGCGCGCCCGCCACCGAGTCCACCGTGACCGCGGTATTCGGCAAGGACGAGCTGGAGATGGTGCAGGGCGTGCTCGATCTCTCGCAGCGCCCGGTTCGCTCGATCATGACGCCGCGCACGGAAATTGTCTGGGTCGACCCGAGCGAAGACCTGTCGACCCTGTTGACCGAAGCGCGCGAGTCGCCGCACCACTGGATGCTGGTCGCCAACGGCGATCTCGACGAACTGGTGGGCGTGGTGTCCTCGCGCGACCTGCTCGCGAGCCTCGCCGATCACGGCCGCCTAGAAACCGAGCGCGTGGTGCGCAAGCCCATCACGGTGCTCGAATCGCTCAGTGTGCTGCGTCTCATCGACGAGTTCCGCCGCGCGCCGCTGCAGGTGGCGCTGGTGGTCGACGAATACGGAAGCATCCTCGGCCTGGTCACGCCGGCCGACGTGCTCGAAGTCATCGCGGGCGAATTCCCCGACGAAACCAGCGAGGGTGATCCCTCGGCGGTGAGTGAGCCCGACGGTGCCTGGCTGCTCGACGCCAGCCTGGACGTGCGTCGCGTGGAACATCTACTGGGCCACCGTCTCCCGGGGGCCAGCGATGGCAACTTCTCTACTCTTGCCGGATTCGTGCTCCAGCAGTTAGGCCGCCTGCCCAGCGCCGGTGATCGCTTCGAAACCGACGGCCTCGAGTTCGAGGTCACCGCGATGGAAGGGGCGCGCATCCAGCGCGTTCGTGTGCTGGCACTGGCGCGGGACGACGATCTGTAGGAGCCGATTCATCGGCGATGGGTGCTCGCCCTGGACTGGCCCGCTGCCGCGGGATCGCCGATGAATCGGCTCCTACAACGGCACGAGACGATCAGCCCGCGGCGGCCTCTTCGGCCGGAGCCGCATTGTTCTCCATGATGGCCATGCCGATGCCGCCAGCCGCCATCAGCACCAGCGCCGCCCAGGCGATCATCGAGACCATGTAGCCCGGGCCGCGGCGCGAGGCTTCGCGTGCGTAGGCCCAGGCATACCAGACGCGGCCGACGAGCCAGATCAGCCCTGCGACGCCGGCCCACAGGGGATCGGCATACTGGGCGGCCAGCCAAAGCGCGGGGATGAACATCACCGCGTTTTCCAGTGTGTTCATCTGCACACGCCAGGCGCGTTCGAAAGCCGGGTCGCCGGAGATGGAGGGTGCCTTGATGCCGTAGCGGTGCCGCGCCCGGCCCACCATCCACACGGTGGCGAACATCAGGAGCAGGGTGAGCAGGGTGACGACGGCGGGGAGCTGACTGGTCATGAAACCTATCCGGAGGAGCGTAATCGACCGCCGAGTTTAGCGGTTCCGGTCCATGCGATCATGCCGACCGTGTCTCGCTCCGGGGACGCATCCATGGGAGGAGGGCGCCATGCTCTGGCAAAAAGGCCGTAGAAGCGACAACGTGGAAGACGCGGGCGAAGGTGGCGGAGGCGGGGGGCCTTCCTTCGGCGGACGCGGCCTGGGCATCGGCGGCATCATCATCCTGGCCATCCTCGGCATGGTGTTCTACAAGGACCCCACGGCCCTTCTGGGGCAGGGCGAGCCCGGCACCGCGCCACAGCAACAGACTCAGTCGGCACCGCACCAGGCGGCCGCCAACGACCCGCAGGTGGACTTCGTCCGCGCCATCCTCGGCGAGACCGAAGACACCTGGGGCGAGATATTCACAGCCAACGGCCAGACCTACGAACGGCCGAAGCTCGTGCTGTTCCACGGTGGCGTGCGCACGGCCTGCGGTTCGGCCTCATCGGCAGTCGGGCCGTTTTATTGCCCGGGGGACCACAAGGTCTACCTGGACCTCGACTTCTTCCAGACCATGCAGGAGCGCTTCCATTCGGCGGGGGATTTCGCTCGCGCCTATGTCATCGCCCACGAGGTCGGCCACCATGTGCAGAACCTCGTCGGAGTGTTCGACAAGGTGAGCGACGCGCGTCGACGTGGTGCGCGCCTGGAAGGTGCATCGGGGCTTTCGGTCCGGCAGGAACTCCAGGCCGACTGCTTTGCCGGCGTCTGGGCCAACCACTCGCAACAACGCCAGCAGTGGTTGCAGCCCGGCGACGTCGAATCGGCACTCAACGCGGCCACCGCCATCGGCGACGACGCCCTGCAGGAGCAGGCCCAGGGCAGGGTGGTGCCGGACTCGTTCACGCACGGCACCTCGGCGCAGCGCGTCCGCTGGTTCAAGACGGGTCTCGAATCCGGTGACATCGGCAAGTGCAACACTTTCTCCGGTTCGATCTGACACAAGCGACGTATGACCCATCCCTGTCTTCTTTGTGGCGCATGCTGCGCAACGTTCCGCGTGGCATTCCACTGGATGGAAACCGATCTCGCCGGCGGCATCGTGCCGTCGGCGCTGACCGAGAACCTCGACCCGCACCGGGTGAACATGCACGGCACGAATGCTTATGAGCCGCGCTGCAGATCGCTGGTCGGTGAGGTCGGTGTCGCCGCTCACTGCGGCATCTACGAGGTGCGTCCTTCGCCCTGCCACGATCTCCAGCCCGCATGGGAAAACGGCGAGCCGAGTCCGCAATGCGACAAGGCGCGCATCAAGCACGGCATGCAGCCGCTCACGCCGGCTGACTTCGCCCTGTAGGGTCGCCGATGAATCGGCTCCTACATAGAGGCAACACAAAAAAAGGCACCCGAAGGTGCCTTTTACTTACTTAGTAATCGCGCTTCTTGCGCGGCGGCTTGCCGCCACCGGGACCACCGGCACCGCCCGGACCACCGGGGCGGGCGCCCTGGGGACGGAAGCTGCGCTGCGGCGGACGCGCCGAGGCGTTGCCGCTCTGCGGGGCCTCGACGCCGTCCCACTCGGCGATCTTCAGCTGCTGCTGGGCAACCCACACCTTCTTCAGGTGGGTGAAGATCTCCGGCGGCATGCCTTCGGGAAGGTCGATCAGGCTGTAGTCGTCACGGATGCTCACGCGGCCGATGAACTTGGCCTCGACGCCGCCTTCGTTGGCGATGGCGCCGACGATGTTGCCCGGCTTCACGCCATGCTCGTGGCCCACTTCGATGCGGTACGTGCGCTTGCCGGCTTCCGTAGTGTGCGGTCGCGGCTGGCGCATGCCTTCGCGAACCGGACGACGGTCGTTGAAGTCACCACCGCCCTCGCTACGCGGACCGCGGTCGCGGTCGAAGTCACGCTGCGGACGCTCGCGATCGAACTCGCGCGGCGGACGCTCGGTGTACTCGCGCTTGGCCGGCGGCTCGAGCAGCAGCGGCTGGTCGCCCTGGGCGATCT